>Ga0315284_10002420_pt1 | contig 26749 bp, 54 predicted proteins | sample YL17G09_16_MG_FD_203696 | JGI IMG/M metagenome (GOLD analysis project Ga0315284, IMG submission 203696) | Sediment microbial communities from Yellowstone Lake, YNP, Wyoming, USA - YL17G09_16 | ecosystem: Environmental > Aquatic > Freshwater > Lake > Sediment | place: USA: Wyoming | collected...
ACCAGCCGGGAAACTGACATCATAGGATTTTATAACGGCCACGATCAACACTAGCGTGTCATCGACTGCGAGGATGGCCATCCCCGGCCTGAGTTGATGGTGATTGATCTTCATGGGGAAGCAGAAGCCAGCCTCCTCCAGATGTCGACATCAGAGGGACACAGCCTAGAGATGACGCTCCCGTCAGCAAGGGCCCACAACAACCTGATCGTCTGCCCGTGCGGCTGCTGTTGGGCAGCCAGCAGCAATCTGACAGCCGCACGGGACTCATGGGCACCGCGCTCTGTCAGGCAGCACAGGTCACCCGGGAGGAGCTGCTGGGCGGAGACAACCAAATCAGGTGAAAGGGGCATCTCTGAGGTCCTCAGTGTTGAACAACAGCAGGTTACCTCTCGGGCTCATGACAAACGTGGTCGCGGGAGAAGACATCAGGACCAGGTAGACGAACTTGGAAGACAAGAACTGCCCATGGGCATCGATGTCGCCATTGAGCTCCTGGAGCCTCTGCTTGTCTCTAGCAGTGATCCCATAGATGCTGTCCCACCGTGACTGTGCCTCGTCTGGGTACATGGTGCTGATTCTTTTCATGGAAGGATAGACAACCACAGTGATCCTGCTCCTCTGCACCAACCGGACGGGGGCACCGGGCAAGAAAGAAAAGGCCTCAGACACGGGACAGGTCATCACAGTAGATGCTAATCAGGTTCCCGCGCGGAGACAAGACAAGCGATTCTTGAGAACCAAAAGAAGAGATCACAAGATAGACAAAATTGGGATTGAGATAATCGTGAGAGAAATCATAGAACAGTTCTGCACCCTGGCCCCACTGGGGCCTTGCAGCCAACCGCGAGTAGTATGAACTGCTACCGTGACCAGGGAGCGCGGAGCCGGGCATGGCAATCAAAAGTTCAGCCGGAAAGATCACAGCGGAAATGCCTGAATGCCCTGCGAGCCTGACAATAAAACCTGGAAGGAAACCTCGCAGGGGTCTCACCGGCGGGCCACCAGTCTCCAGACGCAGGCACTCGCGGGAGCAGCGCTGCTGAAGAAGAGGGCATTTGAACAGAGAAAATTAAACTTGACAAGCCCATCTTCTCCTGGGATAGCAGAGACGACCAGCCTGAGGCCCTTTTGCGGGTTGTAGGCCGCCAAGACAAGATCGCCTGGAAGCAGCTCACCTGAGGTGCAAGGAGTTGCACTAACGTTTGCACTAACGGGCATGGGGGCAATAACTCCTGTGGAGATCACAGACAAGTGGACACGTATGTATACGGTGGTGCTGCTGGTGAGGCTTTTTGGCAGAAATATAGGGCCACAGAGTGCTGTGATGAGGAAAAGATGGCTGAAATAGAAGGCAGGAGCTTAGCCTGACGTTTTTTGCCACTGTGAGTCGCTGTGATGCTTTATGGGGTCTGGTGGGCTTTCACAGGTCACCCAATAAAATCAATTTTGATCCCGCGGGAAATCTGCAGCATCTCGCGGGCTCCAGAAGAGCGCTGGACGAGCAGCAGGCGACCCTCGCGGTGGACCATGATGATCTTCTCGGACCCCGGGTCAATCATCGTGGAGGGCACAGTGATCCCATGGTCCACTTTGGGACTCCTTTTTGCGGTAACGTATCGCGGGGTCCAGAACGTTCCCATCAACATGTTGCAGAATGCTGTCAGCACGTCTCTACCTCTTGCCTCTCTTCTGCTTGCTGCCTTTGAGTTCTTCCCGGCGGGCCAGTTTTTCTTGGGCGATGACTTCCTTGGACCTGTTCTTGCTGCCCTTGGGGCGGCCGCGGCCTTTTTTGGCCCCCGCGGGGAGGGGATCAGCGGGCTTGCCAGCCTGATCTTTTCGGGGTCGACCTCTTTTTCGTTTGCTGGTGAAGCCCTTGACGGGGGCCAGCAGGTACTTGTCACCCCGTGAAGGGCCAGTCAAGAAGTTGCCCATGGCCCTCTGCAGCAGGTCGGGGTTCCACAGGCACAGGTCGCCGGTCTCATCGTCGATGCTGTCGACCTGGTAGGTCTGGGTGTCCAGCCACGGGGACCCTGCCAGCTGGTGACAGTAACGTTCAATGACAATCCTGTCACCGGTGTTGAAGAGGGGGACTGTGACGCCCTCGTGGGTGGCCAAGGCGGGTTCCAGCCAGTCGGTGTCAGGTTTCCTGGACAGGCCTTCCACCGGCGAGCCTGTCTCGTCCAGGACTATGCTGGAGATCTGGCTGGGCTCGCGGGACAGAAGGGCCTCAGGCATCTTGACTTCGTCTTCGTCCACCGTGGGGTCGGCCATGGACTAATCATATACTTTTCTTGGTGAACATTACACAGTGTCGCACCGCGAGAGAGGGCTCACAGGGACAAATTGCAAAAACGCCGGCACGAGACTCCTTTTTGTGGCGGTTGGCGTCAAAATATCAAAGAGGCGCCGGCGCAATTTTCCCCATGTGAAGCATCAATTCAACCACGAATGTTGGTTTCACACAGGGGCAACTTTTGCAATTGTGTATGCATGCTCGCGGGGGCGAATGTACCCGATCGCGCAAGCTTCTCTTACTGTGACCCGATATGAGATATTCAACTATGAATCTCCCCAGGTGCAACGAGTTGCACAGTCTGCCCGCCCGCGGGGTGAGCAGATACTTAGAGAGCATGGGATCGTCACACGAAGAAGAGACGCTGCGCCAGTACATTGCTGAAGCTCTGTTGACAGAGAAGCGGCGTAGCCACAGGCGCAGAAAGAAGAAGCACCCAGGCGGACCGCGGACAGACATCGGGGCGCTGGCCCAGCTGGATCCCGGGTCTTTTGCGGTAAAAATCAGGGGTGCCATGGATGATTCCGGTGGGTCTGTCGCGGGGGCTGCCAGGAAAGTCGGCGTGGCACCCAGGACGATGTACCACTACCTCGATGACGTGCCGGCACTGAGCCACGTGAAGACCAGCTCAGAGCTGTCAGACAAAGAGAAGACTTTATTCGCGGGAGGTTGCAGAAAGCGCGCGGAGGGATAAGTTAACAAGCAATGATCAAAGACATCACGCGCGGCAGGAAGACATATTCTTTTTTTCGGCAGCTCCCCGTCAAGGCCAACGGCCCCTGTCCAGGGTGCGTGTTGGTCGACGTCTTTGACAACCGGCCCAAGTGGCGAGACCAGGACAGGTTGTTCTTTGCCACCGACCGCTGCGAGAGCTTTTGGGAGAGCAGTGCGGCCTGGGTTCCCTTCCTGGGCCCCGGTCGCCTGGGAACTGACCCGCTCAACTATAACACCGCCAGCTTTGAGCGCTACGTGCCGGGTTATCCCAATCCCACGTCGGCCTCCCTGGAAGTCGACAAGGGTGCCTGGCAGCTGTACATTTCGTCTTCACAGATGCCGGTGACAGGGTCTGTCTACGCCAACGGTGCCGTCTTCGGCGAATATGTCACCACCACGGGACCAAACGTCGACAGCTTTGACATAGTCATGGCAGTTCAGTTGACCACCATGTTCTCCTCAGGTTCAGCCATCGGGATAGGAGTGCTCGATACCAACCTTGATATCATTCGAGCCTTGACTGTCAGCCTCAACGAAAGCGGCACGTTGGGAATGGACGTGGTTGACCTCGATGTCAACTTTGAGAACGCAGTGGGCGGCCCAATCCTGAACATCTTCTCTGTGTCGCCCCCGTCTCTGGGCTGGTCGCGGCACGTGTGGCTGCGCTTCGAGCACCAGCTCGAAGACAACCCTGTCAGGAGCGGCGGCGATTACTGGAGCACCTCGACCGACAACGGCTCGACCTGGTCGGTCATCCCGATCTATTCGGGATCGTTTGTCCTGGACTTCAACACACAACGCGTGCTGGGCGTCTGGGGACAAGGCCCAGACCCCCGTGAGCCTGTCAATGCTAGAATCTTGAGCCTCGACTGGCCGTCCGCGGTGATCCCGTGAGCAAAGTTGGAAATTTCGCAGACCGTCCAGGTGCCGCGGGTGGTTCTGGCGGTGAAATATTCCTGGTCACTGACGCCTGTGAGGCCTCCCGTGACGGGGGCGATTCACCGCCGGCGGAAGTGCTGGCCCCGAATGAAATCCTGGCCCCGCCTGCTCCTTATTGGCTGCCTTTCCTGGGCCCCGGGCGCCTGGGCTTCCCGCCGGTGGCATTCAACACAGCCAGTTTCGCCCGCTTTGAAGACGAGACTGCCTTGAGGTCCGACTTGACTGTCGACAAGGGCTCCTGGCTGTTGAACATTCCTGGCAATCCCGGGTACCCGGTTCCAGACATTGTGCCTATCGGTTATCCATTCGGTATCAATTCTGAGATACTGTATCCACCGCACTTTCCATTCAAGAGCGGCGCCCTCTTTGGCAACCCTGTCCCTGGTGGCGGAGGCAAGGGCGGGGGAGGCGTGGGAAGCTTCCGCATCACAGCGGCTGTGCAGCTGAACTCTTCATATTCCACCGGAACGGGCTGCGGCATCGGCATCGCCCATCGACCCAAGCCCAGCCCTGCCGGCGGGGTGCATGCATTCAATGCAAAAGTGCGAACGTTGATGGCTATCTCTGCCGTCGATGATCCCGCGGCGCCTTCTGTCAGGCTGGAGGTCTGGGAGGTGAAATTTCCGTTCAGCACGACCAGTGGCAGGACGCTGCTCTCGTCGGTGGCGTGCCCTGACTTGGGCATGGTACGGCACATTTGGCTGCGCCTAGACTACGTTGCTGATTTTGTGATCGACCCCCGCGAGCTCACTGTCGGTGATCACTGGTCTGTTTCCGCCGACGGGGGCGCGACCTGGATGGAAATTCCCCTGTCGGGGGATAATTTTTTCCCTTTCGACACCAGCGACATGATGGTGCTCGGCATCTGGGGTGGCTTCTCCGCGAGTGATGCTGAAGACCTAGATGTGCCATTGGGACAACCTGCCACAGCCCGCATCCTGAGCCTCGACTGGCCTGTCTATGTTGCCCCGCCTCCCGGGGGCGATTTATCCCGAGCAGTCTTGTACTTGTGTGCGTGGTTCAACCAGAACCGGTACAACCTAGTGCTGCCTGGGACCATGCCGGTGCAGTACCGTGACGCATAGTCTTCGTTCACGGGATATACGCTGATGATGAAGAAAGAATCGGGCGGCTTCGTCGTCAGCGGCAGCGGCGGTATCGGCGGCGGCAGCGGCAGCGGTGGCGGCGGCGGCGAAAATATCAGGTCCCCTGGCACCAGGTCACGGCCCAGGACCATGATGTCACTCGTCAGCATCCTCTTCGGCACGCTCATGGCGGATCTGGTTGAGCAGCTCGTAGAGGATGTCGACATCGCAGGGGTCTTGTAGCAGCTCGTTGAGTGCACTCCTCAGCACTGTTTCACGGCGGACCTTGAACTTGGCATGTTCGACCATGATCTCGGCCTCTGCCAGCTGCTTTTCACGGAACCTGAGCTCGTCTTGGGCGGTCATGGTGGTTGCATCTCGTTGCACTGCTAACTTCGTCCCCATACCGAAGCTGCCCTTTTCGAAGAGACCCTTCTCCTGGTAACCCAGCACGTAGGCACGGCCCGAGCAGCCGAAGCGGTTCTTGGTGATCTCGAAGATGCGCTCACCGTAGGTCTCAGAGTTCTTCTCCTGGTCGATGTAGAGCGAGCCCTTGATGTCGATGGCATGGAGGATGCCGTTCTTCCCAGAGAACTCGCCGGACTTGTTGACCTGGCCGATGAAGGTCACGATGCCGTAGTTCGACTTGGCCCAATCTGTCAGCATCTCCACACAGCGGAGGGGAGTGCTGCCGTTGGTCCCGTTGCCGTACTTCCCGTCGTCCAGGGTCTGCAGCGAGTCCTGAAGGATGAAGACCTGCTTCTTTGGGTTGGCCTTGCGCAGCTTGTCCGCGTGCTCGAGAAGCTCTGGCACCATGATGTCCTGGCCACAGACGAACCCGTGGGCCAGCTTCAGGCGTTCGGTGACCATTCGCACCTGGTACAGGCTCTCTTCCCCCGTGTTGTAGAGGCAGATGTTGCCTGACTTGGTGATAGAGTCCGCCAGCTGCAGCAGCATGGTCGTCTTGCCGGCACCGGGCGTTCCGGTCAGCATCATCACCGAGGAAGGCACGAAGCCGTCGCCGCCGACCGCGTCATCGAACCAGGTCACCCCCGTCTTGATCCTGCGCCGCAGGGCGTCCGGGACCTTGATGTCCATGATGTTGGTGTCAGTCTTCAGGCCTTTGATGCCGACGTTGAGGGTCATTTGTGCCATTCGATTGTATCTCCTTGGTGGTGGGATTTACTACTCTACCAGGTTTACTGCGAACTTTTCACTGCCGCGGGAAAGCCAGGCGAACATCGCTGGTGAGGACCACGAAGGCAGGGCCCTTGTGGTGAGCTCGCACGGTGATCAACTTTGACTTGCGATCGTAGCGCCCGACGTACTTGACCGTCATCGGTGCCTCACCGGGCATCGTCAAGACCAACCAGGTTCCGCGTTTGAAGGGAGCAGGCATGGTCTAATACTATCACAGGGACCCTGGGCTATTCACAGTGGAGAAGTTGAAAGTCGCTTTCAACAGTGAATTATACTGAGGGTATAAAGCCCCCACGGGCCTCACGGGTAAAGGGGTGGTAGGATACCCTGTCTATTACCAGGAAGATTCCCCGTGAGGCCCCTGTGGGCCTGCATGCCTGCCCGCGGGAGCAAGCCAAGGTGTCGGGGTGACCAAAGACGGATAGTGCAAAGTCCCATGGGCTTGTGGTAGAGTAGTATCATGGTCACCTACACGGCACGGCAATTCACCTGGTCGGGATGCTTCTCGGGCATGACAAGCTACACGAGCGAGGCCTCGGACCTGGGCTGGCCTCCCGGAGCCTTTCCGCGCGAGTTCACCGTGGAGAGCAAGGCGGGAACCAAGACGGTCTTTCGCCTGGACGATTCTATCACGGGCCGCGGCGACCGCAAGCACCTCAACGGCGAGCTCGGCTGGCGTTTCACCGCGGTCGACGGGCGCAGTGAAATCTGCGTCTACAACGACTGAAGCGACTGTGAACAGTCAACCTCGAACCAGGTAAGATAGATTCAAGATGGAAACTCTCCCCGAGACTCGCAAGGCCCCAGCGGTGATTCACCGTGACCTGAAGCACCTCTATGCCAAGTTGGCTGCCGCGGCTCTGGCTCACGGGGCCGCAGCCCTCGTGGGGGGAGAACAGGCTAAGCAACTGTTCCTGATGTCCTCAGGCTCGACAGAGATGAACGATTCAGTCGTCAACCTGATGAAGTTCAACGTTCCTGGCTCGAATGCATACAGCGCCCTCAGCGCCAACGCCACTGTCCGCATCCTGAACAACGGTGACCAGTACGGATCTGGCTATGGTGCATCGTACGTTGCCGATGACGGGGGAAGGTACCGTGACATCGTGGTGACGATCCAGTGCCGCTTCGAGCAGGTCGAGAAGCTACCCAGGTCGATGACCGAGTACCTGGCCTTGTACACAGCGGTTCACTGCATCGCAGTGGCCATGCAGGAGGTCATCGATGCTGACACCGACGGTGCCATCCACACGGTCCTGGTCAGGAACGCAGACGAAGAGACCGCATGGCGCGCCGAGCAGCTGGCTCTCGAGAAAGCCAAGAAATTGGACCGCATGGTGCGCAAAGCCGTCGACCCGCTCCGCGGTGGCATGCGGGTGCACGGGAAATCACGGAAAGTCCCAATCGAACTGTTGGCCGAGGTCCCTGACGGGGAACACAAGGTTTCCTTCGATGATTACGGGGGAAAGCAAACCAAGACGTACAGGCTCACCGTCAGCTCACGGTGGGGTTCCAACCTCCAACGGACTGTGTAAAACCGGTCCCCGGTAGGGTATAGTAGAATCACCACCTTCCACCACCAAGGAAAAACGAAGAATGACCGCATCATCGATGAGCATCCACACCTTTTGCGAGGTGGTACCACACCTGCCCAGCAATGCCTCTGTCCTCCTCCGTGGCAACCACGGGATCGGCAAGTCGGCCATCGTCCGACAGGTTTCCAGGACCATCGGAACCCGCGAGAAGCTGGGCGACTTCGAGGTGATCGACCGGCGCCTGTCGCAGATGTCGGAAGGCGACATGATCGGCCTGCCTTCCACCGACGGTGACGTCACAAGGTTCAATCCCCCGGACTGGTACAAGCGTGCCTGTCTCAAGCCTTGCGTGTTGTTCCTCGATGAGCTGAACCGTGCCACCCACGAGGTGATGCAGGCGGCCTTCCAGATCATTCTGGACCGCGAGCTGAACGGGTACAAGCTGCACCCCTCCACACGGGTCTTCTCTGCCGTCAACGTGGCACAGGAGTACACCGTCAACGAGATCGATCCCGCCCTTTTGGACCGCTTCTGGGTCATCGACCTGAAGCCTGACACAGAGGACTTCATCCGGTGGGCCAAAGACGAGGGTGACATTGCTCCCGTCATCATCGACTTCATCCGTGCCAACGACAAGTGGCTCGATCCACCTAAGCAGGTGGAGACGGGAACCAAGACCACGTCACGGAGGAGCTGGGAGAAGCTCTCCCGGGCAGTGCGATCGATCGGCATCGAAGACGAGCCAGCGGACCCGCGGTTCTACCCCGTCTGCATCGGCTTCATCGGCACCGAGGCGACCATCGCCTTCGTCGATTTCGCCAAGACGCAGGACTCCAGGGTCTCAGGCAAGGACGTGGTCGAGGCCTACGACAAGTTCCGTGGCAAGGTCAAGAAGCTGACCCATGACAGGATCAACGGCCTGATCGAGAAGGTCGCGGAGTACGTCACAGCGAACCTGAAGGTCCTGACCGAGAAGCAGGGGACCAACATCAAGAACTTCATGAGCGACCTGACCGGCGAGCACCGCGTCTCCTGCTGGGGCAAGCTGACCAGCCAGGGCCTCGATAAGCTGGAGCTGGCCAAGAGCATCCACAAGCACTGCGCGGCCTCGGTCTTGGACGTCTTCGGGGTGCCGATGGGTGAAGCGGGGGTCGGAGTTATCCCAAATGTTCCAGGTATTTTCAAGGCTCCCGCGGCCGGGAAGAAGTGATGATTACTTACCTCCATGGCGACCTTCGATCGAGAACTGTGGACCGCACGGGCCTGGGAACGCCACACTAAGGCGATCCAGGCTGGGACCGACCAGGTCAGGTCCACCATGCGATGGATCGAGGACCTGAAGTACATAGACGCACTCCGCGTGGTGGTGGAGTGGTGTGAGGCCCGGTCGCTGGCAGTGGTCTTCTCTAAGCGGAGCGATGGAATTTACTTCGCGGCAGACAAAGAGATCAGAGTCAGCGGCCGGGCGTCGCCGAAACACCAGCTACACATTTTGTTGCACGAGAGCGGCCACCATCTGATCGGCAACAAAGAGAAGCACCAGCGCTATGGGATGGGTTACACCAACGATGACCCCCATGTCAAGCGGACCTTTCACCACCGCCTCGACATCCTGGAAGAAGAGTACGAGGCCTGGCACCGCGGGTGGAAACTAGGCTCGCGGCTCGGTGTACTGTCGAAGCACGATAAGGTACCATTTGATAGAACCCGCGTTCGGATGCTGCGAACCTACATCCTGTGGGCCTCCAAGGCTCCAGGCTACGAGAAATACGATGACCCTGCCGAAGGCGAACCTGTGGATTGACGATGAACGTCCTGCCCCTGAGGGGTGGGTGCACCTCAAGGATGCTGCCACAGCAATTTGTTGGTTGGCGATCAACCTTGACCGCACTGAACACATTTCGTTCGACCATGACTTGGGTCCACCTGAGGCCGGTACAGGATACGATATCGTCTGCTGGCTCGAAGAACAGGTGATGACGAACCTAACGATCACTGACGTTCCCAGGCTGAGCGTGCACAGTGCCAATCCAGTCGGCCGCGGACGAATGGAAGCGGCAATCAACAACATCGAACGGGCCATGATGTACCGTGACCAGGAGGGAGTTGACCATGAAGAATGTTGACATGAACGAGGCTGAGCGACTCTTCATCCACACGGTGATGTTCCGTGAGGGAATCGTTCCGATGGAAGACCCCAACATGGACGTTCGCCGGGCACTGGCTGACCTGCCGCCGGACGAGGCACGGAAGTTGAAGCGGAAGTTCCGCAAACTGTGGCGCAAGAAGATGAAGTCCGGTGTCGGCAAGGCTATCACTGCCATCACTGCCAACGCTGTCAAGACGCACTTCGGGACAAAGGGCAAACAGCCAACACGGGCCAACAAGCAGTGGCGCAAGCAGGCCATCTGGGACCACCTGAAGAAGACGCAGGTCGATCCGATGGTCAAGCAGTTCAAAGAGATTTCACGGGAAGAAAAGCAGTTAACGCCATGACAACCAGAACTAGAGACAGTCCGTAAAACCTTTTTACTTACTTGCCGCCCCGCGAGGGGCACATGATATCTTGTGGCAGGTGAAAATCCCATCAGTACCGGGCACCAGCAAATGCCGGGGGTCAGTAACCGATCAGGAACAAAATGTGGCAGTGCCCAGGAATCCAAAGAACCGGACCCTGGGCACTGCAGTTTAAGCTAGCCGCAGCCTGTTGTTGTCAATATCGCCGAACCAGGAATAGACAAAACCACTGCCTAGCTCAGTCGGCAGCAACATGTAACCCTGGGCCCAATCGACCTCACGGGGACAGACGTTGAACATGTCTTCCCGCGCCAACATGTCATGCCCGTAGCGCCAGCTGCCGACGATCATGCAGACTTTTTGGGCGGCCGCACTCTCGGTAGCGAATCCCCACTGAGAGACCGGAGTATACACGACGAGGCTGCCCAACTTGAACCGTGAAAGCTGACGTTTGGTCGGCATAACAGCACGGGTTTGATCCAATTGAGGTTTGGGACCATGTAGCGCCCGGTGCCGATGACGAAGGTGTGCCGAATCAACCTCAGACGACCTTGCTTACCTTCTTCTTCGACCCGGATCGGGCCAGCGTACATGGCGATTGAACCCGCTGGAACCAGCGGCACTGTCTCAGCGTAACGGTAGCGCTGTTCCAGAGGAGGAAAAGGCGGCGGCATCACATTGGGTGCCGTAGGCTGAGGATCCAGGTCGATCATCACCGAGAACAGGTGCCCGGGGACGAAAGACTCCTCATAGAGGTGCTTGTCTTTCTCCGGGACGTCTTCTTCCCGGGCGTGTCTCCGGGGGATGGGTGCTCGGGCCGCTGGCGCCCCGATTTCAGGGTCTTTCTTCCAGGAGATGGGTCCGCGCTTCTTCATGGTTCAATTGTACTCCACCATGAGACAAGTATTCACTGGCGATCAATCGCCGCTGTCGCACCGCGAGTAACACTCGTAAACGTAGTACGGTGACTGGATATCGGGATAGGACATTCCCGAGTACGGGTTGACTCCGGGTTCGCCGGTGTCCTCGTTGACACAGGGCAATGTATCGTGACCAGCGGGTTTTTCTTCGCCATCACAAGGCGAATTGATGCCGAACTCCTGACCGAATCCCAAGAAGCCCTCGCCATTGAGGACGAGCAGCCGATCGCGAGGAATCTTCCGCGTACTGGTGACGCGGTAGGTGGTCTCACTGTAGCACCGTCCGAGGCTGCGCCCTCCAGTGAGCTCGATAGTGAGCTGCGGGCGGGTCTGGCGATAAATGTGTCTTGCAGTGGTCATGGTCTAATCCTACCATAGCTTCAGGCGACTGTTCACAGGTGAATCCCAGTTCGTTCATGCGCTGGGCACAGACCAAGGTCGGTGCGTAGGTCCCCCGAGAGGCGCGGAACCAATAGTGGCGTCGCCAGACCTCACAGTCTGTGTTTTCACGGGCGAAGTTGGTGACAGTCCGCATTTCGCCTGAGGACATCACATGTGAACCCGTGAATCCATATCCCCCATAACCAGAGGTATTGAAGAGGTAGGAGAAGCTCAGGGTCTGACCGGCATCCTCGTCCGTGTAACGGCGCCAGGCGTTGAGCGCAGCAATGATCTCACGGACCTTGAGAGTCCCACAGGACCAAAAGATGTACGCACAGGCATCGTGGTTCGACAGGCGTCCCTTCTTGAGGTCGGTGACGTTGGAGTGTTTGAACTTTGAGGCCAGGAAGAGGATTGCCGCGGTCAGGTTGGTGTCCATGGTCTAATAATACCTCTTTCGTCAGTGACTTTGCACTGCGACCGACGGTACCGGCCTTGTAGAGTTTCCGCCAAATGTGGATCGTGGTGTGGTTCGCAGACGACCAACCGTCGTGTTCAAGAGAGTCGCACTCCCAACCACACTCACGGCAGATGTGTCCCAACGGAGTGCCCTCGATGGCCGAAGGAGAGAGGCAACACTGACAATCATGAACTTTGACGAGACCGAACATGTCTTCTCCTGTACCTGCAACTCGTTGCACTAGGCGGCTGCGACTTGGGCCTTGAACCAACGGGCGAAAGCCAGGCTTTCGCGGAGGTCAGCTGCACCTACGTGCCAGTATCCCGATACTGAACCATCGTAGCGGTAATCGTAGACTGCCACGCCCCCGTCAGGGCCTTCGAAGATCCACTCGTGGCGTGTCTTGTACCCGCCATCGCCCGGGCCAGGCTCGCCGAAGAGACGTACCATCGTCTCCAGGGAACAGCTGACGCAAGTGTCATGGAACGAGGTCCCGTCGATTGAGGTTGCATCATTGCGCTTGAAGGTCATGGTCTAATCCTACCACAGGCCCCTGAGACCTTTCACAGTCCCAGGGGAACACTGTGATTCTTTCTAACTTTTGGACCGCCCCGAAAACCGTGAGTTCCTGGGCGATCTGGGCCTCGATCTGGTCCTGTGTCAGCCCCAGGCTCATCCCGTGCCGAGCACACAGGGAGGTCAGGAGAGCCCCGAGCTCGGCTGCAGTGTTCTCGAGAGGCGTGGGCGTGTGGTAGACCGGAACGACGGTGGGTGCGGCGGACGGGTGGAGGCCTGGATGGTTTTCGATGAAAGCCGCCGCCCGTCGGAAGGCATCGGCCTGCGAGATGGGGGTGGGTTCTGCGTACGACCTCCACGTGGTGGTGAAGTCCGTGTGAACGAACTGCTGATCAGACTTGACTCGGAATCCGACAACCTTGTTGGTGGGCATAGACTAATAATACCACGGTGACCCTGGATTATTCACTTGTGACTGTTGAAAAGTGCTTTCAACAATGATTATACCCAGGGTGTAATCACTCACGTGATCACTGAAAAAGGCAGTGGTAGGATACCCTGTTTTGTTCCCCGCGAATCCCCCGTGAGGCCCGTGAGGGCCCGAATCACCGCCTGTGGGGTGAACCCTGGTGGGCTGAGAGGCCGGTGACCAATGAACCTGCGTTTTTCAATCACGACTGTGAAAAAGCCCGGGTGACTGTGGTAAATTGGTATCATGGTCACCAACCACGAAGAGCTCCCGCAGTCCCCCGCAGTCCAGCTGCTGACTGTCGTAGACGTACTCAGTGTGTACTCTGGGCGTCCGGGCTGCATGTGCGGGTGCAAAGGCAAGTACTTCCTGACGGAAGAGTCCCGTGAGGAGGCCGATGCTTTCCGCGGGTACCCCCACAGTGATGAAGACGTTTCACAGAGGCAGGTGACCCGCGTCTTGCGGTTGGTCCAGGCCGCGGAGGACAACCCCTCCATGCGAATCGCCCGGGACCTGGAGTACGTTTGGGTCCAGGTCGGCCAACGCGTTTATGCAGTGTACCTGACCCAGGGCGCCCGGAACCGGCTTAGCCTGTTCGCGGCAGAGTGAAAAGTCACCTCTGAACATGATAGAGTTAGACCATGCCCCGACCACAGAAGACCAACCGTGAATCCCGCAACGCTGCCCGCGAGGAGGCCGAGCAGGCACTGTACAATGCCATCGGTTTTCTCACCACTCTCGAGTGTCTGCTCGAGGAATCGCGAAATTCCACTGCCGCCGTTGCGGACATCCGCCAGGCTCTGGAAGAGCAGTTCGCCGCCCTTCGTCACGTGGCTGTGTAAAGTCACCAGCGAACAGGGTATTATTAGACCATGACCAAGCTCCCCAGGATCCGAACCAACGTCCAGAACATCCTCGCCAGCCTCACCGTCGACGGGATCCAGACCGAGAAACAACTCTTGGACCCCATTCGCCCGCGCGGAATGACCAATCGGTGGATGTGCTCACTCTTCAGGATCCGTGCGATTCCTCGCGGTGAACAAAACAGTCGCGCGTCCCTGGTTCTCCGTGACCTCATCAGGGTGGTGGGTTTCGCCAAGAACGGAGCCCGCCTCTACGTCATCACCGAGCTCGGCCGCGCGGCGCTCCTCGATTCTGTCATGCGGGCAGTGAAAACTCCCTGTTGAAAGTGTTAGAATCAGACAATGCCTGTCGGCAACATCTTCCTCGGCCGTCGCTACCTCCCTGGTGAGAATGTGGCGGCCCTGCTCGACCTCATCGAGGAGGCCCGCGAGCAGATGTTGGCGCGGGCAGGCAAGCGTTTCTCGGCTTTCGGTGAAGTCGAGGAGTGAAAAGTCAGACCTGAACCTGATAGAGTTAGACCATGGATACCAACCCTACCAACCCGCAATCAGGCCCTCCCGAGGGTCACTATATCACTGTCCTGGAAGACGGCGAGACCTACACCGGCATGGAGATGACCTGCGTCATGGTGGTCTCCAACGAGGGAAACGAGCGCCTCTGCGACGGTGTCACTCCCGATGGCTTGTCGGAGTCGGAAGTGATCCGATCTTACGATGTCGGTGACCTGGTCTCGTTCTTCGAGATGGTCCGCAGCGATCACCCAGAGATCGTAAGTCAACTCGGAATCAACGGTTGTACGCCCATTGTCTGGGACCGTGAGGCCGTGCCGCAGGCTAAACCGCGAGGCTCACGGTATGCTGTGCAAAGTCCCAAGTGAACGAGGTAGTATTATAGACCATGACCACCACCTACGAAGACGTCCTGAAGTTCCTCGGCAACGCCACGCTCACGGTCAACCAACAGAACCTCCTGGTCCGCGTCTTGAATGCTCGGATGAAGCAGGTCCGGTCCATGAAGAAAGTGGCCGCGATCGCGGGTCTCCGCGTGGGCCAGAAGGTCACCTACCGTACCAAGGGCGGCTACGGTGTAGCTGGAGAAATCCAGAAGGTGATGCGGACCAACTGCTGGGTCCTCGCCGAAGGCGAGCGCTGGTACTGCCCCTCGACCTGCCTCACGCCCATCACCTGAAAAAGATTCACGACAGTGAATAGTCCTAGTTGAACGTGTTAGAATAGACTCAGGTGGAAGGAAGAAGCCTCCCACCGAAACCCCCACCACCACACCGAAAGAAAACCCACCATGTCGATGAAATCTACGTCTGCCCCGCGTCGCATCTACTCCACCCGCTCGACCCTCGCCTTCTGCTTCGCAGGGTCCCTCTACGCCCCCGACGGCGGTGCCGAGAGCACCTTCCGGAAGGGCGTCCCTGTCACGGTTGAAGCCGAGCGCGCCGACGGAGGCCTGGTCGTCAAGCAGCGCAAGCCCCATGCCAAGGTCCTCTGCGAGACCTGGTACCCGCTCGGGTTATCCTCAGAATCAACTGGGAGACTTTTACGCTCTAGTACGGTGTAAAAGTCCCCTCCCAGAACATAGAATGGATTTACGCGGTAGCAAATACTGCAAAGATCCTAAACCCCAACAACACACAAAGGCAAGAAAATGGCAAACACGAACGAGACGAACACGGTAACCAAGGAGGACACCAAGGTGTCCAAGATCGACGCGGCAATTGCGGCAGCCAAGGCGCGCAAGGCCGACAAGGAGGCCAAGGGCAACGCCTCTCCCAAGGCGGAGAAGCCCGCCAAGGCGCCTGCCAAGGCGAAGGCCACCGATGCCGACCGTGAGGTGGCCAAGGCCAAGCTCACCGCAGACCGTGAGACACGCAAGGCCGAGAAGGCCACTGCCCGCGAGGCCAAGCTCGCGGAGAAGGCTGCGGCAAAGAAGCCGGCGCACCTGGCCAAGGTCGCTCGAGCTGCGGAGAAGCTCCCGGCACTGGCGGAGACGGCACAGGTCGTCTTCTCGGATGCCACCAGCAACCTCAGCCGCGGACAGCTGGCGGCACTGGCGCTGCACATCAACCACTTCAACCGCGTCAAGGCGACCGAGCGGGCGCTCACCTCGAAGCTCGAGGCTGGCATGGCGGTCACGATCGTCGGCGGCGACCCGCGGTTCATCGGCATGACCGGCACGGTCGACAAGGCACAGCGCATCCGGTGTTACGTGACTGTCCCGGGTCAGGCGAAGGCAGTGTACCTCTTCACCTCGGACGTCGATGTGGCTGCGACTCCCACCGCGGCGACTGGCACCGCCGACTTAGGCGGGCGAAGGCAAACAACCAAGATGGCCTGCGGTGGCGAGACCACTGTGGGCCGCTTGCCGTTAACGCTAGTGCAACCAGTTGCACGCGAGAGCGCTCGCGAGTGTAATTTCACTGACAAAAGTGGTAGTATTAAATCATGGCACGACACCGGCAACTCCTCATTCCAACAGTCACCCTCGGTCCGGAAGCGCCCATCCCGGAGAAGCGCTCTGCCACGCTGGCGAAGATCAAGGCGCGCCTCGTGGAGTGTCCCGGGGGATTCCGCTTCAGCTACAGCAACGGCGAGTTCATCAGTTCATCGCTCTGTATCGCCAAGACGTTCGAGGATTGTAAGGCGGTCCGGACGCTCGATACCAACTCGTACGTCGTGCACTACGATCCTGCGACCGAGCTCTTCTGGCGCCATGGGGGATTCTTCGACTGAAGTGTAAAGTCGTGGTTGAATGGGTTATAGTTAAGCTATCATGGCCTCACGGAAGAAAAAGCACCAGCCTGTCCTCGGTAATCCCATCGCGGTTGCCATGCGGGTCAGGTACGGTAACACCACGCGAGTGATGCGCCACCGTAATGACCGGCGTTCTAAAGACGCGCGAAACCACTGGTCGAGAGATGACCATTCCGTCTCAGAGTGAAAAGTCCCGATTGAAAGTGGTATGATTAGTCTATTCCAATGAACAAACCCATCATCCCCCAGGTGTTCCTCGTCTTCGGGTACGAGAATTCAGGCTCAGGGTCCCTGACCTTCCCGGAGGACTTCGACCTCGTCGGTGTCTTCCAGGACAAAGTCGACGCTGACCACTGTGCAATGACACGGAATCAGAAAGAGTTCGACGGTGAGGACATCGACTTCACCGACCCTGACTGGTCCGACGGTGTCGAGGGGATGATTTTCGAGGTACACTCCCTCGGTTACTTCGCCCCAGAAGTGAAAAGTCACCTCTGAACCTGATAGAGTTAGACCATGACCTCCACCTACTACAACCACAAGGTCGGCGCCTCACAGACGTTGACGCGTCACCATGAGCGCGGCACCGGGCAGGTCGAGACAGTGCTCCTCCCGGCGCTTCGCCGGGCCATCCTACGAGCCGGCCTCGATCCGGAGACCATCACCGTCCAGGGTTGGTTCCGCCATGACTCTTGGGCCGACGTGGGAGGTCTGGTCTTCACCTCTGACGAGCCAGAGCGTCTGGCGGCCTGGCTGCGGCGCTGGTGCGACAGGCAGTACGAGAAGAGTGCAGGACCCGGGCAACCGCGGAGGTGTAACGATTGGAACTCGTACTATTGCCTCGGCGACGTGACTGTGAACAGTGAGGGCGTGTGGCTGAAGACCAGTTCCTACAACATCGGCGACTGATTGTGCAAAGTCGCGGTAGAAAGTGGTAGTATTAGACCATGGACCTCAACCACCCCCTGGTGCAGTACGTTTTCAGTCTCAAACTTGCGGGCCCCGGGAACCGGACGAACCTCCTCCACGGACGCATCACCAACAAGGACGCCATTGTCCTGCTCCTGTGCGCCCTGGGCCACTTCGGTCTCAAGGAACTCCGGGAAATCTCCATGGCCTGGCGCGGGAGCATCTCCATGCAGACCTACTTCGGTCCCACCTACGGTTACACCGGCGCGGCATTCACCGGCAGTACACAGTATGCCCAGGGCCTGTGTTCCCGTGCCCACACCCGCGGTATGCCCCTCTGGTACCGTGCAATTGCCAGTGTTCGCGGGAAGTCGCGGTACAACAATGCACTCACGGGAGCCGGAATGCTCCGGTTGGGAGAACTCTATAAGTCTCTCCCGGACAGTGTAAAGCCCTCCATGACCGTGGTATAGTAGTATCATGGTCGCCAACTTAGCCTACGCGGAATTGGGATGCAACCCGCGGTAAAAACTTTCCCCTCAACTCACCCCCTGTGAAAAGGCACGAGAGTGCGCCTGCCAAGGTAACCAGGGAACCGTCTGACTGCAACTGTCAGGGGTGGGACTGCGAGAAGGCGAGCTAATCACTGGCCCTCGAGCAAGCCTGAAGGGGAAACATCCCGAGGGACTGCGAGAAGGCGAGCTAATCACTGGCCCTCGAGCAAGCCTGAAGGGGAAACATCCCGGAGTGATTACCTGGGAGAGCTCTTTAGGCCGCGACCTCGTCTAATGGCAGGACAGCCCCGAGCTCGGGGGCAAACGGAGGTCCGATTCCTCCGGTCGCACAACGGTGTAAAGTCACAGAGGAAAGTGGTAGAGTAGACCAATGGAAACCTTCACCACCTACACCTGCCGCGATTGCGGGGGCGTGGCTCATCCCGCCTCAGGGTGCCAGTACACGGCCACGTGGATCGTCTGCGGACCTTGCACCAGGATTGCCTGGGCCTGGATCCGCAATCACACGGCAGCCAAGGGGCGACGGAACGGTCGTCCCAGTTTCTACAACCACGTTAACCGCATCTCACCGCCGGTGACAGCATGATGAACTCAGCGTGGTTTGTTGCTGCAGTGATGTCGCGGCTGCCTGCGATTGTAGACGATGATGACCGAGAACGCGTCCGGTTTTCAGTCGCCCAGCGCCACCGGCAAGGATGCAGCATCACCGACACGGTCAGGTACGAGCTTTGCAGTGAAGAAGTCAACTCTGACGAGGCCGCGGCTCTCCGCGAGATGGACGCCATCGCACGAAAGTACTCCCCCGCAGTGAAAAACCCGCGGTAAACCTGATAGAGTTAGACCATGGACAACATGCCGCAACCAGAGGCTGATGTGATCAAGACGCTCCAGGTGTTGGAGGACGGCAACCCCCTGCAGGAAACGCGGAAGGCCGCGCTGTCGGCCCTGTCCAAGTTGCAGGACCTGGAGAACTTCTTCGGCGTTGGACCCGCCTACGATCTCCTCAGCATGATCGCGAATGTAAACGATAACTACGCCGACGAGGTGATCACCATCCCGTGGATGCGTGACCTTGCCGCGGCCGAGTGCATCACCTTCGATCCCAAGGCCCGTGACAAAGCAGAGGCCAACGGCGTCAAGTACACCCTGACCGGCGGCACGTGGACTGATGACGTCGACATGGACGATGACGACCAGCGCTAGGTGCAACCGTGAAGACAGTGCAAAGTCCCCAACGAAAGTGGTAGTATTAGACCATGAAGAAACTCATCTCTGCGGTGACCAAGATCGTCAAGGCCCTGAACGCGAAGGGATTCTCGTTCGTCAGTGAAGACAACTGTGAGGACCACTTCGACTACCTCACCATCGAGGACCGTGACATCATCGTCGGTGACGACGGGGAACGTCAGTCCTGGAACGTCTACCTCAACGAAATCAAGGGGACAGGTGACCTGACCGAGGTCATCCTCGAGACCCTGGGTGAACCGTCCGGGACCGTGTTCGTCGGGGGTAGAAATGTCTGCAACTGGAGAAAGACCAAGAACCTGCGCATCGTCTTCGCGGACGATTCAGTGGAGATCGAACAGGACTACCAGAAGGTGTGAAAAACCCACGATGAAAATGGTATAGTAGTATCATGCTCGCCAACCACAAGAAGTTCGAACTGACTTTCTCCGACCTGGAAATGGGTCATCCCGTCCTGGGTATGATGTCCAGGATCGCGGGCATGGAGCCGGACGATGAGGACGTGGCCTACCGCAAGTTCCTCAAAGCCAAGGGGCTGCGAGCCTGCGTCCATGACGGGTACGTGGTGCTACTGTGAACAGTCAACTCTGAGCGGGATAAAATAAACCATGTCCGAAAAAGACACGTTGATTCAGCTGCTGCAAGACTCGCTCGACTGCCTCCGCGACGCGGCCCGTGAAGACGAGCTCGCTGGGCTAGCGATCGACCTCGAACAGGCTCTGGACATCGTCCAGTCTCGTCTCTGCGATCTAGCTAATGCTAAGCTCGATCGACAAGGTTCTCGAGGTACCCTCACGTGCCTTCCCAATAATCAAAGGTAGGGTACTGCAAATGAAACTCACGGGTAACTCACGGTCCATCCTGGTGCCACTCTTCCTGATTGTGGCGGTCTTCCTGTTGATCGAATCCTGTCGCCTGCTGGTGGGAGCCACGCGGAAGGCTCAGGCCCAATCGTCCAGCTGCGAGCGAATCAAAGACCCAGATCGCCGCAACTACTGTCGGGCCTTGAGCTCGGGCAAGAAGAGCTGGTGCGAGTTCATCAAGAGAGAAGACCTCAGGGAAGAGTGCCGTGCTTTGGTCCGCGAGAAGTGAAAAGTCGCCCCTGAAAGGGTTACTATTAGATCATGCCCCACGGAAAGAATATCACCCTCGAGCTCTCTGTCTCCGATGCCTGCACCCTGGCACGGATCCTGCGACTTGCCGTCCAAGAGAGCTTCTTCTCCGATCACGAGATATCGAAGGCCGATGAGCTCGAGCAGATGCTCCGGTTCCTCGTGGAAGATAACATGGACGATGACGACCAGCCCTACAAGAATTGCAATAAGGCTTCGCCTAGGTGACACAGTGAGGAAGATTGCGTGGAGGAATAACAATGACCCGTGATGATATCTATCAAGAAGTGATGCGGCTTCACATGGCCTACATGGGTGAGGGGAACAAAGCTGACTCGCCTGATCAGCACCCGGATGCTCCTGGGGTCGACTTCTACCGCGTGGGCCACAATTCCAGCCACGAGTTCTACCTCGGCGTGGCGGAAGACGGGACACTGTGGAAGCGAGCCTGGGCCGATGTCCCGGGTTACGATGTCTCACCCGAGGAGGTCCAGCGCCTATACGCAGAGAAGCTCTGGGATGAGCTCGCTGAACACACGACGAGTGAGATTGAGGATGACGTCTGGAAGTACGAGCGGGGTCTGGCTGACCTGGGCTACATCGGGCACTACTGAAAGGCTGTGCAAAGTCGCTGTCTAAAGTGGTAGTATTAGACCATGGCAAAGAAGACCAGCTGGACCGACCAGGACTACAAGAGCGAGGCGGAAGAGTTCGTGGCCTGCTACGGGAACGACCACTGTTGGGACGAGTTCGTCGAGGAGTACTGCCGCGACTGGGAACACAGCCAGCTGCGGGCCCCCGATCCGGACATGCTGAGGGCGGCCATTCACCGGGCTCTCCCATGAAGGGGTATCAGTATCACAAGCAGGAGTGGCTCGCCATCGAGCGATTCGCTTGGGATCTCACGGTCGGGCAGGGTTGCACCGAGGAAGACGATCCCCAAGAGCCGACTGCTAGGGCGATCGCTGGGCTGGAGGTGCGACTGGGCCGCGGGCTCAACGACCGCGATCTACAGGTGTTCAGTGAGTTCTGGCGGCAGTGCATGCAGTCGGCACAGCAACCGTGAATAGTTGACCCGAAACCGGGTAGAATAGAACCATGGACGACATCCAGAAGGAAAACATCCGTCGGCTCCGCGACTTTGCGACCAAAGTCCTGGTCGACGCTGCGGCCGCCGACCTGCAGCTGAAGAGCTCGATTACCCCGAGATCGATGGCGCCATCGATGACATCTTCACGGCGATCGCCGAGCTGAGGTGTGCAGTAGACTACGCCGAACGCGATAGTGAATAGTCGCGGCTGAACATGGTAAGATAGTATCATGATCAAGACGACCTCCCTCCCCACCAAGAGAATCAACGTCAGTGCCTTGACCGGAAAGCAGAAGCGCATGCTCACGGACCGGGTCAGGATTGCACTGGATTCTTCCACCAAGGCCGTGGAGAAGGCGATCACCATCCTGTACGCCCGGCAGACGGTGGACGAGAAACAGACAGAGATGACGCGGCACGATAACCAGGTCGGCGTACGCCACAACCATGGGCGCCGCATTGTCTACTACGGTCGCTGGTTGGCAGGAGGTCGACATTTGACTGGGTACCACCTGGACAGAGCTCGGGCCATGTGCCACACCTATGCTGCAACGCAGTTGATGGAACTGGCCGCAGTGAAGTTGGGTTGGATCAAGTTAAGGAGAAGACCATGACCAAGAAAGAGTTCCTCAAGGCAGTGGCCCGAATCAAAGAAGAAGCGAGCCTCGAGGCCGAGCGCAGGCTCGCTGAGTTCGAGGACCCAGCCTGGCAGCGGTGGTTGCAGCGCCTCAGTGAGCTCCGTGACCACGATCCTGTGCTGTCGGCACTGTGTGCCAAGGTCGACGTGGATGCCCTGGCAAATGTCGAGGCGATCATCAAGCACATCGACAGCAAGACCGACGCGCGGTGGCACCGGTGACCGCGGCAGCCGACCTCAGCTGCTTCAACGATGAAGAGCTGCGGGCGATCCAACGCCGCTTCCGGTCGCACTTCGACCTCCTGTGCCGCGGGGCATTCGATGAAGAGATGTCGAAGTCGCAGCACGGGTTGGAGCCGATGAGGGCGCTGGTCTTGACTGACTTCGTCCACGGGCAATCGCAGGCTAGCTACCGCACCGTCACGGACGAGCTCTACCGCCGTGAGCTCAGCAGGAACAGTGCAAAGACCCTGGCGAGTGTGGTAAATTAAGACCATGGCAAAGACCAAGCAGACCGGCACCCTGGAGTTCGGATCTGACAACGGCATCGACTTCTTCGTCCGTGAAAGCAACGACACCGGTCGACACCTGGCCGCCCACACGCTCTCCTGGAGCGACAACCCTGCCTCCATGGCAAAGAAGCTGCGCAAGGCGGCTGACTGGCTCGACAAGCACGCGGACAAAGATATCTGTGCGGAGGTCGACTGACATGAAAGAGTTCATCTTCAGCATCAACCTACCAGGTCGATGAAGAAGGCATGCTCTTCACGGCAGGGACCGCGATAGCAGAAGACGAGGGCGCATACAAGCTGCACTACATCCAGGCCGGGAGAGCCAGGCAAGAGTCGGAAGGTAAGACAGTCCGACAGTAGCAGTAGAGAAAATCGCGGCAAAGGGGGCCCACTGGCCCGGGGCTAAACTGCGCCCGCAAGGCCCCCTTCGGCGGCCCCCTCTGTGCGGCCCACAGGGGGTACGGGGCGGCCCCATCAGGACTGCTCACAGGGGGCCAGGGCCCCCCACCCCATTTGGCAACCTTTGTGGGGCCATCGTGGAGGAGGCGGCGCGCTAAGGCTACGCATAAATCACGCGCAGTTTTCAAAAGTTTTCAGTGGCCAACTGTTACGCATAAATCACGTGCAGTTTTGCATCATCATCATCATCATTCAACTGTTGTTGGCCCCTTCCCATTTTCCCATTCCTCACACAAATCATGCGGGAGCGGGATATTTCACAGTGCAAAGCCAACCCACCATGAGGTACAGTGTTAACATGACACATGAAGAGCGGCAGTTTTCACAGACAACCCGTGAGATCATCAATGATCCCGACCGCGCACGTGCAAGAGCCCAAGCCCCTGTGACCGCGGTCTACGATGCGAAGGCGGAGGCAGAGCTTGCGGCCGACCACGATGCGATGCGGACCGCCCTCCGCGAGAGCGAGGAGCGGTGCAAGGCGCTCGCGGCGGAGGTGGAGCGGCTGCGGGTCGAGGTGAGCGAGCGCCTGCGTCTCACGACCCATCCGTCGCGCATAGCCAATGCCCGCGCCGACGAGCGCGAGGACTGCGCCATGATTGCCGACGAGGAGGAGGCCGAGAATACGGCGCGACGCATCCGCGCCCGAGGCTCGCAGCCCGCGGCGGTGCCGACTCCCGCCGAGGACGAGGCGCGCATCGATGCGCTGATGGCGAAGGCGGCGACCACGAACGAGACGCGGCTGCGCGACGCCGTTGCCGCGAAGCGCGTGCTTCGCGACGGTGAGGGCGGGTGCCCCCGCCGAGAAGCCGGCGCGGGAGGTGGTGGGGTGGATCGTTCGCAGCGGTGCGCACCGCGAGCATGGCGACTACCTATGCGACGGCAACGCGGACTGGTCACCAGAACGCAACGATGCGATCTCGTATCGGCCCGGTCACTACACACGCGACAGCGTGGATATTATCGCCAATCGATACGGTGGCCGCGTCGTCCGCATCACGAGGCCGGTGCGGCCGTGAGCGCGACGCTGGGAGACGCACTGCCGGAGGAGATGGCGCGCGTGCGCGACGAGGTGCTGCCCGTCTACGCGGCGATGCCCGAGGGCGTCTTCGCAGCGACGATGATGCGCCGCGATCTCGACCGAGCCGCGCGCGTATTCGCGGAGGGCGACGTGGTCGCGATGATCGCGGTGTACAAGTCGCTCCAGGGGTGGTCGCTGTGAAGGTCTATATGCTGACCGAAAAGGACTTTGAGGATCTGCTCATGGCCATCGACCGAGATCCAATGTGGGGCTCGCAGGGCGGCAGCAGCCAAGCGCAAGTGCGAGACAAGGCGCAGAACCAGGCACACGAGGACGCGCATCGGTTCTACAACTTCCAGCTTCGTAGGTGGATCACGCAGGTGAAGTCGTGAGCGCGCCCTACGACGCGAAGGCGGAGGCGGCGAAGCTGGTGCGATTCATCCACGGCGACGATCACGATCTGAGGCTCTCGCAGAGCGTCGCGCGCATATTCGCCGCCGCCCTCGAAGCCGCGCGAGCCGCAGGCCGCGAGGAGGGCGAAATTGCGATGCGGGAGCGGGCGGCCGACTTCGCGCGATTCAATGACCCAAACTCGCGGCTCGCCGAAGAGCTCCGCGCGCTGAAGACGGGTCTGATCGACCGGTTAACCTGCTGTGAAGCAAATAAAACAATTAGACACGAGATCAAAATAAAGGACAAAGACATCAAAGACATGAAACGACAGAATGTGGTTGCTGTGATCACTGAGCAGGTTATAGAGAAAGTTACCGAGGAAAAGACCCTCGTTGAGGATGACGGTGAGGACGATGCCTTTTCTTCTCTCATGGGGAAAAATGTTGTTCTGTCACATGTACGTCTACTCTGGAAAACTCATAGGAGTGTCATCGGAGCACGTCCTCCTGGCCGCCGCCCGAGACAGGATTGATTTCCTGGAGGGCCTGATCCGGGAACAGGAAGAGGCAACCGCGATGATGATGATGCCGAAGAAGTCGGTCGATTTCAATGAGATGGCACAGGACCTCCGGACCAGGTGCACCGCCGTGTCAATCGGGGGTAACCTTCGCTGTTGGCTCAAAAAGGACCACTCTGACCTGCACGGCTCGTGCTATTCACAGCCCAAGACAGTCAAGAACCTCGACAAGTGGTGGCAGTGATGGCGACACCCGATGAGACCTCTCAGGCCGCGGTCGAGGCAGCTGAACGGTTGTTGGAGCTGAAATTTCCACAGATGGACGGCAGCTGTTATGCCTCCTTGAAGACAACTGCAGCCGGCTCCGCGGGACGGGTGCCCATCGGGCGCCTGTCGAGCGAACAGGCGCTTAAAGCCAGGCAGGCCCCCGCGATGCACTTGATGCCTTCGCTCGCCAGGAGCGCAGTGCCTGCGCCGGTGTGGTGGCCGAGCTGCACGATGAGAACCACAGTGAGCTGCTGAAAAAAGTCCTAGAGCTGGCTGTCTTGAGCATTCTCGCCCGTGATGATAATGTATGATGTGATGCCGCCACAGTTTTACGTGCCGAACTTAAAAACCATGTGCACAAACTGTGTTCGTTCAAGGGTGTTGTTGTTTGAACTGTGAAGGCGCCATAGCTATGATTCATGTGGTGTTCCCGGATGATTCTTGTCGCACTGATCGCGGGGGTCTGCTTCTCGGTCTCTTCTTGTGGTCCGGACCTCAGCAAGTTGAGACTGTCTGACTGCATGGACGCCTGCAATGCCACGACAAAATTGTGCCTCAATGAGGCTGAGGCCCGCGATGAGGCTTGTTCAGAATTTGATATTGATTGCCAGAAAAAGTCGATCAAGGATTCCGAAAAGTGCCTGACAGATGCCTTGTCGTGCGTCGGCACCTGCACTCATGAGGCCGAGACCACCTTGAAGAATTGAAGATGATACTTAGAGAGGTAGACCATGACAGGCCTCAAGATCTCGAGGGTTCGCCAACTCATCCGTGAGGAACTGCAGTCATACATCGTCCGCGGTGGCCAGCACGTGCTAACACGCCGCGAGGATGGCAAAAAGTCATGGCAGTGGCACACCACGCAAAAAGTGCAGTATTTCACCGCTGACGAGCTTGTCTCAGGCCCGAGGACACCGACCGCTGAACCCGTTTGGGTCTTTCGCCGAGGTGACTGGTTGGTCGCACTCAAGGACGAGAATTTCTTCCAGCGGCCTGAGTGGAATTACCCACAGCGTTTCTGACAGTGAAATGTGTCACACTCAGGTGGTATAGTGTGGTTACCATGAGTGATGAAGGCGACAAGGCCCGCCGGCCCACCAAAGTACGTGTTGAGTTCGCGGTCGGTAGCCAGGAGGACGGTCGGTGGATCACCTTCGGCGATGACGTGGAATTGTACAATATCGCTGAATGGTTTCGCTTCACCGGCGAGGCTATCACGCGGATGTTCAACACCGGCCACGTGGCCGCCCAGGTGCGCTTGCGCACCAATGGGCCTAACAAGATCAACACCATCAAAATCGTCAGAGAACACTTGAGCTGTGGTCTAAAAGAAGCCAAAGACGCAGTGGAGGGTGTCTATGGTGGTCTTGTGGGCGTCTTTGAAGACGACCGCGAGGCCCGTGACTTCATC
>Ga0315284_10002422_pt1 | contig 26727 bp, 28 predicted proteins | sample YL17G09_16_MG_FD_203696 | JGI IMG/M metagenome (GOLD analysis project Ga0315284, IMG submission 203696) | Sediment microbial communities from Yellowstone Lake, YNP, Wyoming, USA - YL17G09_16 | ecosystem: Environmental > Aquatic > Freshwater > Lake > Sediment | place: USA: Wyoming | collected...
CGCGATGCGCAACCGGTGGCGCCGGCAGCAGCTCGCGCCGGAGCTGCGCGAGGAGGTCGCGCCGAAGAACATTATCATGATCGGCCCCACGGGCGTGGGCAAGACGGAGATCGCGCGGCGAATGGCGGCCCTGGTGGGGGCGCCGTTCATCAAGGTCGAGGCCACGAAGTATACCGAGGTCGGCTACGTCGGGCGCGACGTCGAGTCGATCATCCGCGACCTGACGGAGCTGGGCGTGAACATGGTCCGGCAGGAGATGGCGGAGGCCGTCCGCCCGCCGGCCGAGGCCGCTGCCGAGGAGCGCCTGCTCGACATCCTCCTGCCGGCCAGCCGCTGGACGGCCGCCCGCGCGCCGGCCGAAGAAGCGGGAGGCGAGGCCGCCGAGCAGCGCGAGGCGTCGCGGGAAAAACTGCGCCTGAAACTCCACGCCGGCCTGTTCGAGGAGCGGGTCGTCGAAGTCGAGGTTGAGGAGAGAGTCGACCTGGGCCGGATCGGCGGGCCGCAGCAGGAGGAACTCATCGGCCTCCAGTCGATGTTCGAGCGGTTCATGCCGGCCAAACGCAAGACCCGCGCCATGACGGTGCGCGAGGCCCGCGAGGTGCTCATCGCCCAGGAAACCGACCACCTGATTGACAAGTCGCAGGTCTCGTCCGAGGCGCTGGCCCGCGTGCAGGACCTCGGCGTGGTCTTCATCGACGAGCTCGACAAGATCACGGGGTCGGAGTCGAAGTTCGGCCCCGACGTGAGCCGCCAGGGCGTCCAGCGGGACCTCCTGCCCATCGTGGAAGGCTGCACGGTGGGCACGCGGTACGGCCTCGTGCGGACCGACCATGTCCTGTTCATCGGCGCGGGGGCCTTCACGCAGTCGAGCCCCTCGGACCTCATGCCGGAGTTCCAGGGCCGGTTCCCGATCCGCGTGGAACTCAAGGACTTGACGGCCGAGGAATTCGTGCGGATCCTGCGGGAACCCGACAACGCCCTCGTCAAGCAGCATCAGGCGATGCTGGCAACGGAAGGCGTGGCGCTGGAGTTCACGGAGGACGGCGTCCGCGAGATCGCCGAGGTGGCCTACCGCGTGAACCAACGGACGCAGAACATCGGCGCGCGGCGCCTGTACACGGTCATGGAGAAGGTGCTCGAGGACCTGAGTTACGACGCGCCCGACCTGCCCGAAGGCCGGCGCCGGGTCCTCGTGGATGCGGCCTACGTGCGGGAGAAACTCCAGAGCATTGCGAAGGACGAGGACCTGGCGAGGTACATCCTCTAGCCACTTCGGCGCGATGGCGCGCAGGAGTAGGGGCACGGCATGCCGTGCCCCTGCGGCGGCAACGTGGAATGTCAGCGTTTCGATCCGCTGAAGAGGTCGTTCCAGCGGGGGTCTTTTCGCAGGTTTTCCAGATCCAAGTCGAGCTGCATGTAATCGAAGTCACGGTAACCCAGCTCGATGGATTTCCTGAGGGCGGCGAACGCGCGCGTGAGCTGCTTTAGCAGCGCATACGAGCAGGCGAGGTTGTAGAAGGCGATGGGGTCGCGCGGCCGCAGGGCCACGAACCGCCGGTCTACGGCCAGCGCGTCGCGGTGGCGGCCGGTCTTGGTGTAGAGGTGGCCGAGGTGCGCGAGGATCTCGTTGTTCTCGCCGATGCGGGCCAGAAGGTCCTCGAGGAACCGGATATCGAAGGCCTCCTCGCCTTCGGCAAACCGCTGGCGCGTGGCCTCCGGCAGCGGCCGCCCCATCGACAGGCCGAAGCTCCAGCGGCTCCACTCAATCGTAACACTCTCGATCCACGGCATGGTCTACATCCTCTCCCGCCGTTGTTATTATACGTGATTTTCGGGCATATGCGAACCGGACGCACGAAAAAAACGGCCGCTTTGTGCCGCGCCCGGCGTGCCGTATAATGACGGTCCGATAACCGCTGCCAAGAGGAGAGCCGACCGATGAGCGACGTCGAGACGAGGCTTCTGGACAATATCCTTGCGATCCGGGCCATTGATTGCCACAGCCACGTGCCGGCCCAATCGCCCCACGCCCAGACCCTGGCGGACCTGCTCGGCTACCATTATTACACGGAGCTGGCCCATTCCGCCGGCATGCCCGCCGAGGCGGTCGACCCGCAGAGGAGCGACGGGGATCGCATCGCCGAGCTCGTCTCGCGCCTCGACACGATCTCGAACACCGTCCAGTACAGTTGGCTGATGGAGGCGGCACGCGAGCTGTTTGCGTTCCGCGCCGAGCGGATCACCCCGTCGAACTGGCCGGAGCTTGCCCAAGCGGTGGCCGAGGCGGGCCGGCCGAGGGACCGCTACCTGGCGGTTCTCGCGAAGTCGAATCTCGAAAAGGTGTTCCTGACGAACCGTTTTGACGAAGACCTTTCGGCGGTCGACCGCACGGTCTTTGTGCCGTGCCTGCGGACCGATGACCTGGTGTTTCAACTGGCCGACGCCGAGGTGCGCCACCGGCTGGCCGCGAAGACGGGAACCCGGGTCGGCTCGACCGGCGACCTTCAGAGCGCCGTGGCCTGGCTGATGCGGTACTTCGTGCAGGCGGGGGCGGGCTCGGCGGCGATCAGCCTCCCGCCCGACTTCTCGCCGCGGGCCCCAGACGAGAAGGCGGCCGAAAAGGCGCTCGCCAAGGCGCTTCGCGGCAAGGCCCTGTCGGAGAACGAGAGTCAGGCCCTGGCGGTCTTCGCGTTCGACGCCGTCGCCAACGCGTGCCGCCAGTTCAAGAAACCGTTCCAGCTCATGATCGGCGTCGTCCGCAACGTGTACCCGGCGGGGGTGGCCAACGGCCGGGACCTCCTCTCGAAGCGCGGGAGCCTCGTGGATTACGCCGACCTCTTCCGCCGGTACCCGGACGTGGACTTCACGGTCTCGGTCCTCTCGATGACGTGGGCGCACGAGCTGGCGACGTTCGCGTGGATCTTCCCGAACGTGAAGCCCTCCGGCCACTGGTGGTACACGAACATCCCGGCGCACATCGAGTACGACCTGAGGGCGCGGTTGGAGGCGCTGCCCAAGGTGAAGCTCATCGGGTACTATAGCGACATGTACAAGGTCGAGTTCGGCCTGCCGAAGTTCAACATGTACCGTCGCGTGCTGGCCCGGGTCCTCGCGCGGGAATTCGTCGAGACCCATCGCTTGAGCGAGCGCCAGGCGGTGGAAGTGGCGACGCTGTTGCTTCGAGACAACCCCAAGCGGATTTTTGGGGTGTGAGTTCGGCCGCGACCCGCGGGGGGAGCGCGTCGGCACGGCGCCCCGCTCAGCCCTTGAGCGCCGGACCGAGGAGATCCTCGTACAGCCTCTCGACGTTCGCGCGGGTATGGCTGGCGAAGGGCACGCCCGACATCCGCTCGGCCTTTTCGAGGTCGCGGGGCAGGTCGAGCTTGTACTGGCTGACGGTGTGGAAGAAGCCGCGCTCGGCGTAATACCGCCCCAGGTACTCCTGCTCCGTCTGGCCGGGGGTCGGCATGAAGAGGGCCTTCTTGCCGAGCTCGGCGAGTTCCATCACCGTGGTGTAGCCGCTGCGGCAGACGACCATCCGCGCCCGGTTCATCATCTCCTGCTGGCCGGCCCGGTCGAGGAAGCCATAGACCGTGGTCCGCGCGTCGAGCTCGCGCTGCTCCTTCACCTCCGGCTTGCCGAGGGTGATGACGATGCGGTCGGCCCGCACCTCGCCGATGTGGTCCAGGATGAGCTGCTCGAGCTGCATCCGCGGCGGCTCGGGGCCGGAGATTGAGATGAAGAGGTCCACGTCCTGCGGCACGCTCATCCGCGACACGCTCGAAAGGACGCCCGCGTAGTGGATCTTCTCGGGCGGCATGAGCCGGAGATCGTGCGAGAGGCGCCCGCTCAGGTTCTGCACGGGGTCGGCGGTATCCGGAACAATGACCCGGTCGAAGCGGCGGAGGTAATGGTAATTGAAGCGCTCGGTGATCCACTCAAAAACACCCAGGCCCGGCGGCGTCATGAACCGGACCTGGTGTGAGATGATGAAGCTCGGGATACCGGCCGAACGGACGTTGAAGCGGTTGTCGCTGATGATCAGGTCGAACCGGCGGTCCTTCAGGAGCTGCGCGACGTTCTCCTCCTCCTCCGCAATGGCCTTCAGCATGGCGGGCGCCATGGCCAGAAAGTGGGGCACGTAGAATCGCGAGGAAGAGTACGCCGGCGGATAGTCCTTGAGCTCCAGGAAGTCGCACTGTGGCGCTTCCCGCTTCAGGAGCGCCAGGGCCCGCCCCTCGGCGGCCACCGTCACGTGGTGCCCGCGCTCCAGCAGGTAGCGGATGATCGGCAGGTCGCGCGTGGCATGGCCGAGGCCCCACGAGAGCGGGCTGACGAGGATGCGCTTCATCGTTTGGTTTCCGGCCCGGGCCGCTTGCTCCCCTCTCCCCTCGCGGGAGAGGCGATGGGGGTGAGGGGGTCACCCGACGGATCACCCTAACCCGGCTTCGCCGCCCTCTCCCGTCAAGGGAGAGGGACAACTGCCGCGCTCCGCAGACGCAGCGTTGGCGCTTCCACAGTAGCCGTGGTTGGCCCCGGTGTCAAGCAAAGCAAAACCTTTGTCCTCGTCATCGCGCGGCGGTATACTGGGCAACAGGCGGGGCGGAAACGGAACATGCCCATACAACAAGCCATTCACGATATTCTGGAGGAGATGCATCGGACCCTCGGCCGCGTGGCGCCTCAGGGCCTGGAGCACCTCGTGGAAGCGGTCCTCGCCGCCGACCGGATCTACGTGGCCGGCGGCGGACGGTCGGGCCTCATGGCTCGGGCCTTCGCCATGCGCCTGATGCACCTCGGGCGGGTCACTTACGTGGTGGGCGAAACCACCACGCCCGCCATCCGCGCCGGGGACCTGCTGCTCTCGTGCTCCGCCAGCGGCGAGACCCAGGTGACCGTCCTCGTGTCGCAGGTGGCGAGGCAGGCGGGGGCGAGGGTCGTTGCCATCACCGCCACGCCCGATTCGCCGATGGCGCGCCTGGCCGACGAAACCATCATCATCCCGGCGCCCTCCAAGCGCACGCAGCCGGGGCAGGGGCAGTCTGCCCAATACGGCGGGTCCCTGTTCGAGCAGGCCCTGCTGCTTCTCCTGGACGCCATCAGCGCGGAGATCGGCCGCCGCCTCGGCACGCCGCCTCAGGAACTCGAATCACGCCACGCGAACCTGGAATAGCAAAACCGGCGGCGGGTGATTGACAGAGGCCCTCCGACCCTCTAGACTCACTGAAACATGACTCAAACGACCCATGAAGTGCGGGGCATTGCGGAGGCCAACCGCATGCACGTCGATCGGCCGGGGCACCCGTTCGGCCTCGCTTGGCGCTACGCGCTGCGGCTCATGGGGCAGGTCCGCCGGCAGTACCTGTGCCGCTTTAGGCCGGACTACGTGGTGGGCATGCGGTCCGCGCGCCTCGGCACGTGCCGGGCGTGCGGCTCGTGCTGCGACCTGACTTTTCATTGCCCGTTCCTGACGGGCGAGAAACGGTGCGACCGGTACGAAAGGCGGACGCTCACCTGTCGGGATTTCCCGATCGACGCGATGGACCTGAAACTGACCTGCGTCCCCTGCGGCCACTACTTCGCGCCCCGGTCGGAGGAAAAGGACCGTGCGAATTCCGCTGACTGAATACGGGGTTCGCGAACTGCTCCTTTTCGGCGGGGTCTCGGTGGCGGGGGCCGTGGCCGCCGCCGTCATCGGCCAGTGGTTCGTCGCACCCGTCTTCGTTCTCAGCTTGGCCTTTGTCCTTTGGTTCTTTCGCGACCCCTCGCGCCGCATACCTGAAGACGTGGGTCTCCTGGTGTCGCCCGCCGACGGCAGGGTTGTGGAAGTCGCCCAAGTCAATGAGGCGCAGTATCTTAAGTCCGCCGCCCACAAGATCGCGATCTTCATGTCGCCCCTGAACGTCCACGTGAACCGCGCGCCGTGCGCCGGCGAGGTCGAAGCGGTCGAGCATCGGCCGGGGCGGTATCACAACGCCGAGAACCCGGCGGCATCGTCCGAGAACGAGTCCGTGGCGATGCTCATCAAGGGAGCCGAGGGGCACGCGCGGGTCCTCGTGCGTCAGGTGGCGGGCGTCCTGGCGCGGCGGATCGTGTGCGCCGTAGCGGCGGGGGCGCGGCTTGAGCGCGGCCAACGGTTCGGCATGATCAAGTTCGGCTCGCGGGCCGAGGTCTACGTGCCCGTCGAGGCCGGTTTTGAGGTCCGGGCCCGACTGGGCGAGCGCGTCAAGGCCGGCGAAACCGTTCTGGGGCGATTCCGATGAGAATCCCGCGCGTCTCCATCCTGCCGTCGCTGTGCACGCTGGGGAACGCCCTCTGCGGCTTTGGCGCCATCACCTTCACGACCAAGGCGCTCCTGGCCTCCGACACCGCCGCGAGCGTGTTCCGCCAGGACGTCCGGTGGGCGGGCTACCTGGTCATCTTCGCCATGGTCTTCGACGCGCTGGACGGACGGCTCGCGCGGTTCGCCCGCGCCACGAGCGACTTCGGGGGCCAGCTCGACAGCCTGGCCGACGCGATCAGTTTCGGCGTGGCCCCGGCGTTCCTGATGAACCGCGTGGTGGTCGAGGGCCTCCACAACGTCATGCCCGCCGGGCTGGTCGAGGTCCTGCGCATTGCCTGGGTGTGCGGCGCGGTCTACCTGGGGTGCACGCTGATTCGCCTCGCGCGGTTCAACGTCGAGAACGTGCACGATGAGGAGGCGCACCTGAGCTTCCGCGGGCTGCCGTCGCCGGCGGCGGCGGGGGCCCTCGTGTCGCTCATCATCGTCATGGCCGACTTCTGGCCGGACCGGGCCGCCGGCATGCTCTGCACGGTCATGCTCTGGTGCCTGCCGGCCGTGGCGGTCGTTCTTGGCATCCTGATGGTCTCGAACCTGCGCTATTCGCACATGCTGAATCAGCTCGTCCGCGGGCGACGGCCGGTGAGCCACCTCGTCATGGTCCTCTTGACACTCGCCTTGGCCGTCGTGCTGAGGGAGATCATCCTGCCCGTCAGCTTCGGGGCCTACGCCCTCAGCGGGCCGGTGACCGGCATCTGGCGGCGGCTCCGGCGACGCCGGGCCAGGCGGGAAGGGCAGGGGCCCCCGCCGCCCGAGGGGGAGACGCCCAACACACCCACGACGTGAATCGCCATGACAATCACAAACCGCAGGATGGCGCGAGTGGGCGTTGGGGCAACGGCCTTGCTGGCTTGCCTCGCGAGCACCGGCTGTCTCTTTCACGAGCCCTGCCGCCTCCTGGCCGACACGGCCCGGCCGGGCGGCGAGTTCTCCGCTCAGCGAAATCAGTGGGCCTACGACGGCGAGATGGTGACGTTCCAGATGGAGTGCGCCCCCGGCGCCGGCCACTTCGTGCTCTTTACCGTTCAAGGGAAAGACTACGTGGTTGAGACGCCGCAGGCGGCGGGCCTGTACCGCTGGACCCACGTCTTCAGGGCCGGCGCGGGGCCGCAGGTCTACACGGTCAGCGTCTCGCCCTTCCTGATGCGCGGCAAGTGCGACTGGGTGTATAACAGCTCGACAGGCGCGTGGGACTACTATCCGGGGGCGACCAACACGCCGGACATCGTGGTGGGCGACGAGCAGACGATGAAGATCACGTGCTACCGCGCCGCCGTCCGTTTCCGCTTCAAGGCCGCGCGCGGCCGGCCCGAGGGGCTGACGCTCAGCCTGACCAGGGACACGGGCCAGACCTCGCAGCGCCGGACGCCCCAGGCCCGGACCGATGACCGCCTCATCGCCCTGTCCGGGCCGGACAAGGACGGCTTCTGCGAGGTCACGTACGCGCCGACCTGCGAGGAGGTCAGCCGCTCCGGAAAGACGCACGCGAAACTCCAGGTTGAGTACGCCGGCGGCGAGACCGCCGTCCTCGAGCAGGACATCGATACCCCGTAGGCTCGCGAAGGACATCGAATGAAGGTTCAGCCGGTCAGAGGCACGCGCGACTTCTACCCCGAGGACATGGCCCTGCGCAACTGGCTCTTCGAGCGGTGGCGGCGGGCCAGCCGGCGGGCGGGCTTCGTCGAGGTCGACGGGCCGGAGCTGGAGCCCCTCGAGCTCTACACCGATAAGAGCGGGCCGGAGATCTCCGAGCAGCTCTACTGGCTCGAGGACAAGAGCCGGCGCCGGCTGGCCCTGCGGCCGGAGTTCACGCCCACGCTGGTGCGCATGATCGCCGCGCGGCAGGCCGCCCTGCCGGAGCCGATCCGATGGTTCAATATCTCTCGATGCTTTCGTTACGAGCGGGCCCAGAAGGGCCGCCTGCGTGAGTTCTTCCAGTGGAACGTCGACCTCCTGGGCATCGCCGAGGAGATCGCCGACGCCGAGTGCATCTCGCTGGCGGTCGACGCCATGAAGGAGGTCGGCCTGGGACCCGAGGACATCCAAGTGCGGATCAACGATCGCCGCCTCCTGGGGGCCGTCGTCCGGCACCTCGGCATCGCCGAGGACCGGGTGCCGCAGGTCTTCGGCATCCTCGACAAGCGCGACAAGGTGCCCGCCGAGGCGCTCGGGGCCCTGCTGGCCGAGGCGGGCCTGGAGGCCCAGCAGCGGCAGGGCCTGGAGCGCATCCTCGCATGGCAGCATCTCGAGGATATCGACGCCCGCGAGCTGGCGACGCCCGAGGTCCAGGCGGCCGCCGAGTCGCTCCGGCGGCTGCTCGCGCTTCTGGCCGACTACGGCATCGCGGAGTGGTGCCGGTTCGATATCGGCATCGTGAGGGGCCTTGCGTATTACACCGGCCCGGTCTGGGAGGTGCACGACCGCAAGGGCGAGCGGCGGGCCATCTTCGGCGGCGGGCGGTACGACCGCCTCCTCGCCGACCTGGGCGGCAAACCCATGCCCGCCTGCGGCTTCGGCTGCGGCGACGTCGTGCTGGGGATTCTGCTCTCGGAGCGCGGCCTGCGGCCGCAGGCAGAGGCGCCCGCCGAGTTCTTCGTGGCCTCGGGGATCGAGGAGAGCCTTCCCCAGGTACTGCAAGTGGTTCGTCACCTGCGAGCCTGCAACCGGTCCACGCAGTTCGATCTCAAGAGCGGCAACCTGAAACGCCAGATGAAGAAGGCGGCCGACGCCGGGGCACGGGTCGTCGTGATCGTGACGGAGGAGTTCGCCAAGAGCCGCCGTGTGACCTTGCGCGACATGAGTTGCGGCGACCAGCGCGACGTGGGGCTCGAGGAACTGGGCGCCTAGACCTCCCATGGCCAACCGCAAGGTTATCTACGAGGCATGCTTCGAGGACTACCTTCGGTCGGCCGGCGTGCCTTACGTGGCGGTGGATGAGGCCAAGAAGGCCCTGTTCGCCGGGGTGCAACTGAAGAGCTTCGATTTCGTCGTCTACAGTGCAACGGGGCCGAACCTCCTGGCCGACGTGAAGGGGCGCCAGTTTCCCGCACGCGGCGCCAAGGGCGGCCGGCGATGGGAGAACTGGACCGAACGCCAGGACCTCGACAGCCTCGCCCGATGGGAGGAGGTTTTTGGTTCTGGATTTGCAGCGCTTCTGGTATTCTGTTATCATCTGGCGGATGCCGAGGCGTCGGCCGGCTTCGAAACGGTGCACGCGTTTCGCGGCGAAACCTTCGGCCTCGTGGGCGTTTATCGCAAGGCGTACGCCGACGCCTGCCGCCTGCGAAGCCGGTCGTGGGACACTGTGAGCGTACCCACGGCCGCGTTCCGGGAAATGATGAGGCCCGTGACGGCGTTCTTCTGAGGGCCTCGGGAGGAGATGGGTGAAAACGAGTCGCCTGGGGACGCCCCTTCGACGGACCCTCTTCGCGGCGGCCGCCGCCGCGATCCTCATCGTCAGCCTGGCCGCGCCTGTCCCGGCAGGGCGGCCGTATAAGCCGCGCGAGCCGGACGTCAACGCGCCCCAGTGGGTCCTTCCCAACATCATTGCCGGCTTTATGTCGATCGGCGTCCTGGCCATTCCCTGCAAACGCTTCCGGAGAACGTGAGTCCGGTCCTGTGCCTGAACGAATCATCCAAGAAAGGAGATTGCGATGGACGGAAAAACGGTGGCCATTGGCGTGCTCGTCGTGATGGCCCTGCTCCTGGCGGGCGTCGTGACGAGCAGCCTGTACCAGGAGCGCGCGGCCTACGGCCAGGGGGGCGTGTATGCGACGTACCTGGCCACGTCGATCCAGGTGCGCGACGGCTTCAGCAACTTCGCCATCCTGGACACGGAGACGCGGGCGCTGGCGTTCTATGACGTCGATCCCACGAAGTTCCAGCTCAAGCCGAGCCTCAACCAGGGGCGCCGGCTGATCATCGACTTCAAGCAGAAAGAGTGACCGCCCCCGCCATTGAGCATGGAGATAGACCCATGAAAACGAAAGACCTCATCCTCGTCGCCCTGGTGTGCGCGAACGTCACGCTGGCCGCCGTGGCGTTCGCCCTTCTCGTCGGGAAAGCCGAGTCCTCCGCCGTCGCCGGCGTCGCCTCGCGCTCCGGCGACTACGTCATGGTTACCGGCAACGTGGCGTCGAGCCGCGAGGGGCTCCTCGTGATCGACGTCGTGGCCAAGCGCGCCAACCTGTACGTGCCGAAGGCGGGCGTCGGCGCCGCCGGCCAGGCGTGGGATCTGACCGGTTGGCGCGACTTGGCGAAAGACTTCAGTGCCAGCGCCAAGCCGTAGGAGCGATCCGGCGTGTGACGCTCCGGGTCCGGCCATGACGGCGTGCCCTGAATCGTGCGCCCGCCGCGTCGAGGCCGGCGAACGCCTCGGCCGCGAGGATGCTCTCGCCCTCTTGAAGGCGGCCGAGCGCGACCCGTGGCCGGTCCTGGCAGCCGCCGACCGGGTCCGCCGGCGCTTCCGCGGGCGCGTCGTCCACCTGTGCAGCATCTCGGCCGTCAAGCTCGGCCGCTGCGGCGAGAACTGCCGCTGGTGTGCCCAGAGCGCCCACTGGGCCACGGCCATTGAGGCCCACGGCCTCCTTTCGACGGAAGAGCTCGTGCGCCAGGCCCAGGCAGCCGCCGCCCGAGGCGCGGAGCGCTTCGGTCTCGTCACGAGCGGGGCCCGGCTGTCGCGGGCGGAGCTTGACGCGGTTCTCGCGAGCGCCGCCGCCATCCGCGAGCGCACGGGCCTCGCGGTCTGCGGCAGTTTCGGCGCTCTGGGGGGCGAGGACGCCCGGCGCCTGGCCCAGGCCGGCATCGGCCGCTACAACCACAACCTCGAGACCTCCGCCCGCCACTTTCCGCGCGTCTGCACCACCCACACCTACGAGGACCGCGTGCGCACGGCCCGGGCGGTTCTCGAGGCCGGGCTGGAGCTGTGCTGCGGCGGCCTCTTCGGCATGGGCGAGACCGACGAAGACCGCGTCGACCTGGCCCTCGCGGTCCGCGACATCGGGGCCCACGTGGTGCCGCTCAATTTTCTTCACCCGATTCCGGGCACGCCACTGGCCGACGCGCCGCCCCTCGAGCCGCTGAAGATCCTCTCGATCGTGGCCATGTTCCGGATGCTCCTGCCGGACCGGATCATCAAACTGGCCGGCGGCCGCGAGAAGAACCTGCGGGACCTCCAGGGCCTCATGTTCTTCGCCGGCGCCGATTCGTGCATGGTCGGCGGCTACCTGACCACCCCAGGCCGGGCGGCCGAGGACGACCTGCGCATGATCCGCGACCTCGGCCTGGAAATCGCCGGGGTAGGGGAGTCCTGTGGTGGAACCCGTGCCTAGCGATCGCGGCGTCGCCATCACGGGGCTGGGCCTGGTCCAGCCGCATGGCGTCGGCCTCGCTTCCGCCGAGGCCGTGTTTGAGGGTCGCAGCGCGGTCGCTTACCTGCCCGAGATCGCCGACATTCCTGACGCGACCGGCGCCGCCGTGCGCGATTTCCTGCCTCCGCGCGGGACCGAGTCGTGCGACCGCGCCGTTCAGTTCGCCGTCGCCGCCGCTGAGGAGGCGTGGACCAGGAGCGGCTTGCCCGACGCGGGCATCCCGCCCGCCCGCGTCGCCACGGTCCTCAGCCTGAGCAAGGGCGGCCTCTTTTCGCTGGCCCGTTGGGCGGATCGCCCCGCCGCGGATTGGGCGGAGGTGACGCAGGCGATGCCGGACGCGGCCGCGCGCACCGTGGCGGCGCGGTTCGGCCTCACGGGGCCAATCGGCGCTCCCATCACAGCGTGCTCCTCCGGCGGACATGCCCTGGCCTGGGGCGCGACACTGATCAGGCGCGGCGTCGTGGATGCGGCGCTGGTCGGCGCCGCGGAAGCTTCGCTCCACCCGATCATCCTCGGCTCGTACCGGCGGATGGGAGTGCTCGCGGCGGCGGGCGCGGACCCGGCGACGTCCGTGCGGCCTTTTTCCGCCACGCGCCGCGGATTTGCCATCGGCGAAGGAGCAGGGGTCCTCGTGCTGGAATCGGAGACTTCACTCCGCCGCCGCGGCGCGCGACCCATCGTCCGCCTGGCCGGATGGGCCAGCGGATGCCAGACCTCCGGTCTCACGGATATGGAGCCGGGCGGCGAGACGCTCACTCATCTGATCCGCGAGGCGATCCGCCGTGCGCGCGTCGATCCGGCGGCCATCGACTACGTTCACGCCCACGGCACAGCCACGCCGGCGAACGATGCGGCCGAGGCGCGGGCCATCCGCGCCGCCCTTGGCGAGGCGGCCGGCGGCGTCAGCGTGTCCTCCACCAAGGGGTCCCACGGGCACCTGCTTGGTGCGGCGGCATCGGTCGAGTTGGTCCTGGTGGCCTTGGCCATCGAGCGCGGCCTCGTCCCGCCGACGGCGAATCTGACGGACCCGGACCCGCAAGTCGCGCTCGACTGTACCCCCCTGCGGCCGCGAAAGCGGACAATCCAGCATGCCTTGAAGATCTCCAGCGGCTTCGGCGGGCAGGCGATGGTCGTGGTGCTGGCGAGGCCGCAGGAGGCGTGAGCTATCGCTGGGTGGCATGGCCACAGCCTGCCCGCCGCGGCGGGCGCCGTTGCGTGGCTATGCAGGGCCGTCCGACAGCGGGCGAGCATGCCACACTGCGCAGCGGCACCCTACTTGATCTCCGGCCGGCGCAGGTTCTTGAAGCGGTCCGGAAGGTTCTCGTACGTCAGGCCCGTGCGGACGGCCTCGAGTTCCCTAAACCGCGCGTCGGCCTCGTCGTAGAACCTCGTGTAGATGGAAATCATGACGGGCGACACGCCCTCTTTCTCGAAGCGGAGGGCATGGTCGCGCCACTCGCGGCGAGCCCACGTCCAGGCGGCGACGGCATCGGAAAGCTTCTGCGAGCCCTCCTGGAACTTGCCGCGGGCGTCGGCTTCGCGCCCGGGCTCGCGGTCGTCGAGGCCCGCCTTCAGCGCGTCGTAGGCGTCCTGCGTGAGCTCCTCGGCATAGTACGACAGGCTGTGGCACGCCTGGCTGTAGGCGACGGTCTTGGAGAGGCCGTGGCCGAGGGTCGCGTAGCGGTCGTTCGCCTTCCGCATGCGGTCGTACCACTCGTAGGCGATGAGGAAAGTGCTGCGGCCCTCGTCTTCCTTGATCCTCTGGCGGTAGAACGGGGCCTCCTGCGAGCGGCCGAGCTTCTCAGCGTAGATCCGCCCCATGCTCTCCAGGATGACGGCGCTGCGCGGGTTCCTGCGGTATCCCTCCGTGCCGAATTCGATGCCGCGGCGGATCCACTCGTACTTTCGCTCCTTGGATTGCCACTGAACCGTGAGGTTCCAGACAATGTCCCAGATTCGATAGGCCCACATCTGGGGATAATCGCTCTGAAAGGCGGCGATCTTCGTGTACCGGTCCAGCAGGTCGAAGTGGACCTTCTGCTGCTTCTCCTCCTCGGCCTTGATCCAGAGCCAGACGACGTACGGTCCGCGGAAGCCGCCGAGGATCACGATGACCGCCTCCGATGGCAGATCGCCGAGTTCCAGGGCAGGGCGGCCGGGGACGAGGCGGATGGCCGCCCCCGCCGCCGTATCGAAGCCGAACTGCGACGCGAAAGCCAGGCGCCGCCCCGGCGACTCGTGACGGCCGAGCAACTCTTCCCGGCGCGGCTCCACGACGTAGCGGCGCAGCGGATAAACGACGCCCGCCAGCAGGACCACGACGGCCAGGACCAGCACCCCGGTCCGCCGCCAGTCCGCGGGCGACGCGACGCCTGTCGGCGGCCGGTCGGAATCGGCATAGCTCATGCTGCCACCTCCCGGTGCTTGAAGAGCAGAGCCCCGGCCACGATGAGAATCGCCACGCCCAGCATCGCCCATCCGAACGAGGCGCCCAGTTCTGCCAGGGGGACCACCTGGCCCATGCTGACGGCCTCGCCGGGCAGCATCGCCCGCAGGTCCGGCAGCGGCAGCACCAGGTGCTGGGTGAGGTTCAGCCAGCCGGACCAATGCGCGAGTGCGTCGCCCCACCGCGCCAAGCGCAGCGCTGCATCGCCGATGATCGTGGAGTTGAGGATGAAGTCGCGCGACACGCCGACGATGAAGAACGCGAGCGCCCCGAGGATGCTCACGAACCAGGTGAACCGCGTGCTGAAGACCACAGCCGCCGCCGCCAGGACCGTCCCGAAGAGCCACACGTGGAAGCCCGCTTTCGCCAGGTGCAGGGCAAACGGGCCGCCGGGCAGCCGCAGGCGCACACTCTGCGGGACGAGCCCAAGGAAATCGTCGGCCGTCAGACATTCGAGGCGCACTTCGAGCGGGCCGCCGTGCCAGAACGTCCGGTCGAGGTACAGGAGCGTCGAGCGGTGGCTCTCCGGCGTGAACCGCATGGTTCGCTGCTCGCCGGTGTCGGGCTTGACGAACGTGGCCTCCGCGGCGGGCTGCTCCATCGCGGGCCCCCAGGCGTCCAGGGAGAACCCGAGCTCGACGGGCGTGTCGCCCCCGGCGAGGACGTGGGGCGGGACGTCGGCAAAGCGGAAGACGGCGACCTCCCGCGGGAACTGCGGCCGCCCGACGAGCATCGCCTTTCCGACCAGCTCGGCCGAAGCGCGGACCTCGGGCGGCCCCTCGATGGCCAGGCGCTCTCCGGCGGGACCTTCCACGCCGAGCGCGCCGGCCTTCGCGCCGACCACGTCCCCCGCCTTCTCGGCCATGACCTCCAAGAGAAGCTCGCCCGGCGGCGGCAGGTTGAGCACGCCCTTGACAGGCGGGACGTCCGCGGCCACGACCGGGATTTCCAGCGCGCCGGAGGTCGGAACGCTCACGATCACCGCGTGCAGCGGGCCCTGGCGGTCAAGCCCTGGGGGCTCCTGCCTGCGTTTGACTCTGGGATTGGCGAGGGCGACGGAAATCTGGACGGGTTCCCCGGGCGTGCCCGGCGGCCGCCGCCCCTCAAGCGTGAGGCGCAGCGTGCAGGGGCCTGCCGCCGCCCACTCGGCCAGCGGAGTCTTCGAGAGGTCCCAGATCAAGCGCATGCCGGTCTCGCCGAGCGCCCACAGTGAGCCGGGCGGCGGCGCGGCCTCCGGGGCAAAGTGGATGGCGGCCTCCGGCCCGGCATTCACCACCTGGTAGCGGTACGTCATGAGCGGGCCGTGGCGCGCGGCAGCCTCCAAGGCGTTCAGGTCCGCCGGATGGATGGCGCGAGGCCGTGATTCCTCCAGGCGCCGCGCCGCGAGAGCCTGGATGCCGACAGCACGTGTGGTGATATAGACATAGGCACCTAAGCCAACGACGGCCAGCATCGCCAGCAGAAGGAGCGACATGCCGAGGGTCTTTCCGACGACGATCTCCGCGCGGCTGAGCGGCTTGCTGACCAGCGTGTAGACCACCTTGGACTCGACCTCGGCCGGGAGGGAGTACGTCGCCATGAAGATGCCGACCACGACCGCCAGGACGGCCATCACCAGCAGGCTGGTGCTGACGGCGGCCGGGACGGCCTCGAACACGGGGTCGAACCGCGCCGAGGAAAGGTCCGCGAGGACGAGAACCAGGATGGCCAGAGGCACGAGAATCCACAGGCGCATCCGCATGCCCTGGCGGAACGTCACCAGCGCGACGGCCCACAGGCGAGGCAGCGGCCAGCGCCGCCGCACACCGGCAGGCAACGGGCGCGTGGGCTCGGGGTTATCCATGGTTTCCGGTTGAGGCCGGCGGGGACCTGCCCGCGTCGCCGATTCGAGCGACCGGTTTTCGGCCCTCGGCGTCGGCGCGGATCACCCGCAGGAAAAGGTCCTCGAGGGTCGTCGTGGGATGCTCGGCCGCCAGGACCCGCGCGCCGCCGCGCTCGGCGGCCGCCAGGATGGCTTGGCGCGTGGCCTCGGTCACGCCGGCGGCCCGGAGCTGAAAGACCTCACGCACAAGGAGCAGGTCGCGCACCCGGCCGATCTCTTTCAGTTGCCCCAGCGCGAGGATGCCGATCCGGTCGCAGACGTCCTGCACGTCACCCAGGAGATGCGATGACAGGAGGATCGTCTTGCCCTGGCTCTTGAGGTGCAGGATGAGGTCCTTCATCTCGCGGGTGCCGATGGGGTCGAGACCCGACGTGGGCTCGTCCAGCAGAAGGAGTTCCGGATCGTTCACGAGGGCCTGGGCGAGACCGATCCGCCGGCTCATACCCTTGGAGTATTCACGGAGCTGCCGGGCCCGCGCGCGGCGGTCGAGGCCGACCATGTCGAGGAGTTCGGCGGTCCGCCGGCGTCGCTCGCGCCGGTCCAGGCCAAACAGGCGGCCGTAGAAGTCGACGGTCTCTTCGCCGGTCAGGAAACGGTGGAGGTAGGACTCCTCGGGCAAGTACCCGATCCGCTGGTTGACGGCGGGCGTCCCCGGCGCCATGCCGAGGACCTCGGCCTTGCCGGCGGTCGGGAAGATCAAACCGAGGAGGAGTTTGATCGTAGTGCTCTTGCCGGAACCGTTCGGCCCGAGGAGGCCGAAGATCTCACCGGGTTCCAGTTGCAGGTCCAGGCCGACGAGGGCGTGCACCTTCTTGCGCCCCCAGAAGTCTTTGTAAACCTTCGTCAAGCCCTTCGTGACGACGGGCTGAGGCTGCGCCATGCCTGGCTCTCAGATGGATGCTCGCGAGGCCCCTGCCGGCGGCCGCGCGGGCAAGGGGACTAACGGGAACCGAACCGCTGCTTGCGTATCGTCTGGCGGACACTCTTGCGCATCTGCCGGCGCTTGCGATCGCTCGGCTTCTCGTAGTAGCTGTTGCGCTTGACCTCCTTCGTGAGACCTTCCTTCTCGCAAAGCTTCTTGAAGCGCTTCAGCATCTGTTCGACCGTCTCGTTGCCCCTGGACCGAATCTTGAGCATGTCCCGTTCGACACTCCTTTCTCGCCTGACCTTGGTGACTCCACGATTTCGACGCCTTAATATACTGGCAGGGCACCCAAGAGGCAAGACCCTTCTGGCGAAGCCGTGCGCCGGGCGAGGGCACAAGTTGTGGCCGCGTTTCCACTCGGGGGTGCCATGCTTTCGCGCCGTTGCGAAAACATGAACGTCTTTGGTGTGTCCCCAGGCCGTGTACCGCGGCGGGGCTTGTCGCGCCGTGCCTCCGTCTTGCGGCAAGACGCACAGGTTGCCGGCAACCCGTGAGCACCCGGCGATCAGGCACACCAGACAGGCACAAAACCCGGCCCTGGCGCTGCCACCAGACCGAACGTCCGATAATACATGTTATGTTGCGCTGGGTGTGCCGGCAACGGTTGCCGTGCAGGCACCAGACGTGGGTAACCTGTTTCAGGAGCACCCTTGGAAGTCCGGGCCACCGCCTCACGTGCGTCTTGTCGGGTCGGTGCGCGGATGGGTCGCGGGCTACTACTCCGTGTCGAGAAGATCCTCGTCGGAGATTTCGAGGACGTCGTCGCCCTTCTTATCTTCAGGCGGCACGGGCGCGCCGGGTTTCCTCTTCGGGGCGCCGGCGAGACGTTCGAGGCTCGCCAGGACATCGGTTGGACCGGCGCGTTTGCCGGGCGGCGATGGCGCCTTCGGCTTGGCCAATCCGGGGGCGGCCTTAGCTTGAGGCGCGGGCTTGCCGAGGATCGGCTTGACGGGCGCTGCCGGTCTCGCCGCGGGCGCTTTGGCGGCGGGCGCAGCGGCCTTCGTTCGGACGCCGTCGATCTCGACGGCAAACGTGAGCGGGCCGATCTGGATCTCGTCGCCCGGCGCGAGGAGTTGTTCCTGAACCTTCTGGCCGTTCACAAGCGTGCCGTTGCCGCTGCCTTTGTCGCGGATGATGAGCCTGCTTCCCTCATTGACGATCTCGCAGTGATGGCGCGAGACGCTGGCCACGGCAATGATCAGATCGCTCTCGGGGTCACGGCCTACCTTCAAGGTGCCGGGCGGAATCTCCACCGTCTTGTCCTGAGGCTTTCCCTTTACCAAGTGGAGCTTGGCTTGCATATAAAGACCCTCCCGTCAACGGACTCGATGTCTCACAACACGGTGCGGCGAGGTTAGCAAGAGCCGCCGGATGAATCAAACAAAATTCGGCCGCCTGAAATGCCGTGCCGAATGTGACTGGCGCTCTGCCGCGGTTGGACAAGCCCGCCGTGCCCCAACGGCCATTGGCGCCACCGCACAATCGCTAAACACGTGCGGCTGCCGGCAGCCGGTGTCGCCGCCCGCGAATCCCTCAAGGCCGCCCGGTGAAGTGCCGATATGCTTTGAAGTAGGTTTACCCCAGAGTGGCCTCTGTGCGAGGAGGAAACGGCGTCGGCACGCACCCTGCCGGAGCCGGAAGCACAGGGAAACCTGGGAAAAACCTGCCGGATTTCGGCGGCGCCGCACATCGCTCGCGTGTCGCACCTCGATGGGATCCCCTACCCGAGACGGGCTTCTATGACTGTAACCTGCTGTCTCACAAGGACTTGGGAGAGGCTGCAACGGCGGGTTCCTGGCGTCCTTGTGGCATCGCGGTTTGATTTGACAAAGGGCAGTGCCATCGTGCTTATATAGGATAGGGGCTGTTTCACCCGCGCGTGCCCCGGCTTTGTCTTCTCATTTGGGAGGAGCCTTACATGGCGTACCACAAGCGGACAGTCCTGCCGATCGGCATCCACCTGGGTGCCGAGGCCGTCCACATGGTGCAACTGGACCAGGCCGAAAACGACGTGCAGGTAGTCTCAAAGGCCAGCCTTTACTTCCCGCAGGGCGGCCCCGGCGACCTCGCCACGGTCACCACCGACGGGAACGTCGTGGAGGAGACATCGACCGAAGCCGCGGAATACAACAACGAGATGGCGCTCGAGTTCATCCGCAAGAAGGTCACGTCGAACGGGTTCCGCGGCAAGGACGCGGTGATCAGCCTGCCCTCGCATGACCTGGTGATTCAACACGTGCGGCTGGCAACGATGCAGCCGGAGGAGATGGCGGCCGCCATGATGTATGAACTCCGCGGCAAGCTCCCGTTCGACCCCCAGCAGGCGGTCGTGCGCCACATCGTGGCGGGCACGGTGTCCGAGAACAACGAGACGAAGCAAGACGTCATCGTGCTGGCGGCGCGCCGCTCGGTTGTGGAGAAGCATGTCGCCGAAATGGGCCGCCTTGGCATCCAGGTCGTCGGCGTCGGGGCCGAGCCGTGTGCCATGTGCCACGCGTACGCCTTCGCCGCCACTCACGCCATGGCGAGCCAGGAGGGCCCGCCGAGCCTCATGCTCGTGCACCTGGGCGCGCGCAGGACCCACGTGGCGATCCTGCGCGGACAGGAGACGACCTTCGTCAAGGGGTTGACCCAGGGAACCGGCGAACTGACGAAGGCGCTGGCCAAGGCCGGATGCATGCCGATCGAGGCGGCGGCCACCCTGCGGGCGTCTTGGTGCGAAGCGCCCACCCCGGAGCACCTCGATGCGGCCGTGGAAGGCTACAACAGCATCCGGCCGGCCCTGGAGCACTTCGTTGATGAGATAGAATCATGTTTGCGCTACCATGCCTCGCTGACGCGGGGCGCCCGGGTGGACCGGCTGTACTTCCTGGGTGCGGACGCCCGCGACCGCGGTTTGGTGCGCGTCCTGAGCGCCAACCTGACCGTGCCGTGCGAGCTGGGGGACCCGATCGGCATCCTCACGGGCCGGCAGGGCCCCCAGCATGCCGAGCCGGAAACCGCGGTGTCGGTCGGCTTGAGCCTGTTCAGCGCCCAATAACGAGGGAAGGAACCCCTTATGCACGTCATCAATTTTCTGCCGGACGACTACTTGCAGCGGCGCAGCCTCCGCCGGGCTAACCTCCTGTGCCTGGCGCTGGGCGGCGGGGCCCTCGTGGCTCTCGGGGCCCTGTCGGGGCTCTTCGTGTACCGCGCGATGCAGGTGACCGTCGAGCGAACGATCACCGAGAGCCAGTACGCGGAAGCCAGCCGCCAGATCGACCAACTCAAGCAACTGGAGAATCGCAAGACGGGCCTGCTGCACAAGGTGGAGCTGAGCACCACCCTGCTGGAACGCGTGCCGAGGAGTTACCTTCTGGCCCGGCTGACGAATTACCTGCCGGCCCATACCAGCCTGACGTCGCTGACGATGCGCGTCGAGGAGATCCAGGTGAAGGCAGCGTCTGCCGGCGCAGCCGGCAAGGCCGCGGCACCGGCGGCGGCCAAGCCGCCCGCCGGCAAGGCCAAGGAGGAGACGGTGAAGGTCAAGCGGGTGCGGTTCCGCCTTGACGGGCTGGCACAGACCGATGTCGAGGTGGCGGAGTTCATCACGCGCCTGAACGCCGACCCGGTTTTTGAGGACGTGGACCTTCAGTTTTCGGAAGAGCATCAGTACGGAGTAAACACCGCGATGCGGCGGTTCCAGATCTCGCTCAGGGTGAGCCCGAAGGCGGAGAAAATCCTGGAGACGGTGGCGGTGAAATCCCCCGCCGCTCCCGCGACAGTGAAAGGGACGTCATGAAAGGCTCGATCCGCATTTTCCTGACCTTGTTGGGCGTGGCGGGGGTGACCGCCGCCGTTGTCTTGCTGCTGGTCCTGCCGATGCGTCAGCGCGTCGAGGCCGACCGCGCCACGATTGACGACTGCCGCGCGCAGCTCGTCAAGCTCCAGCGGGTGAAGCAGCAGATCAACGACGTCCAGGCGGACATCAAGCGGCTGGAGGAGGCCCTGGCCTTTTTCGACAGCCGCCTGCCGCAGCAGAAGGAAATCGACGTCATCCTCCGCGAGGTCTGGCGGATCGCCGAGGCCAAGTCGCTCACGCCGCGCAGCGTCCGGACCGGCACCCCGGAAGCGGCCGTCCGCTACAACTCGCAGCCCATCACGATGAGCCTCGAAGGCAAGTTCAACTCGCTCTACGAGTTCCTGCTGGGCCTGGAACGCATGCCGCGCATCACGAAGGTGCGCCAGATGCAGATTGCCAAGATGCCTCAGACGGAGGGCAACGTCCAGGTGGACCTGTTAATGGACATCTACTTCGAGAAAAAACCATGAGCCTAGAACTGAATACGGTCAAGGTGCTGGATGGTCCGCTGGCGGAGCGCAGACCGAGCGCGCGCGTCAGGGGGGGGTTCGAGGACAAGAAGAAGGTCCTCGTGCTGGTTGTCCTGGGGGTGGCGGGCGTCGCCATCGCGGGCTTCCAGTTCCTGACGGCCAAGGGGCCGCAGACGGCCGCGGCCGTGACGGTGACCGCGCCGTCTCCCGGCGGGGCGCCGGCCCCCGTCCCGGCCGGCGGTGACGCGGTCCTCAAGCCACCGGAGGCCCTGTCTCAAGTCGTCGGCGCAGACACGCTCTCGGTGGCGGCGGTCGAGAACCTCGTCAAGAAGTTCGACACCTACGTCCAGGACCGGCAGGTGCCCCTGGACGAACTGCACGTCAATCCGTTCGAGGTGGCGTTGCCGGAGGCGCCGCCGGAGACGGCACCGCTGGTGCCAACCGCGAAGGCCGCCCCAGTGCCGACGCCCGCTACACTGGAGGAGCAGAAGGCCGACCTTGCGAAGAAGAAGGTGCACGACATGGCCGCCCGGCTCACGCTCGGCTCCGTGATGACGGTGGGCGACCGAGGCATGGCGATCATCAACGGCAAACTGTGCCGTGTAGGCGATGAGGTGGCGGGGTTCCAGGTGGAAACGATTCAGCCGCAACGGGTGGTTCTCATCTGCGACGGCGAGAAAGTGGAGCTCCGTCTTCGTCCGAAGAAGCAGCCGCAAGAGGGGGTCTGATGCCCGACGGTGGGGTTAATTCGGTCGTGGCACCCGACAGTCCGCCGGCTGCGACAGCCGTGGCAGGCGATCCCAAGAACCGCCGCGTGCGCATGGGCGACCTGCTGGTCGAGCGTGGCGTTATCACGCGTGCCCAGTTGGAAGAGTGCCTGGTGCTCCAGAAGTCGAGCCCGAGCGAGCGGCTCGGCCAGATCCTGGTGCGCAAAGGGTACGCCAAAGAAGACGACGTCATGGTCTGCCTGGCGAAGGAATACGGGCTGGATTTCGTGCGGGTCAGCCAAACCGAGGTCCCCGCGCGGGTCCTCGGCATGCTGCCGTCGGATTTCTGCCGACGCTACAAAGTCGTCGTCATCGATGCCGACCCCGACAACAAGACCGTGACGGTGGCAACGTCCGATCCCGCCAACGTCTTCCTCGTTGACGAAGTGAAGCGCCGCATCGGACTCGGTTTCCGAATCCGCCTGGCCGTCACGACCACCACGGAGATTGCCAAAGCCACCGAGGAGCTCGCGGGCGTTCCGGAGGACTTCCAGCTCGATGACCTGATCCGCGACATCGCCGACGACTCCGTCGAGATCGTGTCCGACGCGGAGGACGACGTCCCGGACCTTGCGAAGGTCGCCGGCGAGTCGCCCGTCGTCCGACTGGCCAACTACCTGATCTGCAATGCCGTCAAGGAAGGCGCCAGTGACATTCATCTCGAGCCGGGCGAGAAGAAGATGCGCATCCGGTACCGCATCGACGGCGTCCTGTTCGAGGTGATGTCGCCGCCGCAGCACATGCACCCGGCCCTCATTTCGCGGTTGAAGATCATGGCGAACCTGGACATCTCGGAGCGCCGCCTGCCGCAGGACGGGCGCATCCGCGCCATCGTGCGCAACCGCTACGTCGACTTCCGCATCAACACCCTGCCCACCACCCAGGGCGAGAAGGCGGTCATCCGCATTCTCGACAACCGGTCGATCCTCATCGGCCTGGAGCGGCTCGGGTTCGCCGAGGACCACCTGACCATGTTTAAGGCCCAGGTCGACCGTCCCCACGGCATCATCCTGGTGACGGGACCAACCGGCTCGGGCAAGACGACGACGCTGTATTCGGCCCTGCTGACGATGAACGGCGGCGAGATGAACATCTCGACCGTCGAGGACCCCGTGGAGTACTTCCTGGGGTTTGCCAACCAGGTGCAGATCAACGAGCGGATCGGTTTCACGTTCGCCTCGGCGCTGCGGGCCCTGCTGCGCCAGGACCCGGACGTCATCATGGTCGGCGAGATCCGCGACGAGGAGACCGCCCGCATCAGCGTCCAGGCGGCCCTGACCGGTCACCTGGTCCTCTCCACGCTGCACACCAACGACGCCCCGTCGAGCATCACGCGGCTGATCAACATCGGCGTCGAGCCGTACCTGATCAGCGCGTCGCTGAACGGCGTCGTGGCACAGCGCCTGGTCCGCCGCGTCTGCGAGCACTGTAAGGAGCCGCTGGCGCCGACCGACGAAGTCAAGAAGGCCCTCGAAAAGGCGAAGATGGAAGTGGACATCTTCTACCGCGGCAAGGGCTGCGATCGCTGCCGCAACACGGGCTACAGCGGGCGGTGCGGGATCTACGAGATGATTGTCCTCGACGACGCCATCCGCGACCTTGTGGCCGCGCGGCCCAGCGTGATTGAACTGCGGCGATACTGCCTCGACCACGGCATGGTGAGCATCCGCGAGGACGGCCTGCGCAAGCTGCGTCAGGGCGTCACGACGGTCGAGGAAGTCCTGCGCGCGACGGAAGACGTGGGGTAAGGCGAGAAGGGAGACCGACGTGAGCCGGATTCACGACCTGCTTGAGCGCGCCGTGGCCAACGAGTCGAGCGACCTCCACATCATCGCCGGCCTGCCCCCCCTTCAGCGCATCCACACGGTGCTGGCGGGCATGCCGGGGGAGCCGCCGATCGACAAGGACGAGGTCGAAGCCATCGTCAAGGAGCTGCTCTCGCCGGCCCAGTGCGACAAGCTGCAGGATCGGCGGGACATCGACTTCTCGACCGCCCTGCCCGACGGGACGCGGTTCCGCGTCAACGGGCACTTCCAGCGGGGGGCGCCGGCGCTGGCGTTCCGCGCCATCCCCCGCCAGGTGCCGCCGCTTGAATCGCTGAACCTGCCGGACATCGTGACCAACTTCGCCAACCTTTCGCAGGGCCTGATCCTCGTGACGGGCGAAACGGGCAGCGGCAAGTCGACGACCCTGGCGGCCATGGTCGACCACATCAACCACAAGTATCCGTACCACATCATCACCCTCGAGGACCCGATCGAATACTACCTGGACTCCGACCTGTGTGCGATCGAGCAGCGGGAGGTCGGCATCGACGTGCCCGACTTCCCTTCCGGCCTGAAGCACGTGCTGCGGCAGGACCCGGACGTCATCCTCATCGGCGAAATGCGCGACCTGGAGACGATCTCGACCGCCCTGACGGCGGCGGAGACCGGGCACCTCGTCTTCTCGACGCTGCATACGAACGACGCCGCCTCGACGATGGAGCGCATCATCGACATCTTCCCGGCCGCCCAGCAGAACCAGGTCCGGTCGATGCTCGCCAACACGCTCAAGGGCGTCGTCTGCCAGCGTCTGTTCCCGCGGATCGACAAGCCGGGCATGGTGCCGGCGGCCGAGATTCTTGTCTCGACGGCGGCCGTCCGCAACTGCGTCCGCGAGAACCGGATCTTCGAGATCCCGAACATCCTCGAGACGAACCGCGCCCTCGGCATGCAACTGTTCGACGAATCCCTGAAACGCCTGTACTTCAGCGGCCTCATCAGCCGCGACGACGCGATCATGAACGCCCGCGTCCCCGATCACCTGGCCAAGGCGCTTTCGGCATAGGCAGAATATGCATAGCTATAGTTACCAATTGAAGAGGCCGAACGGCCAGGTGGTGGCCGGGGTCTTGAAGGCCGACAACCAGGTCCTGGCCGCCCAGCGCGTCCGGGAAATGGGCGGCGTCGTCCTGGACCTCATCCGCCTGGGCGGCGACGAGGGCGGCGGCGGCCTGGAGGCGTGGAACCCCCTCAACCGCATCGGCGGCAAGGACATCCTGGCTTTCACCAGCCAGCTCGGCGTGATGTCGAAGGCGGGCATCGGCCTCACGGACGCCCTGGAGAGCATTGGCGACCAGATCACGAACCCGCGGATGGCCGTCGTCGTGCAGACGCTGAAGCGCGACGTCGAGTCCGGCCGGCAGTTCTCGGAGGCGCTCCAGCGGTTCCCGCAGGTCTTTTCGCTCCTCTACGTCAACATGGTGCGGGCGAGCGAGCTCTCCGGCTCCTTCGGCCACATGATGGACCGCATCGGCGAGTACCTGAACCAGCAGATGGAGACCAAACGGCAGGTGATCGGGGCCATGGTCTACCCCCTGGTCATCGTCTGCATGGCCGTCCTCACGACGATCTTCATGCTGACCTTCGTGCTGCCGCGCTTCATGGTCCTGTTCCAGGGCAAGGAGCACATCCTGCCCATGCCCACCATCATGCTTATGGCCATGAGTGCCTCGCTGCGGAATTTCTGGTACCTGTACCTGGTGACCGTCGGCGGCACCGCCACCGGCTTCTACTACGGCGTCCGGACCGAAACCGGCCGGGCCTGGTGGGACATGGCGAAGCTCAAGATCCCCATCCTGAAGAATCTGTGCCACGCCCTGTATCTCTCGCGCGGCCTCAAGACGATGGGCGAGCTCGTGAACGCCGGCGTGCCGATGCTCGACACCATCGCCATTACGGCTGAAGTCTCGGGCAACGTGCATTACGCCAGGATCTGGAACCGGGTCCACGTGGCGGTCCGCAAGGGCCAGCGCATCGCGCCGACGCTGGCCCGGAGCGCGTTTATCCCGAGCAGCGTGGCCCAGATGATCTCGGCCGGCGAGGAGACCGGGGCCCTCGCCGACATCCTCAGCGACGTCAGCGATTTCTACGACAAGCAGTTGAAGGCGACCATCAAGACGGTCACGGCCGCCATCGAGCCCCTGATGATCGTGGCGATGGGCGGCGTCGTGGGGTTCATCGTGGCGGCGATTCTGCTCCCCATCTTCAAGATGTCACAATTGGTGAAATAACATGAAACCAATACGATCCATTCAGGTGCCGCGGTCCTCTGCTCCGGGATTCACCCTGGCGGAGATCATGGTCTGCGCCGTGCTGCTGGTGATCGGCTTTGTCGCCCTCGTGGCGGCCTTTGGACACGACACGGTGGCTTCCCAGGCGGGCGAGGACATCGCGCTCGCCACGTTCCTGGCCGACGAGATTCGCGACCGGGCGCTCCAGATGAGCTTTGCCGACGTGCTGGACCTCGACGGCGTCACGAACAATCCTGCAATTCTGAGCACGGGGTCCACGCAGGACCTTTCGACGTGGTCGCAGCACATCGCCGTGACGCCCGTATTGGAGTCCGACCTGAACCACACGGTGGGGCATTCGGGTGCGCATGCGGCCCGGCTGACGGTCGAGATCCGGGCCCACGGCAAGCCGGTTCTCGCCGAGACGTACTACATGCTCGATCGGGCCAGCGTGCCCTTTACGGACCGGTGAGCGTAACCGTCGTACGACGGATGGGTGAAACGATCTGGCGCCGCGCTCTCACGCCCCGGCGGCGCTCTTGAGAAGGAGGGGCGTACCATGAGAAAGCCATCACCTGTTCTGCGGCGGAAATGCCGCGGCGTCGCCATGCTGTTGACGTTGATCTTCCTGGT
>Ga0315284_10002423_pt1 | contig 26717 bp, 39 predicted proteins | sample YL17G09_16_MG_FD_203696 | JGI IMG/M metagenome (GOLD analysis project Ga0315284, IMG submission 203696) | Sediment microbial communities from Yellowstone Lake, YNP, Wyoming, USA - YL17G09_16 | ecosystem: Environmental > Aquatic > Freshwater > Lake > Sediment | place: USA: Wyoming | collected...
GCCACAAGTATGGGTGCGTCCGTTCGGACTTGCGGTTGTGGTGGCCCAAGGTGCGGGTGGGCGGGTGGTTCGGCGGGCATGACTTTGCCCCCGCCTATCCTGGCGTGGTGCAGGCTGTCACGGAAAAGTTTGGGCGCGCATTCACGGTGGACGGCAACACCGTGTGGCAGGTGGGCAAATCCAAGTGAGCAAATTGGACAAAGTGTTTGCCGCCTATCGCCCCAACTGGGATTGGGCCGGGATGCAGGGCACGCGCGCGTGTCTCAAGTGGAACGTGCGCGACCTTTACTCATTGGACCTGGCGTTGCGCCACACCAAAGGACGCAGGGCGGCAATCCAGGCGGGTGGCAACCTGGGACTATTCGCCAAACGATTGGCGGAGGAATTCCGCCAGGTGTTCACGTTCGAACCGGACAAGGTGCTATTTGCGCAACTGGAGCACAACGCACCGGAGGCCAACATTGTGCCGGTGTGCGCGGCGCTGGGGTGCTCGCGGGACCCGGTGCGCATGGAATGTGGACGCCGGGACGATAGCGGGCGCGCAGTCCATGAGGGGTTGACCTACGTGGCCGGCGCCGGCGACACTCCGCAGATTCTTATTGATGACTTGGAATTGCCGGCACTCAATTTGATTTACCTGGATATTGAAGGGTACGAATTGAACGCATTACGCGGTGCGGAAAAGACCGTTGCACGCTGCCAGCCCACCATTGCGGTGGAGAGCAACGGCAATGCCCGGCACTACGGCAGCGACAAAAAGCAATTGGCCAAGTGGTTCGGGTTGCACAGTTACCGGAAAGTGGTGCGCATTCACGGTGATGACATTTACGTGCCCCTTTCAAAATGAAAACAGCCGCGGACTATTCGGAAATTTTCCTGGCGGAGTGCACACGCAGCTATGCGGAAGTCACTGCGCTGGAGGCATCCTGCGGCTATGCGGTCAACCGCGCCAAGCTGGAGGCGGCCGCGCGCGTGCTGGCGTGCCCGCACAAAGTCAACCCGCCCAACTGGCAGCACGGGCGGGTCATCTATGCGCTGGCACGTGAGTTGATCGCGGAGAGCACCGGGGCGGGCGTGTTCCTGGACATAGGCACAGCCAAAGGATTCTCCGCGGTGGTGCTGTCCTGGGCAGTGTCGGACGGCATGGTGCACCGGCGCATAGTGTCCGTGGACGCGGTGGACCCGCTGGCGCGCGTGCCCCGCAACAGTGTGGCGGAGGCGGACGGCGCGTTGTGGACGGTGCCGGAATACGTTTCCAGGTTTGCGGCCCCGGGCGCCCCCATTGAATTCCGCGGCGGTGGCTCGGATGCGTTGCTGCGGGAGTGCGTGGCGAACGGCACCCGGGTGCGGTTTGCGTTTGTGGACGGCAAGCACAGCGAAACGGCAGTGGCGGCGGACGCGGCACACCTGGCGCAATTGCAGCGGGCCGGGGACCTGTGCGTGTTTGACGATTTGCAAATAGACGGGGTGCGGGCCGCGTTAGCCAGGGTCAAAGCCTATTCATTCACCATTGTGAATGCGGGGCCCAGCCGGCGCTATGCGGTGGGGGTGCGGCTGTGACATTGACAGTGCTGTGCGTGTGGGTGGCCGGGCACGTGCCATTCACCCCGGACTATGTGGTGCGGTTGCGCAGCATGGCGCGGCGCGCGTTGCCGCCACACCGGTTTGTGTGCCTGACGGACCACCCGGAGCGGTTGCCCGCGGACCTGGAAACCCGCCCCGCCCGGGTGCCGCCGGGGTGCAAAGGGTGGTGGGCAAAGGTGCAGCTATTTGACCCCACGTTGACGGTGGCCGGGCGGTTGCTTTACCTGGACCTGGACACCCTGGTGGTGGATGACTTGACCCCGCTGGTGGAGTATCCGGCGGAGTTTGCATTGGCCCCGGACGGCGCCCCCAATTTCCGGCCGCGCGACGGCACGGCATGTGTTCACCGTTTCAATTCCAGTGCCATGGTGTGGGATCACGGCAGCCAGGCGCACTTGTTCCGGCAGTGGGTGCCCGGCGTGGCCCGCCGGCTGTGGGGGGATCAAGACTGGATAGGGGAACAGTGCCCCGGCGCCGCGGTCATGCCGGCCGCATGGTTTCCGCGGATCAGTGACGCCCCGGGCCCGGCGTGGCCGCCGGGCGCGCGTGTCATCCTGTGCAAGAAACCCAAGAATGCGGAGGCGGCCCGGCGCTGGCATTGGGTCGCGGAGGCGTGGCAGTAATGGGGGCCCCGGGCTTTGATGATGCGACCATGGTGTTTCCGAAAGCCGGGGACCCAAAGCGCATTCAGTTTATATATCCGTACTATGAAAACCCGCAATTCTTTGAACGGCAATTGCACCTGTGGGAATCCTATCCGGAGCACCTGCGGGCGTTGCTGCGGGTCATCGTGGTGGACGATGGCAGCCCGGACCACCCCGCCGGCGCGGTGGTGCGCGCCCAAACGCAATGCAGTTTCAACCTTGTGGTCTTTCGGGTGGACGTGGACGTGCGCTGGAATTGGCTGGCGGCGCGCAATATCGGAATGCACCACGCGCACCCTGGCTGGTGCCTGTTGACGGACATGGACCACATGGTGCCGGCGGACACGCTCGCGCACCTGGTCATCCGGGCCCACGATCCGGCCGCCATCTATCGGTTGTCCAGGCGCGAGAGCACCGGGGAACTGATACACCCCCACCCAAATTCCATGCTAATGACGCGGGAAAAGTTTTGGAACGTGGGCGGATATGATGAAGCACTCAGCGGTTTCTATGGCACGGACGGCGACTGGCGGCGCCGGTGCGCGGCCGCCGGCCAGGTGTGGACGCTGCCGGATGAACTGCGGCGGCATGAATACGCGGGCGACAGCAGCACCCGCAAATATTTGCGCAAGCAACCGCAGGACGCCGGCAAAAAAAAGGTGCTCCAGGCGCGGCGGTGGGACCGCACCTGGAAACCGCGCGTGCTGTCATTTCCATACCACCAGGAAATCCCAAGTGCTTGACGTGGTGTGCTGGAAATGGAAACCGCCCCCGGGGTATCGGTCCCACTTTGGGCCGGGCACTGTCAATGTTTTGCACAGAATGGTGGCCCGGCACCTGGCCATGCCGCACCGGTTTACGTGCATCACGGATGACCCCACCGGCATTGACCCGGCAGTGAGAATAATTCCGCTGTGGAATGACTACGCCAACGTGCCCAGTCCGTCCGGGCCGCACAATCCTTCATGCTATCGCAGGCTCAGAATGTTTGCCGCGGACGCGCGGGAATTGATCGGGGAACGGATCGTAAGCCTTGACCTGGACACGGTGGTTACCGGTCCGTTGGACCCGTTGTTTGACCGGCCGGATGATTTTGTGATTTGGGGCGGGCAATCGGTCCAGCCCGGGCGGCCGGCGCCGTGGTGCTGGTATAACGGCAGTTTTATGATGCTGCGGGCCGGCACGCGCACCCAGGTGTGGGACCGGTTCAACCCCGCCACGTCCCCACGGGAGGCGCACGCGGCGAACGCGCGGGGCTCGGATCAAGGGTGGATCACCCATTGCCTGGGCAAAGGCGAAAGCACCTGGACCGCGGCGGACGGGGTGTATTCATTCCGCAGCCACATCGTGCCCAACGGGGGCCGGCTGCCGGCCGGTGCGCGGCTGGTGGCATTTCATGGTAAACATGACCCCTGGCTGGAAACCACCCGGCGCATGGCGCCGTGGATTGCGGAGCATTATCACTGATGGCGTGGGCGCATTCTCCCAACGCGGAAATTTCGGTTGCCATGAGTGACACGCGGCCGATTCTCAATCGGTTGTCCAAACTGTCCGAAGATATGCAGAAAAAGGACGCCAAACGCGCGGCGCGCGTGGCCATGCGCCTGGTGCAACAGGCGGCGCAACTGAATGCCGCGGAGTTTGACCGCGGGTGGACGCCCACCAGCGTCAAGAAAAACATCACGGTGGCATGGTCCCCGCGGCAGAGTCGCCAGCAAGGGGGCGTGGTCATGCGCGTGGGTGTGATGGGGGGCGCGGCGCAGTATGCCCACACCAAAGCAAACGTGCGCAAGGGGCGCGCGGGCAAGACTTACGCGACGGGGGGCGACAAGGGCAACCCGGGCGGGGATACGTGGTACTGGCGTTTTCTGGAATTCGGCACGTCCAAAATGCGGGCGCAGCCATTCTTGCAACGGGCCCTGGCGGACAACGTGGACGCGGTAACCACCGTGGCGCTGGGGGACTTGACCAAAACCCTTGACCGGCAATTCCCACCGGCGCCGGCGGCGCCCAGCGGGGGTGCACGATGAAACCCCCCATATTTGAGTTGTGCTCCGCGGACACCACCCTGCAAGGGTTGCTGTCCGATGACTTGGGCCGGTTCCAGTTGTATCCGTTCGGGGAGGCGCCGCAGTTGGGCGCAAAGCCCTATGCGGTGTGGCAACTGGTGGGAGGCGGCCCGGAGAACTACATAAGCAACGTGCCCGACATAGACCAGGTGACGGTCCTGGTGGACACGTATGCGAAAGAGGCCAGCATGGCGCGGGAAGTGTCCGCGGCACTGGTGGCAGCCATAGAGTCCGTGGCGCACGTGGTGCGGCATAATGGCGAATGGCGGGACCCGGAAACGCGCGCATATAGGTGCTCGTTTACCGTGGATTGGTTTGTGGAGCGGACCCAGTAAACAACGGAGACAGCAGCAATGGCTAAGAAAACCCAGGGCACAGAAATGTGGTTCATTGATCCCACCGGGGATGTGGTCACCAAAATCGGGTGCGTCACGTCCATTTCCGGACTGACGGCGGCCCGCGATCAGATTGAGACGACGTGCCTAGAGGATCAGGCGCGCTCGTATGAGCCCGGGTTGGCCACTCCCGGCACGGCACAGTTTGGCGTGAATTTTGACCCGTCCGACGCGAGCCACGTCCGGTTGCACGCACTGTATGTGGCGGGCACGCCCCTGACGTTTGCCATTGGCTGGTCCGATGGCACCGCGGCGCCCACCAACGATTCCAGCCTGTGGACGCTGGAGGCTACGCGGTCCTGGCTTACGTTTGACGGTTTCTTGTCGGACGTGCCGTTTGATTTTTCAGGCAACGCGGTGGTGGCCAGTACCATTTCCGTACAGGTGTCGGGCTTCCCGCTGTTGACGCCCAAGACCTGACCGGCCACCGCAACACATAGCACCGGGGGTGCGACATGGATTTAAACCAACTGCGGGCCAAGGGGGCTTTTGTGAAAGCCCCACCGGTGCCCACTCAGGTGACATGGACACATGACGATTCCGAGACAGGCGAAACCGTCACGGATGAATTTACCGTGCATGTGTTGCGCATGTCCTGCGGCTGGCTGGACCGCGTGTTTGCGGCGGGGCGCGACCCGGACCGCAGCCGCACCGCAACCCTGATTGCGGAGGCAATCCGGTTTGGCGTGGACGGGCAGGAATCAATGACCTATCCGCAGGCGTATCAACTGGACTTCGGGTTGGCGTCCGCGTTGCTGGAGGCATTCAACACCGTAAACCGAAAGGGGGAGGCGGCAAGCCCAAAACCCTGACGCCCACCGATGAGTTTTGGCATGAATTGGTGTTATGTGGAATCGGCGGGCGGACGATAGAGGAATGCCGCGAGCGCATGAGTTTTGCGGAGGCACAGGATTGGGCCGCCTATTCGCGCAAACGCGGGACATTCAATATTGGTGTGCGGCTGGAATTCGGGTTTGCCATGCTCGCCACGTTGCTGGCAAAAAGCATGGGAGTGCGGGCAGAGTTTCGGGACTTCATGCCCAACCTGGCCGCCGAAGATGAAGGGGACGCCACCCTGGGGGACGTGATGGACATATTGCGGGGAGTGAAAAAGTAATGGCCGCACGCAGCCTGGGCACACTCACCCTTGATTTGGTCATGCGGTTGGGTGGATTCAAACAAGGCGCGGATGCGTCACAACGTGAATTTGACAAAATGGCCCGCGGGCTCAAGTCGCGTGCCAATAGCCTGGCCGGGGATTTCAAAACCCTGGGCGCGTCACTGTTGGGCGGGCTGTCCATTGCCGCAGTGATTGCCGCCACGGCGGAGGCGGAAAAAGCGTTTGCCAAACTGGACAACGCGGTTAAATCCAACGGAGGCGCGGCGGGCCGCACCACGCAGCAATTAGCGGACCTGTCCGGCCAGTTGCAGTCCGTCACCACCTACACCGACGATTCAATCCAGGTGGCGGAATCCCTGTTGCTGCGGTTCAAAAGCATACAGGGGGTCAACTTTGACCGCACCGTGGCGTCCGTGCTGGACATTGCCACCGCCATGGAAATGGACCTTTCCGGCGCGGCCAAGCTGGTGGGCCGCGCGCTGGAGGACCCGGAAAAGGGCATGGCGCGACTGGCGAAAGCCGGCATATTGTTTTCGGCGGCCCAAAAGGACGTGATTGCAAACTTGATGGAAACCGGCCAGGTGGCCGCCGCGCAGACGTTCATGCTGGACGCACTGGACGCGACGTTTGGCAACGCGGCCGAATCGGCACGCAACAATTTCGGCGGCGCACTCATTGGGTTGAAAAACGCATTTGGTGACTTGCTGGAGGCAAAGGGTGGACTCCCGGAAGCCACGCGCAAGTTGGAGGAATTCAGCAAGCTACTCGCGGACCCGAAAACTAAACAGGCTGCGGACGTTTTCCTGACCACGGTTATAACGGCGCTGGGCAACGTCGCGGCGGCGCTGGCGCCGGTTATAGAGTTGTTCGCAAAAGGGATCAACGCGGCGGGGGACTTTGGCGCGCGCATTGACCACGCATTGGGCCGGAAATTTGACGATGCCACGGAGGAAAGGCTATTCAGCATCAACGCGCAACTTGAGGAATTGCAGGCGCGGCGTGATGCACTGGAGGCCAGCAGCAAGCGCAATTTCCTGGTGGACAAGGGGCGCATTGCGGAGGAAATCGCAGCCATTGACGCGGAGGCGGAAGCACTGCGGAAATTGCAGGGTGGCCGCACCAGCAAGGGCACCCCGCCGGGCGGCCGCAACCGCGCGGGGCCCGGCAACGGGTTGCAGGTGGTCACGTCGGATGACCTGACGGCGCGCGACAAAATCCTGGCGGACATCACCACCGCGCAGGAAAAATACAATGATGCAATGGAGGACGCGGACCGGCTGTTGGTCAAACACATCATCACGCAAAAGGAGTACGACCGATACCAAGCCACCGCCGCGGCGGAGTTGAATAAAGCCCTGGCCGGCAAGAGTGGCGGCAAATCCGACGCGGCGCGCGAAACGGAACAAGCCACCAAAAAGGTGCAGGACTTCATTGCGCAACTGAATCAGCAACGGGAAACACTGGGCATGACCCAGGCGGAGTTGCTGCGCTATTCGGTGGCCACCGGCGACGTGGCCAAAGCACTGGACGCCATGGGCGCGGCCGCGGCGCCATTCCGCACCGCGTTGCCCGCCATCGTGGACGCAAACATAACCGCCACCGCCACGCAGGCAATTGAGGATCAGATTAAAGCCTTGCAAGAGCAAGCAATCACCATTGGCATGACGGAGCAACAGGCATTTGCCTACAGTGTCACCCAGGGTGAATTGGCCAAGGTGCTGCGTGAGACTGGATTGAGCCAGGAGGAATTGACCCGGCGTTTGCTGGAGGGTTACCAGGCCACCGTTGACGCGCAAAAGGCGGCGGACGCGGAAAGGGAACGAGCATCCATTTACGATGCCACCCGGACCGCGGCGGAAGCCTATGCGCTGGAGTTGGAGCACCTGCAAGAATTATTCGCCAACAGCAGCGACCAGGAAACCTACGGGCGCGCGGTGGCGGATTCCGTGGAGGACTACATAACGGCCGGCAATGCGGTGACGGAATACCGTTTGAGGCTGGAGGAATTGGCGCGGCTGTTGGCCAGCGGGGACTTATCCCCGGAAGCCTACAAAGCTGCGGTGGAAGGGGTGGACAGGACGTTTGCGGAGGCTGGCAAAAAGTCTGCCCAGGCATTTTCCGATGAAGCAAAGCGGAACGTGCAAGGCATCGTGGCGGACTTTTTGGTGGACCCGTTTTCGGAAGGCATTGACGGGTTGGGCCGAAAGTTTGGGGAAATGCTGTTGCAAATGGCGGCGCAAGCCATTGCCGCGCAGATTGCGGACGCCATATTTTCCGGCTTTGACGATTGGATAAACAAAGCCAAAGAGGCATTGGCCAGCCTGGCGTCCGGTTCCGGCGGCGGGGCGTTGGGCTGGCTGGGCGGACTCTTGGGTGGCGGCGGGGGCGGGGACCTGGCGCCCATTGAAATCACAGCCCAATACATTCCGGGCTATGCGGCCGGCGGGTACACCGGGGACGGTCCGGCGTTGCAACCGGCCGGCGTGGTGCACCGCGGGGAGTTTGTGACCAGCGCCGCCAAGGTGCGCCAGCCCGGCGTATTAAACCTGTTGCAGCGTATCCAATATGGACCCATGGACACGTTGCGCGCGCTGGAATCGCGGTTGCCGCGGTTTGCGGTCGGCGGACTGGTGGGCGCCGCGATGCCGGGCGCGGTGCGCGGGCTGGCGGCGGCCACCCCTGGCGGGTCCGCGGGCATTCCGTCCGTGGTGCAAAATTTCAGTATTGCGGCACCGGCCGGCACCGTGTCACGGTCAACCCAGCAACAGGTTGCGGCGGCGGCCGCACGCGGACTCAGCCAGGCCAGCCGGAGGAATAACTAATGTTTCTGGAGTCTCCCCGGTTTCCGGGCTGTCCGTCTTTTGGCTTTGTGGCGGAGCCCATGTATTCGGTCACGGTGATTGAACGGGCCAGCGGAATTGAAACCCGCAACCGCAATTGGTCGCGTCCGTTGACACGTTACACCGCAACGGTGGGCCCGCGGGTGCAAGCTGAAATCCAAGAGGCATTGGAGTTTTATCACGCTGTGGGTGGCCGCGCGTATGGCTTTCGGTTCCGAGACCCGGTGGATTATCTTTCATGCCGCGTCGGGGAAACGCCCAGTGCGTTGGACCAACCCATGATATTGGACGCCACGCAGTCCCCGGACGCATACCAGTTGTGCAAAGACTACGTGGCCGGCAGCAACAGCCAGCGCCGGGAAATATATAAGCCGGTGCAGGGCACAATCCTGGTGGCGGACAATGGCACGCAGAAAACAGAAACCACGCACTATACGGTGGACTACACCACCGGACTGGTGGTGCTAAATTTCACCCCGTCCGGGACTCTCACCTGGGGTGGTGAATTTGATGTGCCAGTGCGATTTGATTCGGAATTCCCGGTGGAAGTGGCCAACCTTAGAATACAGTCCGCCCAATTCACCTTGCGGGAATTGCGGGTGGCCAGCTAATGCACACCATTCCGGCGCCACTGCAAGCGCACATTGCGGGTGAAGTCACCAGCCTGACGGTGTGTTGGGCAGTTACGCGGCAGGACGGTGTAGTGGTGCGCGGCACCCAGTGTGACCGCGACGTGGTAATAACCACCGGCGCCCTGGCCGGGACCTATTTGAGCACGTCCGGCATAACAGCCAGCACCGTGCGCGCGGGTGGTGACCTGTCGCCGGACAATTCGGAAATTGACGGAGTGCAGGACCCGGACTCATTCATAACCGGATTGACTGCCGCGGACATTGAAGCGGGGTTGTTTGATGATGCGGCACTAAAGGTGTTTCTGTGCAACTGGGCGGCGCCGGACGGCGGCCAGGTGCAGTTGCCAGGTGCATACCTTGGGAATATCCGCCGCACCAGTGAGGGCAGATACACCGCGGAAGTGCGCGGGCTCGCGCAACGGTTGACGCAGCCACTTTTGCGCACGTGCTCTGACACGTGCAATGCGGAGCTTGGGGACGCACGCTGTGGCGTGGACCCGTCGGCATTGATTGTGGCCGCCACCGTGTCCGCGGTCACGTCGCGGCGGTTGTTTACGTGCTCGCTGGCGGTGGATTCCTCCAGCGGAGTGGCCGGCGATTACATATTTGGCAAGCTGGTGGGGGTCACCGGACTGAATGCCGGTTACACCCGGGAAATTAAACAGGATGCCGTCGGCGCGGTGTTTGGTTCCATTGCACTGCATGAACCAATGCCGGCCGCCGTCCAGGTTGGGGACACGTTTGCAATGCACCCGGGATGCAACAAAGAAAAAGACACGGACTGCAAACTGCGGTTTAACAACGTGCTGCGGTTCCGCGGGTTTGGCGTATTCACCCCGGGCGCCTATAAGATGCTGCGCGGACCGGCGCGCGGGTCCGGGCCGGTATGACGGTGGACGCCAGTATGGTGGTGACGGAGGCGCGCGGATGGGTGGGGCGTCCATTCTTGCACCAGGGCACCACGTGGGATGGGGTGGACTGTGTTGGAATGGTGGTGGGGGTATGTAAAGCGTTGGGCATCGTGGCCCCGGATTTCACTACCGGACCCTATGGGCGCATCCCGGCGCACGATATGTTGACCCGCCGCATTGCGGAGCATTGCATGGCAGTCGAACATCCGGGACCTGGCACCCTGGTGGTGCTGCGGTGGACCCGGGAGGCGGCGCACGTCGCATTGTGCACCGGGCCCACCCTGATTCATTCCAACGAAAGAATGGGCCGCGTGGTGGAACACGGTTACCGCGGCCGATGGCTGCGCATGACGGCATCCACGTGGCAGTTGCCGGGCGTGGTGTACTGAATGTCCACCGGTCAAATTGTCGGCGGGGTTGGCGGCGCAATCATTGGCTTTGTGCTGGGCGGGCCCGCCGGCGCACTTAAGGGGGCTTACTGGGGATATATGGCGGGGTCCATCGTGGACCCGTTGCCATTGCCCACGGTGCGCGGCCCGCGGCTGGAGGACCTTAAAGCGCAATCATCCGTGGTGGGCGCCACGTTGCCGTTGGCGTTTGGTACGTATGCAGTCTCCGGCAACGTCATTTGGGCCAGCGATCTAAAGGAAACAAAACACAAAGACACCGCAGGCGGCAAAGGCGGGCCCAGTCAAACGCAGATTTCATACACGTATTCCCAAAGCATGGCCATTGCGCTGGCGGAGTCCGTAACGCCGGGCACCCGCGCGTTTCAAGGCATCCGCCGAATTTGGGCCAACGGCAAATTGATATACACGCGCAAACGTCCACACCAGGACGTTATAGATGCGGCGCATGATCGCAATAACGGAACAGCGATAGGCGAGGCAATCGCGGCAATGCTGGAAGAAATGATGCGCTCGCTGGGCGCGAGCGATTCACTTGAACGAATAATGACGGTTTACGATGGCACCCAAACCACTGCGGACCCCGTAATTGAATCGTTCGAAGGGGTGGGGAACGTACCCGCATTCATGGACCTGGGCTATGTGGTCTTTGAAGATTTACAACTGGCGGACTATGGAAACCGTGCGCCGGAATTTCTTTTCGAAATTTACACCAACGGCACCCCGGAGCATTTGGATTTTGATTCCTATGCCAATGATCAATTGTTTCCGTGGCGGTTGGGCGAGCACGATCCTGTCAACTATGGAAATGTGAACGAATACGCGCGAATTGGCGGGGGCGGGCCGGGCGCATATTCAACACTCGCGGCGTATATCGCGGCAGACAAACCCGGTTATGCGGATTGGGTGTTTGCGTACAAAGTTGAAGGGTTAACCAATGACAACATGCCGGCATATCCGATGGCGGGCGACCCGTCACCGTATGAGGGGGTGCGCATATTTGTTGCCATCAATTACACGGTGCCGGGAGTTCCCACTGCGGGGGGGACCCCCAACGGTGGCGTGATAAATGAATCACTAGCGTGGGGTGTGATGTTCACTCCGGGTGCGCCAATCCTGGGCGAAATGATGCCGCCGGATACGCTCAATTGGTGGTCCGGGTTTGGCGGGCCCACCTCTCAGTCCACCGGGATTTGGTACTACAGCAGCACCGGAAATACCAGCATTGGGGAAGCCGCATTTTTGCCGGTTACGATTGATTCCGGGTACACGCCATATGCGCCGGCCGCACCCTACTATTTATGGAAGTCGGATGATTTAGTGGAAGTGACGCGCACCCCGGCGCCACCCACGGACACCGCCGATGACCCGGCGTATATTGCCATCCCGGACGTGCCGGGCTATTTCATTGACGCAATGGGGCAAACGTGGCGTGGCGCGGTGTGGGCATATGACAATTCCACCACCTATAAGGTGTTGCAAAAATACACCACGTCCGGGCTTAACGTCACAAAATACCCCTTGAGCCCCGCGCGCCCCGTGGGCCACGCACAATATTCAGATTCGGCATTCTGGATTGCGGCATATGACGCGGCGGTGGCCGCCGGCGACATGCCGGGCGGGCTAACCTATGGGGTGCACTATCCGGCCACGCAGTCTTACGGGTACATAAACGTGGCGCCGGATGACGTGGTAAACGTGTTCCCGGTGCCGGTGGCGGACATTGTAAGTGCACTGTGCGGACGGGCCGGCTTGACCGCGGGCCAAATTGACGTGACGGACCTGGACAGCATGTGTGACGGGTACGTGGTGGGCAGCAATTCGGACGGACGCGCAGCAATTAACCCCGTTGCCATGTTTGGATTATTTGGTGCGTTTGAATCCGGCGGGCAACTGGTCTTTGTGGAACGCGGCGCCGCACCACTGGTCACCTTGACGGCGGATGACCTGTGCGCCCATGAGTCCGAATCGGACCGGCCGCCGGCGGTGGAGGTAACTCGCAAACAGGACGTGGAATTACCGCGCACCATGCGGGTGACCTATGCGAGCCCGTCGCGCGATTACCAGCAAGGCGAACAATTGGCCGCCAGGATGACCACCCCGGCCATTAACGCAGTGGACGTGCAATTGCCCATTTCCATGTCAGACAGCACCGCATTGCAGTTAGCGGAAATTTACCTGTTTGACGCATGGACCGCGCGCAACGGGTACGGGTTTGCACTGGATATGTCGCACCTGGCGCGCACCCCCACGGACGTGGTGGAGTTGCCCGTGGACGGCAACGTGGAGCGGGTGCGCATTGTGTCCGTGGACGCGGGACTGCCGGGCATCATTGCGTGCCAGGCTATCCGGGATGACGGGGAAGTGGTGATTTCTTACGCCACGCGCGGGGATGACGCGGCGCTGGAAAATAATCTGCCCACGGACGTGCCACTGGCGGGTCCCACCGAAGTGATTTTGCTGGACATTCCGGCCATGCGCCCCACGGATAACGACGCAGGATATTATGCGGCGGGTCGCGGGTATCTGCCGGAATGGAACGGATACGCAATACTGCAATCATTCAATGGCGGCACTGAATACACCACAATTGCATCATGCGAGGATGCCGCCACCATTGGCACCCTGGTGTCCGCGTTTGAAGGAACCGCATCCGCAATTGAAGTGGTGGCGGATTCCGGCACCTTTGTGTCCGCCACGTCCGGGGAATTGGACGCCGGCGCCAACGTGCTGGCCATTGGCGCCCATGGCCGGTGGGAAATCCTGCAATTTATGACGGCAAGCCTGGCCGGCGGGGTGTGGACGTTGGGAGACTTCCGGCGCGGGCTGCGCGGAACGTCCGCCTATGAAACAACGTCACTGGACGGGGACCGCGTGGTGTTGATAAGTGGCAAGGGAATTTTGCGTGTGCCCCTGGCGCCGTCACTGGTCAATGTCCCGCACTATGTCAAAGCCGCATCCCTGGGCACCAACGCGGCAGACAATGCCGCGCAACTATTCACCAGCACTGGACTCTCACTGCAAGGCGGCGGGCTGGTATTCAGCCCGGATGACACGCTGGCGGTGGATTTCTCGGACGCCAGTGCGGAAATTGCCCGCCAAGTCTTTGGACCATAGGGGAACCTGTCATGCCGTCATATTCAAGGGTTTTATTGTCCGGTTCCACCAGCGGTAAACCCATCAAAGTTACCGCAACCGCCACCGCGGGCACCACGCTGCACACCGCGGTGGCTGGCACCGTGTCATTTGATGAAATTTATTTGTGGGTGACCAACACCGACACCGCGGCGGTTAATCTGACCATTGAATGGGGCGGGGTTTCGGACCCGGACCAACTGGTGTGCAAAGCGGTCCCGATTCCGCCCAACAGTGGGCCCATTCCGATTATGACCGGCCAAGTGCTAAACAGTGGCATGGTGGTGGGCGCGTTTGCATCCGCCGCAAGCAAATTGCTGTTTACCGGGTACGTTAACCGGATTTCATAGCGTGGCCGCGCAACATCTAAACCCGCTATTTTTGCTCGGGGGTGACCTGGCGGGCACCTTGCCAAATCCGACATTTCGCAACAGTGCAAACGCGACAGTCGCGGCCGCGGTATTTGGCCGCCGGGTGCCGGCCACGGATTTGCTGGAACGGTTGGCCCCGCGGACCGCTGGGCAACTGTTGACCGCGGACCCCACCACCCTGGCGGGCCGCAAGTGGCAGGACCCCGCGGACACGTCCGGCGTGGGTTTCCGCAACGTGCCGCGCGTGGCGTCCAGCGGCGGAACAGCGGCCGCCACCATCGTGGGCAAGTGTTATTCCACGTCCGGCAATATAACGATCCCGGACGCGACGTTTGCGGCGGGTGATGCGTTTTCGATTTACAACAATACCGCGTCCCCCATTTCCATCATTGAGGGGTCCGGCTTTACGCTCCGCCAGGTGGGCACGACCACCACCGGTGACCGCACGTTGTCAGAATACGGTTTTGTATCCCTGTGGTTTGAGTCCGCCAGCGTGGCGGTGGTCATGGGTGCAATCCTGACGTGAGCATGATTCCGCTATTGTTGGGCGGCGGCGGCGCGTCCGCGGGCGCCACCCCGGACATTCTCGACATTCAGTTTTATACAAGCAACGCGACCTGGAGCAAACCCACCGGGGCATTATTTGTTGAAGTGTTGTGCGTGGGTGCGGGTGGCGGTGGCGGCGGCGGTTACTACGGAAACAACGGGGGCGGCGCCGGCGGTGGTTCGGGCGGCATCACGTTCGCCGCATTCAATGGGTCATATTTGCCCAGTAGCGTTTCCGTGGTGGTGGGCGGCGGCGGTGGTGCCGGTGCCGCGAAAAGTGGCGGCGGCGCGTTGGCCGGCGGCAACGGTGGCAACGGGGCCGCGTCAAATTTCGGCCAATACCTGCAAGCCGGTCCGGGACTGGGGGGTGTGGGCGGCAACACCGCGTCCGTGGCAGGCGGCACCGCAGGCGGCGGGAATTTCCGGTCAGGCAATGCCGGGTGCACCGGGTCCGCCACCGCGGGCGTCAATGCAGACAGCACGGACCGGGTGATTGGCCCGATGGGCGGCGGCGGTGGTGGTGGGACCACCACCATAAACGGGCGCCGGGCCAATACATTTTCCAACGTGTCCGGCTATTCCGGCGCGGCCGGCGGCAACGGCAACGCCGGTGGCAATGGTAGCCCCGGAACGAACGGGAGCGATTGGGGCGGGCTGTATGGCGGCGGCGGCGGCGGCGGCGGCGCGAGCACATTTGCAAACGGCACTGGGGGCACGGGCGGCAACGGTGCGGTGCCAGGCGGCGGCGGCGGTGGTGGTGGCACGGCACCGGTGGGCAGCGGCGCGAGTGGTGCGGGCGGCACCGGCGGCGGCGGACTGGTGGTGGTGGTGTCCTATGCCTGACGTGCAAATTTTCTCCAGTCCGGGCACCACGTCATGGAGCAAGCCGGCCGCGGCAAAATGGGTGTATGTCATTTGCATTGGGGCGGGTGGTGGTGGCGGGTCCGGACGCCGCTCCACGGCTGGTTTGATTGCCTGGGGCGGTGGCGGCGGGTCCGCGGGCGGGCCCAGCCGGATGTGGCTGCGCGCAAGTGCTTTGGGCACCACAGAATCCGTAACGGTGGGGACCGGCGGGACCGGCGGGACGGCGGTTTCCGCAAACACATCCGGCGGAAATAATGGCACCGCGGGCGGCCAATCATCCTTTGGCGCGTACTGCAATGCGACTGGCGGCGGCCGCGGGATTGGAACCGCACAGGGCACCGTGTCGGACGCGGCCGGCGTGGGGTTTGATTTTGCGGCCGCGTTATCCGGCACCGCGGGTGGCGCTAGTTCCGGCGACGGCGCAGGGGCTAATGGGGCGGCATCCACCACCTTTGGGGAAGTGCCCACCGGCGGCGGCGGTGGCGCGGCAAAGTCAAGCGGCGGAACCACCAACGCAGGCGGAAATTCCAGTGGCTTTGCCAACATTGTGGGCTATGCAGTGGTGACCGGGGGCGCGGCGGGCGGCAGCAACGGCAATGACGGCACAGCGCAATCATTCTTTGCCGGCAAGGGTGGTGGCGGCGGCGGGTCGCGCATTGCGGCCGGGGCGCCGGCGGGCAGCGGCGGCGCCGGTGCGACCCCTGGCGGCGGCGGCGGCGGCGGCGCGGGGGCGGACAATGCGGCGGGGAATTCCGGCAAGGGTGGGGACGGCGGGCACGGGTCCGTCATCGTTATTTCATTCACCTGACAATCGCCATGGACGTACAGGAATTCACCGCAAGCGGAACGTGGAATAAGCCAGCCGGCGCAAAATGGATTTACGTTGCGTGCACCGGCAGTGGTGGCGGCGGGGGCGGCGGGCGCAAGCAAATTGCGGGACTGGAACGCGGCGGCGGCGGCGGCGGTGGTGCGGCCGGACGGTCGGAGGGGTGGTTCCGCGCCAATACCATGCCGTCATCCGTCACCGTGACCATTGCCGCGGCCGGCACCAGCGGCGCGGGTGGGCCCACGGACACCAGCAACGGCAGCAATGGCGGGGACGGGGGCAAGGCATCATTTGAGGGGTTTTTAACCGCAAATGGTGGGCTCAAGGGCACCGGTGCCACCGGCACCGGCACCGCGGCGGGCGGCGGCGGTGGTTCTGGAAACCGCACCAACGGGGCCGGCGGCGGCGCGGGGAACGGCGGATCTGCCGGGACCGCAGCCGCGGACAACGTGGTAAGGTTAGTTGCGTGCACGGGCGGCGGCGGTGGCGGTGGTAATGACACTTTCACGCAGTACGCAGGCGGCAACAGCGGAAACCAAAGTGCCCTTGTCGGCTACACAACCAACGCAGGCGGCGCCGGCGGCGCGAACAATGGCGCCACGTCCACCACGGAAACCGGCGTGGCCGGGAAGGGCGGCGGCGGCGGCGGCGGCAACAAAACCGCAAACCAGAGTTCCGGCAACGGCGGGCAGGGGGCATTTCCGGGCGGCGGCGGCGGCGGCGGCGGCGGATGCACCAACGGGAGCGGCACGTGCGGCAGCGGCGGCGCGGGCGGCGGCGGTTTGGTGCTGGTCATTTCCATTTGACGCCAGCCGGCCGCGTTGCGCCGGCCGCGACATTCAGTTATTTTTTAGTGCAGTCCGACATTTTCACCGGGACGCTCCACGGTGGAAACGTGACCACGCGCAAAATTGAAATAGAGGACGGAAACGCATCCCGGCGCAATGCACGCAGCCCGCTGTTTTCGGTCCCATCGCTGGTAAGTCTCGGACTTAGCATTTGCGCCACCGCGTTTTCCGTGGGCATCCTGGCGCAGAAAGTGGCCCAAAACGCGGATGCGGTGCTGATCCTGCAAAACCGCAATGGCAGCATGACCCCGCAGGCCGCGCAGGAAATTGCTTCGCTAAAAGCCGTGTCCGTTGCGCAGCAGCAGCAAATCATAGACTTGCGGGTGGAAATGCATGATGACCGCAAAGAATTTATAGCCGCGATCCGCGACCTGGCGGAGCAATTCCGACAGCATACGGAACGGACAAGGTAAACCGCCATGGCCCTTACACGGTTGACCCGGGCGCGCATTGCCGTGTGCAGTTGGTTCAAAATTCCTTGCACCGTGTCCCCATCCCCGCATTTAATGCGGTTGCTGTTTCTCATAAACGCGAAAACGGAGCTAATCATGGAAACCCAAGTGGAATTGGCGGCCAGGCTCAATGCCGTTGCGGACCAGTTGACAAAGGCACTCGCGGAAATCCTGGCCGCAGTTGCAGCGCAGCCCAATGCGTCCCCGGAATTGGTGGCGGCCGCGGACCGGCTGGCAACGATTGCCAAGGCACTGGACGATATAAACCCGGACGCGGCGTAAGTACCACAGCACCGCACCAGGCGGAGGGCGGCACGATGAACGGGGACCCCGTATGGCTGGACCGCGCGCGCGCCTATATCGGGGTGACGGAAACCCCCGGCAAGGAAACCACGCCCACCATTGCCGGGTGGCTGTTGGGGCTTAAGGCGTGGTGGCGCGACGATGAAACCCCGTGGTGCGGTGTCTTTGTGGCGCAGTGCATGAAGGAAAGCGGCGTGGCGTTGCCGGCCGCGTGGTTCCGGGCCCGGGGTTGGCTGGACTGGGGCGTGCCCATCTTCGCGCCCATGGTCGGGTGCGTGGTAGTGTTTGAACGGACCGGCGGCGGCCATGTGGGGCTGGTGCTGGGACGCGACACCGCCGGCCGGCTGTTGGTCCTGGGCGGGAATCAGGGAAACCATGTGGGCATTGCGCCATTTGACCCTGGCCGCGTGCTGGGGTACAGGTGGCCAGTGGGGGTGACCATGGCCAAGGTGGCGGCCAACTTGCCGGTGCTGGCATCCAACGGGGCGCCCACCAGCCGGTCCGAAGCGTAGGGGGCAGCAATGAACGGGCACGCACTCGTTTGGCCGGTGGTGGTATTCATGGCCATTTGCGGCATTGCCACGCACTGGCTTAAACAACTGGCAATGATGCGCAAGGAAAGCACCCCGGGCATGGGCACCATTACAGCCCGCACCTATTGGGTGACCTACTGGCCGGAATCCCTGGCCGCCATCACGTCAACCGCAGCCGGCATCACTTTGCTGGCGGAATTGAACATGCTCACCCACGCATTGGCGTTTGGCGTGGGGTACATGGGCAACAGCATGGCGGACATGATCGGCGGGCGGGTACAAGCCATGATTACCGCGGCGCCCCCGCCCGTTCCACAGGTGGGGCAGCGTGGCCAACCGGGTGGGCCGCCTTGACGTGGACACCAACCCGGTAACCCTGTCCGATGAATTGCGCAACGTGCTGCGCGTCCTGGACGCACTGCGGGACCGGCTGGCGGATGAATACCAGCCGGAAAGGGAAGTGATTGAACGGGAAATAGCCAGCGGGGAAACATCCCTGCGGCGCGCACTGCACCTGATAGGGGGCTGAAATCATGCCGCTTTGGGTTTGGAAATGGCTGGGCATGGCGGTGGCGGTCGGGCTGGCACTTTGGGGGCTGTGGTTCACGGTGCAGCGGTTGCAGGACTGGCACGCGGCATACGTGGCACTGCCCGCCATCAAACAGGCTTTGCAGGATGAACGGGACTGCATCAAGGGCAGCACGTGCGACACCCGCAGCCAGGCGCGCGCGGATGCCGCGGCGGCCGATGCGGCGCGGGCGGCGTCCACTGCGGTGGCCGCAGCCCTGGCCAGCGAGGAATCCACGCGGCGGGAGGCGGCCGCGTGGCGGGCCCGGTTCCGGTCCGCACAGGGCACCAATGCCACGTGCGCAGCCTGGGCTGCGGAGGTAGTGGGGTGCCCCTTATGACCCCCCGGCCGGTGCTGGTGCTCGCGGTGGTGGGCGTCCTGGGCGGTTGTGTTTCACGTGAAACGGTGCGGGAAGTATTGGTGCCCGCCCCGATTCCCAGCCTGTGCACCAGTGCGTGCCCCGCCCCGGAGGGGGTGCCAAAGACCAACGGGGAATTGGCGGAAGCCTGGGCGGCCCGGGGAGAGGCAATCCAGTGTTACATTGCCCGGCAAGCGTGCGTGCGGGAAATGGTGGCCAAACCGGATGCGAAAAAAGGGGCCACCCCCGTGGGTGGCCCCTAGTCCTACTGCGGATTTTCCGGAATGACCACGATGGGGTCCAGCCCGGTAAACAGCGGCAATTGATTGTCCGGCGGCGGCGCCGGCACCGCGTGCGCCGGCTCGCCAGGCATCACGGTTTCATTGGTCAATGCGTCCGCCAGCGCGCGGGCGCGGTCCTGCGATTGGTAGAGCAGCCGCCGAAGTAGTCACGCGAACAACCTCCCCTGCGCGTAAGCGGCAGCAATGCGTTCACAAGCGATGTCGAAATACTTAGGCTCAATCTCGATGCCGATGAACTTGCGACCGAGATTGGCGCAGGCGACTCCGGTAGTGCCGCTGCCCATGAATGGGTCCAGGATCGAGCCAGTTGTACGCTGTACGCACCACGACATGACGCCGATGGTTTTCTGTGTTGGGTGAAGTTTCGGGTAGTTTGCCCCCGCCCCGTTGCCGCTCACGTCACGGAAGCAGTAGACGCCGTGCCCTCCTTTCTCCCACGCAATCTCTGCATCAGACAGAAACGTGCCGAATGCCGGATCATACCGCTTGATCCACACAAGCGTAGTGCCGACCGGAAGCCGCATTGAGTAGTGATTAGAACCGAAAAGAATCACCTGGTCGAAAGCGAGCCACGGCGACGGATCGAATTCAACGTCATCTCCATAAATAGGCGCATCCCAGCACTTTCCCGCTTGATTTGTGCGCTTCCTTCCAAACTTATCTTCACCGCCGGAAAATCGCGATCCGTCAACATTCCACCGCATCCCATACGGCGGGTCCGTCACCACCGCATCCACCTTTCCCAACGTCGGCAGGATCTCAAGGCAGTCCCCCAAGTACAGTGTTGCATCACCGATGGTTTCAACCCTCATGGCGTTGAGCCAGCCGCCGAAGTAGGCGGGGCGAGGGCGGCTTCTACTCTTGAGAGGAAGTCAGCACGATAAACGGCCCACGCTGCGGCCCACGCTGCGTCCCACGCTGCGTCCCTCGCTGCGACCCACGCTGTGTCCCTCGCTGCGACCCTCGCTGCGACCCACGCTGCGTCCCACGCTGCGACCCTCGATGCGACCCTCTTGGACTCGTCGCCCGTCTCCAGATATTCCCTCACAATCGTCGGGGCGTCCCACAGGTGAATGACGGACAGCGCACAGACTCGGGCGTAGGTTCTCAGTAAGTCGGTAGCATCAATCCGCTGGATGATCCTGCGACGACGGCACACGAGTTTATCGTCCTGCTCACTAACCACGTCCTCGCACTCGACCAGACACAGCGTTGCGCCGGGCGCGTATCGCAGCGCGTCGAACGGATGAACTGAGGCGTGCAGACCTGACTCGCACATGACCGCATCGCCTTTGTGGACCAGCCATTCCCCATCGGCAGGGATAGGCCGACCGTCGCGCAAGGTGTCACCGCAGAAGTGATAGGCGAGAGTCATGGCTTCACCTCTGCGCTGTCAGCGGCTCGCGCTTCATCGATGGCGGCTTCCCACCGGCTGCCAGCAAGCGTCTCGGATTGTTGGGGGCTTATAATCCCGACGGACATAAGTGTTTGATCTTCCTTCATTTCATGCGCCGCTGTTACGTGACTGTTCCTTATTCGCTTCCATGATCGCTCGCCCGATGATTTCGGGGATTTGCGGGACGACGGCATTTCCGCTGGTTCCAATACGTTCCACTGCTCCGGGAACCCCATCAGCCACAAGTGGAAGTCCGGGTTTACAAAGCCGTCTTTTCCCATCGGCCCCAACGATGTTTTCACCATCCGACCAAGCAGACTGTTTTCTGGCACATTCAAGCAACTCCCTGAATCCTTCCAGTCTCGGGCGGTGGGGGTTCCCCAGAGCATCGCATGTACTTCTTCTTCCAGGTTCCCCCTCGGATTGGTTATGTTCCCAACCACCTCCATCAGAGCGGACGCTGCAACTGACGATTTCCTTGGGGTAGGCCACGATCCAGATTCTGTCCCGTCGGTGAGGGGCACCAACGGCGGAAGCTGGTATGCAGTGCCATTCCGCGTCATACCCGATCTCGGCCAGGTCTCCGAGTACACGCTCAAGCCCTCGACCAAGCAGTGCTGCGACGTTCTCCACGATGACGTAGTGGGGTTGTAGCTCGCCAACCAGTCGGGCAATCTCTGACCATAGCCCCGACCGCTCGCCGGCCAGTCCTGCCCCCTTCCCGGCGTGGCTGATGTCCTGGCAAGGGAATCCCCCGCAGATGACATCGACCCCGATTCCATCGGCAGCCAATCGGTCTGCGGTGAGTTCTCGCACGTCCTCGTAGCAGGGAACGTCGGGCCAGTGCTTTCTGAGGACGGCTCTTGCATAGGGGTGGATTTCACAGAACGCAACTGTTCGCATCCCGGCTCGCTCAAGTCCGAGACTGAATCCGCCGATGCCGCTGAATAGGTCGAGGACATTCAAACAACCACCCTCTGCTCGCCGCTCACATAACGTGAGCCCGGCGCGTCCTGGGCAGCCCGGCGCAGCCGGTTGCACACTTCATGGGCTGCGCAGTGCCCCTCTTGCTCGTTTACGTGGGCCCCCTCCAGCGCCAGCAATTCGGCAAGGGTCATGCGGGCGTAGTCCGGCGCCGGATCATTGCGCAGCCACGGGGAAGTCATCCGCGACGGGCCCCGCCTTTCGGATTGATGCGGCGGAAGTTGTCCAGGGCGCGCACGGCAGTGACGTGATACACCACCGCCAGGTTGATTTCCCGGCGGGTCCGTTCCACTTCCCTTTCCAAATAGCGGTCCGTCACGTCCACCATGGAGTGGAGCAAGGCGGCGGGGTCCGGCAGCGGGATGCCGTGCGGTTCGGACCACGGGTGGACGTGCGGGTGCTCCAGAAAACACCCCGGGATTGGGCAGTGCGGTGCACTCATGGTCATAGCGCCCCCTTATTGTCTGCGCCATGCGTGGGGTAAAGCCCGCCCCACTGCCGTTTGCAATCGAAACGCCGGCACTGCGTTGCGTCAGTCATTCCGCATTGTGGGCAAGGTGAAGGGGACGTGTCGGAACGCACGTGGACGGAAACAAAAGACCCGCCCCCATTATCACGTGCCAGGCTCGCCATGTGAGCCCGCCCCTTTGAAAGTTTGGCCACGCGGCGGGCCATGCGCCGGGAGGGTGCCCACCATTCGGAGAGCACCCACAGCAGCAGCAGGGGAATGAAACACACCACAATTAGACCCATTGCCCAACCCATCACCGGCCACCGAAAAAGGCGGATTCACGCGCGGCGTCATATGCCATGTCCCCGGCCACGTCGCACGCATTGCATTCCCCGGGCGGGTTGCCATGGGCGCACGGGCGCGGCTCCGGGGGGTGTTGCTCAAAATATTCCTGGGCTTGCCGGTTCAATTCCTTTTCCTGGCACCCCTCGCACGGTTGCGGGTCATACATTCGGACGTGCGGATTCCAGCGGGTGCGCACGCTGCCGCGGCCGCACACAGAGCAATCCGCAAAGGGCGCCCGGCTGCGGTCACGTTGCGGGGCGCCACCCGTAGGAAAGCACCGCGGGCAGAAAGGATCACCACACAAACACGGTCCACTATTTCGCGTCATAAGAAAACCTCGCATTGCCTTGCCTTGCCTTGCCTTGCCTTGCCGGGCCTTACTGTGCCGCGCCACGCCATGCCGCGCCCCGCCTTGCCAAGCCGCGCCTTGCCTCGCCTCGCCATGCCAGGCCGCGCCACGCCACGCCACGCGCGGCCTCGCCATACTTGGCAACACCTCAAAACTAGTCCGCAGCAAGGTCGCTTGCTGCCCAATTAGTTACCACAAATTTGCCATAGGGCCCCTTTGTGGCCGGGCGGAAGTCACCCAAACCAATACGCTTGCCGGCATCGTCCACCACCATGCGGAACACTTTGGCGCCCACAATGCTGGTGTCCAAATCCAAAACAAATTCCAGTGCCCAGTCATCAAACATTGGCCGGTGCGCCAGGATGCGGCCACCCGTGGACGGAATGCGCACCGCGCGCGTGTCCACTTTCCACGGTTGCCTATGGATCAGGGGAATTTCCGCCCCGGAAATGTCCACGCAGGCATACATATGCGAGGACTTAGAAGTGGTCAATTGCGTTTTGCCAACCTTGTGGAATCGGCCACCCTCCACCAAACACCGCATGAGATTGGGTTGCGGGATCATGGGCTTGCCGTCCAGCCCCCGGTAAATCTTTGACTCCGCAATTTCCAACGGTGTGCCCCTGTCCGCGGCTGCGCTGGAACCACGCACGCCACCGGACGATGCCTCCGCGGCTGCGTCCGTGAACCGGTTACAAATTAGCGGGGTGGTTCCTTCAATTCTAATGGTCAAAAGCATATGTCACCTTTCGGTTGGGTTGGCCCGCGGGCCCGGGTTATGGGTTGCGGTCCCCTATGTTGAAACGGTCCACCGTGGGCCGGCGGAATCGCACCTTGCCGGTGTGCACGTGGATTGCGGCCGCATCAATGATGCTGTCCACGATCATGTCCACTTCCGCATCATTGTCGGAATCCCAGGGCATCCCGGCGCGTTTGGCCAGGGTCCGCAAGTAGTGGCCCAAAAGCCTTTTCGCTTCATTGTCGGCACTCATGTGTCACCCGTTGGGTTGTGTTTGTGTTGCTCAAGGAACTGGCACGCGGCGGACGCGGCCATGGATTTGGACTTGTGAGGGGCCCCCACCATGGACCAGTGGGGCAGCCCGTTGGCGTGGTATGCCGGGACCCACGCCCACACAATCCATTGCCCGCGACCCGTGCGGCGCACTTTCGTTTCATAGTGGTGCGGGGTAGTCATGTGGATTGACCGTAAACCACCACCCGCCAAAACCGCGTGCCATCCCGGTGGACCCGTTCGCGGGTGACTTTCCAACACTCGCGGCCAGGCTGTGCGGAGTGCCACGCGCGCAACTGGCGTTGCCACTGTGCAGCAATCCGGCGGCCCATGTGGGTTGCCGTGGGAATTTCCAAAATGTCCATAACGTCCAGCGCACATACGTTCCGCGGTTTCATCGTGTCATGCCTCCTGGGGTGTCCATGCGTGCGAGTTTCCCCGCGACAATGTAAGTTGTCAAGCGCAATTGGCTGTGCTATGGTCCCGCGCATGAAAAAAGCGCACGCGGTCAAAGTTTTCGGCAGCCAGGCGGAAGTCGCCCGGCTGTGCAATCTATCGCGCCAGGCTGTCCAAAAGTGGCCTGCGGTGGTTCCATTCCGGTGGCAACACTATCTGGCGCAAATCAGTGATGGAAAACTCAGGGCCCGGAAAAAACCATGACTAGCAAGCATGACCCATTGACGGACCGGGAGTGGTGGCCACCCTTGAGAGTGCTAGCCCAACCGCAATTGGACTTTTCCAAACCGGTGGCAGTGATTGCCCGCCGTGATGACCCCGCCACGTCCAAACTGGCGGCCGCTACATTCAGCCAAAAACGGGCGCAACGGTCCGTCCAAACCGTGGTGGCCATTCTCACGGACGCGGGCGCGTTGTCTGATTTTGAGATTGCGCAACACTGGCCACGCCACTGGCCGGGCCCATTCAGTCACAGCCTACCGGCAAAGGCACGCCACTGGGCCCGGCAAGCCGGGCTGGTCAAACTGGCAGGCGAGGGCAAGCACCGGCGGCGCACCGTGCGCACCTGGGAGTTGGGCCGGGATGTTCTACACTTGGCGGAGCACGCGGCGCCGAAAGCCTGTCCGCATTGCGGGAATCCAATCGCTTGAAGGGTCCCACCTGTCCGGCTCAGTGCGCTACCTGGCCGGACGGGGTGGTTTATGGGATGGCGCGTATTGGCGGTGGCGGCGTGCGCGCGTCCCATTCAACAGTTGAACACCCGCCGCAGTTGGCGTATGTTCGCGGTTCATTGCCCGGCTGGTGTCCACCACCAACCGGGCGCGGTTTGGTGGAAACAGCACCGGCGCCGCAGGCACAAAGCCTGTGGCCATTCTGCAACACCCCCCAACCGTTTGCAACCTGGTGGGCCCGCGCGTGGTCGGATAACGGCAGCGCGTGCGGGTTTGGTCCTACTGTGGGACGTGCTCCAGGACCGGCGCCACGGGCTTACGCGGAAGGGCGCAGCACCACGGGCAACCGTGAAAGCAATCCGCAAACCAACCCCGGCTCCGGTCGCGTTGGTCCGTAACATCCTGGCGTGCCGGGAGTTACGGGCTTTTCCCCCTCACCAGCCACGTTGAAGATTAAAACCAACGTCAGAGGATAAGAGGCGCCACCAATGAGCAATCCATATTCATAGCGGGACAATGAAAGGCAACCCCGATTGGTTTGACGTGCTCCGGTTTGTGCTGTTGGGCGCCATTGTGGTCATGCTCGTTTTGCGTTGCCACTTTCCTTGACCATTCACAGGCAGGCAGCGAGGCGGGATGCCAATGAGCCCGCCATAGTGGAAACACTCAAGAGAGCAGGCGCCAGGGTGCGCCGCATATCCACGCCCTGTGACCTGTTGGTGGTGTATCGCGGACGCATGGCAACCATTGAAGTGAAGGACGGGACGCTGGCGCCGTCCGATAGGCGGGAAACAAAAGGGGAAGTGGAATGGGCAAAGGACTGTGCCGCGATGGGTGCACCCCACTACGTTGTCACCAGTGTGGACGGCGCACTGGCAGCACTGGCAGCACTGGCACAGGGCAGGCTCACCACGTGAGCCCGTTGCATGGGTGCATCAAACGGGTGCAGACTGCGGCCAAATGCCTATCCGTGCGCCCACCCATCACCCGTATGCACGCGCACCGCGCATTGTGCGTGGTGTGTCTACGCAGCCGCGTGTCCGCGGGTTGACGCGCAAGAATCGCAACGCACGTTTGGCCAGGCGCAACCCGTTGTGTGTCATGTGCTCGGAGGCTGGCAGGACGGAGGCAGCCACAGAGTGGGACCACGTGGTGCCGCTGGTGGACGGAGGGTTGGACCATGAGAGCAATTTGCAGGGGCTTTGCCATCCTTGCCACGCAAACAAGACAGCCGCGGAGCAACGCGGGCGGCGCGGGCGCGCGGGCACCGTCAAGGGTTTGTAGACAGTGCGCGGGACACCCCCCGGGGGGGAGGGGTCAATCTTTTGTAAGTGATTGAATACAC
>Ga0315284_10002424_pt1 | contig 26712 bp, 34 predicted proteins | sample YL17G09_16_MG_FD_203696 | JGI IMG/M metagenome (GOLD analysis project Ga0315284, IMG submission 203696) | Sediment microbial communities from Yellowstone Lake, YNP, Wyoming, USA - YL17G09_16 | ecosystem: Environmental > Aquatic > Freshwater > Lake > Sediment | place: USA: Wyoming | collected...
CACCTATGTCCAGAACTCGACGATCATCTACCAGAACCCGCAGGGCCTCTACATGGACCAGGCGACAGCCGCCTTCTTTACATTTGGCATTCCGACAGCCCTGTTCTTTGCGTACCTCATGCATCGCATCTCTCTCAAGAAAGCAGTCCTGAAGGCAATAAAGAAGGAACAACGAACATGAAGACAGCATTTCTACTCTCTCGGATCCTGATGCAGGCTGCATTGGCTCAGATGATCCTACTGGCTTACAGCCTGTATGCAGTGATGGACGTCCCAGCCGCAGTGACGACCACGGCGATACTGGTGTTCTTCGTGGGTCTCTTCCAGGCTGGGCTCGGGATCGTGTTCCTGAAACTGGGTCGCATTCTGAAGATAGTGGTCATTCCGCTCCTGACAAGCCTCCTGACGGCGCTGACCCTCGTCCTGTATCCGTCCTTCGGGTTCACTGTCGACTTCTGGGTGCTGTTTGGAATACTGTTCCTCGCTGGAATAGTGAGTCATGCCCTGCTGCTTGGTGCAGGTGCCTCCTGGGGTGAGAATCACAATGGTTGATTTCAAGAAACTAAAGGGTCTCCTTCGCAGACCCGAACCAACTGGAAACGAGAAGACCGCAACATCCGAGGAGGCCATCTTCCTCTTGCAGGTGCTCCAGGGCAGGTTCATCATCCTGCTGCTCGGCTACTTCCTGAGCACGATAGTCGGGATGACCGTCCTGCTCGAGGTGGGACTCTACCTCTTCTGGATCGGGTCATTCGTGCTCACGGTGTCCGTCTTCCTAGTCTGTGAGACCGCCTTCTTCTTTCTCATGGCATGGCGGACCTATGTCCCCTTTGACAACGTCTGTTCCTGGATGGGCAGACAGGAGGAAGGATAGATGCAGATCGTCGTCACGGTCGAGGCCCTCATTGTCGCACTGGCCGCGCTCGTGCTCTTCATCACGGGCAGCTTGCTGTATTACCAGTTCGTCTACAAAAGAGAGAGACGCGCGAAGGAACACCTGAGCTCCCTGCACTTCCGGATCTCGGACTTCATCAAGGACCTGACGCCGATGACCTTTGAGTTTCACGATCGGAAGGTGACACGTCTGGGCATCGGAGGCCTGGTCCTGCTCTTCATCAGCATCCTTGCTCCGGTCTTCCTTGGAGTGCCACAGCCCTTCAACTACTTCATCATGGTGATAGGGCTCTTTGCCAGCATTGTCATCGTCGACAAAGCCAATGTGGCCATAAGAGACAAGGAGCACCGTAGGAACGAGAACACGACGTACGGTTCCGCCCACATCTTGTTTCCGGAGCCCTATGGCGAAGTGGGCCTGCTTCTCAGGCGGATGAAGCATGTCAAGGATCTTGAACTGTCGGACAGCGAGCGCGAGATGCTTGTTGACAATGCCGTAGAGAAAATCAAGACACTGCCAGACTACGATAAGATGAAGGTGGACGAGAAGAACCTCAAGAGGGAGTGGCTTGAACGGATCAAGAGGTTCCGAGTCGGTCTCTTCACAGTCGCGGACAAGTATTGGATCCTGCTCATAGCTCAGAACAGGTTCGCGGACATGAAGACTCCGCACACGCATGAGATGATCGATGAAACGGAGCACGTCAATGTCCAACTTGCTCCCATGTTTCTTGTCTATGTAGAGCCGACGACCAAGGTCTTCGAGACCGTCGACGAGGACAGCAGAACCATCTTCACAGACCGCAAGATGGGCGTCTTCATCGACCTCTTCGACCTGGCCAAGCGTAACGAAATGCTCATCAAAGGCGAGTCCACAGCGCTCTCGAGGGGCGACGCCCTGTTCGCGAAGTATCTCTTCCTGTACGTCCAGAACACTGAGACCGCGATCTCGATGACCGACACCGAGACCAGCCTGGAGAAGGCAGACAAAGACGCCGAGGAGAGGGAGTTTGAGAGTGACGTGGAGAGCATCAAGGCCGCGGCGAAGGACCTCAACAAGTCCTTCAGCGACGTCCGGTCCGCTCGTCGCTCTGACATAAGCCTCGGGAAGTGGGCGAAGGTCGTGCTGGTGATCATCCTGATCGGAGTAGCAGTCTTGGTCGGCTATTACTTACTCCCGCGAGCATAGGGGGCGATGATAACGGATGCACCACAGACCCTGAAACAGATCGAGCAGATGCGAGCATACGTCGCCAGACAGATCGCAGTCATCGCTACTGCCACAGACACAAACACAGAGGGACGCCACATGGAGGTCCTGGGAGTCTTCGGTGGCGGTGAACTCAAGGACCTAAAGAGGATCGGCATTCCAGCCATGGATGCATTGACCACCTGCACCAGGGTCCTCGGCACGTTCTTCATTGTCAAGTTCAAGAGGTACTGGCGGCTACACATCCGCTTCGACAAGGAGGGGAACGAGCGCAAGATGCGTAGACTTGAGAGAAAGCTCATAGCCTTCGAGACTGCTTACTCCCTCTTTCAATCAGCACACGACAAGGCCCTGCTGTACGTCGACAGCATCTACAACCAGTTCGCGACCCGCGAGTCCATACTTGGAGCTGAGAAGGCAGAAGAGGAGGACAAAGGTCTCTCCTGGGTCGCATCAAGTCTTGGCCGTGTCGACGCACGGCGGACGTCCCAGAAGATCGCGAAGGCGGAACATCCCTCTCTCGACCGGAAGCGGATCTTCAGGTACCCCACCTTCGATGAGGCCCTCGAGATAGCCCGTGCTGAGGTAGAGAAACAGAAAGAGCTCCCAGTCCCTGAGCCTGAAGAGAGGCCCAAGAGAGAGAAGACATCACGCAAGCCAAAGGCCCCACAGCCCACAGACAGACCGAAGGAGGTCCTATTCCCTCATGCAGGAAACCATGACGAAGCAGAGGGCCCGGAGACGACGTCCTGAGATCAGGGAGTACGTGCTCGGTGACCTGCACCTACTGGCCTCTCCCAAGGACCTCATCTCTCTGAACGCCCGCAGGAAGAAAGACCCCGAGTTTGACCGCCTCCTCAGGGACTTTGCAGACCCTAAGAAGAGAGATGTCATGCTCATCGAGACAAAGGCGACACTCGTTGTTCAGTGTGAATACAAGTATAGCCACAAGGGACGCCTGAACTTCATAGTCTATGGCCCGGCCGGTCTTGGCAAGTCTGAGGTCGCCGCAGACGTCATGGAATGGTGCAGAGAGATACTACATCTCTGCACAGGAAAGTGGGCGCTCCCGGGCATTGGACGTAATCCGTCTGACATCAACGACCTGCTCGCGCAGGCTGCCCAAAGGGGTATTCCTGTCATCGTCATCGGAGATGAGACCGAGAGAGAGGTCGCTCAAGGCAGTGCCGTTGAAGAGGCAGCACTCATCAGCAACATTGAGTCGAACCGTGTTCTACAGCCCACGATCATACGCTGCGCGAACAGGCTTCAACGTCTGAAGGTGTTCAGCTATTACTGTGACTTTGTCTTCGAGATCATCTTTTCGGACTGGGACCACAGGGTCAACTACTGCATCATGTATCTCATCAGTGAGGAGCTCGGAGACGAGCAGGGACGAGTCCCACTTGGCATCATTGACTTTCCCATGCACACGAACGTAGATTTCAGAGCACAGTATGAGGCCTCGAAAATGAAAGAGCAGGTGGACTTCAGCAGCGCAGGTGGCCGGCGTTCCCGAACGGCCGAGAAGACAGAGCCCGCCATACAGGCTGTGGTCAATTATTGCACACAGCATCACCTGAGTGTCGGTCGCGGCGGTGACTATAGCAGTGCGTCCAGTCTTAGACACATATTGGTCTACAGGCTGAAGGACGTCGGGTTTGACTGGGGCGACATATGGTCGGAAGGTGAACAGAAGCTCATCCTCCAGGAGGCGTTCGCTCGGCTGAGAAAAGACAGGAGGCCTCTGCCACCACCCGAGAGCACACACGAGTACAAATGGGAGTCAGACTTCACCTGGCGTCAGGAGCTGGCCATCCTGATGCAGGAGCACCCAGACTACCAACAGTATCACTCTGTCTTCCTCGCGACTGAGATCATGGGCCTGAACCCGTACAAGAACGCGAAGCAGTTCGAGGAGCTCACACACTTCAAGAAATCAGCCAACTGGAAGTGGCTCAACCGGATGAAGAACGATCAGGCCTTCCAGGGCTGGCTGAAGGAGACCAGGGCGAAGCTCCATGAGAGGTTCGTCGCACAGAAGCTCCGCCAGGCTGGCTGGACCGTCCAAGAGCAGCCAGAGTTCGACTGGCTAGGACTGCACTACCAGGAGGACCTGTACGCCACAAAGGGCGACAAGGTCGTGTGGATAAACTGCAAATGTGGCTCTGGCAACCGGACTTATGTCGCTGACGAGTACAAGACGACGTACATCCTGAAGAATCAGGCGAACGCAGAGGCATACATCGTCTACCTGGACCTGGAGGAGAACATTCACGAGGTCTATGCCCCAGGTGACCGTTTCAGCGTCGGCAGTGGGCACGCTGGCCTGAGCGTCATGGAGCCCGCGGAGGGCGAGGACGCGTCTACACCTCTCCTTCTTCTGCGTGCGCTGGCGGCGCCGGGTGAGGGGGCTGGTGAGGCTGAGCCTGCGACGGATGACAAGAGCACGCTCGAGCAGCTGATCGATGCGACAGTAGAGCTGGCGAGGGCCGGTGGGCTGGAGACCGCAGAGCGGACGTTGGGCAAGAAGTGGGACCCTGAGCGAGCGGCTGAGATCATGCTCGAGGTCGAGAGGAGACTGAGGGCTGAGACGCCTGCCGTGAAGACGACAAAGAGAAAGAGATCCACCCCAGCGCGGACCCCTCATGGCCGGGGTGGGCGCGGGAGAGGGCTGGGTGTAGCCGCGCAGAAACGGGAAAAGAAGAGGGGAGCAGGGAAGCACCCTACTCCTCGTTGAAGACCACGTGCAGCGTGGGATAGGTCTTCGCATCGAAGTCGCCGATCACGATATGCTTGCCCTCATAGTCCTCGACCTGGACGCCGAGCACAGCGAGCAGTTGGTCCCAGTCTAGGGCATCCACGTCCTCTCTCGTCATGCCGGCCGGTAATGCCCACCACTGGTCGAGGAGATGTGCCACTGTGATCACTCGCGACCTCTCCTGTAGGACCAGCTCGTTTCCCCGGATGGTGAAGTGCCCTGTTATCGCAACGGCATCAGCAAGTCTGTCAATCAATAGCTTCGGGACGGTCGCACGGTACTGCCCGCCGCTCTTTGCGATGCTGATCCTGAACTCGGTCTCATCATGTGTATACTTTGGCATTGTTTTTCCTCCTAGTCGTTCGCGGCTTGGTAGCTGCGCTGGTGGCGAGCGCACATCTGGCCGTAATCGCAGCTGGCATGTTCGTCATGGCACTTCGGGCAGTCGGGGTCCTTTACCTCTGGCTTCGGCACTACCACTGGCTTTGCCACAGGAGCGGGGCAGTGGACGTGCTGGACGTCCCAGACGGTCTCGTTCTGGCCCATCGCGTCACTCGCCGCGTCGCCGTAGATCTCAACTCGGCGGATGGTGCCCTCGCCGGGTGCCACTCGGCCGCCGCACTTGCTGCAGGTCCCGGGATATTTGTTCGTCGCCATGTTGTTTTACCTCGTAATGCTATTAGCACTAATAGCATATAAGGCTTGTGGCTATTAGCACTAATAGCAGAATTGACCTAGGAGGAATAGTAGTGTTCTGTTCCTTGGACCGTGGGTGACACGTGTCACACAAAGGTTAAGCCAAATCCCGTCTACTGTAGACCATGCTTCCCGCAACGTTTCTAGCAACAGTGAGTGACCACGGCGACTCTCGAGAGGCGATACACGTCCCGACCCAGGTCTGGATGTTCTACCAACTCAAGACACTGGTCGGAGAGGTGGAGGTTGAGGTCAGTGTCCGGACCAAGGATGGACAGAGTTTCGGACCTGACAACATCAGAGCGCGGCTGTTCGCAATAAGGGACGGCAGTGCGGGTCGACTGATATTCAACTTCTTCAGCGACGACCTCTACATGCTGCGTGGTCAGCAGGTCGAGGTCACGATCATCGGCTGGCCTGCCTGGTTCAAACCCATGGGTTAGGGAATATTCGCGTGGGCCTCAAATCCTCCATTCTAAGCAGGAGTTCGCCCGGGCGAACTTTTCAAGTGTGGGTTAAATAGCGTCCTGCTTGACTAATGACCATGATGACCATGAGGGGCAGAGGTTTCCAACTCATTTACGACGAGAGCGTCTATCAGGTGGAGATTCGCCCTCTTTTCGACCTTCTTCTTCTGGTACTCCGGCGCCGAACTTCACGAGCCGTTCCTGCTCATCCAAATACCGACGCACAGCATCTCTGACGAAGTCGGGAAAACCTGCAGGTGCCCAACGATCTCGATTAGGTAGACTGTTGAACGCGCGCTCAAGTTCGACGGGAATCTTGACGTTCTTTGTTGACAATATTGGCACCCGCGCCATATAGGGGCTCGACGGGCGATAAGCGATTGGTTTAAATATGTAGGTATCTCACGGTACACCATAGGAGTTTGTAAGATACTATGGTGATGCTGTGATGTCCGATGAGATTGTGAACCTAAAGGTGCCACGTCAGCTCGCTGAGAAACTGAATGAGAGAGCCAAACGAAAGGATAGGCTCAGGAACTGGGCATCTGAGGCACGAGAGATTCTGGAACATGCTGTGGCCGAGGAGGCGACATGAATGACCTCGAAGATAGATGAGATCGAGGCCATTGGCAAGGCCCTGCAGGAGCGTAAGGCAGAGATGCCCGAGCCCTCGATGGCTGACCTGGAAACGTGGGGCAATGAGGGCTTCGCTGAGAGGGTCCGCGACATCCTGCTCTCAGGCAAGATGATGGATGTTGATGTTACCAAGATCCAGATACCGGCCGAGGGACTTGGCAAGTTTCAGTTCCGAAGGACGCGAGAGTTCGATGACCTTGAAAAGAGCATCAGGGTCAATGGGGTGCTTGAACCAATCATCCTGCAACAGGCTGGAGACCTCTTCTACATCATTGATGGGAACACGAGGTTCCATCTATGGCGAGAGGCAGTAGTCGAGATCACAGACCTGCCGAAGCCGGTCTTTCTGGTGCTGGATGTCCCAGACACTATCGCGATGCAGTTGGCGGCTGAACTGAACCGCAATGGGCAGAACCTCAACGATGAGGATGAGAGTGTCCTGATTATCCGACTGTATGAGCAGGGCAAGATGCGCCAAGTCGACATCAGCGTTCTCCTGGGCATGTCGAAGAGCTATGTGTCTGAAGTGGTCAGTGCGTTCAGGGACGTGCCTGCTGATGCTCGTGCTCTCATCGAGTCGGGCACATGGACAGTCAAGCATGGCCGCGAGCTCGCGAGGTTGAGGGACTATCCGAACGAGCAGACCCGGATCATGAAGCAGGCCATCGCAACCAGTTATGACGGGGCCATCATGGAGGAGAAAGTCGACTCGGCTCTGGCGAAGCTCAGGTGGATGAAGGACGCGGAGAAGAAACTGAAGGCCGCGAACCTGGAGGGGAATATCCCGGGTGAGGAGATCAAGGTGCTGAGGTCCGCTCAGGTCGAGAAGGTTCACAAGGAGATTCTGAAGGACACGACCGAGCGAAGACCGAGTGGCTACGGAAGCCGGGATCATCAAACAGTCAAAGTTGGAAAGGGTGAATATGAACCCACAGTGGCGGCGACGACCAAGATCCTGAAGAAGATGGGCTATGAGGTCCTACCGGGTGAGGCACCAGCCGAGAAGGCGCCGTCGGAACCAGAGAAGCCGAAGATGCCGACCAATGACGTGCTGATGGAGGAGAGGTACTCCAGGAGCATATGCCCGATCTGTAAAGGCAGGACGCATCCGTTCGTTGCGGAAGAGATTGGCTTCAAGGTCACGACGGCCTATGGGAGTGGAGGTTCTGGTATTGCTCATCTGTACTGTGCACTTCAGAAGAGGATTGACCAACACAAGAAGGAGACCAAGAAGCTCGAGGACCAGCTGGAGAAGGACGACCTCGCTTTGATGATCCGCGGCGGAGAGAGCCTTGAGGCAATCAATGGCAGGAGCCACGACATCTACAAGCAGGAGCTCGATGCTCGGAAGGCAGCCTGGAGGGAGAAGAATCTCCCACAGAAGGCACCGAAGAAGACCAAGAATGATGCCGACTATCACGAGCCAGTCAGTACAGTCGACATCAGGGAGTCCTTGAGTAAGGCGTCACTTGAGTTCGCAGACTTGGACATTGCACTGATGAAGTTACGAGAAAAGCAGCCCAAGCTGGTCCCGTCGACCCATGACTATTGGGACGCATATCTCAGGTACAAGCACCAGGACGAGGGCTGGGACTCCTTGCCGAAAGTGGGAGCACAGCTCGGCATCAGTCATCAGAGTGTTGCAAACCAGTTTCAGAAGCTGGACAAGGCCGTGGCTGCTGAGGGGGCGCAGTAGATGGCTAATAAAAAATGGGTTAACCCTCAATATACACCTCCACTAACCGACAAGCAACTACATTGTCTTGTGATTATGTTAGAGAAGAACAAAGCTGAGGACGTTGAGGCATTTTATGCCAAGAGGAAGGGAGCGCAGTAGATGCCGAAGTCGCCATACCGGAACATCGAGCATGAGAGCAGAATCCGGTCCCATAACGTCATCCTCAAGGTCTCTCTTCAGGTCAGCGATGTCTTGACACCGCGCATCTCTGACAATGACTGGGCCAGGCTTGAGGCCATCGTGAAGAATGAGACCGAAACACTGTTGATCTATCTCTCCAACACCGTCAGAAAGGTTTCGATAAAGGAGTTTGCCGATCTGGCTGAGGGCGTCGAACTCATAGGAATCAAGGCGGGCACCTTTGAGAAGCCGAAGAAGGGGGCACACTGAGATGGTCGTCTTCAAGGCTACGATTGACCAGATACGCGCGTCACCTCACACGAGATTGCTGCGTCGTGGCGGCGTGGTCTGGCAGGACGGAGATGAGGCCGGAGAGTCCTTTGTCGACTGCTACCTTCCGCAGCACCAAGGCATAGTGACACGAGCGATCAGACTCGATGAGCAGGCCGCCCGGGACGTACAGTGTGCCAAGTGTGTTGAGAGGTTCGGGCCGTGCGACGTGGACAGTTGTTTCTTCAAGGGGGCGCATTAGATTGGCCACAGAGTCACAGCACTACCCTATCTATCACGCCATACCCAGAGAGGAAGTACTCGATGAGATACAGAAGGCCGACAAGGGCTGGACTTGGCGAGTGACCTACTTCTGCACGGTCTGTGCCAGCTATACCTTCGCGCGGTCCGGCTCAGAGCGGCGCATAGCCCAGATGTGCCCTGCGTGCTTCAACGCCTGCACCGTGAGGGTCATCGCCAACAGGCGACTGATCGACCGCGTCACGAAGGAGGAGTGGACCGAGATGATGCGCCAGATCGAGGACAAGATGGGCGACATCATCCACATCGTCCGTGAGACCGTCGCCAAGAGCCGCTATGACAAGACACGCAAGGCCGTCGATCACGCTACAAAGGAGGCGGGCCAGTGACACACGCCATAAGAATCACGATCTGGCTCTATCCATACCAAGTCGAATGGGTGAAGAAGCGGGCAAAGGAGGAACAACTGCCGGTCTCACACCTCATTCGGAACATCATCCGGAGGGCTGTGGAGAACCCACCCGTGGAGGGCGGTTGAGGGGCATGGATTTCGTCAAGGAGTGGAGGCACACGCTCTAACATGACGACAGACACCTCTCAACCACAGAACGGGCTATGGCTCTGCTCGGGCGAAGAACTCGAACTGGCGATACAGGCCTATGGTCAGGCCTTCGCGGTCACGGACTGGACCACAGCCAATGCAGAACACTTCCTGGAACTCAAGCCAGAACTGGTCCGCGGCTCACCCACAAAGAAACACATCGACGAGGTACTGATGCGTAATGGTGTCGTTCAGATCAACACAAAGGAGACCATGGCCATGATACTGTCCACTCTCGGGCATGACTACATCTTCAAGACCCCTGATGACATCGAGGCACTGTATCTCTACAGGGACGGCATCTATGTCACGGCCGACACCACCGTTAAGGGAAGAATCGAGAGAATACTCGACCACAAGGCGAACAGTCATTTCTGCTATGAGGTCGTCGAACACTTCAAACGCCGCTCCTATGTTCCCAGGAGCATCTTCAACAACTTCGATGGCCTGATCCCCATCGAGAACGGTCTGCTGGACCTTCGTACACTGGAACTCGTGCCCTATGACCCCACCAAGGTCTTCACCTTCAAGATAGGGACGAAGTTCGATGCGACCGCAGATTGCCCCAAGTTCAAGGCATTCCTCAATCAGGTCTTGCCGATCATCGACGAACAATGCTTGGTCCAGGAATATGCCGGTTACACATTACTGCCCAGTTTTCCGCATCATAAGTTCATGGTCTTCGTCGGCGGTGGTCGGAATGGCAAGGGGGCACTCATCAGAACACTACAGGGCATCCTAGGCAAAGAGAACGTCACCAGCATCCGGCTGGAGCAACTTGACGGAAACTACAGGTTCGCGGTCGCCAATCTGTACGGTGCATTGATGAACGTGTGCTCAGAGCCGTCGACACGTCAGCCGTTCGCGACGGAGCTCCTGAAACAGATCACCGGACAGGACACACTGGACGCCGAGATGAAGAACAAGCAGAAGCCCCTCAAGTTCACGTCCTTCGCGAAGTTCTTCATACAGGCGAACCACCTTCCGATCGTCAACGATACAACCCTCTCGTTCTGGGACAGAGTCCTCATCCTGGAGTTCAAGGAGACCTTCACTGACGAGAAGGGGAACAGACTGGAAGATGTCGAGAAGACCTGGCTTGAGGACGAGGAGGAGAGGAGCGGCATTCTGAACTGGATGATTGCGGGTCTGAAGAGGCTGACTGAGAATAGCAGGTTCACCCACACTAAGTCCCAGGACGAGATGATCCTGGTCTTCAAGCAGGCATCAGACCCGATGGGAGCATTCCTCACAGACCCAAAGGAGTGCATATACGGCCCAAATCTCTACACAACCCGTGACAACCTGTATAACAGGTACAAGGAGTACGTCGAGAATCTAGGCCTGGAGATTGAACCCCCGAGGAGATTTGCGGACAGGATAAGAAGACTGGCCGGTGTTGTGGATAGGAGAAAGCGGGTACAGGGCACAAATGAGAGGGTCTGGAAGGGCATTGGTCTGGTCGCGAAGGAGCCCGTTGTCGAGGAGTTCGACCTGCTGGATGTGACCGGGACAGATGGGACACTTGGGACACATGTTCCTTACCCCGAAAATTCTGCCAGAAGTGATAATCATACGCATACAGAGGAGTGTAAAACACATGTCCCATCTGTCCCATGTGCCCCGGCAGATGGAAAAAGCTCGGATAAAGGGGTGGTTTTTGCTCTGTCCGAGGACAGAGAGGAACGTTGGTTTGACCTAACTAGGAGGGCAAAGGCGGCCGGAACCAACAAGCTCACCCATGAGGTCTTGGACAAGATCTACTCAGCATCGGAGCTCGGTCTGATCGGCCGGGACCTGTTGGAGTGGGAGAGGGCCGGCCGGGTCTGTCGCATCCTGCAAGAGAAGGAGAGCCACTGGCTGATCATGGAGGGGAGCATGTGACAGAGGCAGTCGCACGATATAGGTTCAGGCTGGAACTCGAGGAGTCGAAGCGTACAGAGGCCTGCCTGCGGGCTGTCTGCATCTTCAGGGTCGCATGGCAAAGGAGGCATGGTCGACAGCCGCATCTGAGAGACTGTCCTGTCACATGCCCCTATCACCCGGAACACGGGAATCACTCGGAAGGGAGTTCGCCCGGGCGAACTTTCTGGAGGACTGAGGAACAATGACGGGGACCACTCTTCTACCTCCTCATACAGCGTTCAGTCGTTCTTCTGATGGTCCCTGTCACCCTATACCATGGAGGGAAAACAAATGAGAGTGATAGTGAACAAAGAGGGCCACTACTTCGTGGTCGAACGTGGTACGAACGATGACCTGCTCAAGGCAGGTCAGGTGCTTTTGAGACTCCGCGAGAAGGGTCAGGGTCACATCGAGAGGTGTGGCTCGTGTGGGGGTGCCTAGATGTCCACAGTCGTCGAGTCTACTGCTCTGCCTATGACGCAGGATGGGGTCCTTCGCCGGCGCAGGGTCCCGAACCTAGCATACCTGGACATGTCCACCAGGTGGACCGTGAACAGAGGCAAGACAGGCTCCGTGTCCGTGAGCGGCATGAAGTTCACGCCAGAGAGTGCTGATGATGCCATCGCCTTCGTGGTGAAGGCCTTTGCATTTCACGGGTACAGTCTGCTGAGGGGCTCGATAAAGCCTGACCCGAAGAAGGAGTTCGAGATCACGATGGAACTGCAGTTCTACCCGGAGGGGGCATCCTAGAGATGACCGAGGATGTTAAGCCCGAGGTCTGGAACTGTAAGACCTGTGGGTATCAGGGCACTCCTGCGGATATTTGGCCATGCAGTCACTGTGACCGCGCTGTGAAGATTCCTATTAGGTGTAGATGGAAGGCGAAACCGGAGGTCGACAAGGAGGCGCAAGGCCGGTGATGCAGACCGCACTTGACTTCTTCGTAACGTGGCTGTTCAATGCTATGGAGATCGGGGCCGCTATATGGGTCATCCTTCGCGTCATCGAGAAGATATGTGACATTGCGCTCAAGTTCCAGGGCTATGAGATCAGAAGAAGGACCGACAAGTGGGACCGTGAGCATGAGAGGAGGGCTGGAACATGACGACTGGTTATCGACCACGACTGGCCTATGAGGAGGACGAGGCCCGCAGGATCAATGCCGCCTATGAGAGGATCATGGGTCGCAGGCTTGATGTCAGTAATGGCAAGTGCCTGGTGACCGTACGCATCATCGCCCGGAACATCGCCGATGACGTAGGGATCGAGTACAATGCACGGCTGACGCAGCACGTGCACAAGCTGCTCTCTGCCGACCCGAAGGTGAAGTTCTGGGGCTTTGGGGCCTCAAGATGCTGGGACAAACACAGGCTGAAGAAGTACGCATCGACGGCGTCACAGGTCTTCTCCGTGAACCGAGAGGGGGTCGTGCGCTGATGACGACAGAGCATATGGTCATCCTGAACGCAAAGATCGAGGACTCACTCAGTGAGATGATCGAGTCGATATCCTACGAGACCGGTCTCAACAAGAGTGAGCTGGTCAGGTCATGCTTCCGTTTCGCCCTCGGTTCTGCGGAGTTTCGTAAGAGGATCAAGTCAGTGCTGGACGAGGCCGACCGGCTGGTACTCGAGAGTCTTGGCGATGCCAGTATCACGATCCGTACTCTAGTGCGGCGGTTGAACAGGCGTACGGACGTGATCATGGAGCACCCGAGTGCAGCATGGTTGTCTGTGGTCCGGTTGAGGCCTCGAGAGGTCATAGAGCCTGAGATGTTCGACCAGGGCACGGCTTGGGGATAGGAGGGCTGAGTAATGGTGTATCTGGATTGTTTGTATTGTAGGATTACGCTTGGAATACCAGAGAAGACAGAGCATCGCATTCTCACGGTCAGTGAGGACAGTATTGAGGTCCAGTGTCTTGAATGCATGAAGAAACGACGCGGACGCATTGAATGGCTGGAGGCTGAGGACTGAGATGACAGAACCAAACTTCGAGGACTATCCTGAGTACGGCGACTATGATGGATGCGAGGATGATCAGAACGAAGAGTGGGAGTTCGACGACTGTTCCTATGGTTCGCCAGGGATGCCTGCGATGGGCACCGAGGAGTGTGACTGCTACTGTCCGGGGTCAAAGGACTGTTGGGCGATATACAACTCAACGCCTGATTGCCTGTCAGTCAAGGCCCTCATGAATGAGGGCAACGAGTACATGATGTCATGCCCGTGGTTCTACTGTGGCAAGTGCTACGTACGCCCGGGTTTCAGGAGCAGACTGACACGGTTGAAGTGTTGCTTTGGGTTTCTGCCGACTTCGAGGAGGAGGACTGAGCGATGAAGATAGCCCGTCGATGGTGCGCTCTGATCGCCGTCATCATATGCCTGATACTGATTGCCGCATTCTGGCCAAGACCGCCACCACCACCTCCGCCACCACCGCCAGAGGCAGAGGGCCGATTCATGGCGTTCGACGAGCTCACAGGCCGGCCAGCGGCGCCGGCAGTCATGTGTGACATCTATCTGCACGTCGATGACGAATTCCTGCTGAGTGAGTCGGTCCTGAACAACCACTCAATCGCAGCTAGTTACTATCGGGGCGATAGACTCTATCTGCACATCTGGTCGGCCACAGACGACCGTGTCTGTGAGCAGTTCAAGACGTTCACCGTGCCCGATCATAACCCCTATGATGGGGCCGAATCGTTCGATATCGAAACCCAGATTGTGAGACAGCCCGCGACATGGAATATCACATCACTCGCAAATCAGAGTGCATACTTGGGCAGCTCTGCCGGGCTCACTTTCATAGTGTGGAACACAGAGGATGACACAGGTTACAGTCGCAGCTACGACTTCCTGCACCACATCGAACGGTGTCCCTACTTCGTCATCACACTCAACACGACATCTGTCTACAACGATCAGACCCGGTGGAGCTGGTTCCAATATCAGGACACCACGGTCTTCTTCATCCCGGTCATGGACAGTGACCTGACCCGCGACAAGTTGGCTGATGGCAGCCGCCATCCGTTCGGTTTTCTGGTCGTCTATCTGGACGCATGGTTCGTCAAGTCGGGGCCCTATCAGATACAATACGGTCTCATACTGGATGCGGATGCGCAGCACTTCAAAGAAACCGGCTCATGGGGCGACGCCGCCAGAGAGATCAGCGCAACTGCCATCATAACTATGGAGGGCTGAGTGATGAGTTCTGAGGACTTTGCATTCATTCTGACAGTCGGTCTAGGTGCTCTTCTGCTCAATGCGTTGGTCTGTGCGTGTCTTTCTATCAGGCATCCTGAGTCAATACCCAGAGGATTGCCGGAACCTGACGAGTGTTCAGAATGTGGGATGTGCGACTTCTCGGAGGCTGAGTAGGAATGAAGGGATTTGGCGTCTGTCGGGTCTGTGGTTCGCAGTTGAAGGTTGCGAACATCAATCATCGTGGTGCCCCGTACTGTCCCAACGGCGATTGTGAGAGCAATCGAAAGGAGGCTGAGGTCAAGTGACACGACCGGCAATTGATGCATGTTGGCATTGTGTCGACAGTATCAGGCACATTCATGGATTGCATGGCTACTTCTGTCGTCGTGCCCAAGACTATCGTAAGAATGGTTGCAGATTCAAAAGGAGGGCCGAGTGATGGCGATGCAGGACTGGGTCAGCAAGGCCGAGACCGCTCTCGCGAGCAGTGAACAGGCGATGGCGGAACTCCAGATGCGAATCGCCGAACGAGAGCAGTCCATCAAGGACGCCTTCCGAAAGGCGATGGAGCACATTGGGGCCTCAACGATCGACCTGAATGAGGTCGACGAGTTTGTTGCGATGTGGGAGAAGCGGCCTTACGCGATCGTACCGCGGAAGGAGGGCGAGTGGCTCCTCATAGTGCCCAAGATATTCAAGTTGGCATATGGCTGGCTTGAGAAACAGGAGGGCGCCTACAACTACTTCGTCGTCAATCGCTACTTCGACATGATCCAGCCGGTCCCGGCTCAGCTCAAAGAGGAGCTGGATCTCAGTAGACCCTTCGACGGGATTGTTGTTGATAGTGGAGTCCTCAGTCTCAAGAGACCTGATCGCGACGACATCAAGGAAGTCCAGAAACGATACGCGAGATATGTCACAGCAAAGCCGTTCGACAACAGGAGCATTGGCGTGAAGAAGGGTCAGGAGTTCGGCCTCATCGCCGCGCTCATCCGTGATGGGATCCTGCCGTTCGTCCCACGACCGGTCGCAAAGGAGGACCTGCTGAACCGCCATGCGAAGCTCAAGCTCCGTGATTACCAGGAGCGGGACTTCAAGACCTTCCTGAAGGTCGGTGCAGTGGGCATATTCTATCCGATGGGCATGGGCAAGACGATGGTCGCGCTCGAGGCGATGTGCCAGATCAAGGGGCCGAAGCTTGTGCTGGTCCCTACTCTGACTCTGCGGGAGCAGTGGCTGGAGCGGATCAAGGAGCAGACGCCGCTCAAGGACGATGAGTACCGGGTGGAGGTCTACAGTCAGCGGTTGTTGGCCAAGCTCATCACGACGGACTGGGCCGTGATATTCTATGATGAGATGCACCGGACAGTCGCGAACACCTGGATCCCACTGGTGGCGACATTGAGGACCAAGTATCGGATGAATCTCACTGGCACCCCGTACAGAGAGGATGGACGCATGGACCTCGTCTGGGCGTTGAGTGGTCTTCCTCTTGGAATGGACTGGACATACTTTCTAGACCAGAAACTGATCATCAGGCCGAAGATCACAGTCCAGATCGTGAAGGACATGAGAGGAAAGTTTGCCTACGTCGATGAGGTCATCGACCAGAGGAAGAAGACCCTCATCTTCTGTGATTCTTTAGAGCTGGGGGAGAGTCTGGCCAAGAGGCACAGCATCCCGTTTGTTCACGGCGGCACTCCAGGCAATGAGCGACTGGACATCATCCGCGCGAACGAGAAGATTGTCATCTCCCGTGTCGGCGACTTGGGCGTATCAGTGGCAGACCTTCGACGTGTCATCGAGTTCGATTTCTTGTTCGGATCCAGAGCGCAAGAGGTCCAACGCCTAGGCCGGCTATTCCACTCGGAGTACAAAGGCGAGCATGTGGTCCTGATGACCACTGACGAGTACGTGAGGCATAAGAAGAGGCTCTTTGGTATCTATGAGAAGGGGTTCGAGATCGACATTGTCCGGGGAGAAGGAGTGCCGACGAATCTCTCGGACTTGGCACTGAGCGCACCATCTGATGTTATCCACAGCGGTCGCGCACGTGCTGAGAGGATCATCGAAGCGAGGAAACCGACCCCAAAGGTCATTGAGCCGAAGCCTGGATTCGACGAGAGCAAGTTTCCTCTCCTGGACGAGAGGCGGAAGCTCGACCGTGACCTGATGAAACAGATACTTGGCTCACCCTTCTGTGTCGAAGCAAAGGGCATTCCGATCAGGGCGATCAAGGCTGTGCTGGACCACAATCACATCAAGTACACGAACTACAACCAGGTCATGCATCTCATCAACTCGATGTTCGAGTCGTTTCAGATTGGGGGCCGGACGAGGGGCAAAGAGAGGATCTATTTCCTCCAGGAGGCGGCCCAATGAATCGAGGAAGGACGCGGCCGAAGAATACCGACCGCATCACAATCTCACTGTCAGATGGTCCGAAGACCCTGAAACAGATCGTGCAGGAGACCGGCATCACGACACGGACCGCGTCGAATGCCCTCAAGACACTCTGCTCGAGGGGAAGCGTTCGCAAGTTCGGCTGTCTGGAGGATGCACGTGCGCATTGCTACGTTCTCAATAGAGACCGATAAGGAGTGAAGAAGAAATGGAGAAAGAAACACGCGAGAAGAAGCTGGACTGGCTCCGCCAGATCATCCGAGAAATCGTCAGGGAGGAGCTGGGTCGTCTTCAGACTCAGACGACTCCGGAAGTCCCAGTGCACGCCTGACCTCTTGCCTCACCATCTCCCGGATGTCCTCATGGCTGATCTCTCCGGTCGCCAAGGACTGCGCCAGTGAGTCCCTCATTGTTTCGTCGTTTTGTAGCTGCATCATGACCTGGTCATCTAGCACCAGGCTACAGTTCATGCAGAAACGTGCAGCTGGACCATTGAGCGTATGGCACCGTGGACACTTCGTCCCCTCCATCTTCATCTTCTGTTTCTCCGGTTCTGGTGCGAGCTCGTACATGCGCCGAAAAGACGTATTGAGGTCTTCTCCCGCCAGATGCACATAGGTCCGCGGCATAGCACTTCCAGCCTCCCAGCCCGCGAAGAGTCGGAGCTCGGCCTCATGCAGTCTCGTCGCGAGCTCCGTGAGCCTGGTGTGACGGAACAGATGCACAGGGCAACGCCTGACCCGGACGTCCGTCCGTTTCTGAATCCTGATGAGGAGTGACCTGAGCGCCCTGTATTTGAGCACCTTGTACGGAAACTTCGTGGAGACGAAGACGTGTCCCTTGCCGACCGGATGGACGTCCAACCATGCCTGCAGGCTGGCGATTGAGTAGCGTATCGGGACCTCTCTGATGATCGCACGTTTCCCCTTCACACTGAGCCACCACATGTCCTGGCCGGCACGTATGTCCTCAAACTTGATGCTGAGGAGCTCAAAGGCGCGGAATGCGGTCTCATAGAGCACTGCGATGATGGCCTTGTCCCGGGTCTGGCCTGAGCCCTGCATCATCCTCTCGATCTCCTCCGACGTGTACAGATCCGAACGCTTCACATGCGACTTACTGGCTCTGCTCTTCAGATCCGATATGTCGATGTTCAGCCTCTTGCAGACCGGCCTGAAGAAGCTGATATAGACGCTTCTCGATCCTACTGCGAGTCCCTCCAACCGCTCAAGCACCCATTTTCTGGTCAGTATCTCGGGCGGCGGAAGAGTATTATAGAACTGGGCAACTCTGTCCCGAGACCGCTCGGACATCTGGATGTAGTGTGACGCGATGATCTCCCGATAGAACTCGTGCATCATCCTCACTCTGGCCTCATGCCTATTTTAGGTGCTTCAAATCTGACCGAAGAGTATAATCCTTCGCGGTTAATGAACCGTATGCGGATGGGCATTTGGAACGCGAAACTGTGAACAACCAACAGAATAATAATCTCTGCTGATATGGGATATTCACAAGTCCTGCGCAAGCAGGATTGGCCTGATCAGCCTCGAGGGAGCTGGGACTCCCTCACAATACTCCGGTCCCAGACGGGGGAGCAAAGAATCACAATGGCAATCAACAGGACTACTCTGGCCGTTGCTGCTGTCCTATGTCTTCTTGTCGGTGTGACATTCGGTCCGCAGATCGTAAAGCTCGTCGGTGACATTCAGTTCCCATGGGAGCAGACGACAACAATCACGATCCCTCCGGGCACGGAACAGTCACAGTTCAAGTTCACACCTGTCAAGAAGGACGCGAGCGCGACGGCTGTTTCGAGTGCGACAGTTCGTATCTGGAGTGATACGAATGCCGACGGGAAGATGCAATACTCTGAGCTCGGTCTGGTGACTGAGAGTTCAGGGACCTATACCAGCATCGGTGAGTACAGCATCGGTGCTCAGTACACATTCTGGGCGCAGGTCCAGGCCGCGAACTATGCGACCGCATACATCCAGATGTACATGACTGGCACCAAGAACAGCGATGGTTCTGCGAAGACCGCGAACGTCGCGACAGGCTCCTCGATCGAGATGGTATACCTCAATGACGGCGAGACCTATGCCGGTCTGATTGGCAGTATCGCATGGGATGACGCCGCGGACTACAACTCGACGACGTACGGGACTGACAAGAACGTGAAGGTCCTGACGACCATAAGCGCCGCTGATCAAGGTCTGGCCTCCCAGGTCTGGTCACAGGTGTTCTACGAGTCGATATACTCACAGCTGTCGAGCAAGGCCGACAAGGAACACTCCTACTGGGTGAAGTGGGACGAGATCACAGATGTCGGCATTGCGAAGTTCTACGCGCCAACATTCTTGGGCGTCCAGATGACCCATCAGGACGCGATCGACTTTGGCATGTCCGCCACTGACTGGGACGGGCACTACGACGACCTGACAACCCACTTCTTCTGGGCGAGCGAGTCGATCAACTGGGCTGATCTGTTCTACTACACTTCAGACAGCGCTGCACCTGAGGGAGAGTTCCAGTTCACGTCGGCGATAAAGGCCGCCGGGACGACTGTGGCGACCTACGGTGTCGGCTTCTGGCTGAACCTCGAGTACGACGACATGGTGTCGGGGACCTGGGGAACGAGCGCGACCTACTACGCCGGAACACCCGGCAGCGACTGGGACTTCACTCTCTAGACTGGACCGCAAGGTCTGGTCTTTCCCTTCTTTTTAGGAGGAGTCAGAGGTGAACCGTTCCACTATCGCGGTCGTTGCAGTCGTACTCATTGTTGTTCTAGCAATATCAGTCCCATTCTTGATCGAGCTCAACGCCAATGAGGGCACTGTGGACATCAACTCTTTGGGCACCATTCAGGTCAAGACCACAGGAGTCGGAGAGCCTGGCATCACAGTCACGACCGGGAAGACTGTTTCTGCTTCTGATGGCTATCTGTTCGTGACATTCAGCAAACAGTACGACGCCAGTCTGACCTGTGCCATCTTCATAAGTGGCCAGAAAGTGATGGATGGTGATTTCATAGAGGGCCTGACTGGCTCAACGTCATGGTCGTTCAGGTATCTATCAATTCCTGACGGACTGAATCCCGCCTTCTTTGAGTTTCACGGTTGGTATTCGACGGACCCGACAACCCCGATAGAGATCGTCGGTAGCAGCATCTCCTTCGTCTTGCAGGGAGCGCGGATAGCCGATCCCGTAATCAGCGGCACCGGCATCCAGAACCGGACTCTCATCCAGCCAGTCTCAATACAGACATTGACCTGGAATGTCGATTATTCTGGTCTTGACGGCACTTATGAGGTGTGGATGAACAGTATCCAAAGGGGTGGCGGGTCCTTCCGCTCTGGAGTCCCAATATCCTTTCTCTTCGATCAGACGGGCATTGGTTCCTATCTGATCTCGCTTGACTTTCACTGCGTCAAGGGCCTCTTTCAGGACTACGTGCTGATCACTATCTCTGCTCCAACGACCACAACAACCACTACTACCACGACAACTCCGACAACGACCACAACAACCACTACTACCACGACAACTACGACAACGACTACTACGACCACTGGGACAACGACCACAACGACTTCGACGACTCCGACCACGACAGGCGATATGGTTTCAGAGAACCTTCCGCTGATCCTGGGTGCTGTTGCCGTCGTTGCGATTGTGGTTCTTGTGATAACGAGGAAGTGATGATGTGGCGTTTAGTGGTGGCTACGCTCCGCCGAAGTCAGCTCGGGCCGGCTATGCCGGGGTCATTGGTATCTTTCTGATCTTCTTGGCCATCTTCGCCATAGTGTGGGGTGGGCTTGACCCGACGGCGAACTTCCGGACATGGACCGTTCTGAGCTTCGAACTGTTCGGCGGCCTCATCTTCAGTGCTCTGCTTGGTTTCACTCTCGCTCGGCGTCCCAGCATGAAGAACGAATACTCTGCGGTCCTTCTCGGTGTCTTGGCTGGCTCTCTCTTCATCATGCTAGAGATGGTGATCCTGACGCTGGGCGTGTCCATGAGCACTTCGCAGGGCCTGTGGCTCTCACTCTTGGCTCCAGCGGCTGAAACCATGCTCTTCATCGTAGCGCCCTACCAGATGCTCACCATCCTCTTTCCCAGAATGCCCTTGGTCTGGAAGGCCATCTTTTCGGACGCATTCTTCTCATTCTTTCACTACTTCGCCTACGGCTTTTACGCCGACTTCTGGCTGAAGCTAATCGTTCTGGTCCTTGGGAATACCGTATTCATTCTCACTTATCATATGACTCGCAATGCGACTGCTCCGATGATCGCGCACCTCATGATGAACCTGGCCCCGAACTCTCAAGCGGTCGGATCTCTTCTTCTGCAGTGGGGTCCAGCATTCCTTCTCATGATCGGGGTGTTCTTCATTCTTCTGACAGTCTTCGGAGGTCATCATAGATGAAACTCAATGCCAAGCTCATAGTCCCTCTCGCGATCGTCGCCATACTTGTGGGTGGTGTTCTCTTCAGCTTCTCCATCGGTTCCTACGCTGGTGGCTGGAACATCAACAACACTCCGTATGACCTGATCCTCGACGACGAGAGCTATGGCGCTGTCACCTCAAAGGACCTCGATGGCGATGTCATCTCTTGGGGGAAACAGGACAACGCGAACTACTCCAAACCAGGGCTCACAGTAGAGATGTCGCAGGTCCATTACGAACAGAGTGTGATGGGTTCATGGCAGTACTCTTCGACTCCGGTCCTGCTCGATCATTACACGGTCAGCCTGAACTCCGAAGGGTCGAAGATTCAGATCTACTGGCTCTACATGGTGGGCTTCGAGGTCACGATCAAGACGAGTGCCGACAAGTTCCTGATGCAGCGGCCCGTGGGTGACCTGATCTCGGACTATGGCTGGAACTTCGAATATGGGGTCGTGGATGTTCGCGTTCTGACGACCCTGGCTCTCTCCCAGTGGACACCCATGGGTGAGGACGGCAACTGGACCATTGTCGGTGGCTGGTCTGGCGTTCTCTCTGCCTCCTGCCTGGCTGAGGAACACGGTCTAGTTGAGGACGAGGCAGAAGAGAACTACGGCCACGTGATCCAGAACCTCAACTCAGTGAACTCGAGGCTCAACATGTATGTGGACGACGCGATCTCGGGGACCTGGGACTTTGACAACACAGGCTCTCTGCGTGGAGTCCCGTCTGTCGTTCAGGTCGAGACCTATGCGACCCTAGGGGCCGGAGCACACTACACGTCCGACTCCTGGAGCAAGTGGGCCTCATGCTCGGTCCGGAACGTGTTTGTCAAATACACGGTCGGCTGTGAGGTCCTGACGACGCTGCAGTACGCTCTCAAGACCTCTCACGTGGGACCGCTGGTGAACCCGGACGAGGCCAACACAGACTATGCTCCACTCTTGCCAAACTGGCTTCAGGCCCTGGTCGGCGCGTTCTCGAACCCCTTCGCCTGGGTGCTCACAGTCGTGATCGTCGCCATCGTGGGTTTCGTCATCATCAAGGTCTTCGGACACAGGAGATAGTGATGGGTGAGATTGCTGGAGCGCCACAAGACAGTCAAAGAAACCCTGCGTTGGTCCGCAGCCATCATCATTGTCGTAGGCTCTATTCTTTTGGTGTTTCTCTTTCCTGATGCTTTTCTCAATCTCGATGGCTGGAAACCCATAGTTCCCTTCGAACCTCCTTCTGACTGGACGTTACCAGTGATCGGAGGTTTCTGCGGATGATTTTCCCCATGGAATCACTCACATCATCCGCAAGAAATCTTTATGTACAAATGAGCAGTAATGAAACCATGCTACCTCTCGATGAGGCAGGTAGCGGGGGCGGAGTACGGAAAGGCTGGCGGATGAACTGGACAAAGGCTGTCGTCCTCCTGCTCTTCCTCGTATGCGTGCATGAGATAGGACATGTGATGATGTACGTGCTGACAACGGGTTATGCGCCGACGATCTCCCTCGTCTTCTTGCCCGACCCAGCGGTCGCGGTCAACTATCCTGTTCTTCCACCGATACCGTTCTTAATGACCGCTGGAGGGTTGTTGATCCTTCTGCCATTCCTGCTTCTTTGGCCAAAGTGTGACCTGTGTTCCCGACTTGTCATCTTAGCAATGGTCTGCTATGCGAGCTTGGAGATGTTGTAGAGGATATGAAACGAGCCGTCCTTTTGTTCCTCCTGATTCTGTGTGTCTTGCCTTTCCTGAGCAATCCGCAGACTACTCCCGCCACTGAGAGAGCTAGTACCCCGACTGAGAACAATCACTTCACACCGTCGGGCGCTGGTGACGATTACGTTGATAGTCGATACTCAATTACCTATGGTACGACCACGACGGATCCACCTGCTGGCATGGGCAATGTGGACGCAGCCTGTACGAACATGACCGAGGCGAATATAGGCACTGCAACAGTGTTCGGACAGTCAGATACTTCTGCGAGTTACTACCAATCCTCGGCCAACTATCTGGTAGGCTCTGTGTTCACGATGGGCGCGGACTCAAGCGTGATCACTGACGCTCACTTCTACGCAAGAGGGAAGACCGGCACAGTCAACTGTAAGGTTATCATCGTGACTCACTCGACGATGACAATCTTGGTGAACGGCGTGTCGAACCCCGTGTCTGTCACTACCACAGCGGAATGGAAGACCGCGACTTGGACTACTCCGCCGACACTAGCAGCCAATACTGCATATGTCTTGATGGTTGTTTCAGATGGCACGTTCTACTTCTACTATCTTGACACATCTGCGCTTGGTCACACAGACACGAGCAACAGTTACACGACACCGACGGACCCGACTGACTATACTCACTCGAACTATCAGTGGTCAATCTATGTCCACTACACTCCTGTCTTCTATGGCTTTCAGGCCATCTTTGCCTTCGCAACCGTTGACTACAACTCCTACTATGACGAGGGCCTCTGGTTTGATTTTGATGCCTCGAGCACCGCAGAAACGATTGAGGTCTATGGCGGGACAAGCACGAACCCGACGACACTGATAGCAGATGCGAAGAATACCGACTTCAGCGTGGACATTCATGCCACGTTGACGGGTGCGACCTATTACATCAAGATCGTGGACGAACTGCGTTCCACCGATACAGATGCGGACGTCTGGAAGGTCGCCAAGTGTTACATCAAACTGACCAATACCGCGCCTGTGAACGTCGGTACTCCAACTTGTGCAGACGTTGACGACACCAACAACATCTACTCAATGTATGAGTATTACTCCATCATTGCTCATATTTCCGATGCTGATGGCTACGCAAATATCCATTACATAGACCTCTATCTCTACAATGACATACGTTCCACGACTTATTGGACTATGCGCTATCACGAAGACGACAACACCTTCAACGAACAGAGCGACGCCAGTGACTATGTTGATATATCTGGCTCAAGTGCAACACGATCAGGAAATACGATTGATGCTTCATTCGAGGTTCGCCCCCACTTCAACCATCCTGCTGTCACTGTTGATGACTTCAGAGTTTTAGTCTATGACGCAGATGCAGCATCGGATGACGATTATTATGAAACCAACTGGGATTGGGTTCCCACTCTAGAGTATGACGTGACGCCGACTGTCACAAGCGATGTTTCAGGCACAGTTGACAGGGGCGACCGCTATGAAAACTTCCATATCACTGGTGATGTCAGTTATGCGGGCTCGACTCTCGCACCACCATCGTCAGCGATTGATATATGGGTGAGTGGTACGGAATACGGCTCAAATCCCGGGCCATGGGAAACCGATACAATCAATGCCGATGGTACGTTCACATGCGAGTGTTATGCGGACAATCAGGTCGGCCAGGACACTTATACAATCAAGACCGTTGCTGAGGATGCGGGTTCTGGGGGCACAGACCTAATCACTGGTGCGGATCCTACTGACACATATATTGCAGACATAGCTCAGGTGAAATGGATTGTTGCCAATGGGACATATTTCGAGCTTGGCGAGAGTGCTACACTGACAGTCGGGCTCCAGTATGACTATGATGATACCGCAATCACGGCAGGAACGTTCTCGCTGGTCTATGGCACTAGCTTCCTGACACTGTCGCATCTCTCGGCCGGGAACTGGACAGTCATTGATTCCTCAGCAAATGCGACGAGTAGGACCTATAACACCGTCAATGGGACCGCAACACTTCACGGGGTCGCATGGGTCGGGGTGGAATCCAAGAGTGCAACATGTCATTGGGATAGAATTCTCTTGACCGTCGCAATCACTAGAAACAGGACTGTTATCGGCTACAACGTGTCAATCTCAGTTTCGGGTGTTTATGACAACCTTGGCTATCAATGGAATGGAACTGCAACATTGAACTCAACATGGGCAGCACCGTTCTATTCATCATATTCCACAGCCAATAACCGGAGTTTCATCGTGACCTCAATCACAAATGACGACATGTCACTTGTGGGCTTCTCATCGAATGATGCTTGGTGTATCTGGGACGATGTGATTGCCACAAGCTCGCCCACCTATTCTTGGATGCAATATGACATTGATACGGTCTGGCTGATTTGGGGAACAGTATCGACATGGGAGTGGGACGTCAACGGAACATGTCTTACGCAGGGAACAAACCTAGTAGGTCATGCCAATGCCTCCGAGAAGGCCAGGAGTGCGATCTGGTCAGCGACCGGCAACTTCGGTGGGTTGTCGATTGGCGAGTTCAATCCATCCTGGTACTTTGTGAACATCAGTGTCAACGTCGAAACCACAATCAATGGTCAGGCCTATGACTGGATCGTCTGGACTGTAATCATTTCCGTGGATATCACGCACACAGTCCAGCTTGTTGCCCCAAGTGTGGACGTCCAAGACAACTGGATCACCTTCTACTATACCACAAACTATGGGAATGCGACCCTGATAATCTGGGACAATGATACTCTTGTCGGTTATTCCCAGTGGGAGGGTGCTTACCAGATTGCGAAGCCAACTGTTGTCGGATTGCACAACTACACACTCCTCTATAATGCCACACATACAGGAGCGGGTTATGCTGACCAAGTTAAGGACTTCTCAGACAGTGACCTCTGGCTATGGCAGAACTGGAAGTATACAGTCAATCCGGTCCAACTCTCATTCGACGAGGTCACATTCAGTCAGAGCAACGAGAGCGTCGTCATCACGGGCCGGGTCTGGACGAGTGCCAACCACCTGCATTATACTGTGTATGAAGCGAGTCTGGGCTGGACATCTGGCACAATCTCGGGAGTGACTTCAGGCTCTTGGCTGAGCTGGATGTGGGCCAAGTCGAGTGTCACTTCAACCTCGAACTTCACGGTCGCTGTGACTGATGGCAGCTACAATGTGACGTTCCGTGGGTTCTACATCAGGATCTCCGGCAACTCGTGGATCATCTATGGTGGTTCGGCCGTCGGAGACACCACCTATGTCCAGAACTCGACGATCATCTACCAGAACCCGCAGGGCCTCTACATGGACCAGGCGACAGCCGCCTTCTTTACATTTGGCATTCCGACAGCCCTGTTCTTTGCGTACCTCATGCATCGC
>Ga0315284_10002426_pt1 | contig 26708 bp, 27 predicted proteins | sample YL17G09_16_MG_FD_203696 | JGI IMG/M metagenome (GOLD analysis project Ga0315284, IMG submission 203696) | Sediment microbial communities from Yellowstone Lake, YNP, Wyoming, USA - YL17G09_16 | ecosystem: Environmental > Aquatic > Freshwater > Lake > Sediment | place: USA: Wyoming | collected...
CAACCTGTTTGCGCCGTGGATATTTTAGTGTTCTCTCCTGAGGCAACATTCCAAGGTTTCAGTGCTGATGTTCCTAACGCACATGATCTTGCAACATTGTTGCCGTCTATTATCTTCAGTGTCCTTAGGATTATCGGTGTTCCGACCCCGTTGGTGAAGACCATCTTGGGGTTCCCGTTGGCTGCGATGCCAGTGGCTGCGAGTTGTGGTTTTATCTTCGCAAACCCTGTGGATGTGAGCGTCGCTGAGCCCATGTTGAATATGCCCAGTTGCCACATCACTATCCCGACTACCATTACCACGAGTATGGCCCATCCGTAGGTCATTAGGTACTCCATGGCCCCTTGTCCTTTTCTTCCTATCATTTTTTCGTTCACCTCAATTTATTTTAAATGTCAATCGAATCCGAGTCTGTATGGTAACTATTTAGAAATGGGGTTTATAAGCGTGCTTGTGCCCCCCCCCTAGAACGTTATCATCCCGCTGAAGAATACGTCTAGTACGTACCTCACTACCGTGAATACCGCTAATGACCCGGCCATGAGCCCGGGTATGGTCGTGAATCCTTGGGTGATGTTCCCTGTCCTTAGTATGCCTATGAGGAGTGAGCCGAAGAATGAGGATATGATGAGCATGCACAGGCTGTAGGTCAGGAAGAACTGCGGCGACACTGCGAGGGGTTTCATGCTTATCATACCCTGGGGGGCGTTTTTACTCAGTTCCTGCACGTTCAGTTTTGTCATCATGGTCGAGAATATGTTGATGAACTCGTATGAGACGCCGAAGAGGAGCGGCGCCCCAATGACTACTGCAAACAGTATGAATATGACCTGGGCGCTCGTCTCGGCGGCCATCTGCAGCTTCAGGTTCTGTTCGCGGCGTATGTCGGCTGAGACTGCCTGCAGGACCTTATGGAGTTCCCCCCCAGATTTCATCCCCTGTATGATGAGCCTCACGACCCTCAGCATCTTGGCGGATTTGACGTGGTTTGTCATACCCATGAGCGCATCAGTGAGCGGTATCCCAGTTAGCGAAGCCTTAGCGACCCCCTGTATCTCCATCGCGAGCGGGCCGAATTCAGGTCTTGCAGCGCTCCAGAGGGCGTCGTAGGAGGTCATCCCCGCGCTTATGTTCTGGGCTATTATTGATAGGACGTCTGGCAGCGCCTCCTCGATGATGTTGACGCGGTTTGTGATTAGCATGTTGATGAGTATGAATGAGAGCGCCCACATGGAGAGGAAGGAAACGAGGACCGCTGCTGCTGATATCACGGGGGATGCGCTCATGAGCAGTGTTATGATGTATGTCGTTGCCGCTATGACGACGCTGTATATGAGTGTCACGCTTATTACTTCCTCCGGCGTCATCTCCACGTTCGCGTATATGAGCTGCTGGTTCAGCCAGTTGGATATCCGCGTGGGTATGTAGTTCGAAATGAGCCTGGGTAGGAACTCCATGACGCGGCGTATCGAGGACCCTATGACCTTTATGAGCTTAAGGAACAGTCTGATTATCAAGTTGACTGCCCACATGACGAGGTTCACAAGCCCGATGACCAGTTCGGCGATGTATTTAGCAGGATTAAAAGTAAGCGTCCTTTGTGCTGGCGCCTTCGCCTCGTCATCCTCCGTCATTTTGTCCTTGTCGAATTGCATTTTACACCGCGGGCCTCTTCCCCCTCACGTATGATATGAAGAATATCTGCCCGACTATCACCGCCCCGAGTATCATCCAGAAGAGATTCTCGTTTATGACGTCCTTGCCTAAGAACCCTGAGAGTATCGCAAGTAGTGTGACGCCCATGGATGGTCCGATGATCGCAAACATGAGGTATACGAGTCCGTAGAGGTTGAGTTCCTTCCCGTATGATTTTATCCTGTTCTCCTTGTCGAGTCTGATGTCGTTGGCTATGGTGTCGAGGGCGTCTGATACGTCGCTGCCACTCTTTAGGGCGTTCACTATCTGCCAGAGCATCCTCCTGAGGTATTCGCTTGGGCTCCACATGCCGACGTTGTCGAGGACTTCGGTTATGGAGCGGCCCTGCTCCACCTCTTGTATGATTCCTTCGCAGATGTTGGAGCATTCCCCGTAGCCGCCGCGGACGATGTTCACGAGCGTGTCGAAGAGCGGGACCCCGGCTGAAAGTTGTATCCTCATGTCCTTGAGCATGTACTCTAGGTCCCTGTCGATGAGCCTCGCCCTCCGGCGTATCTCAAGGAGCGGCTGGACGAAGAGGTACAGGGCTGTTATCGCCGTTATGCATATGGTGAAGAGGATGCTCGTGTAACTATTCTCTATCCTCCCCGTGGCGACAACTGGTGCTACGACCACGAGACTCAGCAGCGTCAGCGTGACTGCAGTGATATACAATACTATCGCGATGTACTGGTGGCTCTCAAGCGCGTATCCTGAACGCTTCAGGTTCCATTCGAGCTGGGGCATGAGCGGCTCAAGGTGCGTGGCATACTCTAGGAGCGGCTCCGACTTCTCTATCAGGTACCGTGTCTCAAGCCTCAACGCCATTACAAACACGCGAGGGTACTGCGGCATTTAGGCTGCAGAGTAACCCAGCCGACGCTATGCATCGGGTGTGTGTCCGAGCCTTTTGGGCTCGGCCACATCGCGCTGGATTTTTGCCTCTCGTTTGCACCTCTTTTGTATTTTTTGCTACTTGGCATTTTGAGCGTGTCATAGCGGAGGCATAAGCCTCCGGTGTGTGTCCGAGCCTTTTGGGCTCGGCCACATTGTAAGTCATGCGACGGAGGCATTCGCCTCCGGCACACACCTGAGGCAGCGGCCTCAGTTGTGTACCGCACCCTTCAGGGTGCGGTATGTTGATCTCTCATGTCACCTTTATCATGGGGCCCTTGTTTTTCGCAAGAGATACTATACTCTCCTTGTCGAGGTAGTATTCGGTCACCACCCTGCCTACGGAGTTCACGTCCTTGACGCCGTTTACGAGCATCCACTCGAGGACCTGCCTCTTCCCTTTGAGGTTCTCCTCTATCTCCTTCTCGTTCAAGCCAGTGAACATCGCAATCTCGTCCTTTATCCGGATGCTAGGGTACATCTTCCCCATCGTGTCAGCCCTTGGGTCCCACTTGTAGATTGTGTTCAAGGTCGGCTTGTCTGACTCGTCCTTCATTATCTCACAGACTTCGAACATCCGCCTCTGCCCAGTCCTGCGGTTTCGGTACTGTATAATCACCAGATGCAACGACTTCATAACCGTCGCGGGGATGTCCATAGGCGGCGTCGTGATACGGTCTATGACCTCCTGCGCCCGCTCAGCGTGGAACGTCGAGTAGACGCTGTGGCCGGTGTGCATGGCCTCGAATAGGACTTCAGCCTCGCGTTTTGCGCGGACTTCGCCCACGATTATGCGGTCCGGTCTCATTCTGAGGGCGTTTTGGAGTAAGTCTAGCATGGTTATTTCGCCTTGACCTTCGGGGTTAGGTTCGCGTGTGGTCATGGGTATCCAGTGGAGGTAGTCTGGGAGGTTGAGTTCCCTCGTGTCTTCTATGGAAATAATCCGCTGGTTGGCTGGCATGAACGGCATTATCGCGTTCAGCATGCTAGTTTTCCCCGAGGCTGTTCCTCCTGCAATGAGTATGCTAAGCTCGTATTCGACTGCGAGCCACAGGAAGGACGCGACCTCAGATGTGAGTGTCCTCACCCCATCATCTATCAGGTGCACTGCGCTCCAGGGCGTCCTTGAGAATCGCCTTATGGTTATCGTATTCCCTGCAGTTGATATGGGCGCGAGCGTCGCATTTACCCTGTCTCCTGTGGTGAGGTGGGCGTCAAGCAGCGGGCTTAGGTGGTTTATCTCCCTGCCGACTTCCCTCGCCACCCTAGATGAGTAGTTTGATATGAGGTCTTCAGTTGGTAGTATGAGATTCGTCTTAAGCCATCCCCGCTCCTTGTGGTAGACCCAGATGGGTTCCCTGCTGCTGTTCACGACTATCTCCTCCAGTTTGTCGTCTAGGAGGAGGTACTCGATGTCGCCTAAGCCTATCATCTCGTTCACGAGGAGTTTGCTCAATGTCGCTATGTACTCGTCTGATGACTTTTTGAGGACGTTTCTTAGCTTGTCTTTCGCTCTTGTCGTGAACTTCACCTTCATCTTCTGGAATTTGGTGGTGTCGAATACGTCCGTCGTGTCGATTTTGACCTCGCTGATGAGCGTCTTTTTGGTCTCATCCAGGAGGGCGCGGGTTACGAAGTCGATTCTCGGAATAGATATCATATAGTGGGGGACGAAGTCGCCTGCGTCCACTATCTTCACGTTGAAGTGGACTTCGTCGGTTTTGAGAACGTACTCATCTATCGTCTTCTTCTGCTGTTCTTTCGCCTGTGGGGTCTCCCTTGCGACCTGCGCCTCTGGCATCTGCAGGGGTACTGTCTTGCTCTCTGCTGCCGAAGCATCCTTCTTCGCGTCCCTGAAGCTTATGGATTCTACCTCAGGTTCGGTGAGGTAGTGGGGCGCTAACCTCACCTGGTTGTCCTTGTACAGTTCGTCAGCGAGTTTCACCACCTCCCCCTTGTCTAACTCAAGGCTATCCGCAGCCTGTGAGATGGTTATCCTACCGCTTGCGTTGACTAACTCAAGAAGCCTCTTTTTCTGGTCTTTAGCCCCCGGTGCGGCGTTACTTGCGTCCATTATATGTGTTGATTAACTATCTTATCCGCGCAATAAATAGCCACGGCCTTTAGGCCGCAGATGTTTAACTATAAAGCGTAGATTGACTCGCATTCACGCGACAGAGGCATATGCCTCGAGTATATGTCTTAGAAGCGCATCTTTTAATCCACACCCCCCAACATCAATGTTGGGGTCTTCTGCACTCTAATAAACCGTCCTCACGCGGAGTAGTCGATAACCTGGAGGGTGAAAATCTCCCCGTCAACCCCCTGGGTTACATAAACTCCGGTGTTGTTGTATTGTACCTTAAGCGTACCCAAAGGCGGTATAATAATGTCTGAAGGCACGAGATTATTGTATATTGTGTGTATCTTCTGGGGTTTGCCGGTTTTATCAACCCACGTGATACTCGCCCCGGGTGGGACGTTCAGGTCCGTTGGGTTGAAGAAGACCCCCCCGGACACGTTCTCCACGCTAACCTGGCAGTCCAAGCCAACCACACCATATTTAACTGCGTGGGGGACGTCAATCCTGAAGTCAGGGTGCCTCACCATCCCATCGACGCCGCACACGCTGCCCACACCCTTCCAGTACATATGGTCGACCTGACTCAGGTTCCCAGATACCGAAACGTTATACTCCTCCAAGAGTTCAATATTGACCATACTCTCCAAACCAAGGTCCTGCTTGGCAAGACCCAACTCTTCAACCATGTCATTGGAGCGGGTGACGAAATCAGGATTCAGGTTCACTCCGCCCTCAAGCCTGTCGAAGAAGGATGGCGCCTCATACTTGGCGGCCGCCGAATTGAAGCAGCCACTCTCCACCCAACCGTCGAGCACACTCCCATCCACGATGTAGGACTTACTGCACCCCCCCAGGATCTGTAGCGTAACCGGCGTGCCAGCCTTCACGTGGACAAGGGGATCCTCCAGAGTGCTCACATCAACATACGAGGCCACGGGGACCTTAGAGTCCTTGTAGGTGTTACCAGTGATATTGTCGTAGACGTACATGTCAAGTTCGCTCACCACCGCGTAGTGCCATGCGTCAATGAGCGCGATGCTCATGTTCCTGAAATCGACGCGCACCGTATAATGGGTTCTGAATTTCCCTTCGTTCACGGCATTCAACCAATAGCCCACAGTGTTGTTCTCCATGTATGCTCCAACGTCGCCTGCGGACTTTTGGGTGTGACTGAGGCTCCCGCACACCATCAACTCAGCCAAGGCCGCCTCAGGCCCGCTGCCCGAGTAATTGAAGCCACGACATGGTTCCATACTATATGACTCGAAGGTCTCGTTAGTGGCGATCACGTGCTCTACCGCATAAGTCCCGGCCCGCTCCCCTGAGATAGATATCGCGCGGCTGGCGTCAGACTTCACCGACTCCACGAAATAGTGGAGTTCATTGACGCTCATCTGACTCGTGTCATCTTCGAAGGTCGGGGATGAGATTTGCGTGTAGAAGAGCATGAGAGACAGTATCACCATCACCATCATCACCATGACGAGGGTGAACACGTACCCCCTACTACCCCCTAAGACCATACTATCAGCCTCATCTGTACTGGCCCCCACATACTCTGGACTCCCATCTTCCCCTCAGACTCGAAACTCATGTTCTCGCTGTAGTCGACGTTAATCCTACCGTCTTTAGGGCTGTCAGTGTCAAGCGTCTGATTCAGGAGCCTGTAGACTGCGTCATCGACAGCGTCGTCTGTGACGAAGGGCGGATTCGAAACCGGATACTCAAAATCCGACGTAGAGCAGACCCCCCCATTATACGTCGGTGGGATGGGAATTAGCCCGGTCTGGCCTGATTCCGTGGGGCCACTGTACTGTATGTTCCAGCAGCCTCCTTCGCTCCTGCGGAATGGCATGCCATAATCAACTTCCCCCAGTACCGTGGATTGGGTGAAGTTCATGAGCACGTCATTGACAGTCAAATTCCCTGGGAAAGTTGACTTCAAGAGTACCGGGACGGTGCAGTTTCCGCTTGATGCATCAAATATGCAGCCTTGGCACCAGCAGCCACCGCGCACGTAACGCCTCATGCTCTCGGTCAAATCAAGTCTCACTGGGCCCCTAAAGGACCTCACAGCCGTCCACTCATAGTCCGTGTCGTTGCCGACGTCAAGGCGCAACGTCGTATTCTTCGAGACACATTCTATGGTACTGATTGTCAGCCCGCCATATGGAGGCTCCACAGGCACTGGACAATTTGAGATGGCATCATTTGAGCTGAACGCCAAGTCAACATAGCTGCCGTTGATTATCTGGTTAATCTCGCCCTTGCCGCTGAAGGATATGAACTGGCCGCCCTTGCCCAAAACGCCGATATAATCGTTGACTGGCTCGGTGTCATAGACTCCGCTGACCGTGATTGTGTCGGTGCCAGCAGGGCAGATACAGCGGGTGGTACACGCCATGTTATTTCCATAATACTGGCTTTCAACCTGGACGTTCACTTGGTTTCCTCCGAAGCCAATGCTTGCGCCGCAGTTCCATTCCTCGCATTCACCGCAGACTTGACTCGTCGTGTCTCCCGCTACAAACATCATAACAACCAACACCCAAACCAGGGCCCTAAGACCGCTCATCCTAGCCTCCGATACACTATAGAGTCGACGGAACAAACCAAACTAGAGTCCTCATCCATCATTAGTATATTTCTAACAGACGGTATTTAACCATCACATCCAATTGTTTTTCATGGACCGACTACCCACTGGCATAAAAGGTCTTGATGAGCTCATCGAAGGCGGCCTCAAGCCCAAGAGCATCACCCTCGTTGTCGGCGAGGCGGGCAGTGGCAAATCCACGTTCGCGACCCACTTCATAACAGCAGGCATAAAAAACGGAGAATCAGGCCTCTACGTCTCAGTCGAGGAGCAGAAGGAGAAGTTCTATGACAACATGAAGAAGTTCAGCTTCGACCTGCCGGTCCTTGAGGTTGAGCGGAAACTCGTTTTCCACAAGACCAACCCCGCTGAGATACGGAACTTCCTCGACAAGGGCATAGTAAGCTTCGAACAGTATTTCAAGGAATACGACGTCAAACGCGTTGTCATAGACAGCGCCACAGCACTCATGCTCGCATACAATGCTGAGACATCACAACGCAGCGCACTCATGATGCTCTTTGAGACACTCGGCAGATGGGGTGCCACATTAATGATAACCGCGGAAGCCGAAGACGAGCAGGCACGTTTCGGCCTCGAATACCTAGTGGACGGCATATTCCGCTTATACTACCGGAAGGTCGGGCAAGAACGTGTACGTACCCTGGAGATATTCAAGATGCGCGGCACAGACCACAGCAGACAGGAGATAGTCTACCGACTCGGAAAATCAGGAGTAATACTCTACCCTGACGAGAAAATACTGGTGTAAAACATGGTGGACTACCTCATAGCAGCGGCAATCCTCCTAGTCTTGGTACTAATAGGCTGGAGCCTCATAAAATCCATCATACACAAGGCCGCACTCCTCATAATCAACGGCGTCGCCGGAGTGCTCATACTACTAATACTTGACCTCTACCTAGGCTGGCACATACCACTCAACTCCATAACAATCGGGATATGCGCGGTATTCGGGATACCCGGAGTAGCCACACTGATAATACTCAACCTGTTTGGAATGATGAACTAACCTATTTCAGTATCGTCGTCACGTCCTGTATGACGTCGGTCTTTGTTATCACAGTCAGGACGTCGTCGTTCTTCAGTATCGTGTTGTCGTCTGCGATGATGACCTCACCCTTACGGTAGACGACTCCGATGAGAGCTCCAAACGGGAGGCCGATGTCCTTTATCTTCTTGCCGTCGAGCTTCTCGTTGGTGAGCTTCAACTCCACGACCTCCGCGTTACCGCCTGCGATGCTAATCATGCTCCTGCCCTTATCCCGCGTCAGCGCATTCTTGATTTGACTAACCGCCGCGGAGACGATGCTGATGGCCGCCGTTATCTCAAGGCCGATGTAGAGATCCTTCTTGTCAGGCTCGTTCACCCTCGCCACAATCTTGGGGACGTTGAACTTCTTGAGTATCTGGCAGATTGTGAGGTTCGTGTTGTCGTCGTCGGTGAGGACCGCAACCGCGTCCGCCCGCTCCACCCCCGCATCCTTCAGGATCTCTGTGCTGGAGCCGTCACCGTGTATGACTACTGCGTCCAAGGACTCGGCGAGCGCCTTGCTGCGCTCATCATCCGCCTCGATGATGACGACCTCATGGCCTTCGCTGATGAGGTGCGTCACGAGAGATTTCCCGATGTTCCCTGAGCCTATGACGATAACGTACATTTTATTTCACTTACGCAACGATTTAGTGTATTGACTGTTCACCCTATAAAAGCTATCTTTTAGAATCTTTTTATGTCGAAAATACGTATAGACTGCAATGAATACGTCCGAAATACTGGTTGAGGCGATAGAATACATACGCAAGTTCGCAGGTGAAATCTTCGTCATAAAACTAGGCGGAGAATCCCTCCTTGACAGGGACGTCATAGACTCCGTAGCACAGGACCTGATACTACTCAACGCCCTAGACATAAAAACCGTCCTCGTCCACGGCGGCGGAATCGAAATCTCACAGGCCATGGAGAAATTTGGCAAAAAAGCCACCTTCGTCAAAGGCCTCAGGGTCACCGACGAGGAGACCATGGACATAGTCGAGATGGTGCTCACAGGCAAAACCAACCAGCAGCTAGTATCAGCCATAAACAAGCACGGCGGAAACGCGGTCGGCCTCTCAGGGAAATCAGGGAACCTATTCGAAGCCCGCAAACGGAAGGGGAAGATAGACCTAGGTCTAGTCGGCGACATACAGCAGGTCAACCCCCACGTCATCATGACTCAACTCAACAGCGGCTACATCCCAGTCGTATCACCAGTCGGAATCGGGCCGGACAGCTGCAGCTTCAACATCAACGCGGACACCGCAGCAAGCGAACTTGCGGCATCACTCTCGGCGAGCAAGCTCATAGTCCTCACCAACGTAGACGGCATACTCGACAAGAAAAAGAACCTGATGAAACGCCTCACAACGGAGCAGGCAAGCAGACTAATCAAGGACAAGACCATCGACGGCGGCATGATACCGAAGGTGGAGGCGTGCGTGAACGCCCTCAAGAAGGGAGTGAAACGAACTCACATAGTCAAAGCCAGCCGCCACGCGGTACTCGAGGAAGTCCTCACCGCAGTCGGTCACGGCACCATGATAACACTCAAGGAAGTCAAAGGAGAATGACAGACTATACGCCGCACGTAATCGAACTCAACGGCGCCAACCTCATCCTACTTAAGGCAAAAAAAGGCTACGTAATGTGCGGCCTGCTGAACATCCAGAAAGCCGAGGAACTCGACCAAGCAGCCTGCATGGTTAGCGGAGTCAAAACAGCGGAGGACGCGCTCAAAGCACAAGTCAAAGCCTGCACCACAGCAGCCAAAAAACTCGGAATCAAAGAGGGAATGACCGGTGAAGAAGCGATAAAAATCCTGGCGTAAAACTGAATCTTATTAACTAAAAACACCCTATAAAATCCCCGTAAAATACGGTATGGCCGCGATGGGGTAGCCTGGTTATCCTCCTGGACTGTGGCAGACAACAACGCCTGCAGCAATCCGGTGACGCGGATTCAAATTCCGCTCGCGGCCCTCAACCTTTTCACAAAAGGTTGACCAAAACCTTCCGATTGAATTCGCCAAAGGCGAATTCAAGGATATTTTATCGAATCTAAATCAGTGCTCGTTTCTGAAGGACTTTTACCCGGAGTCATGTCTAGCTCTTGTCTTTTAAAAGTGCGGAAACAAATGATGAGTACAGATGAACGACATCACCGAGCACAACGCACAGGAGGGAAAGCCAAAGAGGACGAGGATACCACTTTCTATCCTCTTCATGACATCCGTTACTCTCATACTCCTGCTCTTCCTGACAGCCGTCGACGTAAAAACGACCTCAGACGTCCAGAAGGTAAGCAAAGACCCTGTAGAGATAGTCAGACTATACGACTACAAGAGCAAGATGGTAGCCTACTTCTGCATCATACTCATAGCATTCATGTCATCAGCTGCGCTCATAACATACAACCGATACGAGAATAACCTCGAGCGGACCGTTGAGGAGAGGACTGCTAAACTCACGGAAGTGATGCGCCTAAACCAGGACATAATAAGGAATAGCCCAGTCGGCATCCTGACCATAGACCAGGATGGTGAGATAGAGTACGCTAACCCGGCGATGAGGGATATAGCTGGTGTGAAGTCAGAAAACGACCTTCTGGGCCTGAACGTCCTTAAACTCGAATCCACCAACGAGGCAGGCCTCGTAGGATATTTCACTATGGGTCTCGGAGGCAGGTCCTTTGAGGTGGATGACATAACGTACACTTCACATACCAGCGGGAAGAAGTCCATAAGACATTACAGGGGAGTCCCCTTGTATGACGATAAGAAGGAGGTTAAATCACTTCTGCTTCTGATAGAGGACGTCACGGAGAAGAAGAAGGCTGAGGAGGAGACCCGCTGGATAATAAACGGCGCAAGCACGCCCATGTTCGTCATAGACACAGACCACAGGATAAGATTCTGGAACAAGGCAATGGAGGAGCTCACCGGCTTGAAGCAGGAGAACATGCTCGCTACACGCGACCAGTGGAAGGCATTCTATGACGACTATATGCCGACACTCTCGGACCTGCTTATTGACGGGAAATTCGATGATATCGCGAAGCTTTATGACAAGAGCGCGAAGTCGAAGCTGATAAGCGGCGCCTATGAGGCGGAGACATGGTTAAACGAGGGGATAAGGTACTTGACGCTTACTGCAGCACCTATTTACGACCCGCAGGGGATGATTGTCGCAGTCGTCGAGTCGGTCAAGGACATCACTGACGTGGCCCTATCTGAGGAGAGGTACCGTAACATAGTCGAGAACGCCAACGACCTCATCATGATACTGAACGTCCGTGGGAGTATAGTCTTCGCTAACAACAAAATCGAGGATCTGTTAGGCTTTAGGATAGCGGACCTGATAGGCGAGGACTTCCGCAACCTAGTACAGCCGGATGATAGGGATAGGGTTATGGAGGCGCTCCTGCACTCCTACCAGATGAACATCCCGCTGAGGAACTTTGAGGTCAGGTTCATGAAGAAGGACGGCACCGTCTCCTTCGGGGAGATGTCCTCAGGGTACATGAAACATGGGGAGAACATCACTGGGATCCAACTCATAATAAGGGACGTCACAGAGCACAAGATGGCCGACGAACTTAGGAAGAAGCAGATAAACGATCTCAAGGATCTCGGCCAGAAGAAGGACGATTTCATGTCCATCGCCGCCCATGAGATGGAGACTCCGCTCATGAGCATAATCAACGCCCCAAACAGTATGTTGGACGATGCCAACCTCACGGCGGAGCAGAAGCACAACCTCAAGGCCATCCTCTCCGACGGGCACAAACTCAGGATAATAATCGACAGGATACTCACCGAAAGCAGGCTAAAGGCAGACAAGATAAACTAAGAGTATTTGCTGTGCAACCTCCTTAATGTCGTGTCAGACCAGATGTGCTCATTCGAGAGGCATTTCAGGGAGAAGAACATACAGTTCGAGATTGTAGTCTCTCCGAACCTGCCCCCAGCCAAGAAGGACCTCAACGTTGTAGTAGGGAGTATTAAGACATCCGCCCAGTAAATGGTCAGTCACCGGTTTTGACTTTCACCCGATGTTTCAGAGCCACCAGATACCCCAGTATGACCTGCGGTGCATAGGATATGATGAGCATCAGCATAGACAACGCGACCATCCGGCTCCTGTCCACGCCCACGGTTGCGAAAAGTAGTAGTATAGTCGCATCCCTGGTGCCCAACCCCATAATCGAAAGAGGCAGCACCTCAACCAAGGAGATAACCGGTATGAAAATGAGGAAACTGAGGAGGGGGACATCCACCCCAATCGCGCGACCCAGGAAATACGGTCGCATGAAAATCACACTCCAGCCGAGCGCAGTCAAGGCTAAGACAGCGTACATTCTCGAGTTCAAGCGGAACTTGCTGGAAACACCGTGGAAGGCCTGGAAGACCTCCTTGGTGTTCTTGCGAAAACGCTCTGGGATGAGCAGGTACTGTAGCGGCTTAAGAAGAGCCCTAGAGAGCCGCTCATTTAACGCGACAATAGAAAGCAATGTAAGCGCTACTATTGCGGTTGCGACTGCAACAAAAATGTCATGACTTCCTAACATATGGTACCATATTATTCCACTTGCGAAGGATGCAAACGCCACTAAGAATACGAGATTTATCACCCGGTCCAACAGCCCGATAGCGAAGGCCTTCGTGAGACTCAACCCGGTCTTCTCGCTTAAGTCCCCTATTTTGATGAAGTCCCCGACTTTCCCAGGGGTGACGGCACCGAATGCTATGCCGATTATGTAGGTCTCAAACGCGCTCCAGTAACCGTAGTCTTTTGCGTATATCTCGCACAGGACCATCCAGTTGAGGCTGCGGACAGCCACCTCAAGTGCGACGAACAGCAGTCCAATAAGGAGGAAACGCAGGTCAGCGCCGCTGATGAGTTCTAACAGCCGACTCAGGTCAGTTGATGAGAGGATGAGGAGGAAGAGCGCCAAACCCACCACTGAAAGGTACTTGAGGAGTTTCATTGTGGGGATTATTTTGTCGTCTATATTAATCTAGTCGGCAGCCCTCAGCCTGGGATTCTCGAACACAGTAAAGTGGTGTTCGCAGTCGCACGATACGCCGGCGAGCGATAGTAGACTCTTGCCTAGGGAGGGTTTCATCTCCTGCCGCGTGTGCACTTCATAGACCCAAGTCCAGTTCACGAAGGATTGTGAGAGGTTGCCGTATATGGTTTCGTTGAACGTATCATAACCTGGCGGGACGACGAGGTAATCTATGTTCTCTACGCTGAGGTTGTAGGCGTACTCGTCCCGGTCGTAATGGCGGCTCATATAGGCGAATTTCATCCCATAGTATGGGAAGAGGTTCTCGAAGACTGATGTTCTTGCCTTCAGGAGCGGCGCAAAGTAGGTGAACGATACCACGATACTATCCGGGGTGGTCCGGTCGTTGATGAATGAGTTCATGGAAGCGACCTCAGAGACCGGCATCGTGCATATGCCCTGCCTGAAATATGCGTCCACGTCAGCGGAGAGGGAGAGCGCAATAGGCAAGGTTATTATGATTATGGAAAGCCAACGACTCTTTCCGTCCAGGTAGGATTTGACTTTCGCAAGGAAGAACACCGTAGTGCATGACATCAGGTAGATGAGTGGGATGCTCATGTGGTCCCACCTGCCGATGAAGACAATCATCAGGAAATAGCCTATGATGTATACTGCGAGAGTCCGCCTGAGCGTCAGCTCAGATATTAGGAAGAAGCCGAACAGTGACATGAAGAAAAGACCGCTTGGGACGACACCAGAGAAGAAAGACGCGTAGGATAGTGGGAGTACGCACAACCCCACCACCATCAAGTATACCATTAACTCAGCTGGCGTGTCCTTGCCACCGCTGATATAAAGCGAGTCTAGGTATCTGGTGAAAACACCTGAAAACCGTGAGACTAAGATGAAGCCAAACGCGACGAAGGGGGCGGCAAGAGGGTAAAGCCTAAAGTGGCCGACCGCATCCCTGACGAAACCTGCTCCGTCAGACAGGAGCATGACTGCGATGAACAGCATGAACGGAGCCAGTGAGACTGCCATGGCGTAACCTAGGCGCTCCCGACGGTTAAGGAGTAGGACAAACGCTAGGGAGACTATGAAAACCAAACCAGCATATTCAGTCAGCGGGCATAAGCCGGCCGCAAGGCTTGCGACCGTAAGGTGGCGTTTTTCGCCTGTTTTTATGAACAATAGTAGGTAGTAAACGGATGAGAGCGCCATGGCGCCTAGTAGGTTGTTCGCGAAACCCATGCGACCCCAGAACACGAGCTCAGGGTAAACGGCGCATATGAGCGCAGCCAGCAGGGCATATTTCTCATCTAATGCATCCTTCACGATGAGGTAGGCGAAGACGAGGCTTATGAGGGAGCATAGGACAGAGAACCATCGGATTGCAAGGATGCTCGCGCCAGCGGCCTTGAAGAAGCCGGCAAGTAGGATGAAGTAAAGAGGTGGATGTGGTATGAAATGGTACTTGTACGTGAAATATTGCACGTGCCCCGCCATCAGGTTGGTCGCGTAATTTATGTTACTGCCCTCATCCCAATCCCACGAGGGAGTGTCATAGAGGTTCACGGAACGCAGGACCAACGCTAGGGCGATAATAGCAACTAAACGATAGTTTATGGATAAGCTCATATCGCAGACACCTGATTAACTTGGAGTATAACAATTAAAGAGGCTATGGCGAAAAAGACCACAGAGTAGAAACACACATCAGTTGAGCCTAACTTTTTCCCGTAATAGATGAAAAGTGGCCAGATCGTCCCGATATATCGAGGTATAACAACACCAAGAGTCGGATGGGAAAAAACAATATAGAAGAACATAAAACCCATGGAGTAAATCTGGAGGGTTCTGTCCACATCCTTAAGGTAGTATACCCCCAGTATGGCAAAGTATGTAAAGAGCAATCCGAACAGACTCTGGCTGAATAGACCGGGTAGGCCAGACAATAAAGAGTCTCCTGAACATAACGACCTTATGTCATACAACGTATTCCCAGTTTCTGTCTTGACCTGCAGGAACATCCAATACAGCATGGGCATGGCAAAAAGGCCAAGACATGATATACCAAGAACCAAACGCCATACTCTCATGCTGCTGGGTCTCTTAATGACATACACCACGGACAATAGGGGGAATAAAACCATGCCAGGTAGCCGAGTGAATGAGGATAGCATCATGAAGAAACCAGCAGATATTAGCTTACCCGAATCCAAGAAAATCCACGATAATAATAAAAAAACGGTGTAGAGCGAATCGCTAAAGGAAAGCGTCCAAAAAACCAGATTGTGAGGATAGAGCGAAAATAAAATTGCGGCCCTGAAGGCTGAGTTAGAATCCAGATAATTCAAGGCAGTGGTATAAAATAGTATGACAGCGATGATAGATGCCAGGTTAGATACTAGCAGACCAGCGAGTACGTAGCCAAGGAAAAATGAAAATCCCTTGATAAAAAGGGGGTAGAGGGGTGGAAAGATATACATACAATAACTTTTTGATGGGGGAAATAGGATGGACATCGACTTGTCGTAAACATATCCATTATGCGCTATGTTTACAAACCATAACGAGTCGAAGGTATAGCCCAGCTTATCTGCGAGTGGCCTGTTATCTGAGGTGATGTTAAGTGCATGCCAATTCCTTTGCCAATCAGTTCCATCTAGATGGATGAAGTGGATGGCATCCTGTGGGGTAATGTATGAAACGGTCGAAACCAGAAGAACTTTTGCCAGGATATTGATTGATATGAGCAGAATAACGTTCCTAATGTAAAACGACCTGTCGTTCATATCCAACTCACCTGGTTCGCGTGCAATAGTATCATCAACAGGGCAGACAAGACGGATATGACAGAGTAGAAACGCACATCCCACCCGTCAAACTTATGTCCGTAGTATATGAACAGAGGCCAGATGACGCCGATGTAGCGGCCTATGTAGACGCCAAGGCCCACTGGGGCAAAGATTATGTGGAAGGCCATGAATGACAGGGAGTAAAACATTAGATTATGGTCTATATCCTTGAGGTAGTATGCTCCGATAAACGCAAAGTATGTGAATAGGATGCCGAAGACGCTTCCTGCGAAGATGCCGATGAAGCCCCCGAAAATCGAGTCGCCGACGCAGATGGACCTGAGGGATGTGAGGCTGTAGCCGGTGCCTTGCGGGACTTGGACGAACATCCAATAGAGGATAGGTAGACAGAATACGTTAAACGTGAATGTGTTGACTGCCAGGTCTTTCAGGCCCTGTTTATGGCGCATCATGATGCAGTAGATGATGGATAGTAGGGGGAACAGCATCAGCCCTGGCAGGCGAGTTAACGAAGCCAGCATCGCGAAAAAACCGCATAGGAGGAGCTGGCTTCTAAGGAGGAAGAACCAGCAGAGGAGAACGAATACGGCGTATAGGGGCTCGCTGAATGATGCCGTCCAGAATGCGAGGTTATACGGGAAGAGAGCGAACAAGACGCCTGCGCGGTATGCTGAATCACGACCCACATAGCCTGAGGAGACCATGTAGAACAACACAACCGCCGCAAGGGATGCTACGTTTGAGACCAGTAACCCTGCAACCACAGGGTCCATGAAAAAAGAGAAGATTCGGATGAATATAGGGTACATAAACGGCCAGACATAGATGCAGTCACCGCCCAGATTGACATTCTGCTGTGAATCATCAATTGTATAACCTGACTTGGATATATGGACATACCCCCTCGAGTCGAATGTGTTGCCTAGTTTCTCTGTTATCGGCCGGTTGTCGCTCGTTATATTGAGTGCTCGCCAGTTGTGTCTCCAGTCGTCTGTGCCATTATCCAACCAGGACGCTATCTCCTTGGAGGGCACGTATGCTACAGCAGCTATGATTAGGGCTTTCGAGAGCATGCAGATTATGAGCAGGGAGCATATGTTCCTTGCATCAACGTTGTCCATGCACAAACCCCGGGCGTTCATAGTATGGCATTGGCGGAAGATATATGCGGTCAGTAGGCGATTATCCAGTTGACTTGGAGTATGATGAGCAGCACTGAGGATATGAGGAATATAATCGAGAAGAACGCCAAATCGATTCTGTCGAATTTACTACCGTAGTATATGAAGAGGGGCCAGATGACGCCGATGTAGCGGCCGATGGACATGCCGCCGTCCGGAAGCAGGAGGTGAAAGAGGAGGAACGACCATGTGTAGAGAGTAAGTTCCGCGTTTAGCCTCCGGAACATGTAGGCCCCTAAGACTGCGAACCAGAGGAAGAACAGACTGAAGCCATATACGTCAAACCTACTAACCGAGGTTAGTATGGTGAGCAGGTAGGATACTAGCGGAGCGAGTATCCCTGTCGACTCTGAGACGCCGGTCAAGTCGGTCAACACCTCAGTGCATTTGGAGTGTATTTGCAGCACAGTGAGGCCCGTGTAGGAGGGGGTTTGGACGAGCATCCAGTAGAGTGTCGGGGCTGCAAAGATGTTCAGGATTACGATGCTCGTGAGAATGGATTTTGTCTGGGTTTTCCCCCACGTACGTTGTATGTACATAAATGTCATGATAGGGAACAGTAGGAGGCCAGGGTATCGTGTTGAGGAAGCGAGCATCGCTGATGAGCCGGCAAGGATGACGTTCCCTCTCATGAGCCCAAACCATGATAAGAGGGCGAAAAGCAGGAAAATGGGTTCGGTATAGGCTTGAGTCCACGATGATAGGTTGAACGGGTAGAGCGCCAGGAGGACAGAAGCATTGAATGCCACCTCCTTAGGCACGTATTTGCAGGCGAGGAGGTAGAATAAAGCCACTGATAGGAAGGATGCGACGTTTGATATGAGCAGGCCAGCAACCTTCGGGTCCATGGACAATGCGAGCATGCGTATCATCAGCGGGTAGAGCGGTGGCCAACTGTATGAGCATAATGTCTTGCTAGAGTCGGTGATAGCCCAGCCAAACTGATTTTTTCCAGTGTCATAAGTCGGGTAACCTAGTGTGGCTATGTTCATATACCACCTCGCATCCCATGTATAGCCGAACTTGTCTACAAGCGGCTGGTTGGTGGACAGATGGAGGATATTGAAATTCAGCATGTAATCCTCCCTATGGATGCCCAATAAAGAGGCTGTATATTCGATTGGGACGGTGGCGGCTACAATGACTATGAGCAGTTTCGCACAAAGTAGGATTAAGATGAGTTTCTTTATGTGACCTTTCTGCTGTTCGTCCATTACAAACACGCGAGGGTACTGCGACCTTCAGGTTGCAGCGGAATCGCGCTGGATTTTTGCCTCTCGTTTGCACCTCTTATGTATTCTTTGCTACTTGGCATTTTGCGTGTTTGTAAGACATATCAAAATCGCGTGTTCGCGATTTTGGTATGTTGATTTCCACTCAGACCTTCTTACGCCAGTAATCAAGTGTGTCCTCTAGAGTCTGCTCTATGGTGAATTTCGGCTTCCAGCCGGTCTTCTTCACGAGTTTACTGTTGTCTCCCATGATTATCGGCTCGTCCGTGGGCCTCATCAGTTTAGGGTCCTGTTCTGTCTTGATTTTTTTACCTGTGAGTTCGACGAGTTTGTCAAGGAGGTCCTGTATCACATAGGCTTTTTTTGAGCATAGGTTGTATGCTTCCCCGTATTGGGCGCGCTCGCACATGTGGAGGGCGCGGACTTGGTCGCGTACGTCCGTTATGTCTCGTCTCGTCTGCAGGTTCCCGTGGATGAGGCTCTTGCGTTTCCCACTCTCGCATTCTGCCGCCCGTTTTGCGAAGTCGCTCACCACGTCCTTCACTTTCCCAGGACCTGTGGTGTTGAATATCCTCGCCCTCACGCCCTTGAGTCCGTTGTTCTTGAAATACTGGTATGTGAGCAGGTCTTGGGCGACCTTGCTGACGCCGTAGGGGTGAAGCGGCTCGAGTTTGTGGGTCTCCTTCACCGGGACCTCCTTTTCAGTCACAAGGCCGTATTCCGCCGAGGAGCATGCGCATATCACGATTGGGTGAAGTTCGTGCTTTAGGATGGACTCATACAGGTTTGTAGTGCCTAACACGTTGACTTCGAGCGTCAGCTGCGGCTGCTCCCATGACACAGTGGGGTAGCTCTGCGCGGCAAGGTGGTAGACGACGTCGGGCATGGACGCCCCGACCGCGTCGTTTACCTCGTCCATCCGGCGGACATCGCATTTGATAGTCTTATCCGCCACGATGCATTCGAGGTCATTCTCACACGCCACAGATGCCGTTACCTCGTAGCCTTCAGTCTTCAAGAGCTCTATTAGGTGCCTTCCGATGAACCCTTCCGCGCCAGTGACCAACGCCTTCATGCGAATAACCCCCCGTGTTCCATGGTCCACTCAGCTATCTCCTCCACACCTTTCCTTGGGCTTACCTTCGGTTTCCAACCGAGTTCCCTCTTTATCTTGCGGGTGTCGCTTATGTACACCTTCTGGTCCCCCATACGCCAGTCCCCGAATGTCATGGGGGAGCGCCTGCCTGTGATGTCCTCTATGTCATCGAGGAGCTCAAACAGCGACGTGGTGTAGTCCGTGCCGCCGCCGAGGTTATATGCTCTCCCGTTGGTCTTCTTTATCTTCCTAGCGAGCGCCTCAAAAGCAGCATTCTGGTCGCTGATATACAGTATGTCACGGACCTGCTTGCCGTCACCGTATATGGTTATCGGCCTGCCTGTGACAGCAGCTATGGTGAACCACGCAACCCAACCCTGGTCTTCGTTGCCGAACTGGCGGGTGCCGTAGATGCAGCTCATCCTAGCCTTCGCGACCCTGAGGCCGAAGCTCTCGCGGTAGGTGTCGAGTATGAATTCCGCTATTATCTTGCTGCCGCCGTATGGGCAGTTTGTCTCAAGCGGGTATGACTCGTCTATCCCCCTGATGTTCTTGTACTTGTATCTCGTTTTAGTCTGAACGACCGGCAAGAGCAGGTCGCCGTAGACCTTGTTGGTGCTGCAGAATACGATTGCAGGGTCTGAGCCTGAGGTCCTTATCGCCTCGCATAGGTTGAATGTCCCGTTCGCGTTCGTGTCGTAGTCGAGGCGCGGGTTGGTTAACGATGTCGTCACCGCGACTTGGGCTGCGCAGTGGTAGACTATGTCAACATCGTTTGCGACGCCTACGAACGTCTTTGGGTCTGCGACGTCACCTCTGCGGAACCGCACCTGAGGGTAGGTCTCCTGGAGGTATCTTATGTTGTACTCTGTCCTCGCGAGGTTATCGATGACAGTCACATTATCTCCCTTCTTTAGATGGTGTTCGGCAAGGTGGGAGCCGATGAACCCGGCCCCCCCGGTCACAAGAACGTTCACTTTAGTTACCTCCAAGTTTAACCCTTAATCGTATGTGATTTATTATGTTCCTTATGATTTTATTAGCTGAAAGCTTCGATTTCCCGGCAGCCCGCTCCCTGAATACTATCGGATACTCCTTGACCCTGAATCCGCCTTTGACTATCCTCAGGAGCGTCTCCGGGCCGTCGTAGATGTTCCGGTCAGATATGTAGTGGTCAAGGTCGAGAGCCTGAAGGACGCTCACCCGGAATATCTTGTAGCCGCCAGTGCAGTCGTTGATTTTAAGGCCGAGTATGAGCTTTATTTGCGCGTTAGCCACTGAACTGATTATCCTGCGCATGGCGCTCCAGCCTTCTGCGCCGCCGCCTTTCACGTACCTTGAGCCGACGACGACATCATAATCCTTGATTTCACGGAGGAAATCTGGTATGGACGCCGGGTTGTGGCTGAAGTCAGCATCCATCTCGATGAGATAGTCGTAACCGTTCTCTATCGCCCATCTGAAGCCAGTAAGACCTGCGGTTCCGCGGCCCCGCTCATTCCTGTGGACTACGTGTATCCTATGTTCGCTCTTGGCCATCTCATCCGCTATAACACCTGTCCCGTCTGGGCTTGAGTCGTCTACGACTAGGACGTGAAGCGTAGGGTCCTGCCGTAGGATTTCGGGGATTATGGCTTTGATGTTCTCCCGCTCATTATACGTGGGGAGCATCACAATCGTCTTCATAAGATTTAGGATTATGTTTTGGGGGTTAAATTTTGTTTATTTAGCGTTTTTCCAATATCCCATTATGCGCTGGCTATTTGTTCTGGCTGTTCTGGCGTTGTCAGGCTGCATCGTGCTGAAACATAGCCCAGCGCCAGGTTGCATGCGTTACCTTGGTTCGCCTCCGATGGGAGGCTGCTTCGGCAAGAACGTGATAACTGGCTTGAACGTTGAGCCTAGGATGGAATGCCTGAGGGTGACAGCCAACAACTGTAACGGAGGAGTCCTCGTATTCGAAAACAGATGCGAAAACGACCTTACCGTGGGAGGCTATATGGTGAAGAGGGGACCGCACCCGGTCACCCTCGACTTTGCACGCGACACTGAGGGGGTCGTATACGCCAACCATACTGGTGGCAATTTCGCCTTGTACACGCCCAAAAACGCTGAGGTTTATTCTGTTTCTGGGACCTTAGGCTCAACTGGGATAATGGTCTCCTACAACAAGACCGGACCGCTGTGTTGAGTTACTAGAAGGTTACTTCGCAATTTATTATCGGCAGTGAGTAATGGTTGGTCATAGGATGGGAGGGGTTAGTATGAACGTTGATGATAAATGGGCGTGCATGTTCTGCGGCAAACCATTGAGTAAGAAGGAAAAAGTCTGCAGGGTGTGCGATGAGAAGGCGCATAAGGGCGGCTCAAGCGAGGCGGAGTTGTGCCGGGCATTCTCGACGGCCCTGCAACTTGAGGTTGAGGGCGTGGAGTTCTATGGGCAGTGCGCGAAGAGGACCAAAGACAAGGCCGGAGCCCAGATGTTCAGGTACCTCGCAGGCGAGGAAAATGTGCATTACAAGAAGGTCAGTGAACTCTTCAAGAAGGAACAGAACAAGGGCTACTGCCAGTACATGGAGGATAAGGCCAAGGGCGAAAGCGGAGTCTTCGAGCGGAATGTCCCAGGCGGGAGACTTGATGAGAAATCAGATTCCCTCGACGCACTGAACGTCGGCATACGGGCTGAGGACAATAGCATCAGCCTCTACGAGTATCTCTCTGTGAACGCTATGACGCCAAAAGGTAGGGAGTTGTTCAAAAAGCTTGTGGATGAGGAGCGCAGACACAGGATAATCCTCGAGACTGAGGTCGAGTTCGTGACTGAGACCGGGGAGTTCCACGACTTCAAGCAGGTCACGTTCTGATTGACATGGTAAGGGATGATGTCACCGTAGTCTTGTGCGGTGAGGCGGGGCAGGGCATCCAGACGGTAGAGGATCTTCTGACTCCCATCCTGAACTGCGACATGAATATCGCAGTATGGGACTTGTAATCCAAGAGAGTAGGCCGATAGAGCCTAAAATCCGGAAACCAATAGGATTCCTTATAGTATCCGACGAGCCAGTATTGGCCAAGCAGCCACCCCAGCCCCAATAGAGGCCGCACATCACATATATACCCTCGTTTTACGCGTTCTCTTGCAGGGGAATGGTATGGACTGTCAGGAGCCGATTCTGGAATTCATCAGGGAGTATGGCAGAGTAACTACGCCGTTCATCATGCAGAGTTTCCTATTCCTCGGCCTCGATGCAATAGAGATAGAACAGAATCTCCTAATCCTCGAAACCCAAGGATTCGTGAAAAGGACGAAAACCGGGGAGTTCGAGGCCTTAGAATCTAAGACATCAAGCTAGGGTATTTAAGCTGCTTAAGCCCAGTAGTCTATTATGGTTGAAACCCATACTGAGAGGGTTAGACTGCACGTGACCGATGAGGCATTTATGCCGAAGGAGGCCTCTGGCGATATGCGAGTCCTGGCTGTGAGTGCGAGCGGAAAAACCGGCGAGGTCGATGTGACAGAGGAGGAGTACCCTGATGCTGGCCGCAGGGCGAGGGTTGCGACATTAATCACCGTTGAGTCGCTAGCAAACGCCATCAAAGCCAAAAAACCTACAGATGTGGTGAACTCCATCGAACGGCAGCTTGAGACGTACTCTGACAGGATACCAGCGGATGACATCACAAAGCCGGTGTTCAGGAGGCTTGTAGAAAAATCGGCAACTGAGGGCATCATAGTAGAGCAGATACGCGGTGCGCTCAAGGATGTCAGAGATTTGGCGAAGGCAGCATGAGATGAGACGTCTATGAGTTTCCTTTGGCGGTCCTTAACTGCGAGAGCACATCTTCTGCGTGGCCTTTGACTTCGACCTTAGGCCATATCTTCACGACCGTTCCCTGGGGGTTGATGAGGTATGTCGTCCTCACTGTCCCTAAGTATTCCTTGCCCATGAACTTCAGGGGCTTCCAGACGCCATAATCCTTCTGCATACTGGCATCAGGGTCGGATAGGAGCACTATCGTGAGTTGCTTGTCGTCTATGAACTTCTGGTGTGACTCGCACGTGTCGCTTGAGACCCCGAGGATGACCGCCTCCGCAGCCTCGAACTCATCCTTCAGGAAGCTGAAGTCTATGGCCTCGAGGGTGCACCCTGGGGTGTTATCCTTAGGATAGAAATATAGTATGACCCACTTGCCTTGGTAGTCCCTGAGGCAGACTCTCTTGTGGTATGCGTCATCGAGGCAGAAGTCTGGCGCTGTGGAGCCCACATCCAATGGCATGGTTACTAATATGGGTGGTATTAAAAAAGACGGTGTTGTTTGGCGGTTCCCGGTTATCTACGTCGTTGTAGTCGGCTTTATTGACACTGCCTCGATGCTTGCGATAGACCACACGTCGCCTACGCCGTTTCCGTTGATGTCGCCTGCAGTCTTATCACCCACGTAGTAATAGAGTGGCATGTTATTGTAGGCCACCTGCTTTGTGCCGTCTGTGCGCTCAACGACTGTGAATGCGCCGGGGATACCAGCAGCAGCTGATACTTCACCAGTAGCCTGTAGGGGTGGCCAGTTTTGTGCGCACTCTCCGTAACAGTTGCTCTTGCCTGGAGAATCCCTCTTGAATACGTAGAGCGCCATCCCCTTCGAGTCGGCGAGATACCTTCCGATATCAGTGTTTGCCCCGATAGTCAATCTAACAGGGCCGCTTCCTTGTTTTGGTGTCGTTGCTGGCGTCTGAGTTGATGTTGTCTGACCGCCTCCCATGCAGCCTGAGACCAGGACTGCAGTGACTATCAATGCCGTGAAAATCAAGTGTGTGGAGTTCATGTTACTCGATTACTTAAAAGAGTAAATAAAGAGGGTAAGAACCCCTTAGACACTTACCTTGACTTCCATAGACCGTGGAGGTTACAGTATTCCCTTGCGCTGACTGTTTCCGCGTTTATGCAGAATTCCGCCTCGGGTTTCATCCCCGGCTTCAGGAACTCTATGTATGATTTCCCGTCAGCTATGAGCTCCATCCACTGTATGTAGTGTTTCTCCTCCATCGGGTGCGCTATGGAGCCAATCTTGACTTTGTAGCCTTTTGGTGTCTTCTCTATCACAGGGACGTGTTTCTCCTGCCCCTGGTCTTCGCTCTTGGCGCTCAACTGCTCCATGTCCTTCCCGCAGCAGACCAGTGTGCCACCGCCCACTGACATCACCTGCACTATGTTCCCGCATACGCTGCACTTGTACACTTCGCCTCTATCATTCACCATATTATCCACCTCGTTGAATTTCCTCTTTGACATGTACTTGAAGGCCGTAAGGCTCGCTATGCAACCTTGCCCTGCGGCGACTATAATCTGCTTCTCAGGGACGCTCGTGACGTCACCTGCAGCGAAGAGCCCCGCTATGTTTGTCTCGCACCTGTCGTTGACTATGATTTCCCCGTGCTCGTTGAGCTTCACCTTACAGGCCGGCTCCTTCACGGGCGATGAGCCTATCTCTATGAACACGCCCTCGACAGGTATGGTCCTCTCCTGCTTCTTTTCGACTAGTATCCTGATGCCGGTGACGAACTTATCGCCCAGTATCTCCTTCACTTCGGTCTTGGGTAAGAACTCGACCTTCGGTGAGGAGTGGACCTTCTCGAGCATCACCGGGTCGCCGATTATGTGGTCGCTGATGTCAACCATGTAGATTCTGCTTGCTATTGTCAGCAACTGTACTGCGGCATCGAGGGCTGAGTTGCCGCCGCCTACCACTGCAACGTCCTTGTCGGCAAACAACGGCGCATCGCATGTGGCGCAGTAGGTGACGCCCCGGTTCTTGAACTCCATCTCCCCCATTACATGGAGCACCCTGGGCTGGCGGCCTGAAGCCACGATGACGGTCCTTGAATTGTAAACTTCACCTGCAGCCTTCACCTTGTAGACGTCCCCTACCGCGTCTATGCAACTTACCTCCACATTCTCCTTAAGCTCAACCTCAAACATGCGAAGGTGCTCCTCGAACTTCTTCGCGAGGTCGACGCCGCTAACGAACTGGAAGCCAGTGTAATTGTCTATTTCAGAGGACCATGCTGCCTGCCCCCCGATGTTGCGGGTGAGGACCAGGGTTTTCATCTTCTTGCGGGCCGCATATATGGCCGCGGTTATCCCTGCGGGCCCTGCACCCACGATTATCACGTCGTACATGGGAGTTCACCTGAGATTCTTGTGTTTCTCGGCTATCTGGAGGGCGAGCGCATCAAGCGCCTTGTAGTCCGATTCAGTCGGGATACCCTTCACGAGAACCGGTGGGATGACCTCCACCTTGAGGTTCCCTATCATCCCAGCTAGTGTCTCGACTGTCCTGCCGCCCCAACCATATGAGCCGATTATCGTCGCATACCTGAGTTTCGGCCTCAGCGCGTTCGCGAGGTATGTAGCGTATACTGCGGCGGGGTGGGGGCCTGATAGTACGGTCGGTGTCGCCACTACGATGGTTGCCGCATCGACCAATGCCATCGCAAGTTCGCCCAAGTCCGTTCGCGTTAGATTGAACGGTTTAACGGTTATGCCAGATGCCATCAGGGCGTCTATGAGATGCTCCGCCATCTTCGCGGTGCTGCCGTGCATCGACACATAAGCGACTATGACCTCGTTTTTCACGTCGTCTGAAATCCAGTCTTTGTATGCGTCGACTATGAACTTTGGATTATCGTATATCGGTCCGTGACTTGTCGCTATTATGTCGAATTTCAGGCCCTTTATCTTTTCAATGTTATTCCTGATGTGTGAGCGGAAGGGCATCATTATCTCGGCGTAGTATCTCTTCGCTGCGTGATATACCTTGCACTCGTCTCTTGCGTAAATGTCGCTTGATGCCAGATGACTTCCGAAGAAGTCGCATGTGAAGAGGATGCCGTCCTCCTTCAGATACGTTACCATGGTCTCAGGCCAGTGGACCCACGGAGTGAATATGAACTGTAGGGTCTTTCCACCGAGGGGGATTGTCTGGCCGTCTGTGACGGTGATGAACTTCTCCTCTGGCACGTGAAGGTGGTCTTTGAGTAGGT
>Ga0315284_10002427_pt1 | contig 26701 bp, 23 predicted proteins | sample YL17G09_16_MG_FD_203696 | JGI IMG/M metagenome (GOLD analysis project Ga0315284, IMG submission 203696) | Sediment microbial communities from Yellowstone Lake, YNP, Wyoming, USA - YL17G09_16 | ecosystem: Environmental > Aquatic > Freshwater > Lake > Sediment | place: USA: Wyoming | collected...
CGCATTGCTCTCACGGCCAGGCTCTGCGCCATGTTCACGACGTGCGTCGTGCGAAAGAAGAGCTCCTTGTCGCGGATGCCGGGAGCCAGGATGCCCGCCAGGTAGCCGGCAATGGTGAAGATCCAGGGCTCGTTGAACACCAGCCACGTCTTGGCCCGGTCGCCAAGGTGATCAGCAACCGCGGCGCAGTAGTCGGCGAAGTAGCGGGCGGTATCGCGATTCCCCCAGCCCCCCTCGTTATCCAGCGCCTGCGGCAGCTCCCAATGGAACATCGTCGGCAGGGGAACGATGCCGGCGGCGAGCAGTTCATCGACCAGGCGACTGTAGAAATCCAGCCCCTTCTGATTGACCGCTCCCTTGCCCGTCGGGAAGACGCGTGGCCAGGAGATGCTGAAGCGGTAGCTCTTCAGCCCCAGTCCCTTCATGAGACCAATGTCCTCCCGGTAGCGGTGGTAGAAGTCGCAGGCCACGTCGCCGGTGTCGCCGGTCCTTATGCGACCCGGCGTGTGCGAGAAGCGGTCCCAGATCGACTCTCCTTTGCCGTCCTCGTTCCACGCGCCCTCGATCTGATAGGCCGATGAGGCACAGCCCCACACGAAGTCCTTGGGAAAGGCAGGCATGGTTGCGTCTCCTTTAGCTTGTCTCGACGGTCGTCGGCAGGACTTCCGACCGGCGCACGACCTCGGTCGTGTCAGCGCCTACTTGTCGAGCCACATGTCATGGGTGAAGGCTACCTGTGACGACGGCACACCCTCGTATCCGCGCACGTAGTCCCAACGCGCTGTGAAGGCGTAAGGCGCGTAGAGGTAGATGAAAGGACCGTGCCGGTCGAGTATCTTGCGCGTGACGTCGAGCGCGAGCTTCTGCCTTTCGTATATGTCCGGCGTCACCAGCATCTTCTCCAGGATCGCGTCGACGACAGGGTCAGGCAGCTCGACGGGGTTCGCCTTGCGGGTCCAGTTGTAGGTGTGGTTGAACTGCAGAGGATACATCTCGTCCGCATACGGCAGACCGACGCCGACCATGAGCTCGAAGTTCTGGTTGAAAAGGTCGTTTACCCAGGTTCCCAGTTCCTCGGCGACGATGTTGATAGTGATGCCTGCGTCCGCCGCCTGCGCCTTGATCATCGCGGCCAAGTCCCCATAAAGGTTCTGGGTCTTCAACTCTAAAGTCAGGTCGCTCGCGCCCGCTGCCTCCAATAACTGCCGGGCCTTGTTCACGTCCCGTCCCAGGCGCTGGCGCAGCTCATCCTGAGGAAGCGACCAGAACTCCAGCCCCCACGATACCGGCCCTGTGTAGTTGCCTTCGCCAAAGCAAAGCTTGTCGATGATAACGTCCCGGTCGAGAGAGATGTCCAGAGCCTCGCGCACCCGCCCGTCTTGCAGCACGGGTGCCTTGATCTCGTTGAGGTTCATCATGTAGATGGCAAGGCCGGCGTCTTTAGTTACAGTGACGTGGCTGCTGGCGCCAGCGACATTGTCGGCTTGAATCTTCGTCGGCGGCGTGTAGACGTCGAGCTGCTGAGCCTTGAAAGCTGCCTGGATGCTGGAATCGTCGGCGAAAGTCCGTGCGGAGACGCCGTCCAGATAGGGGATGTCCGGGACGTAGTAAGCCGGATTACGGTTCATCTCGATGTTGTCCGTCGGCGACAGGCTACGTAGTTGGAACGGTCCGGAGCCGACGGCGTTCTTTTTCAAGTCGCCGAACTCCTTCACCGCCTCTTCGGCTACGATCGTCGTTCGAGAGCCGCCGAATTCTCCCATGGCATAGGCGTACACGTTTGAGAGACGCACCCTAAATGTGCCCGGGTCCGGAGCGGATATCTCCGACATGCCTGTCTTCCAGAAGGGAGTCGAATCCAGCGAGCGGATCCGCTGGAAGCTGTAAACGGCGTCATCGGGGGTGACTTCACGGCCATTCACCGGAGGGAGGTCTTGGAAGCGAATGCCGGAACGCATCTTGAAGACGTAGGTCAATTCATCGGGGTTCTCCAGGGATTCCGCGTGGTCGAAGACTACCAGCGGCGCGCCCTGAGGCTGCTGGAACTGGTGAAAGAGGTAACCGTACATTAAGGCAATGTACGCGAGCCCCATCGTCACGTCCGTGTGCGGATCGATGCTCAGAGCGGGCATCGTGCTCGCGAAGTGGAAGACTCCGCCTTTCTTGACCGGGCCCAGCGCGGCCGTACCAGGCTGGGCGCTCTTTCCGCCTCCGCCGCAACGCGCGGCCAGTATTCCCGCGCCCGCCGTTGCCGCCATCACCGTCAGAAAACGTCGCCGAGGTATCTTGCCCACCAGGCTGCCTCCGAATCCAGGAAGAGAATCGCTGGCCTAATCGTCGGTTTCGATTCTAGGTGGTCCGTCACGCGATAGCAAGACGCCAGCGCGCCGTGCGTTGCCTTCCGCGAAGTTCGCAGCGGACGCGAAACAGCCATGGTCTGCTCCATCAGTGGGGTGCCAAAGCCTGTAGGACTCGGATATCGGGTCGGCATCGCGCGTAGTGAGCGGCACGAACAGGGGGTCCGCAACGCCCACCCGCCAACCATCTGCTTTCCAGGCAGAGGGTTTGCGCTACTCTGCCGGCTTCGGCGGTCCTGGTTTGCCACTCGCCGCTCTCCCAGATACGGATGGAGTTTTGGCACCCCACAGCAGGCGCGCCAGATTCCAACTGGGGCAACGGAATTATCCGAATCGTGGGGCTTACGTGGGCATTCCCACCTAGAAGAGCGTTGATCTCTGGTCATCGTCAGGAATACACTCCCGGCAAAAGGACGGCCAAGCGAGAGAGAGCACAATGTTCGCACTGATTCGACGCGGCGCGGTTCTCTTGGCCATTCTTGTCACGTGTACGCTTGTCGTCGGCCCGTTGCTCCTGAGTTGTGGTGGGAGAGGGGAAGAAAGGGCAACACCGGAGGACGGCGGCGCAGGCCCCAAGAGCGTGCCGGGCGTGACGGACACAGAGATCATCCTGGGTGCCCACTTCCCGCTGAGCAACTCGCCGGCAGCCACTTATGGAGTCGTTGCCGACGGCATGCGAGCCTACTTTGAGTATGTGAATTCTCAAGGGGGCGTCAACGGTCGAAAGATGAAGTTCATCGTTGGGGATGACCACTATAGCCCGCCAGACGCGGTCGAGGTGGTCCGAAAGCTCGTCGAGCAGGACGGCATTTTCGCGCTGGCCGGCGGCCTCGGCGACCCGGCCCACGCCGCGATAATAGGCTACCTGGAAGAGAATGGCGTGCCGGACCTCTTTTTTGGCAGCGGAATCGCGAGGTTCACCGATCCGCTCGTGAAGACTCGCTTCGCCCAGACGCTTGACTACATGACGGAATCGAGGATGATGGCGAACTACCTGACGGCGAACTACAAGGGGAAGAGGATGGGCATCCTTTACCAGAGCGACGAAGGCCTCACCTCCGAGATGGAGATGGTAGCCGAGCTGCTCAAGGACAGCGATATCAAGATCGTCTCCAAGCAGGCGTACGACTTCGGCCAGTTCGACCTGACCGCGCAGATGCAGCGGTTGAAGAACGATAATCCCGACGTTGTTGCCCCGATGGCTAACCCGGGCTCGGCCGCTAACGCCATCAAGGTCTCGCGAGAGGTCCTCGGTTGGGATGTGCCCTTTATCGCCTGCGCTGTGTCCGCCGTTGAGATAACGATAAGCCTGGCAGGCGCCCAGAACGCCGAGGGCATCGTCAGCATCACAACCGGCAGGATGATCTCCGAGACGGACGCCCCGGGCGTTCAGCGGCACATGGAAATCATGAAGCAATTCGCGCCCAACGTCGAGCCGAGCAGTCTGACTGAGTACGGCATGGGTGCTGCCGAACTGACGGTGCAGGCGCTGAAGAATGCCGGCCCCAACCTCACGCGCGCGAGCGTCGTCAAAGGGGCGGAGGAGATCCGCGACTTCTGCGGTATGCTCGCTCTGGCGCCAGCAAACCTCAGCCCAACCGATCATCGACCGACCGAGACCATGTGGCTCGAGCGCGTCGAGAACGGCAAGTGGGTGCGGTTCGGCGACCCCGTCAGCTACGAATCCACCCCGGGCAAGGTGGTCGCCTGCAAGGATGGAGAGCCCGTCTACGCCAACGGCCAGTAGCCCGAAGCACGCCTATAGAGCGGCCGCTCGCGACGCATCGGTGCTCACCTAGTCCTGACCCTCTGAGTGATAGACAGATGCTGTGCCATACACGGCGACCCGATGCCTCGGAGACAGATGCTGTGCCGGATGCGGCGACCATGTGCCTCGGAGACAGATGTTGTGCCGGATACGGCGACCCTGTGCCTCGGAGGCAGATGCTCTGCCACCCTCTTCTAACGGTGCCAGACTCCACACGGTCCCCCCTTTGACCAAGAATGCGCGCACCAACATTGGGCCTGGGCTTCGTCTTTTGGAGGCAAGGTCACTTGGGGGAGCATTGGCTCTGACGGTCGGCGGCCACTGGTGGCGTGTGGGCGATGTATCTGGCGGTGGAACTCCTACTATTGCCCGCCCGTTACTGCTTCGACTATCGGTTTGATGAACTCGTCGTCATTCCAGTCGCTGTCCCCCTCGCCGAGCCGCACGGCTACGCGGGCGGGAGGATGATGTTCGGACGTTTGCCGCCGGCAAACCTTGTCGTCGCCACTTCAACCGGTTTCATCAGGGCAGCTTCCTGGCCGTCGCTTCGTCGCCGCGGGCTGGGCGCTGGCGCGACGTGTCACGATTGTAGCAGGTAGCTCTGGTCGGCCCGCGGGTCGCCGCAGCAGGACTTGTACTTGCGACCGCTGCCGCAGGGGCAAGGAGCATTGCGCTCGGTCGCCCTGTGTTCGGTGGCCAAAAACCGTCCCGTCGCTCTGATCGTCGCCGTGCGCCGTCGGACTCGCTCCTCGATGAGTCGAAAGCGTTCGTCTGCGTAGGTGAACAGGCGCTGGTGGCTCAAGCAGAAGTACTCCTGCTCGCCATCGCCGGACCGGTTGCGAGGGCAGCCACCGTGGCACAGCCGTCGCCACTTGCAAGCCGCACATTGCGACGGGAGCGATTGTTTCCGAGCGACAAAAGCCGCCCGCGCCGGCTTGGCGACAATCGCCTCCAGCGGCTCCTCCATGACGTTTCCCAGCCGCCAGGCGTCGCTGACGTAGAAATCGCAGGGATACACGTCGCCGTTGTACTCCATGACGATGCCGGCGTCGCACTGCTCGCCGTACACGCAGAGGTCGTTGGGCATTCCTAGGTACGACTGGAGGATCGCGTCGAACGTACGGACGGAAGTCGTTGGGAATCCTCTCTGGTACCATTCGTCGAAGAGGTCGACGAGGAACTCGCCGTACTCCTCCGCCGTGATAAGATACGAAGGCGCCAAGTCCGGCTCCACCGACTGGAAGTCCATCGCCGGGACGAACTGGGCGTGGCTGAAGCCCTCGCCGCGAAAGAAGCGCATCAGTTCGTGCACGCGGCTCACGTTGTGCGGGCCGACGACGCAGAGGACGTTGAAGTCGACCCCGTGGCGGCGCAACACGTCGATGCCGGCCATTACGCGGCGAAACGAGCCGTGCCCGCCGCGGTCACGACGAACGGCGTCATGTGTTTCCTCAGGTCCGTCAAGGCTGACGCCGACGAGGAAGTTGTATTGACGGAGGAACTGCCCCCAGCGGTCGTCGAGAAGGACGCCGTTCGTCTGGAGGGCGTTGCTGATGGTCGTGCCGGGCACCGCGTACTCGGCCTCCAGCGCGACGACGCGCTCGAAAAACTCGATTCCCGCCAGCGTCGGCTCGCCGCCCTGCCAGCTCAGGCTGGCGACGCGGACATCAGCGACGTATGCCATGTACTGTCGCATAAAGGAATCGAGGACGGGCTCCTCGATCCGGCGTCGCACGCGTGTGCCCTCCAGAGACTGCCGGTAGTAACAGTAGGCGCAGTCGAGGTTGCAGTCGGAGGAGACGGTCTTGAAGAGGACGGGCAGGACGGGCATCGGGGAGCGGCTTTGTCTATGTGAGTCCTAATCGGACGAACTGATCGTCCGGAGCTTCGATCTCCTGGAGCGCCTGCCGCAGCCTATCCGCCAGTTCACGCTCCATCGGGCTGCCGGCAAGATTCTGCTCCTCCTGAGGGTCGTGCGTCAGGTTGAAGAGGCGGTTGCCGCTGAATTCCCCCAGCGCCCAATAGGGCAGCATGTCGCCGGCGGCGAAGGGCTGGCGGATGACCGGCGCGGTCGTCCCGGGCATGTGGTCGAGCGAGGCACGGGCATCGGGGAGCGGCAGCGCCAGCTTCGGCAGGCGAGGCACCGGCATCGTCGACCAACGGTTCGACCACATAGACAGCGGAGCATTCGCTCCGGCCGGGGCGCGGGAGTACTTCCACGTGCCGTCGATGAGATGCACCTCCCGCCCCCACGTGCCGCACAGCACGTAGTCGCGCACATCTTGCGTCTGGCCGTTGATCAGCGGGATGAGCGATCGTCCGTGCGTGCGGTGTTGCGCCTGCACGCCGAAGACCTCCGCCAGGGTGGCGAACAGGTCTACTGTCGTCGTGAGGGCGGACGTCACGCCCGGTTCAACGCCTGGCCAGGCGATCATCAGGGGCACGTGGCCCATGGGCTGGTAGACGGGAGCGCCCGGTTTGCCCCAGATGTCTTTTTCGCCCAGGTAGTGGCCGTGGTCGGTGCAGACGATGACGGCGGTGTCCGCCCAGAGGCCGTTGCGGTCGATGGCGTCGAGGACCTTGCCGAACCAGGCGTCGATCATAGTCAGCTTGGCGCCGTAGCAGGCGCGTACCTGCTGTCCCTGTCTCTCGGTCAGTACGCCCTTTTGCACGCCCCCGATGGCGTACGGCGGCCAGATGAGGTGCTGACCCTGCCAGTCTGGGTCGTACATCGACGCGTAGGGCTCCGGCGTGTCGAACGGCTCATGGGGGTCGAACTCGTCGACGACCAGCAGGAAGCGGTCGAGGTAGCCGGCGTTCTGATCGAGCCAGTCCGCGGTGGCGGCCATCGTGCGCGGGCCCGGGAAATCGGCCTCGCCGCGGAAGTAGCCGCGGGAGTTGTCGTAGGGCATGACGCCGCGGCCGAAGGTGGGCGCGCCCACCCAGCTTGGGTCGGGGCGCGTCTTCCAGGCGTCGGTCTCATGACCCCGCTCGTACTGCCAGGCGGTGAAGTGCGTGTGGTAGTTCTCGCCGCCGGTCTCGAACAGGTGCGGATGATCGGATATGAGCTGAGTCACTATGTCGGTCTCTTTGAGGCGGCCGGTCAGGGAGTCCTCCCAGATCTCTATCGACCCCCACGGCTTCCAGAGGAAGTCGAGCGCGCCGCACAGCAGGTCATGGCGGGCAGGGATGCAGGGGAGGGAACCGACGTAGTGCGAATCGAAGCGTACGGCGCGTTTGGCGAGGCGGTCGAGGTTTGGTGTGGCGAACTCGGTTCCGCCGTACGCGCCCACCATGTGACGGTTCAGGCTATCGAGCAGGACAACGATGGCGTTGGCGGGCACACCACCCGGCAGTGGGCGACGGTCGCGCTTGGGGGTGGTCACGGTCGCCGTTGGAGGATTCGTGCCGGGAGCCATCTCTTGCTTCTCGCTCTCGCTGCAACTGCCGAGCAACGCCAGGCTGGCGACACCAGCGCCCACGCCGGCAGCTTCGGCGAGTAGCTTTCGCCGGCTCATCGTGGGGCCGCCTCTTCTTCCAGCACGGTCCGTTTTCTCGCTCATCGTATGCCCCCCTTCGATTTCGATGAGCAACTCCCGGATAGCCTGACGGTCATGCACGTCCGACTCAGTCTGAACATGCCAGCAAAGCATCTTGTGGTCAACAGACGCCGGTTATTGACATGCGTTGCCAACCGGTTGAGGAAGACCTGTGGGGTGCCAATATTCCATCCGTATCTGTAGGGCTCATACTTTGGACCGTCCTTGTGCGCGGTCAAGAGCACAGACCATCGGTCCCCGAGCGGTGGTTCCGACCCGCTGCGTGATAGGCAGATGTTCCGCAGCCTCCCGCGAATGGCACACTTTCCCCCACTCACTTAGTGTGCGGTATTCACGCGTGCTCCAGGTCATCTCAACACCAGTCAGCTATCCTGTCGTCCCCTTCCGGGATGGATGCTAAGATTGGAGGCAGGCGAGCAGACCGTCGCCGGGTAGTGGTGCTAGTGCTAAGGACCCGAGCGCGGCGGCCAACGTCGGACACTCCGGATCCCTAGCATCGCGAGGAAAGGGAGCTACTATGCCAAACGTGCCGGCAAACGGTATCAGCCTGGAATGCGAGGAATTTGGGGGGCACGACTCCACACCACTCCTACTGATCATGGGGCTGGGGGCGCAGATGGTGATGTGGGAGGACAAGTTCTGCGGGCAACTGGCCAGCAGAGGCTTCCGGGTCATTCGCTTTGACAATCGTGAGGTGGGACTCTCCACCAAGTTCCATGACAAGTGCCCCAACCCTGCGCCGCTCTTTGTCGACTTGTTGCAGGGGAAGACCATCGTCCCTCCGTACACCCTCGATGACATGGCTGATGACGCGGCGGGGCTCCTGCAGGCGCTTGGTGTCTCTGAAGCGCATGTGGTAGGCGCATCGATGGGCGGGATGATCGCCCAACTCCTCGCCGTTCACCATCCGAATCGTGTACTCACCCTCACCTCAATCATGTCGACGACCGGAAACCCCGACCTGCCTCAGGGCAATCCGGACGTTCTGACCCTTCTCGCGCAGCCGATGCCCACGGAACGCAAAGCCGCCATCGAGCATGCTATGACCATGTCGCGTGCCCTCGCCGGTCCGGGTTTCGAGTTTGATGAGGCTCGCACCCGGAGACTCGCAGAGCTGTCGTATGATCGTGATCCGGACCCTGCGGGTATCGTTCGCCAACTCCTAGCGATAATGACTGCCGCCAGCCGGAAAGATGCCCTCAGGTCAGTCGCGACGCCTACTCTCGTGGTCCATGGTGATGCCGACCCGCTGGTGCCGATAGCCGGCGGTTTCGACACGGCTGAGGCGATCCCAGGCGCCAAGATGCTGGTGATTGAGGGCATGGGCCACGAACTGCCCGAGGCTGCTTGGCCGCAAGTGATAGACGCCATCGTGGAACTGGCGCGGCAGGGCGACTAAACGTCAAACTACTGCCGTTGCAGGCGGGTCAAGGATAAGGCGAAGGAAATCAAGGAAAAGGTGTCGTAACCTGCCGAGCGTCGGCCGGTTCGTGATCGCGACCGGGAGTGAGCCACCGACACTGCAAGGGCACTTATCATGGGCGTCGTAATAAGACAGGCCCGGATAGATACGGATGGGGTCTTGGCACCCCACAGGAACACCCGCTTCCATACCAAGAAGGCCCGGCAGAGGAGTATCGGCTGGGCCAAAGGCACAAGAGTAGGGCCACGCTAACCCCGGTTTGCGCCACAATCGTTCGCAGGTTAGGGTGCGTGGCCTATACACTGATAACGAGTGGACTTGGGGGTCTGTTACGGGATGCCCGCCTGCACCTTCTGTGGCCGCAGCCCCGCCGCTTACTACGCTCTGACAGCGTATTCCGGCGACCCCCCAGACCGGTCCCGCGGAGACGAATGCTCAGCGACGGGGCGGGCAAGCAACAATCACCGCCCGCCCTCATGCGTCGGTTCTAAGCCTGGTGCCCCTCGGGACAGACCTCGGGAATCGTACCGGCCTCGGCAAGAAAGCCCTTTCTGCAGATGGTGCAGAACCACCGTACCTGGCCCTCCGGTACACCCTTCTGGTTCGGGACTCTCACGATCAACCGCTTGCCTGTGGGGCGCCAAAACTCCATCCGCTATGATGGCGCCAGCGATCACGGCTGTTGGCAGGTAGGGCTGGCCCATGCTCAAGCTGTGGGGTGGCAAAAGTCCATCCGTATCTGTGGGGCTCACTCCCCAAGTCGCCCATGGCCGCACCAACATAGACTGTGGTAGCGTTCATGGGGGCAGGTCAATGACACGGTATCGGTAATCCAAGATTCCCCAAACACGCCGGCGGGCAGCAATGTCACCGTGGCCTTGAATGGTGGCTTGGGTTCCATAGGTGGAATGGACACCACGTTCTCGAGCGTCTCAGAGAGCGGCTATACCTCAGTGGATGTCGTCAGCAGCGGGCCAGCCCCGCCAACAGGCTACCAGGTTGTAGGCGTCGCTGGTCAGCCCGTTTACTTCCACATCGATACCACTGCGACCTTCTCTGGCCCCGTCACAATCTGCATAAGCTATGACCAGACGCAGGTAGTGGGACCGGAGTCCGGGCTCAAGCTAATGCATTACGTGGGCGCAGGATTCGTGGACATCACGGGATCCGTCGACCCTGTGAATAACGTTATCTGCGGCCAGACCACGAACCTGTCTCCTTTCGCTATTGTGCAGCCGGCACTTGCCGTTGGCGGCATCGCCGAAGCACCGAATATCGAGGCCGGAGCAGCCGTCGGCAACTCGCCGTCTTTGCTGTACGCGGCCCTGGCGGCAGCGGCAGTAGGGGTCGTCGTGCTGGCGGCTGGCGGCTGGTACGCCAGAAGGCGGTGGCGGGCCGGATAGGATCTGCGGAACGGTCGGTGCCGTAACCCGGCCAGACACTAATCGTCCATCGTGTGCTTCCAACGACGATCTAACCGGATTGCTCTTGCCGCCGGACTCAAGGCAAAGTATGATCGCCGGAAGCGGTGTATGTAGGGGGTCAACAGCGCAGGAGGGGCAGATTCCCATGGCATTCCGCCATGTGAGATGCTGTGCACGCCGGGGGTCCTAGTTGTTGCTAGTGATGGCGGCCGCGGTGTGTGCATGCTCAGGCGGCGGCGGTGCACCCTCGCCGTCGCCGCAGGTGGAAAGCACGAGTCCGCAAGACGCGTCGGCGATCGCAGCCGACGCCTACGTGTGGGGCCTGCCGCTGGTGGTGACGATGCGGACGATGCAGACGCTCGGCCCCGTCATCGGCGTGAACCATCTCTACGCACAGCAGCAGCTGTCCGATGCTTCAAGCCGAAGTGTCGTCGCACCCAACGTCGACACGCTCTACGACGTCACGGTGCTCGACCTGCGCAATGGTCCTATCGTGTTGACTGTGCCGGAAATCCGCGATCGCTACTACACCTTCCAGTTCATGGCCATGAATACGGAATCCTTCGCGTATATCGGCACCCGCGCCACCGGGGGCGCGGCCGGGTCCTGGGTGATCGCGCCGCCGGGTTGGGACGGGACCGTGCCTCCTGCGGACCATTTGATCAGTGCCCCGACTCCGTTGGTGTTCCTCTTGGGCCGATCCCTCGTGTTGAGCGCTGATGATCTGCCTACGGCGCGCGCTGTGATGGCCCAGGTACGCCTTGAACCGCTAACGCCTCAGTCCGATGAGGCGGGTTCTACTGTGTCCTCGCTCGGCGCTCCTCCAGGCACCCCACAGAGCGTTGCGGACGCCGGCGCGGCCTTCTTCGACGAATTGGGCGATGTGCTGGCAATCAGCCCGCCGACGAGCGAAGCGGACCGTGCGGCGCTAGCGCGGTTCGCAGCGATCGGCATCGGGCCCGGCCGCCACCCCGCGGCCGATGCGACCCCAGACTCGCGTGCCGCCCTCGCCAAGGGCGTCGTCGACGGGGCGGCGCGTGTCAAACAGGAACTCACCTCGTCGACAGACAGCGTCAACGGCTGGGACAGCCATCCGCATCTCGGACAGTATGGCGACGACTTTCTCCTGCGTGCTGCCATCGCCCAAGCGGGCTGGGGCGCGAACGTCCCGGAGGAAGCGGTCTACGTGACGTCGACACAAGACGTCAACGGAGAGGACTACTCGGGTGCCCGCGGCTACGTCTTGCACTTCGCTGCGGGTCAGCTCCCACCCGCGAAAGCGTTCTGGTCCCTCACCCTGTACGCACCCGACATGTTCCTGTTTGACAACCCCGCCAAACGCTACGCAATCGGCGACCGCACGCCCGACCTGCAAGCCAATCCTGATGGGTCGGTGGACCTCTACCTGCAGCAGAGCCCGCCACCGGGACATGAATCGAACTGGTTGCCCACTCCTGCGGGAGGCTTTGTGCTCGAGATGCGCATCTACCTTCCCGAGCCCACCGTCCTCGACGGCACGTACCGGCTTCCCGCGGTCACACCCAATTAGCTACGACCGCTGATTCGACCTCATTGCGACGGAACAGACCTGGCTCTACACTATCCCCTACCAGCCGTCTGTCTCTAACGAAGACAGTGAGGCCGTTCACCAGGCCGTCCGCCAAAGAGGCCCTCGCGACCGTGAGAGTCCCCGGTCCTCGGTGACATCGATAGTGACCCCGCTAAAGGGAGGTAACAAAATGTGCCCCAGTCGCGATTTCAGCAGACTGCTCGAGCCCGGGAGCATCGGTACGATGACGGTCCGGAACCGGATGGTTATGCCCCCGATGGCCACCGGTTTCCACAGCCCAGAAGGCTACCCCACCAGGCGCACTCATAACCACTACGTCGCACGAGCGGAAGGGGGGATGGGTCTCATCATAATCGAAGCGACGACTATCGACTCACCGGAGGGACGAGGGTTCAGACGACAACTTGTGATCGACGATGACAAATACATTCCCGCTCTTAGCGAACTTGCCCGGGCTATTCACCAGTTCGGCGCAATGACTGCCATTCAGCTTCACCACGTCGGCCCGAGCGGAACCTCACGGGTGACGGGACGCCAGATCGTGGCACCATCGCCGGTGGCTTATCCGGGCGGGGAAACTCCGCGAGCGCTTGAGGTCGGGGAGATCGAGCGGCTGGTGGGATGCTACGCTCAGGCAGCCAGACGGGCGAAGGAAGCGGGCTTCGATGGCGTGGAGATTCATGGGGCGCACGGGTTGTGGGGTGCCAATATTACATCCGTATCTGCGTGCAAGCAGCCATCCATTCATATTCGTGTTGAAGACCGCCGAAAACCGGCCGAGCGATGATCCGGCCAGCCGCTGGCTGGCCGACCCGCACTGGTGGCCCAGCGGGACTCCCACTCCCTCTCGGAACGGGACTCCCTTCCCGGTCAGAGCTATCCAGGTGGACGGCGGCTCTGAGTTCAAGGCGCAGTTTGAGGAGGCCTGCCAGCAGCGGGGCATCCGCCTCTTTGTGCTGCCTCCTCGCTCCCCCAAGATGAATGCCCATGTGGAGGGAGCGCGCCCAGCGCCACCCACCGGCGCGACGACACCTCTGTACCGCGCCCCAGGCGTCCTGGAGGCTACCACCTCGGTGGAGCGTCGGGAGTCCACATCATGGCCAGAAGGGCATCGCCGCGGTCCCGGTTGACTGGCCTGAACACCTCCCACTCGTGCGGCTCCACCTGCACCTCGATACGCGGGTAGCCAATCGGCTCGCCCGCTCCGATGCAGACGAAGGTCTCCGGGTCGAAGGCGTGCACGCCGTAGGCCTGGGCAATGGCCTGACCTACCTCCTGCTGCCATGCCGTCGGGCGCACTCCTGGCATGGGAACCCGCGCCGGGCTGAGGGTGATGATGCGCATGGCAGCGGGGTGGGCCATGCGCCCGCAGGACAGCCGGCGTGAGCTGTCCTCCACTCCGGCGGCTGCGAGGGCAAGGACCTCCAGGTGGGTGAAGAGGCCTCGCCGCCGGAACTGGGGGGCGATGCAGCAGATGCCGGCGAGGTTGACGGCCTGCGCCGGCAGTCGCGGCAGGTCCATCACCCGGCATTCGCCGATAGCGAAGCCGGCCGGGATGCCCTGGTGCTCGGCCAGGGCCAGGTAGCGCAGCACCCGCAGGGACTTCTCGACGTGGGCGCGGTTGGCCTGACGGTAGTTCATCTCGAAGAGCGCGAAGACGGTCTCGAGGTCCTGCCCCGATGCCTTGTCCGTCTCGATGACCCTGAAGTCGAATGGGGAGAAGTCGCGGGTTTTCATACCGGCCGGATCATACTCCGTCGCCGCCGTGGGTGCACATCGATGTACTGGACGAGTACAGTCGCTCGAGGGGGTTGGATGTGGGGTGCCAATATTCCATCCGTATATGGGGGAGCGGCGAGTGGCAAACCAGGACCGCCGAATGCCGGCGGAGGAGCGCAAACCCTCTGCCTATCACGCATAGGGTCACCCAGGGAGCCCGCGCCTGTTATCGCGCCCAGAGCAGTGACTGCACAGAGTAGGCTCCCAGCTCCGATCGGGAGCCGTTCGACATCACCTTCGGTCACGCCTCCCACAGGACATCGCCGCAGAGGTCCTCCGGGTGCTCCCGCGAGGCAAAGACGACGTACTCCTGTTTCGCCCGGCCGATGGTCGTGCCGTCGCCGTGGCCGGGATAGACTCCCGTTTCGTCGGGAAGGATGAACAGGCGCTCGACGATGGAGCGGAGCTCCTGCTGGAGGTCCTCCGGCCGGTCGCTGTGGCCGGGCCCGCCGGGAAAGAGGGTGTCGCCGGCAATAAGCACGCGGCCGGTCAGGAGGCAGACGCTGCCCGGCGTATGCCCCGGCGTATGGATGACGCGCAAACGGCCGCCGCCCAGCCCGATCTCCTCGCCGTCGGCGAGGACGCCGTCCACCTTGTCGCTGTGAGGCTCGCGGTCGGCCTCGTGGCAGTAGACAGGGGCATTGGTGGCTGACCTGAGGACATCAATTGCGGCCCAGTGGTCGCCGTGGCGGTGAGTGACGATAATGCGCGAGACGCGGGTGCCTCGGGCGGCCTCCAGAATCCTTTCGCCCTCAGGGGGCGCATCGACGATCATGGATTCCCGGCCCGCGGGGTCGACGATCAGGTAGGCGTTGTTGTCGAAGGGGCCCAACGGCCCCACTCTGACCACCCGGAGCTCCTCGGACGCCACGGCGAGCCTTTCCGTTCATCGTGGTGATGGTAGCGCAGAGGATAACAGGGGGCACGCGAGGTGTCAAAGGACGGGCGATATGCCTGGAAAGCAGACGGTCGGCGTGTTAGCAGCGCGAAAGGACGGACGTTCTCGGGTCTTCCTCCATGTATGGGTCTTGGGGTACCACAGCGCTTCAGTGAATCTGTAATGAGCTTGCCTCTTCGACGTTCTCACTTCTGACGCAGCATTTGTGAGAGCGGTACCTGAGTACTAGTCGGCGAGGACCCTCCGCCCGCCCCTTGGCGCTGCAGGCGGCGGGAACAACTTTTGTTGGGGCCGAGGGGCCGGAAAAGGGGAGGCGGGGCCCTGCACCGCGTCTCTTGGCCCCTTGTTGAAACAAGAACCGGTGTGGCGAGACAAACCTCCATCCGCGTCTACAGAAGGAGGCGGGTGACTTCTTGCTACCCCGCAGGCTAAGGGAGTGCTCCCCAGCGGAGATCAGTCCACCCGGCGGACGTGGATGGCCCGGCTCCGCTGCGGCTGCCGGGGGTCCGGCTCCGTTTCGAACTCCACCTGCTGGCCCTCGTTCAGTTCATCGAAAGTCGGATTCTCCACCGAACTGCTGTGGAAAAAGACTTCCTCCGCCGCACCGTCCGGCTGAATGAAGCCAAACCCACGTTCGCGGACCAATCGCTTGATAGTGCCTACTGCCATATGAACCTCCTTAACGGGCCTGCCGGATTGTCTCAGGAAGGGAACACCCGCGGGACAGGCTTTCCCCGTCTAGATGGGACAGCGACCATTGCCCAGCTTCACGCGTTCCCAGCAAGATCCCTGAAGCGCCGGATGGCGTCGATGTGATCCTGCGGCGTCGCCAGCCGCGCCCCCATGGTATCGAAAGAAATGTGCGTCGCTCCTAGCTCGTTCCATCCCTCGAGCATCGCTCCCCGCTGGTCTTCATCAGTGCCAGCTAGCCTGATCCGGCCCTCAATGCCGAAGTCTGCCGGGTTGCGGCCGGCGTTTCGAAGGTAGCCCCGTAGCCTCTCAATAGTCGCGGCGCCATCGGGGCCCGGCGGGAATTGAGGGAACCAGCCATCGGCGATGCGCGCAGCGCGCTTGATGGCCGGCTCCGCCATCGCACCCATCCAGATCGGGATTGGACGTTGAACCGGCAACGGGTTGATCCCCGCGCTGTGTACCGTATGATGCACGCCGTCAAAATCAACGAGTTCCTTTGTCCAGAACTGCCGCAACAGCGCCACTTGCTCCTCGCATCGCCGACCCCGATTGTGGAAGTCCTCTCCCAGCGCCTCAAACTCCACGGGGTTCCAGCCAATGCCTACCCCGAGACGCAGGCGTCCCCTGGTCAGCACATCCACCTCCGCCGCCTGCTTCGCCACCAATGCAGTCTGACGCTGCGGCAGCACGAGGATTCCTGTCACCAGTTCCAAGTTCGTGGTGAGGCCCGCCAGAAACCCAAACAAGACGAACGGCTCGTGAAAAGGAGTCTTGTGGGTGTAAGGAGGGCGGAGGCCGAGGGTCTCGAATCGTTCGCGGGGAGCCCCAAGCACATGCTCATAGGCCAGCAGGTGGTTGTAGCCGAGCTGCTCCACGGCCTGCGCATAGTCCCGTATCGCCATGGGATCGTTGCCCATCTCAGCCTGAGGAAAGATGGCGCCTAGCTTCACACTCATGCCTCCCAATTCCGATTCGGCGCCGACTTCAAGGCAGAATCGATATTACCACCGCCAGCGACAATCGCACATCATGAGGTCATCGTGTGCGGAGCCTCCACGCGTCGCTGGCCCGTCCCTCATGACACACTTCTACCGTTCGGGCAACCCGCTGCCTATCACGCAGGGGGTGACCGCGAGCCTTCACCGGTGACCAACCGAAGGCCCTGCTTTTGCTGCGTCTCCAGACCGTGGCCACAGCAACCTCGACTGTGGCAGCGATCAGGGGGGAGATCACTCTCCAGACCGTGATGGAGTGCAATGGCCCAACGGGCCCGACACCGGGGTATAATCGGCGCGGACGAGGCAACACGACAGAGCGCGTACCAGAGGAACAAGCCAATGAATGAGCAAGCTAACCGAGAAATGAAGTTCGTGGAGAACTTCATCGAGTTTGGGGCACTGCATCGCGCACGCGTCGCGTGGGGTCTGCGCGAACAGTTCAGGCGGACTCCGAAGGAACAGGCGAACTTGCGCGCATCGCTGGCACTGGATCTAGTCCAGACGTACTTGAACACCTACGAGGACATCGCGATCTGGCTGCATGTCCTGCAGAAGTGGACCCGACGCGAAGGCAACGTCACACAGCTCCTCGACAGAGAGCGGGGCCTCGGTCAACGACATCGCATCGGCCATCTGCAACGACTCAGCGTCGCCGAGGGTGGTCACACCGGCGAGAGCCTCGGACGCCGGCTTGGTCTTCCGTACAAGGATCGGGACAACTGGGAGGCGGTGCACCCTTCTAGCCGAGACCGACTGCGGCGGGATATCGATGAGTTGGCCAGGCTGTCTAACGCTCTCTTCTCAGGGGCGCAGAGTTGGACAAGGTCGGGCGACTTGGGTCTGTGGAGGGCATGGAACAAGACTAAACACGGCATATTCGTCACTCTGAGGCGAAGCAGGACAGGGGCGGGGAACATCCTCACGATCCACGTCAACCCCGACGATCTCGGGGAACGCTATGAGCTGCCCGTGCAGGACCGACACTTGGTGAGGCTGTTGGTGAGGACCTTCATGGGCTGCGTCTTTCTGGGGCGCGCACTGGACGTTGTATACCAGCTTCGGTTTCAGCGCGTGCCTGAGGTCAGTTGGATGGCCCACGCTGCTGCCATGAACATGACGGAGGTCAGCCGTAAAGATATCGAGGAGGTGCTCAGCGCCTCACATGTTCAGCGACAGTCCTGGCTGCTCGGCCCTGGCCCTCACGATCGGCCGTATCCGCTCGAGTCCACGTTCGCCCTCAAGTTGGCCTCCGGGTGGCGGATAAGTGAGACTGACACCGACACGGTGGACTAGACTATTCGCCGGTGTCGCCTCCCCCTGGTACTTGATCGCTTGACTTCCCCGCACACTAATGCATCATAGTGTTGCCTTCCCGGGGTGGGAGGTCCCGGACCATCTGCCTATCACGCACAGGGTCGAGGGGGTCGGGGATTGGTGGCCTGTGTAGTTCACCGGGCGCACGAGCAACTTGGGGAGTGAGCCCTACAAATACGGACGGAGTATTGGCACCCCACAGGCAAGCGGTGAGAGCTAAATCAGCCACCGCCGCTTGGCATACAACGCGGCACCGCCAAGCGCCATGACGCCCGCGGCCAAACAGGCGACCACTCCCGCTAGGACGGGGGTGCGGCTCCTATCCGCGACTGAGGTCTCCAAGTGTGCCCCGGCCACGTTCGGCATCTCCGCCATGCCGCCGACAGGCCCGTTCGCCCGCGCGGCCATCTCCCGGATGTAAGAGATATCGAGGTCGGGATGGTCCGCCATGCGGCCGGAGACCCAGGCCGGGTAGCGGCTGGGGGCTCCCAGGGGGTAGACGGTGTTCACGGGGTTCCCTAGGTCGCTGCCGTTCATCCGAGTCCACACTGCCGACCCCGCACCGCCGTACTGCGTCCCGGTGGCTGCATTTACCATCTCGATGGCGTGGCGGAAGTAGCCGGGCCCCTGGGCGTGGTCGATCTCCGCCTGGATCCGCACGTAGCGGCCTTTGTAGCCGCCGATGTGCCGGACCGCCTCCCTCTCCGCCCAGAACGCCTGGTTCTCAGGCGACGGGTCGGTGACCGTGCTCCAGTGGCCGCAGACCTCCCGCTCAGAGCCCACATCGTAGAAGGTGATCACGCGGCTGTCGTGAGGCCCCTCGTTGTCGACGAGGTAGGCCACGGGTAGGCCGGGGTAGCGGCCCAGGGCGCCCGCCCCGATAGCGATGCCAAAGGATGAGGTGGAGACGCCGATGTTACCCTCGTCCACGTTGGGCCGGCTGGCGGCGAACTCGATCACCACCTTGAGGTCATCCTGGTGGAGGAAGCCGTTGCAGTCTTCGCTGCCCTCGCTGAGCAGGTTGCCGGGGAGGCCTTTGCCGCGCCCCTCCGCGTTGAAGGCGATGACGACGAAGCCGCTGGCAGCCAGGTCGCGGTAGGCTGGGCTATTGGCCAGGGGCGCTCCATCGCCCGTGCCGCCGGGGATAGGGATGACGGCGGGGAAGCGGCGCCCAGGGTAGAGGGAGGGCGCCGGCTGGACGATTCGCGTGTAGAGCTGGCTCCCGTTGGGGGCGCTGACCCACGTCTCGACGGACTGGATGGTGTAGGCGGCGTCGGCTGCCCCGTCCGCCGAGAAGACCGCCAGCGCCAGCGCAACCGCCAGCAGCACCAGGGCCGCCATAGCTGTGAGGCCACGCTTTCGGGACCCGCCCTTCACGCGTCGCGCTCCCCTCTGCCGTCGACTCCCAATATCCCATCCGTATCTAGCACGATGAGGTCATAGTGCGGGTAGGGAGGACATCGTGATTTGGGGCAATTGACCGGCTGGATCCGCGTTCCACTCCCCGAGTCGTTTGATCATCACCTTCACCGCCTCTTCCAGCCATCGGACCTCAACGTCGGTGTGGGCTCGCCGTTCCTTCAGCCGGCTGAACTTCCGGGCGGTCTGTTCGTCACCGATCTCGGTACAGAGCCTTGCGAGAGTACCGAAGATCCCGGAACTTATTGCATATCGTTTCGCTGCTTGCGCGCGACCATTTGTACTCCTCTCCAAGACCGTCAGGCACGCGTACGCCATGTCAGCCAGCCGCTCCCGGCCTTGGCAATACCCCCTGTAGCGCAGCCACATAGTCTCGAGGTCAAGCGAGACTGCAAAGTATCTCGGAGGGGCCGGATACTCCCTTTGAGTGATGTGAAACGAGACATCGTTGGCAACCAAAACTAATTCTGCTGGTCCGACGCTCAGAGTCTGTGGCTCCCCAGGCAGTGGCGGGTTTCTGTCAATCACTTCTGGTCGGACAAACTCGAATTGCATCACGGGATGGCCTGCTTCGAGCTGCGCCTTGATCTCCCACGCCTCGAGGTAACCCTCCGCAGTTCGCCTTGCCGAAGGCACGTCCGAATAGTGGCTAAGGAATTCCACAGTCACTTCATTATCAGCGAGCCGCACCCTGAACTCGTCCGTCGCATCTTCAATAGGCGGCGGCGAGTCGAAGGTGATCTGTTGGCCTTCAATCAATCGATAGAAGAGCGCCACCACATGTGGATCGCGCATGGACGATTCCGTCCCAAGAAGATATGGCCGGAAGAACCGGCGGACTGACGTCCTCGTACAATAAACGAGCCCCCGGCAATCGCCCAGAATCGCATCGTAGCGGCTCGCTTCCTAATGACATGCTTGACACAGCGCCATCATGCCGTCATCTGGCCGGTCCCGCTAGGTTGACAAGCGCCCGCCCAGTGCTACAATCACAGCGTTGACAGCTCGCTGCTGAATATCCCCGCTGATTGGCCCCGCCAACAGGGAGGTTGGGCGATGTTCTTCGCTGCTTGTCCACAGCCGTTGGGGCGCCGCGACGCTGCTATGTACTCGTCGGAGGCAGAGAGATGAGATACAAGCTGCTGCTCACTGCGTTCGCGACGCTCCTTGCGATCGGCGTGGGGTGGATTGCATCAGCCGAATCAACCTTCACCGGCACAACCACGCTGGTTACCCAGGGCGGCTCCACGGCCTGGAGTGTCAGTGCCGACGGCCGCTACACCACTTTCGGTGATGGCTGGCTCTACGATCGACTCACCGGAACTGCGATCCGCATTGACCCTTCATTTCAATGGAGCGACAAGCCTGTGATTAGCGCTGACGGGCGCTACGTTGCGTTTCAGGCCTACTGGTATCCGGAAGGCGGCGATGGTCGGCAAGACATATTCGTTCGCGATCTTGAAACAGAAGAGACAACGCGGGTGAGCGTCGATAGCCAGGGCAACCCGGCGAACGACGAAAGTGGTATCTTCCCGTCCGCTATCAGTGCAGACGGCCGATATGTCGCCTTCTTTTCCTTTGCGACTAACCTGGTGCCCCAAGGTACCCCTCGATGGGGAGATATCTTTGTTCACGATCGCGTCACCGGCCAAACAGAACTAGTGAGCGTGGACAGCAATGGAAATCGACCTTCCAACGGAAATGCCTGTGCTCCAGCAATTAGCGCCGACGGCCGCTATGTTGCGTTCTATTCCAGTTCTTCCGGTCTGGTGCCAGACGATATGAACGGCAGCCCGGACATCTTCGTTCATGATCGCCAGACGGGAGAAACCACCCGTGTCAGCGTGGACAGCGCGGGAAACGAGGGAAATGGCAACAACGGGGGGCACCCTCCATCAGCGCGGACGGTCAGTATGTCGCTTTCTATTCCTCAGCACCGAATCTAGTGCCGGGAGACACGAACGGGGTATGGGACGCCTTCGTCCACGACCGCGTCACTGGGCGGACGGAGCTCGTGAGCGTGAGCAGCGATGGGGTTCCGGGAAACGACAGTAGCGACGCACCCTCGATCAGTTCGAACGGTCGTTATGTTGCTTTCGAGTCGAGAGCAACCAACCTTGCCCCAGTTGGCACCCCCATTCCCACAGAGACCCCTACGCCCACGGACACGCCCGTTTGGACTCCCACCGTTACGGCCGGCACGCCAACGCCAACGAACACGCCTACGCCTCCTCCGGTTATCCTTCAGGTTTATTTACGCGATCGTCAGGTTGGCCAGACTACGCAGGTGAGTGTTGATGACGAAGGAAATTGCGCCAATGGGTCGAGTTTCGGGCCGCTCATCAGTGGCGATGGGCGTTACGTCGCGTTCTCATCGGCAGCTTCCAATCTAGTGCCGGGAGCCGGAAGCGGGGGGATATTCCTGCACGATCGGGGTACCGAGACGGTGACCGTCCAGGCCAACGCAGACGATACGGTAACAACTGACATAGATGGTGTTGGCGCCACCGCCGCGGACCCTGTGGAGACTTACGTGACTGTTCGCAACGCAGGGACGGTTTCCATTGACGAGGGGCCTATCACAGCGGACGCGCCACACGGCTTCGAGTTCGTCACCCAGCAGGTTAACGTCTCTGCACCAGCAGCTACGGTCGATGACCCGCTTGTCATCGTGTTCAGACTAGATTCCTCGCAGGTTCCCCCCGGGGAAGACCAGAACACCACACAGATATTCAAGAATGGCGTGCAGGTTGCGTCTTGCGCCGGCCCGCTCGGCACTGCTTCACCCAATCCCTGCGTCTCCAACAGGGCTCTCCTGCAAGACGGGGACATAGAGATTACCGTGCTGACTTCCACGGCCAGTCCTTGGAATCTTGGTGTGCAGGCCCCTTCTGCACCAGTGGGTGGCAATGCCGAGTATATGCAGAACGAGACCGAGACTGCTTCTGGCTCATCGGGATCTACGAGTCCTACCCTTGCAGGACTCGCTACGGCTGTCGCCCTGCTGCTTGTGGCTGGCGCCTGGTACACCAGGAGGCGCTGGCGGGCAGGCTAGGGCTGGCCGCTGATACCGCCCTGGCCCATGCTACTGCTGGACGCCCCGCCTCTTGACCGCCAAGATTCCCGCCACGGTGATGGCCAGCGCGCCGCCCACCATGCCCAGCACCGCGTACGCGCCGCCGCCCACGCCAGAGCCGCCCGCTGCGAAGTCGAGGAGTTCCGCGACGCCGCCGACAGCAGATTGGGGCGCGACGTAGCGATAAAGGAAGTCGCTCATCCAGCCGATGATCTGCTCGGTGTAGGCACCCCAGACGCCGTGACCAACGCCGTCGAGCGGGTGGAACTCCACCGGCACGCCGACCTCCTGCGCCCGCGCAACGATAGCCAGCGCGTTGCTGTAGGCGACGCGCTCATCGACAGTGCCGTGCACGACCAGCACCGGCGGCTCACCTGCGTCTATCAGCGTCGTGTCCGTGCCGCCGGAGACATCGACAATCGCCGAAACGTCCGACGGGTAGCCGGGGTTGCCGCTGTCGCCCGGATCGCCGGAGTTGTACCCGACACAAAGCGAAGTGATGGCGCCCGCGGAGTAGCCGCCGACGCCGATGCGGTCGGCGTCGATGCGTTAGGTGGCGGCGTTGGCGCGGAGCCAGCGGACGGCGGCCTGGGCGTCGTGCTGGGCGTCGAGGATGGCGAGGGTCAGCTCGGGATCGCCCTGCTCGAAGTAGTGGCCCGGACGCAGGCGATAGTTGATGGAGGCAGTGACGTAGCCGCGCCTGGCAAAGCGAGTTGCGATTGTCGTGTTCAGGGGATCGGCCTTGTCGCCGCCCGTGAAGCCGCCGCCATGGATCCAGACGAAGGCGGGCCTCGATGGCTCCGTGTCACCCGACGGTTGGTAGAGGTCGAGGCGCAGCGTGACGGGGTTGGCGTTCTCGTCGGGCGCCTGGCCGTAAGCGGTGTCTGCCGTGATGGCGACGGAGGCGAAGACCTCGTCGCGATAGCGCTGCTCCTGGGCGACGGCGGCCGTCTGCGTCGCGAACGCGGCGACGAGTATGACGGCGAGTATCAGGAGGGCGGTCTTGGCGCGCGATGACATGTCGACTCGCGCGCATTGTACCGCCGAAGTCAACTATGGCGCGTTCTCACCGAGCCAGACCACGGGAATACGCGAGGACATACCTAGCACGCGAGGCCGAACGGCTCGCGGACCTCTAAGCAGTTGGTCGGGGGTTCGAATCCCTCCAGGGACGCCAACCTGGGCGCCATTTTCAGCCGCTGTATCTGGCCGGGCTGTTTCCCTGTCCGCGCAGACAGCCAACCCCGTGATGGCTTTTTCGGAAAGCCCCCGATAAGGTCGGGGGAATAGGCGTAGGCTCTGTAGATTGCGTTCCCCGTTCAAGAAGAGCACACGCGCGAGTGTGCGTACCCTCGGGGAAGGTTCCCTGCGTAAGGTGGGGTGGTCTTCAGCGCAGCATTCGGATGTTGCACTTCGAGTACTGTTCGGCCCAAATGCTCCGGAATCTTACTCCAGATACGAGTGGGTTCTTGCCACCCCACAACTGCCTAGGCGACGCTAACTCCGGAAGCGGCGCTCTTGGCAAGCTGCTGCGAGAGGAGGTGCATCTGTTCAGCCAACTCTTCGACACTGTATCGACCCTGCCGGAGGCGGCGCGGCAAGGCCTCGATGTTCACCCAGTAGCGGTTGCGCCGGCCCTCTCTCTGGCGCGAGACAATGTCCTCCTCTTCCAGAGCCCGCAGGATGGAGACGGCGGCTCTCTCCGTAATGCCTGCGGAATCGGCGATCTCCCGCAGCGTTGAGCGCGGGTGCTCGAGAACCTTAAGGAGAACGAGGGCGTGATTGGTAAGAAGATCCCAGTGAGCCATATTTTCCTCCTCCAAAGGGCTTGACAAGTCCGATGAATGAAGTACAATACATGCTAAGAACAACAGGTTACTTAGTTCCAGTTACACATAGCATGCATCTGTATAGCCGGTATTGGTTATCGAGAACCATTGTTCACCTATCTCGCCCCAAAGTCAAGATGTTGGGGCGGCCAACAAGCGGGAATTGTGAAAACGAGCAGGAGAAACGGGACCGCCGTGTATAGGAGATCTCTGGGCCCTTCCAATCAGGAGGATTCGGAGTCCGTCGCCGCAGAGGGGGATCTGGGTCGCCAGTCAAGGCTGGGCGGCGCGGGCGTCAGTCGTGACCGGGCCTGCAGGGAGCGGCGACGGGCGATCGGAGAACGGGGTCCCGGGGTGGCCCCGCCGGGCGGCTGGCCAGGGTCGCCTTCTCCGGCCCCGCAGGCCCGGCCGGTTGGCTAGGCTTTGTAGATTGCGTTCCCCGTTCAAGAAGAGCGCGCGCGCGAGTCTGCACTCCGCGGAGGGGAGAGTACATGCGTCGGCGACGGCCTAGATGCAGTCGATGATTGGGGGGCGCTCGCCGAACAGACGATAGGGATTCATTATCCGCTGTAGACGAATGAGGAATGGCCCGTGTCTGATTCTGACTCGACAGCCGAAATAGATGTAAAAACTGTCCACTTATCCGCTGTTGGCGTCGCTGCTGCCCATCAGCAGCGTTAGCTCGCGCTTCTTGACAAGCCCCTCGGCGGCGCTATACTTGCCGCATCAAGGAGACCGTTCTCATGTCCTGCAAAACCCGTGCTGGCTTGATCGCGCTATTACTTGCGCTTGTCGTCGGAAGCTTTTCGGCGATGGCCTGTGGTAGTTCCAAGGAAAGCACTACGACACACAGCACCGTGTCCGTAACGATCAAAGACTTCGAGTTCACGCCGGCGACTGTTACCATCAAGGTCGGCGACATCGTCACCTGGACGAACAACGGCCCGTCGACGCACACCGTCACCGCCGACGATGGCAGCTTCGCTAGCGGCAACCTGTGGAACGACACCTTCTCGCACACGTTCCAGACGGCGGGCACCTTCACCTACCATTGCGCGATTACCCGGTTCATGACTGGGACGGTGATCGTGCAGTAGCGCCGCGAGTCTTGCCTAGCGCGAGCTCACCGGACCCGCACCAGCCTTCCGACCGGCGGCCCTGAGTGACGGCTCGCCGCGTCAGGCGTCGACGACGCCTCCGCTCGGACGACCGGCCAGATGACATTGCCGCAGTTGATGCAGTAGACCGTGCCGTCGTCCTCCAGGACGTCGAGCAGCATGAGGCCGCCGCAACGAGGGCAACACGGCGCGGCAGGGACCTTCACATCAGTCTGGCGACGCTGCAATTCCCAGTATGAGAGCTCGCCACGCCGAAATCTAGGCGCCCTGGCGCTAGGGCTGGCCGCTGAGCAGGCTCTGAATGCGCCCGTCCATCTGGTTCGCCACCGTCCCAGTGGCCGACGAATCGCTCGTGCCAGTGGCCGCGCTCACCGAGGCCTGCGCTAGCACCGCGCCCCGTCTGAAGAGTATTACGAACGTGTCGAATTGCTGTCCGTTCGCCGTCACCTGTAGCCGGTAAGCTGCGGCGTCGTCGCCCACTTTGGCCGCATCGATCTTGTCGATCTTTACCCCGGCATAGCCCTGCGACTCGTACACGCTCAGCAAATCGCTCGACTCGGTGAAGTCGCGCACTGCAGAGAACGCTTCCTTCGCGCCGCCGGTCGATGTGTACGACTCCGCCTGCGCCTGCACCCCAACCGCCTGGCCCGTGAAGGTCGCCACATGGCCCCCTGTCCTGCCCCGTTTCTCGTAGTTTGCCAGCCACTTGCTCGGATCGGCAAAGACCTGCGACGCCTGCTCGTTCGATTCGGCGCTGTCGGTTTCCGGCGTGACCTGCCAGGGAAGGCCCTCTGACGTTATCGTGACAATGCTCTTCAAGTCGGCATCGCTCAGCACGGGCGCGGCCTTTTCACCGCCACCGCCGCACGCCGACGCTAGCGCCACCATCGCGGCCAGAGCCGCAATCATGACCATCTTGCGCATGTTTCACCTCCACGAGGCAGCCGTGGGCATTCTCACGCGGCGATTGTAGGCGTATCCGCCGGGCGCGTCAACGGCCGCCGCGCTTCTTGACCGCCACGGTTCCCGCCACGGTGATGGCCAGCACGCCGCCCACCGGCTATGGGCGCAAAAGGAGGCATCTTCCGCCAGGCCGGCGGCGACAGGTTCTTTTGCCATCCCTCTCGTTTCACCTCGCCCTCCGCACTAGCATATTCTCGGCAATTGCTCGCCGCTCATGACATCGACGATACGCCGGGCCGCGACGCCGCGTCAAACGGGGCGGCTGGTCATTCTGCTACTGTCGCAACGTGTCGCGTGCGCGGCAACGGGACGCGCTGACAGACGATAACTGTAGACTTTTGGTAGGGGTTTTCAGACGTGGGGCATGGCGTTTTGCGCTTTATGGTTAAGAGTCAGCTGCTCTGCCAAATTGAGCTAGCGGCCCGCATGCCTGTAATGATCTTACTATCGTTGAGTGCTAAAGGCTACGGCAGGATGCGCTCCGAAGCGATCCCGCGCAGTTGACCGAGTCG
>Ga0315284_10002429_pt1 | contig 26665 bp, 58 predicted proteins | sample YL17G09_16_MG_FD_203696 | JGI IMG/M metagenome (GOLD analysis project Ga0315284, IMG submission 203696) | Sediment microbial communities from Yellowstone Lake, YNP, Wyoming, USA - YL17G09_16 | ecosystem: Environmental > Aquatic > Freshwater > Lake > Sediment | place: USA: Wyoming | collected...
TAAAATTCATTTGTCCGAATTGTCATTCACAAACAGAAAATTTTTCCGGTAAAATTTCAAAGAAAATATACAAATGTTCTGTTTGTGGAGATGAAATAAGTAAACAATCTAAAATGTGTATGTGTATAAAATGTTTAGAACTTAAAAAAAGAAAAGTAGAACGTCCTTCTAAAGAAAAATTATTAAAATTATCAAAAGTTATGTCATCGGTTAAAATAGGAGAGATGTTTGGTGTCAGTGCTAATTCTATTAAAAAGTGGTGCCTATCATATGGAATGATTTTACCTGATATGCGTAGTCGTTGGAAAAGAACAAAAAAAGATTGAAAATATGTTTATAAATCATAGCGGAGGGTGCCCCGGTTCTGATATGGAATGGGAGAATGAAGGATATAAATATGGGGTTACAACCATAGCATATTCTTTTTACAATCACGTTCAGGAAAGTAAGAATCCAAAAATCCTAACTGTGGATGAATTGGCAGAAGGATGGTTTCATGTCAAGATTGCGGACAGAACATTGATGAAAAATGTGGAAAGTCTCGAATCGCCATACATGCGAAATCTTCTTTGTAGAAACTGGTTTCAGGTAAAGAATGCCGAGGCTGTGTTTGCTATAGGTAAGTTTTTTAGTAATACCATTGTAAGTGGCGGAACAGGATGGGCGGTTCAAATGGCAGTTGATTGTGACAAACCAGTGTTTGTTTTCCTTCAAGATACTATGGGTGGAGGATGGTTTAGATATATGCCAATTGTTGGATTTGAAAGTTGTCGTGGTGAGATGCCAATATTAACTGAAAATTTTGCGGGAATTGGCACAAGAGACATCAATGACTGGGGCAGAGAAGCAATCAAAAAAATATATAGTGAAACGTTTGTAAAAATATGAAAAAATATAACAATCCATACGATTATATACTCACATCACTTGAATTTTTTGCCGGAATGGAACCGGATGAAATCAGGGCATACATCGATTATATGACAGAAATTGAAAACATCCGTTGGCGTAAGGAATGGGATGCCAAAATGGAACGGGAACGAGAAGATGATAGAAAATATCTCGAAACCGCCATAAATGAAAACCAACCCACAACTCCTCTTTATCCAGTAGAAATTGATGATTGTGTTAGGGTGAATATTCCTCCCGGTTCGGGTAAACAGATATTTATTACTCGGCAAGAATTCGAGCGTTCTTCTAAATTCTTCCGTTTTCGTTTTGCTGGACAGGAAAATGGTAACGCATTCTATCTTCCGCGCGATATACGAGCGTGGGAAAATGGGTATTGGAAAGGATAAAATATGAATGAGATTACAATGAAATCGGGTACGCGAGATGAAATAATTTCTTATCTTCGCGGTAAAATTAAAGGAATATTTGATGTTAATAAAGGTCAACTCCCTCCGTTAGATCGTAGTGATAATCTATATGAAGCATCTCATCATACTATTGAACAACAAATAGATGAGTTTATACAAAGTGGTAGTCCGGTTGTTTCTGTAAGTTTGTGGGGAAATAAAGGAAGTGGAACTTATAGTGAACAATTTTATGTTACCGATTATGGAAATGTTCGAACGGATATGGAAATGAAACGGTTAGACGACCCAGAGATTAGAAATAGACGAATCGATGCGATTAAAATGGTAATGAAAATGGATTTGGATGCAGAAGAACGATGGGATCGAATTCTAAAAATTGTAGATGAATTCCGTGGAAAATCACTAACAGCATTTGTCTGATATGGAAAAGAATAATAAAATAATGGTATTGGGTGCTAAGGGACTTGTCGGAAGTTCTCTTGTAAGAAAGTTACAATCTCAATTAACCGAAAATGATGCTTCTGATAAGGTTCAGGAGAAGTTTGTACAATCTCTTACCAAAGAAATAGAACATTATAAAAAACTTGTTACTATCCTAAAAGATGGTCTCGATCTAGTAACAAAAGTCAGAAAAAGGTTAAGAAGAATAGTCAGAAAAAGGTTTAAGGATTACGGGTTTTTCTATATACCGCACTTCGCAATGATGGCGTATTTTTTTATTTGTATATAATAATACCCTTAGAGGTTCGTTATGGGATATTGCGACCGATATTTTTGGATCATGTTTAGAGACATAGTACATGGCATTAATAATAGCGCGGCGTCTTTGTATATCCGGGTTATTTTTTAGGATTTCTTTGAGTTTATCGATGAATTTCATAATGGGTCTCCGTAATCTTTTCGTGGCGATGAAATATCAATTATCTGACAATTGGTAAGGTTATCCAATTCTTCGATAGTTAAGTAACATTCTTCTCTTGAGTCGAAGGTTACAGTGAAATAATAATCGGTGACGATGAACTTGATATAATAACTGTCGTTTTCGTCCACGAATTGTTCATAGGACAGGATATTATCCAGATTTATTCTAGTATTTAACAAAGTTCATATAATTATGAGCATTAAAAACATTTTCCACAGATTGAGCACCAATAATAACTAAAATTTCTATCAGTGGGGTCGCCGTTAAATATTAATTCATCATTTGGGTGATCGCAACTTTCTTGAAATTTTTTAAGTTGTAATATCAAACGTTTCCTTATTCGTTCATGGTGTTGATCTTCTTTAGTAATCAAACGTTCATATTCTTGATTATTTATAGGAATAATTTTTTTCATATGTCATATTTTACAAGAAATTGATAAACCTTTTCCCGTCCCCAATTTTTACTTACCCAGGGCAGACCTTTACCTTCTTTCATTTCGATGGTGCCATAAATTTTTTCATAAATCACCCGAAGTTCTTCGGGTACATAGGCATGGTGGAGAGCACCTTGCATATCGAATTGCACTGCATTAGGGTCTTTCCACCACACCGCATTACCATCGGCATCTTTGGCGAAAGCATGGGAATCATCACACCACTTTTCCGGCGTGTTAATAAGCATGAAGGCTTTCATTATATTTTTTCTATGATCACCAGTAATGGGGAGATATAGGATTGACCGTCTTTCCAGAAACCTTTAAGGGATATAGCTTTTTGCATATTATTTATTTGGTTTTATATTATCAATAATGTATCGATCATTAAGGTATCTATCATATTGAAGTAGAGTTTGTTCTGCTTCTGTTTTACGAGAAAAAACACCGACTATTCTTCTTAATACTTTTCTTTCTGATTGCTCGAACCTTCGGGGACTCTAAATCATATAATACAAAATATCCTTTGATAGTATCATACTCCTGATTCCTCTCCCCATCCTCCCCATTGTCATATAATACCCCTCCATTAAAACATATCACCACATGCGAACATTCCTTATCTACCATCGTCATATACCCCATACTATACCCAGATGGCCCAACCGGCGAATTAAATGTTAATGCCCCAGTCTCCATAAAGTTCTTGGCAGGAATATATACCAACCCCTTGTTATACGTCTCATCTAACCACGCGCGAGTCCGACTCATGTAGTCCGCTTTATACAATTTCACGAAATTTGGAACCTTAACCGGATTCACCTCTAATATACATGCTAAACAATCCCGCCAACATGTATCCTCAGTATTAGTCGTATATCGCTTCATTTGCCAAATATTATACGCCCTTTAATTCGGTAAGGCAAGTCTTTTCATCTACTTCCTCTAAACCCTTCTTTTCATAATACCTCTCCAGATTTTTTTTATTCCTCTCATCCCTATTCCGCCAATAATATTCCATCTGCCGCTTCTTCCTCGCAGCATCTATCTCTTCTTTTGTAGTATATTTCTTATTCCGTCCCATATATCTCCTTCTTAATACAATATATGCCCCTGTAACATTCCCCGCAATACCCACTGGTATTCTTGTTGTTCTTTATAATACTTTTACATTTTATACATTCTTTCATACCTCATAAATATCATTCAGTAGAATAAAAATAGAATAAAAGTAGTTATAAAAAATATTTTCCCGGGATTTTTTAGAATTGTTGTATCTGTAGATGTAAATCTATATTCCTGTTATATTTATTCTACTTTTTCCTATTACCAAAATAACTACAATAGTAAGACAGGTAGGAGGCAGTGTCCGCCACTGGTGTAAGTAGCGTGTTCAGAAGCACTTACACCCCACCCATAGGGGGTGGGTGGGGCTGGCATGGGTTATGCTTGCCTGGGAATACTGTCAAAGTACAAGCCTAATAAATTACAAGTGCTTTCATCCTCCGGGATATACTTGTCCTCTTCCCTGAACATCACTTCCAATTGAGCTTGTCGCAATGAATTAAGCTTGGCGGTATTTTGCCGGTGGATACTGGCGAGAAAACGTAACTTGCTAAAATAGGCTTTACGGTTTTTAGGCGAGAATGGCGGGAGGGGAATATCAATTTCTCCGTCCAGCGTCAAGCTCGCTTCGGACTCCGGAGCAAGGGAAGCGTCTAGGGTTAAGTCTGGTGTTTCCTCCGGTAGGGGTTTAATGGCGTCCAGGTTCATTTATAGAGCGTGTTAAGGGTTAAGGTAGGGGTTTGACAAGGGGAGGGATTGCCCTCCCTTTTAGAGTGTTCTAGGCGATTAAAAACCATTTGCATCGGGGCTTGCAACACGGGCGGGGCTTGTCCTCAAGATTGGTCAATTGAACCTTGCCAACCTTGCCGGATTTGCCCAAGTGAACGCTCAGATAGGCTCTTACAGTTTTGGCCGGGTATCTAATGGATCCAGCTGTAAACCGCATTTCCACCTCTGCCAGAATTGCGTCTGTGAACATTGCGCCAGCGATTGCAACTTGCCGCAATTCGGTTTGCTCCGCTCCTAAAGGAAAAATGGCTTCCCGCTCACGGAGAATGCGGCAAATCAAATCGGCAATCCCTTTTTCTCCCGTTGCTAAGTCCACAAAGTGAGTATGGAAAATATTAGGGACAATCCCGCTTGTTGTCTCAATATTATTCAAATCCCGTAAGCCACTAAGTACTTCACGGCTCATGGCGATTGCGTTTTTCGCTTCCGTTGTCATTGTCGTTTTAGTATTCATATTGTGGTTAAACCCTACCAGAGGGCAGGAAAGGTGTCAATAGGGGAATTGCATTTTTATAAAAATATTCATGGGATTAAAATGGGGTGTTTTGACAGTGTTGGTATAAATATTGCTATATGCCAGCGTCAAGCTTTATGTTCAAAACGCCTTTTGGCGCTCGAAAGGTAAATCGAATGTACTATTTGCTTTCGGTGAACGAAAGTCATCGAATAGCAATAGGTTCGGTGAACGAAAGTCATCGAATAGCAATAGGTTCGGTGAAACATATTGAATAAGTACATACAAAAACGCCCCCAGGGATATTGCACCCTTGAGGGCGTTCTTGTTGACGTGCAAGCTGTTAGGCTTGCTGAACGAAGTATCGGGAGATCGGGCGGCCCATGATGCCTTGGACACTTTGAAACTGTACGGAATTGACGTGAGAGCGATATTTGCCGACGCTAAGGGTCATTGCCACGCTTCCCCGATTGACAATGAAGCCCTGGGCTTGAAGGCGGGTCATAACGTCATCCACAGAGAGGGCGTTTTCTTCCCAAAACTTATGTCCACCGAGGACTTCGTGGGCTGGCACATTCACTCTGACTGTATCATTGAACCGCTTCCCAAGGGTAGTAAGGTTAGCAGTGTATTCCACCAGAATCTTGTCCGTTGGCGCGGGCAATGTGGGGAGCACCGTCAGGATGAGCTTACGCATCGGGATCGGATTGCGGACATTCTGAGTGCTCTTGGCCCCGAGCCTGTCATAGCTCGCCTGGAGCTCTTGGGCTTTGATCATTGTGTTTCGGAAGGACTGACTTTTGGTATTCATAGTTTTATTATTAGTTACCATCAACACTTACAATCCTACTGATTTTCTTGCCGAAGTCAACAGACAAAAGCATATTTTATTCTTTCACTACCGAGGATGCCCGTATCCCCAGATCCCAAGCAAATCGAATGTTCGATAAACCTTATTGTCGGTGAACAAGGTTGGAATTAGGCGTGAATATGTACACGAAAACGCCCCCGGTCTATATTGCAAGCCGCGGGGGCGTCGGGGGCGAATGGATTAGACTACAGAGTCATTAACACCAGCCGCCCAAACGGAGTGTGGGGAATGGATGGAAGAAAGGCCGTCCGGGCCTTGTCATAGGTTTTGAGTTTTTTGTAGAAAATAGGCTTGCCACGGGCACCGGGCGAGGTGGGCGGAATATTGATCTGGCACACGAATTTGACTTGCGCCCAGCCGTTGTAGATCGCGGTGCGGAGATTCCTTTCTGTGTCGTATCGCCTGCGGCCGCGGGGGACTCCTAGAATGGCGGCCACACGGCGCAGCTCGTCACGAGTCATGCTTACCAAGAGAAGGTTAGCATCTTCCGCACTCAGGGATGGCTTGGCGACTTTGGTTTTTTGCTGTTTGATTGGTTCACACATAATGATTTGTTGTTTTTATCTTAATGACATTGTATCTATTTTCCCGATAGTGTCAAGAGATCATTTCACCAGATCTTCTTGAGGAAATGGACGATAATGTACAGAAGTACCCCGATAACAGGCAATCCGAAGATTACGAGAATGAGGAGGAGTTGCCACAACACCAGCGCTTTTTTGCGGGCGTTACGGGCGACTATTCGTTTTAGATTTTTCATATTGAGGTTATTGTACCTATTTCCGGGGGATTGTCAAGAGGTTAGCAGGCACTAATGAAAATGGTTTTGCCCTTGGTTTTGAACCAACAAGAGCCGTTGTTACTGCAAACGGTTGTATAGATACGGTACATGCGCCCGTTAAACCTAATCCAATACCCGCTATTAAGGCGTTTGCCGTATCCGGAGGAAGTTTCTTGAAGTCCTCTTTTCATCCAACCCGGAGGACTATAAACTAACTCTGTGTAATTGCAGATAATGTTTCCCGCGCCAGCAACTGCTCCGTGAGGTTGTACGTCATTGTCAGTAAAGTGTTTCATATCCTTATTCTACCTATTTTCATCCTGATGTCAAGGATTCGTTTTTGATGGGAGGGAAAAAATCAACATCCCGATAGCAACCAGGATTAAAGAAATTCCATCAGCAATAACTTCAGCCTCACAAGATGCGTGCCATTGAAACCCGAAGTACTTGGATTCTTGGAAGTTATAGAGCAAGGCAATTATGATAACTGCCCAGCCATTGCGGTTTTTATTCATACCCTTATTCTACCTATTTCCAGGGGATTGTCAAGAGATCAATCCGTTACCCGGATGATTGTATGCACGGATTCTCGCATTGCCAGTTTCAACAGCAATTTCCATGTCTTTGAACGAGCCCAAACAACTTTGGTTTTTGTTTTCATACAACTTCATTCTACTGATTTTTGTTCCTTTGTCAAGAGGTCAATTTGATGTGGAAGATATGAATAAGTCGAATGTTCGATTTACTCCAAACAGCTGCGACAAATAAATTAGGCTTGAAGGATATTAGGCTTTACACGAAGATATAAAAAAGCGAATCCCCGCGCCGGGGTTGGTACGGGGATTGCTTGTGTGGGGGCGATGCCCTATTGGGCGAGAATGGCTTCCGCTTCGTCAAAGTCTGGCATTTGAACTATGACGCCCGACGCTCTGAGCTCGCGCACGTTGGCAAGGTCAATGCTAATAACGGCGGGTTTGAAAGCGGGTCGAGGACTTTGCTTATAGAGCCAAGGGGCCAGTTGTTCATTGGTTACCGGCGTACCGTCCGGCATGACGTACTTGTGCGTAGAATGCCTTGGGAAGAATTGTAGGTAGTACTTGCCGTCCTCCTTGGTTCTATTCACCACGAGGGGGAGCGCCTTGGGATTTTCGCCCACCGTCATCAGGTGCCTGTACCAGACTTCCCCATTTTCGTACTCAACTTGCTTGACTTCCACACCAAGCAATTCGGCAATCCGATTGCGAACCGCGTTGTTGTACTTGGCATTGATGATGCCTGTTTTGTGGGCCACCTTGCGAACGCCAGCGAACGGGGAAGCAACCCGCATCTTGGTTACTGGCGTGTCAATGGTGAGTGCCACGAAACGGCATTGCGTGCCGTTGGATTTGATGAAGCCAACTATTTCCAGTTGGTCTAGCATTTGAACGATTGTCTTTGTCATAACTTTTTCGCTTTCCACACTCAAAGCATTTTGCTTTGTTATTCTTATTCTACCTATTTCAGAGTTGTTGTCAAGAGGTTAGTGCCAATTAACCGTGAACCCACAGCCCCAACTAACCACGAACCCACGGCCGCGGCTGATAAAATCAGCAGTCATTTTCAAGAGCTCATTCTTGGTACGGAAACCACCATGCCAAGCAATTTTTCCGTCCGCCCGATAAACAAACAAATGATACTTCATATTTTTGCCCCTCACACACTCAAAAGCATTTTGCTTTCGTTATACTCTTACTATACCTATTTTCAATCCATTGTCAAGAGGTCATTTCAATATGCCTTTGGCGATCCCGGGTAAATCGAATGTTCGAAATAGTCCCAGCTGCTGGGTCAATGATGTGTTTTGCTTCGGTGAAGTACATAAAAAAATCCTCCCCGTTTCCAAGGAAAGATTTTTTGCTGGTGAGATTGGACTTTAGATTGCCGCAAGCAATTTTTCGCCCCGGAAGAGAATGTCATCAAACCATATTAGGCGCTCCGTTGTCAGTACCTTGACAAAATCGGCCTTGCTATCGGCACCATTGCCAAATTCCGAACTGGCAAAGCGGCGACCGGCGGGCACCTTGGATTCGGCCCCCCCATGCGTCAAATGTTGCGTATAGGCGTTGAGGAGGTCAAATTCCGTTTCGCCCCGATTGCCAAGGCCAACAAGGTGCAAGTCAACCAATTCCTTGACGGCTTTTTGAGTGCGAGTTGACATTTTATCCTCGCCATCCGGGGTAACATACCCGGCGAAAATGGCCCTTGCCTTGCCTTGATCACAAGGATTTTTGGCCAGGTTGTCCATTGCCGCTTTGAAAACCGCTGTCATGCCCACGGCTTTACCTACTTCGGATTTGACCGCTTCCAGCCGGGTTTTGAAGTTTTTGGTTGCTCGCTCATTGAACAGGACTTCCCCGGTGGTACGGGAAAGGTTAATGGTGTTATGGCAAACTGCCACAATGGAAGAAAGTTCCGCTTGGGGAGACACCTTGCGATCAAGGCCCCCGGAGAAATTGAGTTGGAATTTAACATCCCGCCCATCCCCGATGGAAAGGTTTTTGAGCTCTGTCAATTCCGTTGACATAAACCAGAAAGAGCGGTTCCAAAGCATTCCAACACTTTGGATATTGTATTCCGTTCCCGTTAAGAGTCCGCTAACCCATTCCCAAGCTTCACGAGGAGTGAATAGCGTATATGTTCCATCGCAGTACGGGGGAGCCACCGGGAGCATGTCATCCTCTGCCACCGGGACAACGAATTTCTTGTCCCCGAACATCATTTCCTTGCCGCCGTTGTAATACAGCGGGAGAGGTACGATTTTTGGGAAGTGCTGAATTGTGGGCTTGGCAATGCGCGTAAGCCCATGCCATGCCTTAACTTCCGCAACTTGGAAGTCTCGATCAGTGTAAATGCCGTGTGCCATATTTTGTTTTTTGGTTCTACTGTTATTGTGTCTGTTTTACTTTCAACTAAAACCATTATACTTGTTTTTTGCCCGAACGCAAGAATAAAATGAAATACTTTGAAGTTTTTTCGTGAGGGAGATGTGATTGATGCTCCACCTGTGAGTAAGTCGAATATTCGATTTAGGTCTTTGAATTCGAATTCAGGGTTGTAAGGATCTGGATAGTATATCGAATGTTCGATATACTTATTCGATGATGTGGTTATAGATAGTTTTGCAGTCGGTGAGACTCTCCTTCGGTGAAGTACAAACAAAAAGGCTCCCGGAACCCTCCAGGAGCCACAATATGAACTACTTACGACTGACAGCGTTACTTGACCTTGACGATCTTGCCCTTCACCAGTTCCACTTCTCCGTACCAAGAATGAGGATTCCAAGGGCCTTCGACAGCGGCTCGGCCCGTGTAATCGGGAGCGGCCTTGGGGTTGGGAATCATTTCGTTTGGCTGATAGACGCCGACTTCCTTACCGGCGGCCACGGCATCTATGAGGGCTTTTTTGGTTTTGAAGTTAATGGTTGTGTACATACGTTTGTGTTATTATTGTCGGATGTTGTAGGTCTTGGAAAGGAAATTGGCAACAAATTCGCTGATTGCTTCTTGAAGCGTAGAACCCCCACCGAAAATATTCCCCACGTCGGTATCAAACCAGGTCCGGCAACGGAACTGGCGCATTTTACCCTTGAGGTGAGAGGTCACGTAAAATCCGCCCTTGGCCGTACCAATGAATACGTCACGCATTTGTGGAATGAAATGATCCTTACCCGTGTCATAAGGTTCGGGAGTTTGTTGTCCCCATTGAGTTCCTTTTAGGAATGTGAATCCCACGAATTCCAGCCGTTTTCTTGCTTGTGTTAATGTCATTATATATTCAATCTGGTAGAAAGTCCTCGTACACGTCCATTGCAAATTCTTCGATGGTCCCGTCAAATAAACGTGCGGCCTCCGGAGTGAAGCATTCGGCGATGGTTTGGAAATTAGTCTCGAACCATTCCGGAAGTCCTTTAACGAGATTTAATTCATTTTCTTTCATAACACTATTCTATCCTTTTTTATCCTTTTGTCAAGAGGGCAGAAGAAGTTTTTATCACCACTCGAGACCTTTCTCTTCGAAGAGTAAGTCGAACATTCGATATACATTTCGAGCTGGATCATCAAGATCATGATCACCGTCGATGGATCATCAAGATCATGATCACCGTCGATGGATCATCAAAAGATCGAGATCATTCTCGAATTCAGGATCGCAAGGATCTAGAAAGTAAATCGAATGTTCGATATACTTATCACCACGGATATTTTAGGTCGGTGAAACTCTCTTTGGCCTCGTGAACTAATCGGTGAAAACAAAAAAGGCCTGGAACAAATCCAGGCCACATTCTAATTGGGTATGGGATTCGGTGACTTAACGGAAAAATCTTGCGGTTGGAATAATGTCCCGTACCCATGTTTTCGCTTCTGAGCGAGTTTTAGCCCGGACAAAAACAAAAATAGGTTCCGCCTCATCTAAGGCATGATAGGAATGTCCCCATGCGCAGTAAAGATTATCGGGGAATCCGAAATAAGCGCCCCATTTATCATACCCCCCACTATCAAGTCTGAGCCGTTCCATTTGCAGCAAAGGGTGTGCCAGCAAATGAATTTTGGGAATTACATTCGGTCGCCCCATTTGAGCTCCCCTTGGGGAACTCCCGCTTGGTAAAGTTAATCGTTTCATTGGCATAATTATACCTATTTCTCTGGCATTGTCAAGAGGTCATTTCACAGTCCGCATTCTTGGCAGTTGCCTTTTTTGTCAAACATCCCACTGCCACAGTACGAGCAATGGGGCTCATCATCCGGTTCAAATGAAACCTCCTCTGGCAATTCTGCATATTGAAATTTCAGAACCTTTTCACCTGAAAAAACGTCTCTCGCAATCCACGTCTCAATATGGCCATTTTGTAGGTCGTTTTTCAATTCGTTTCCGCCCTCCACAACCAATGTAATGTTGTATTTCATAAGGTCATTATACTTATTTCCCTGCCGTTGTCAACTTAAAACCTTTTGTAGGGTGCGCTTAACTTCAGTCCTTTATGTCTAGCACTTCTGATAGTCGTTGTCGCACGTTCACACACTTGAAACTAGAATACTGTGCTGTACAAAAGGTTAATTCCAGATTTTATGATAGTCTATTTTTACTACCCGCTGGCAATCAATTGGGAGTTGCTCAAAAGGAATGCGTTTTCCCAAATGACACCTGCGCCCCATCGCGGGAGCCCAACCCCACCTGTTCACGTCAATTTGAGTCCGGTGTTCACCGTGCTGACAAAATCCTTGGGGATGACGAGGAGCGCCACTCATGCCCACGTACTGAAAGTATCCTTTGCCCCGATACCGTCCCGTAAAAACCACAGTGTACCGATCAACTGTCCCGCCTAGAACACTTGATCCACCATTGTCGTAAATCCTAACATGCTTGGGAATTTTCATCCAAGCCGTTGCCGTACCTGCCGTCCAAACTGGTTGTCGTTTCATATTAGTGTTATAATACTTGTTTTCTGGCTTTTGTCAAACCCCAACTAACAAATTTTCCATCTTTTGTTACCACGTCTTGCCACACGTCAGCAGTTTCCGTGCCATCCGGAAGAGATAACGTTTCTTCGGCAGATGCCAAATCCTGAATCCATTGAGGTACTCCCACCGTACCATCACCCCATCTGTTAGTCACCACACCATTGCGCTGGATTTGGACTCCCATTTCCAATTCATACTCGCCAGGGGGAGGCGAAATAAAGATGTCATTGCCTTTGCAATTTTCTGGGTGCGCTATTTCTTTCGCCGTAAAAATCCATCGTTCTATTCTCATGCCTTAACTATGCCCATTTCCCCACCAAAGTCAAGAGGGGAATTTTCAATTCGGCAAGTCGAATATTAAACTTAGTCATCAGGTGCAGGTCTCGACCACTGAAGGTTGCGGTCTCGAATTCAGGACTAAATCGAATATTCGATTTGCTCGCCTGAAGACAAAATTTAAGTTCGGTGAATGTGATTTGAATTCGATGAGACTCGGTGAAAATAAAAAACACCGGAGAAAGGTCTCTCCGGTGCGGTTCGGGGTCAAGATGGGGTTCACTCTGTATCCACAGCTTACTTGGTGGAAATAGTAAACCGCACCTTTCTCGTACCCCAAATCTTATTGCCCCACGTACAAATGCATAGGCTTAGCAAGGCGAATGCTACCATCATCGCCTACTTCCAATTCAACCGTACCAATTCCAATGTACCCGGTTGCGTATGGATTTTTCTCACCGAGAATTGCCTTTCGTTCATTAGCGGTAAGTTCACGTGGAACATCCTTTTTCTGTTCGGAATCCCATTCCCAAGACCTGGGATGATCCGCAATGAGTTCATCATCATTGTTATAAACGCACATAGCGTATCCACCATCCTGGTTGTCCTGTAAACGGGTAACAACGTCAAGTGTAACTTTCTTTGTCATAGTGCTATTATACTTATTTCCCGCCCCTTGTCAAGGGCTGGTTATTCCATCCATACTGAATTAGATTTGACCTTGAATGTGCCACGAATCCAATCCACTGGGACCAATTTTCAATCGCCCATTTAGCATCGTGAAGACTCATACCTGGAACATGAGCCCGGAGGGCTTGGACAGCGGAAAGTTTCTGATCTGGTGGAAAGGTATAATGTAAGTCCACGGGTAATCCCAAATCCAGCTGCAAATGGCCTATGAGGAGTTTATGACAAGAGAGGAGGTCATGGACGGTATGAGGCGCGGAAATGGATGGATCAGAAATATCCACATCAGTTATGGTCTGGTCAAAGTATTGAGTGAGAATGGCCAGTAATTCCGATTTCAGGATGGTAATTTTCATAAGTCATTTTGCTATTATACTTATTTCCCGCCCCTTGTCAAGGGCTGGTTATTCCATCCACGTAAGATTATCATACTTATGCATGGAATAATGAATGTCCGGTATCCGCTCATGTATAGCCACGAATCCAATCCACCGGGACCAATTTTCAATCGCCCATTTGGCATCCTGAAGACCCATACCTGGAACACAAATCCGGATGGCTTTGATAGCGGAAATTTTCTGATTTGGTGGAAAGATATAATGTAAATCGACGGGTAATCCCAAGCTCATCTTCAAATAGTGTATGATGTTGTAGCGACAGAGATCGTGAACGGTAAGAGGTGTGAGTGTGGATTCGTGAACGGTAAGAGGTGTGAGTGTGGATTCGTGAACGGTAAGAGGTGTGAGTGTGGATGATGGATTAGTAACCTCCACGTCGGTTATGTCACCCCCAAATTTGCCAATTAGGATTGCCAGGAGTTCTTTTTTGGTTAAGGTAATCTTCATAAGTTACTTGCTGTCAGTTACTTCGCTTTCGATGATGGAGAAGTTTTCAACCTCGGCTCTGTCATCGCCAGTGGTTGCCTCAATAGTGGATAGAATTTCGCCAATTTCTACCCCTTCGTCAACGTTCAAAGTCAACCGAACCTTTGCCTCAATAAAAACTTTACGCATAAGAGTATGTTACCGTTTTTTGTGCCGAAGTCAAGTACTCATTTAAGACTTGGAAGGACGTTTTGTTTTGTCTGCTGCAACCACCTTGGACTTGGGAGTATGCCTGGGTTTGAGAGTGGTTGAAGCCGGAACTTCCTCCGCAACCGCGGCCATTATGGTATTGTCTTTAGTGGCCTTGTCAGTCATTTTGCTGAGGCGAAGGAGTTCTTTTTTGCCTTCAGCCTGAGCAATTTTCTGAGCAACGCTTAAAGCATCGTACTTCGCTTGCCGGGCCTCGGCTTCATCCCGACGCTTATCCTTCCGGGCATTTGCCTTGGCGCGAGTGTATCGTCCACGGCCCTTGTGGCCGGTGGTTTTGTCAGGGATTGATAAAATATTTGCCATAGTGTTGTTATTCTACTGATTTTTTGGGATTGTCAATACCCTAAAGTATGTAAGAGAAGTTTTCCCTCATCCAAGGTCTTTCGAAGGAGTTCATTGCCGCCATTCTCATTGGCAGCCACAAGGTCAACCACCAGGAGATCATTGTCGGCATTGTAAAAGAACTGGAGAGTATTCCTGTTCTTGGTTGTCATGCTTAACCGCTGAATTCCATCTTGAGGAGCAATGGGAACGGTTTTGTCGCTGGTGTCTTTGAAAGCAGTTTTAGTTCTCATATTGAGGTCATTATACCCATTTCCATCCCGAAGTCAAGAGGGCAGATGGAGATTTTTTTGGAGAAACTAAATCGAATGTTCGATATACTTATAAAAACTCGTTTTTGGTCAATGAATCGATAGTTGACATTCGGTGGAACACGTATATAATAAGTGCATGATGAAACGTTATGGTCTTCTTTGGTGCTATCCGTATGGATATGGCAGTGGGAATCGTTGTTTGGCTGAGATTGAGGCCGCTTCTCTCGGTGAAGCAGTCACACTTCTTCAGCCTCATTGTTCGGTGACACTTAACAGCATAGGTTATGCCAAAGATGGAATATATACCTATGTAATCGGTGAATTCCTCAGTTGACAATCCCGTGAAAATAGGTATAGTGGTAACGATATGAAAATTATAAAGTACCGTTTAGTTCTGGACGTGGACTTCGATCCCCAAGGCAATAAGCGCCCGTTTCTTGGGTCTAATAGAGTCCTCCGTAAAGACCTGAAGCATAACCTGTACCGTATTATGCGAGAGGCACTGAATAATGGTACTCTTACCGGGGAAACCGATGCCGTTGTGGATACGTACAAATTTTCAGTAAAAGAACGTCGGCAACGAAAAAAGAAAAGCACTTATGTTCGGGGTATAAACGAATTACAAACAAAACAAGGTTTCCCTAAATGGATTTGGGGCACACCATAAACTGAAAAGAAGAAAATTGACAATCGCTCTAAAATCGGTAAGATAACATTATGACAAAACCAATTAAGCCTCTTTCGTCAAGACAGTACATAAACAGATACGATGCTGCCGTGTGTCCATTATGTCTCTCATCTAATATTGCTTCGGAATCAATTCAGGCGGATGGTAGCATTGGAACTGCCAATCTCGAATGCCAGGAGTGTGAGTCGTACTGGACTGAAATTTGGGTTGTTACCAGATATGACAATCTCAATGAGGGAATGCACCCGGACCATCTCAGTGAAGTGTTGGAAAAGGCCAAGCAAATTCGGGAGTTGACACCCCGAATAAAGTAGAGTAAACTTTCACCATGAATTCAAACAAGTGGATTTTTAAAGATGGCGCTTCGGTGACGGAGTGTGATAGTTTTCCTTTCGCTTACCGAATAATGTACAATACCTTTCATAAGGGACTGGAAAAGAATGCCCGCATTGGTGCTGATATGGTCAAGCAAATGTTAATTGTGAGTCCTGTAAAAGATAATTACGGCAAAAAGCGAACGTACTCTTACGCCGCGGCTACGGAAATGGCAAAGACTTCAGGACTTCTAACACCCGAGGGTCAGATCAATTCAAAAGAGTTCAAGAACAGGTATTAATTTAAGGGCTCATAGCTCAATTGGTTTAGAGCAGAGCACTCATAATGCTTTGGTTACAGGTTCAAGTCCTGTTGAGCCCACCAATTCGAATTTGACTATACGGTGTAACTTGGGTATAATAGACCTATGAGTATGTTTATCGGCAAGCAAATTGAAATAACCTCCATCAATCCTTCGATGAGGACCATAGGAGTTATCATTCACTTATTTTGTGCCGAAAAAGACGCGGCAACAGCTCAAATGAAAATTCCCCTTCTTGTCGATTCTGGATGCAAGTATTTGATAGCTGAGGGATTTATAGAGAATGGACCCTGGCTAACCCATGTTGCCGGAATCGTACACCCTCAAATTGCTTGACTCGGTGAGATAAACCCGTATAATTATGGAAATACGTCAATCCAATTGCGACCAATACGTGGAAGACCAAAACGTTTGCTATGATTTCGGTAAACATTTCGGTGAACCAAAGGGTCAATGTGCCAGTTGTGGTTATATATGGTACGAACATCATCTTTTGGCCTTACCCGAAGATGAGCGAGCGTCGGCGGAAAGAATTCAAAACGAAAAAGGACTGGTGATTATATGAAAAATAAAACAAAAAAACTTCATTCGGTAAACGTCCTACAGGTATTCGAAGGAACTCCTCAAGTGCTTCATTCCTTCGCTGATAACAACGCCGGCAATGTCAAGGCGGAAGAACTGTTTGAGAAATTGATTCGCCAGGAGTGTGATGTCCAAAATGACAGTACTAATTATTCCCAAGAGGCTATTGAATCCTTTCTCGAGGATGGTCGATGGGAAAATAAAGAGGGATGTACCGTTTTCCTCATTCATTCCACCTGAACAATTAAAGGTTCTCAAGAAAGCCCTTCAAGATTTACTTTATGTGGAAGAATATCAGGAATTAATGAGTGATGTATGAGTTTATTTGCGATACTACCGGGGTTGTGCCCTTGGGATGATCTTTTAATCCTATTACTTTTTCCTGTCGTAGGGATATGGCTAAAGAAAAAGTTTAAATGGTGCCGAAAGAAAGATTGTCATTGTAAGTGTCACGATCTTAAAATTTCGAAACAGTCTGATGGAACTTCTAAATAAACGTCTCCTTCGAACGTAATTAGATCAGCAGTACTTCCATTGGATTGAATACTTTCTATATTCAATTCATTCCAGCGTCTAAGTTCTTGATCCCAAACTTCTTCTAGTCTAGGTTTCTCGACTTCAATCAGCACATCTTTTAGAATTCTTATCTTCATACAAGAGTAAATAGAATGTTCGATTTGATTTAGTTTTAGTTTAATCGAACTAAATTAACTAAACTAAATCGAATATTCGATTTAGTCATCGACGATTCATCAAGGGGATAGAAGAAAAATGTGCGTTTGCCTATTGACAAGGGAACGGAAAGGGGTAGAATGAAGGAGTAAATAGAAAATACTATGACTACTACAACTAAATCGAGATTTGATACAGGCAAATGGAGTCCGGTGAACGGTCTTCCGGGGCAGGATGACATTATCAATTACCTGGAATATCTTTTAGCATCCGATCCTAATAAGTGTTTCACCCGAAGAGGGTTAATGGATTCGGTGATCGATGAATTCGAAATTCCTACACCTGCGGCTGAAGCTGAAGGCCCCAAGAGCAACACGACTGGATTCTACACCCGGATGACGTATCTCATTACTGATTCTATACAAGGTAAGCGTCGGGCTGACGGGAACCAATTTGCCAAGCGTCTTAAGCTTGGCGTGTACCAATATATTACAGGCAATGGAGTCATTAGCCCGGATTTGCGCAAACCCAAAAAAGTCTCAAAGCATAAAGTGGACCAAGCCCGGGTTTCGGTGAAGATTCTCAAAGAATTAAAATGGGAAGTTGAACGGATTATGCTTGAACTTGGCGGGCAAATATGGGATGATGACACCGTGGAAGCAGCCATTAACTTGGAATTCGATTTATGAGCAGAATTGAACGGGAGATTTTGGATGAAATTGCTGATTTGCAAGACGAAATCACGAAACTAAAATCAATTTCGTCATCGCCAGAAACTGAACAACAAATTGAGATTTTAACAAAAGAACTAGAAGACGCCAAGGGTGTTTATTCCTTGGCAACAATAACAGATAGTTTTGGAGTTTAACCTGTGAAACATACCAAGAAAGAAAGACAAATAATAAAGGAGTTTTCTAGTATTCTCAATAAGTACAAAAAACTGGGGCCTATGAGAATGGTCCAACTTCTCCAATATGTTTTTCCCATAATCCAAGGTTTATGATCAAACTGGAAACTGAATTCGTATCAAGTGCCGGAGGTTTTGGCAGCAATCCTCTCGCGTACAAGCAGTTAAAACGTACTGACACTGTGGCGATATATGAGCGATCCCATGAGGATGGAAGAGTACTTGATTTCGAGGTATTTATTATCAAGATTGACCCAAAAGGGAAAGTATCCACATTTCCTAACGGTACAATAAAAATATTAGAAGATGACACCGAACATTACCCAACAATATGCCAATGGGGACATATTGCCTGGAGTAGCCCAACCCTAGAAGAGGCATTAAAACGCTTTGAGAATATAGTTAATCCAATTACAGTTTTTGTTTCTCAACCAAAACACATCAAACCACCAACCAAGAAAGAAAATCATAACATGCACACGAATAACGAAACCATTAGTATTCCGGATGGCGAGTTCAGCACCAAAGAACTTATGGCGGCTAATTCAACTACCTATCCCAACGCAGTTGTTTTAATAAAAGTGGCCATTGCCAAGGGAACAATAAAATTCGTCAGAGAAGAACGGCGCAGTATAAAAGGACCACTGACTAAACTGTACGTAAAACTTGACATACCGGGTTCGGTGTGATATAGTTATATCATAGTCGCCTCTGCGGAGGCGCGGATTGAAACAATAAGAATAACTTTGATGAGTACATGAAGAATAACTTTGATGAGTACATGAAGAAAGTTGAAAGCGTCGATCTCGGACCTATGAGCCGACGCAATCTTCCTATTCCCGATCATGAGGAAACCATAAAAGAACTTGTGGAAGAAGGCAACCGATTACTTATAGAGGAACAAAAAACAAACAAAGTTTCACCACCAAAGGACGATAGTAAACAGCTTGATACCAAGTTGGCAACTAATTCTAAAAATCCTTACATTTGTGCCCGTGTCCAACTTCTCAATAAAATGAAAGAAGGAGAACGAAAAATCATCGAGCAGATGGAGAAAAAAGAACTTGAACGAGACTTGCGTTACGACCGCTTTATCAAAGAAGTTACTGTGCTTGGCGATAAATTGAGCGAGAAATAAATTCACCAATAGTCTGGAAGAGGTATAATAGTGACACTATGAAAATTGAACATCATTGCACCAATAATTTTAGACGCTAACAAAAAAGAACATTACTATTATGAGTATGATATACATAAATGAAGCCTCAATCGTAGGACAGATCTTCACTGCAACCGATCCTGCCACCGAATATACCTGCGTAGGGTACGCCTGTAACGATACTTTCCTCATCATGGGTGCCTATTTCGATGCCCCCAACAACCGCACATCTCTCAAGACTTTCAAAATCCAGGACGTGAAATTCAAGGGAAAATTGACTCCCGTGGTGAAGTAAATCCAAGGTGTAAACCCAACTCCGGAAAAGTTTCCGGGGTTTTTTATTGTACACATCCCAATCAACCAAAGACTATATCGAATGTTCGATTTAGGCTTATGCTTGCACAGCAAGATTTATACCAAGTATCTCAATCGGAATGTATATTTAGGGTATTGACAATGGGATTGAAATGGATATAATGATGGAAGATAGAAAACAAAAATAAGAGAAAGAAACATCCTATGGGAAATAGAGCATACGTTGTATTTGAAAATGAAAAATCAACCGAATTCTCCCCGGCGATTTATCTTCACTGGTATGGAGGTCCGGAAAGCATTTATGCTTTCCTAAAAGTGGCGGATCAATTCGGAGTTCGAAAAGATGATCTTCCCTACCGGGCGGCGAGATTTTGTCAACTCGCGGCGAACTTTTTAGGAGGTACTCTCTCTCTGGGGTTACAATCAGTGTCAACCGCCAAAGACATAGAGGTTCTTGATCCTGGCGATAATGGAACTTTTGTCTTTGCGTGGATACCCAAGAAAAATCGCTGGCGCTGCCGACACTGGAAAAATGGCGAATGGCTTACTCCTAAAGCGGTTATCCAGGAACGGGTTGCGGCAATGAAATCTATCTATTGGGAAGAAAATCAGATCGTCGAAAACATTATCAAAGCCAATAAGGGGTATTTCGTGGGCAGCAAAAACACTGATTAAAAATGCCCTCTTGACAAGTTATAAAAAATCAGTATAATGTCAGTATGGTTAGAAACAGTTAAACATCAAACAAACACAAACACATGAAAAACAAGACCAAGAAAACCAAGACTAACAAACCCACCATCCGTGGCCCGGGGCGTCCCCAATACACCCCCATCGTTCCTCGTGGCAAGTTCACTTTCACTGACTTCGAAGTGATCAATGGCGTGAACCCCGAAACTGGCAAGGGCGATATGTGTACCACACTTACCCTTCGCAAGTGGCTCAAGCGGGATTTGCTGGACCGGCAATCGTTAGTCGTTCACCTTCGGGGTGTCACGGCTGAGCCTGCTTCCAAGAACGGACTGGGCCGCAAGCAGTACGTGTACCAGCGGCGTTCTCTCGCCGGTAATAAGCCGACTGTCAAGGCTCCGGCAAAAACCGATACCGCCACTCCGGAAGTCATCGTCGATGTTTCGCAAGCGACAAAGGACTATGAGGCGAAGAAAGTGGAATTGGGTATCGCCGTCCCGGCTGTGACTATTACCCCGGAAGCGCCCGCTGTGGAAACGACCCTAGAACCAGATCCCGTGGCTGAAGCCCCTACCCCACAAGCCTCCATCGTTGAAGTTACCCCGGTGACCGAATCCGTCCCGGCCTAACCAGCCCCCTTCCCCAGAACCCCTGGCTCTCCGGGGGTTTTCTTTTTAAAGGACTAAATCGAATAAAGCAATATTTGACAAAGGAGCGGAAAAGGGTAGAATGATTATATGAACGGCGATAACAAGCTTAGGTTCGGTTTTGGTAACGCAAAACTTTCAATGACAATTGCTACTTTCTCACTTCCCGCCGGGCACACCTGCCCTTTTGCCAAAGAGTGTAAGAGCATGGCAGGGCGAACAACCGGCAAGATTATTGACGGCTCGCATTGCCGCTTTCGGTGTTTCGCAGCAAGCCAGGAGTCAACCTTTCCCTCAGTAAGAAATTCACGTTGGCACAATTTCACGGAGTTAAAAAAGGCAAGCACCATTGAAGGAATGGCGAAAGTCATTCAGCAATCCTTGCCGCGAGGATATACGGTTATGCGAGTTCACGTTTCCGGAGACTTTTTCAATGAACATTACTTCTTATCCTGGCTCAACGTGGCAATGAATAACTCTACGATCACTTTCTACGGGTACACCAAGGCGCTCCCATTTCTTATCAAGTACAAGAAGTACATCCCGGACAACTTTCGTTTTACCGCTTCCAAGGGCGGTACATGCGATAGCCTCATTGGCAGGCATCATTTGCGCTTTGCCGATGTTGTATTCTCAGTGAAAGAAGCCGAAGATAAAAAACTTGAGATTGATCATGATGACTCTCTTGCCTTTAGCGGTGGAAAAAAATCCTTCGCTTTACTTTTGCATGGTACACAACCTCCCGCGACTGAAGCTAGCAAAGCATGGGTTACTCTTATGCGTCAAGGTATTGGTGGATACGGGGACTCTTCAATGTCTCGCAACATGCTTGATCAACCCCAACCCTTGCAAGTGTACATTACCATTAAGAATGGAAAAATTCACTTGCCCATGAAAAGAGAAACGATAATATTTACCTCCAACCCACAAACAACGAAACGTTTCTCCGATTCATTCACAAAGCTTATTTATGCCAGCTGAAATATATCATTATCTCATTATCCGTGTAGAGGATGACAATTGTAAACTTCTATACTGGAATATGGATGCGCAGAAATGGACGGAAGATTTAACCAGGGCCACCCGGTTTGACCGCCCTGTCCTTTGCGAGTCAATACCTCGGGATGCGGCGGGTATTATGGAATGTGATGCTAATGGAATTGTACTACATTTCTATGGAGTTATTGATCTCCCTGTGGTAGGATTAGGCACAAACGTGAGATTTTATGAGCAAGTAACTGATTAACCAAATATGAAAACACTTCAAATTGAAGCACATAAAGACTTGGGTGACAGACACTCTAATAATGAATTACTTAAAGCCGCCGGGATAAAAAGAATTCATTTTGGATGGTACACACTCTATTATAATGGAGTACAACCAGATCCATCAAATGTTACCAATGCAATTAGAAACCCAAAAGGAGAATTGAAATGCGAAACCTAATCAAAGGCCGAATGAACGAAACCTTGGGATACACTATTGACCAAGGCGACCGAAAAGAACTTCACTCCCGCGCAGGAAGATTTTTGGGATACTACAGTGAGTCCCAAGACAAAACCTACAGAGCATCAGGGGCTTTCGTGGGTTATGGAGATCAGCTAATGCTTTTACTGGAAAATTGAACTGCCCTCTTGACAACGGACTGGAAAGCCGTATAATGGTGACAGTTGAGAGAGAAAAGAAAGACTTCGTAAGAGCAGTGGAATAGAAGAAGGGTTTGCGGTAAAAGTCCCGGAAAACCGCGTGATCTTTGAAATGTTTGGGATGAGGGTGTACACCGAAACACCGGGCCCTCAAGAAGCAGACGTACACCAGTGCTATTGGACTGCTTACCCCAATCTATTTTGGCAGAATATATCCGATGTTTGTAGAGTTTGTGAAAAAAGAAGAAAAACAAAGTATATTTCTGCCAGAAACTTTGCCTTATAAATCCCCAGTGACGGTGATCGGTAAGAGTGGGATATAAAAGGCAATCCGCTCCGCGAAGACAAAGGGAGCACCCTTAATGAGCATACAAGATGATATGGGAGCGCCTCGCCCATGAAAGAAATTCCGGTATAAATCAGAGGCTGAATGAACTGCATCCCGGAAATGTCTTGTTAAGGTAAACGGCGGAATGATAAGGAAACTACCACTTATTCATTCCGCCGTTTTCGTTTGTACCAATTCCTTGCTATACTTGAGTATAAATGGTTAGAAATTGTTATAAACCCCTCCATACCTCCCCAGGCTCTATTGTATTAGTACTTCGAGTACTTTAGTTTCTACCTTCTAACGAAGTTGAAAAAGAGTAATTAAAAGTAACAGTACTTTGTACTTAGTACAGCAAAATTTCAAACACTCACTTTTCGATTATTTATATTTCAAATCGATTATTTATATTTTAAGAGTAAATCGAATGTTCGACTTCGGGCAGAAAATCAAAACCTAAAATCTCCCTGTATTATTGTATTAGTACTTCAGTATTAATTACTGATTTTCTTCTGCTAACGCAGTGGAATAGGAGTATAGAATAAGAAGAGTAACAGTACTAAGTACTAATTCAGGAGTTTTTTACTCCATACATATTTTTCAGAAACCTCAAAAGCTCACTTTTCGATTATTTATATTTCAAATCGATTATTTATATTTTAAGAGTAAATCGAATGTTCGATTTAGTTCTTATAACTTCAACGTACATGTACATAAAAAATCCAGCTTTTGAAGCTGGAGTAAATCTGCGTAAGTACTTGATAAGTCCAGGTACTTACATCAATTTCATCCATGAAGAATACGATTATACCATTTAACACTTCCGTTTGATTTATATGGCAATAAATCTTTCCAGGCATACGGAAGATCGACCATTTCATTGATTCTTGACTGATTCAAGAGAGCATATATCTTGTCCACTTCCTCTTGAGTTTCTAGTACCAAATGTACCGGAATAAACGTGTCCGGTCTTTCTTGTATCGCTTTCATGTTATTTTCCTTTCTAGGTGGTTGTTATGCTTCAAATACCTTACATAAATCCTCAGTACCCTTCAAAAGCTCATTATTCCTTGTTTGGATTCCATCATCCAATACGTCCCGGTCAATCACAAATATATGTATATCACCCGGAACAGTAGAACGTACCTCTTCGACCACCCCTCCCTTTACAATAACATATATCTTATTCATAATTGTATTATACGAGTTTTTATAATCTTGTCAACTCCTCAAATGTTCCTTTTTTAAAAGAGTACTGTTTTTCATGCCTTCGAATTATATCCATCTCTACCCCCTTCCACACTTCTGTTTGAAAATCTCAAATGCCTCTTTCTCATTCTTGCTATGTCCCCAATCAGCCATCGTACATGCCTTGTTCCTACACTCTACCGTTATCCCATTAGTAGGATCAACCTGGTGACCAGGCATGGAAATTATAAACTCCCCACATAAAGGACATTTCAAATTCGTTACTGTTATCTCATTCATACCCTACATTCTACCCTTTCATCCCTCGTTGTCAAGTATCCACATTAAATACCCCCATTTTCTGGTGTTTATTTTCATATCCAATAAACCTGGTAAATCCTCTTGAGTATAAACATCCTTTAGAGGATAAAGATGGTTTTGTATAACCCCAGTTTCAAGGTGTAGCAATCGTAAGTAATTGCCATATACCGAGTCATACGAAAGAATTAAACGATAATGGCTTTTTTTCACACCCCCGACAAAAAGAATTAAATCCATTAACTCTCTTACTGATAATTCCTTGCGAGTGCTAAATACGTCTTTTAATGTCATATACCCGTTATTCTACCCTTTTCTCACCCGAAGTCAAGTCCCCATATATCCCATTTTTATCACCCAATCCCCACCTCTAAATCGAATATTCGACTTATTATAACTAAATCGAATGCTCGACTTGCTTTCTTAAGCTTGACGCCAAAAAGTTTATTTATATTCGAATTAGCCCGGTCGGTGAAATGCTTATAATAATACTTAACTCTTTGTAAATTATAAGGTTATAAAGATAAAATACCTACTTTTATAAATAAACTCTCTTTACGTCAGTCGGTGAAATGGATATATTTACATACTTGCCTATGTATCTTTTTCCTATTGAATAAGTATTTTTATATATATTTCGCATATAGATACTTATCTACGTTATAATAAGTTGATATTACCCTAATATCAAAAATATATCATTTTGATATGATACGCACACAGATTATAATAAATCGATGTTAATGATATGGAATAATAAATTTGTTATATTCAGCGAAATCGGTGGAATTACATATTTATTTGATTTGAACAATATACCATCCTATATATTATTTACGATTGCCATTCAGGCAATTATATAAACAACATATAGATCCTTGGACGCTGAAGTTTAATTCAAGGGATTGCTTGGAAAAGTTGTTCCGTACGCGCTACGGTTTAGTAAGAGATACAATCACCCTTACCGGCTATAAGACATATGTTATATTTATTCTTAGATAAAACTTTCATAAATCTATTTGTTTTTTCCATGATACTTTTAATAAGGATTTATCATTTCCATCGAAGATTACCAAGCAAGAAGGAAATGGAGCGCACGCAATTTTTATATTTTCACGGACAAACTTTATTCTACCGACGATAAAAATGATTTCAGATGCTTTGGTACAATAATCATAAAAGAATTTAACTTCTGTTCTGGCTGGAATTAAGCATACTACCAGGGCTCCTTTTAGAGACTCTAAGTATGCTTTTTCAATCCATTTTTCTTGTTGTCCTCTTGAGTAGGGTGGATTTAGAAAGACTCTTTCGTTAGACCAGTCTTTAGAGAGTCCATCATCCTTGATGGTGAAGAACTTTTTACATTTGGCAGAAGTTTTGGTACAGCAGGGGTCTAGGGTAAAATGAAAGCGGGAGTCCAACTTATTATACAAGTCTTGAGGGGTTGCCCATTCGTTACTATTACTTGAGAAGTGTACTGACATATTGTTTTGATTCATAGTGTTTATAGTATATCACATTTAGGGTTGCCGAGCAAGCTCGAAATGACGATAGTATGAGAGAGGAAGTCGAATGTTCGATTTAAGAATTATGATAAGGTTAATGATGGAATGTATATAATAAATCGAATTAGGAAGGTCGGTGAAATGATGATATTTGAGAAATAAATATAATAACTTGATTAGAGCAATTATGTAATGTATAATTATGGAAAGAGAAGGGGAGAGACGTATATGAAAGAGAATGGCAACGATAAGAATTTATTAGAGGAGGCATTAAGCATTAACGAGAGGCAAGTATTATTGATGAAGGATGCCAAGTTTAACTTTAAGCTAGTATGTGAATGGTTAAATAAGCATTATAAAGATGACTCTAAAAGATTATCTATTGCCGAGCGTGAAAGCTTATTACAAGAGAGTAAGGTTTTATGGAGTCGTCTCAGGATTTCGGTATCCGAAATGAAAAAATTGGATGAAGAGTATAATGGGTTATGTGTACGAGTGAATACGTATTATAACAAGGAGCTAATGAAACCAGTTTTACCGATGACTGAGTTTGATACCTTATTAAATGAAATATGGGATACTGACGACTGGTGG
>Ga0315284_10002431_pt1 | contig 26656 bp, 20 predicted proteins | sample YL17G09_16_MG_FD_203696 | JGI IMG/M metagenome (GOLD analysis project Ga0315284, IMG submission 203696) | Sediment microbial communities from Yellowstone Lake, YNP, Wyoming, USA - YL17G09_16 | ecosystem: Environmental > Aquatic > Freshwater > Lake > Sediment | place: USA: Wyoming | collected...
CCTGTGAGCTGCCTCGGCTCATGGAGCTGCTGGGGCCCTACGCTGGGGATGTGACCGTTGGTGTGGAGTCGACGTACAACTGGTACTGGCTCATCGACGCACTGCATCGGGTGGATGCTTCAGGCAACCGAAACACAACCCAAGGACATTTTGAATGGACCCGCGGGACACCGTGCGAATTCTGGGGATCTGCAGAAGGTCCAGTACCGGCAACGCCGCACTGGCTACACAAGCGAGCCGATCTCACGCGACGCACCAGCCGGTGGTGAATCTGGCATACGTGTGTTTGTAGGAAACGGAGGTCGTTGACTTCCGAAGCCATGAGCGAATTACGAGACGGATGGTCGAGAAGAGCGGAATAGGTGCGCGTGGACGAAGTCGCCGAGCAATACAGACCGTCCAGTCACAGAGTTTCGGCGCCTGGACGAGAAGAAGTCGCAGAAGAGCCAAACCCCGTTGGGGGGAGGGGGAAGATATTGCCTATTGACAACGGGCCTTCAATATATGTTGGTGGAAGTAAACCGGAACGCCACCACAGTGTAATGCCTTTCTGCGGCGGCTCCTTGCTTCTCTCCTCTCCTCTTGGCCTCGTCATGCCCAGTATGGTATGTAATTCGCGAACTTCTTTGACTGACTTTCTGGATTGGCAGGTTTGACAAGCCCTGATTCCACTGTCTCGGCGACTATTCGCGAAGCCATCGGATGGCTATTCTTGGGAATGTCAAATCGCTTGCGAACAGTTTGATTGGTGACCAGTTGGTTGTTGACATGATGAAGACAGCAATGCTGGTAGCAAGCGCGTATCCGGTCATCGCTGTCCATTCTTGACAATGGAACCGGCGCAAAGATGATGACCCGCGTGTAGTCGTCACCCTTCATGAACTTGGGGGCGGGTAACTGATATGCCTCTATTGCGTCAATGGCCCGGTCTACTCCGCTGCCACGTTCTTCACAGATATTCAATCGTCGCAACAGCGAGGCAAGAGATTCATTTCGTGATTTTGGCGCGGTATCGATAAATCTGTTGGTATCGACAAGTGGTGCGCCGGGATTGGTTATTGATAACCCCTGACTGTCCTGCCCAATAAGGTCTTCGTTCAGCAATATGTCCCGTATCGCGTTCTTCCCATCCGGCAGGTTCCTTCTGGAAAGCTGGAAGAAACTGTCATATTCGAGCTTGTTTAGAACATCGTCAACCGAGAGTCCGGTCGCAGCAATCTGCTCCTCAAAACAGATACCATGTGTCTTGGCAATGAGCTGTTTCACCTCGGACCGGGACATCTTCACCGTTTGCCCCGCAGATCGCGTGTATGAATCATATGCCGTTCCGTTTCGGGGATACACTGGCTTGTCTGCCCCCTCTGGAACATACGCGACCAAGACGGGCTTCCCCTGAATTTCAGACCAGAAATGTTCAAGTGCTATCGGCTGCGCCATATTGTGTCTGGCAATGTTTCCGAGTCTATGGATGATCTCGTCACCGTCCGCCTTTGAGAGCCCCGTCGGTACGCCATCGTTTCCTATGCCGAAGACCATGAATCCGCCTTGGGGCTGGTTCGCGAAGGCGCTCAAATGCTGCGTAATGCGATCCGATTTGTCCGACAAGGCGGACTTCCAATCCAACTCATTGAGCTCCGCCGGTACGGGCTTGAGACTACCGCGTATGAGCTCTTCTGCTCTGGTTTCCAATAGGTTCATAGTACCAGGGATTTTCTAGTTACATAAGTAAAACATTGATTATAAACAAGTTACATGATAGGCTGCCATCGGTGTCGGTATCGGGATACATAAGGATCGCACCTCTCCCTTCGCCCACTCAGGCACCGTGCTGAGTCTGCTGCCGTGACGACTGGCAGCGTCCCGGAGCCCGGCCTCTCCAAAAATAGCCTTTGACCCCAGGGATTTCGCGTCCTTCCTTCATTCCGTGCCACTCCGAATTTCCTGCGCCGCCTATTTGTTCAATTGTTCTAACGGATTGCCAACGGCCGATGCGCCCGCCTATAATATCGCTGGAGTGCCTTGCGTCAACCGGAGTGCCCGAGGCTTTGCGAGTGGACACGAGGATTGACGCAAGGACACGGAAGCGCTGCCGACAGTGCTGCGGGCGTTTTGGCCTTGGCGTGTTGTAAGATGTGCTGCTCGTTCTGCTACCATATTTACTCTTTCTGCGGCGGCGGTTTTCTTCCTCCCAACCTCAATGTACTTGACATCTGATGCTAAAAATCGAGTGTTCAAATCTGTCATGCACATTTTCCTATGAGGCTTGTGATTTTCTTGCGAAGCTCATCGATATCAAACGGCTTCTGGATAAACTCATTTGCACCCATATTGAGAATGCTCTGTGCCTCTCCATTCAGACTATATCCAGAGGCAAGCAAAACAACGATATCCTGATTGACATTCTTCATTGCAAGGAAGGCTTCTTTCCCATTCATTATAGGCATTACCATGTCCAAAATAACAAGGTCGATCGACTTCCAGTTTTCTGAGTAGAAGCCAAGTGCTTCTTTGCCATTGTGAAAAACAGTGACCGAATATCCCATTCGTTGCAACAATTTATTTATGCTTTCAGCGACAAACTGTTCATCATCTACCAATAAAATATGCCCATGGCCATTCTCCGCTGGTACCAATTTTTCCTCAGAGACTGTACTTTGACCCTCAATTCTCAGGAGGGGGAAATAGAGGTGAAATGATGTACCGTGATTTGGTTCACTATAGACCGTAATAGCGCCTTTAAGGCTTCTCATGGTGCCATAGGCGGCTGGTAATCCCATTCCGGTGCCTTTGCCTTGCTCTTTGGTTGTAAAAAAAGGCTCGAATATGCGACTCAATGTCGTTTTTCCAATTCCGCAGCCGGTATCAGTAACACTCAAACATAGGTAGGTACCGGGAACAATCTCATATGGTAAAGACATAGAGTATTCCAGATCCAGATTGATAATGCCTGTTGTGAACACGATATCCCCACCTGAAGGCATAGCATCACGGGCATTCAACGCAATATTAAGAAGTGCATTCTCTATTGCAGTTGGATCGCCGAGTACAGTAGATGGGTTGGCATTAAGTTCTTGCTTGAGATTGATTCTCTTGTCAATAGTGTGTTTTAAGAGTGTAATGACGTTCGCTACTATGTGATGAATATCAACAGTTACCGCAAGTAGATTGCCTTTTCGTGCAAATGCAAGGAGTTGGCTTGTCAATTCTGCTGATCTGCGAGAACTTGAAAGAATGCCTTCGGCAAGCTCGCTTATTTCTGCATTGTCTTTCGCGGTTATACGTATTAGATTTGCAAAGGCCATGATACCTGTCAACTGGTTGTTAAAGTCATGGGCGATTCCACCAGCAAGCAGGCCGATTGCCTCAAGCTTCTCACCTTGGCGAAGCCGCTCCTGACTGTCTTTAAGCGCCTTTGTTCTTTCTGCAACGCGCTGTTCGAGGGTCTGGTTCATAGCGCGTATGGCTGTGAGTGATCGGTTGCGCAATGATTCGTAATAAAATGACAAAATCGAAATGACAACCATCACCCCACAATAGCGAATTGCATATTCATGGGTGTATCTTGCATTTGAAGTACCGGAATCCAAAAGGAAAACGAGAATAGTTCCAACATTATATGAAATTAGAGCAATAGCCCCTTGTTTCTTACCTAATAAAAAGAGAGCAATGAGAGGGAATGGAAAACACCAAAATACTATCGCAGGATCAGGAAACTGAGTAAACAGCAATACAAGAAGAACAATGCCGACAAAAATGACAAAACTAGTATGAATAATTCTCTTCAGATGAGGAACCAGAATATGAGCTAGCAATATTGAACTGAAGATCAAAACACCAATTAGCGAAATAACGCCGGCAAAAAATCGTTTATCTATTGCATCGCTAATTCCGAAATACGTGGTTGTCAGTATTGCTATAATTAATGAAATACCAAAAACCATATCTCGCATTCGAGATTCAGACGGATCCAAATTCATTACTGATGATTCCTCGGCCATTTTCGAATCAGCCATATTTGTTTCCTGTCAAATTGAAGTTCGGAACGTCTTCTGCCTTTGCATTTCTTCTTGCTTTCCGCCGCCAACGTTGAGGATTCTTTCCGAAACGCCGCCACAGCAAGCCCCCGGCAACGAACCGTCTTCGTTTCGGAAAGAATTCAGTTGAACGAAGCCGCTCCGCTGCACTGCTCCTACGATCGAGCGCGATGGGCATTGTATCGGCAGGTTTCCCGTGTCAACAAGGAAAATAATGGAGGGCACAGGCGGGTGGGCATGGGTTTGTGGCTTTTTTGCGGGAAGATGCCGGCATGAGACCTCTGCAGCGATGACTTCTCTTCTCTTTTCACGTAGAAACACCCTTGCCGCGCAATGCACTGCCCTGGCTCCGGCCGCGTGTTTGCGCGTGATGGCGATCTCTGGGACGTTGCCGGTTGAGTGCCGTGTCTATGCCGCTTGGGCGAGATAGCCTCCCGGATCGGGTTTCCTAATTTCCCGGACAACGCACATGCGCTTGCTCCCGCACACAGGGCGCGGAGCCCAGGTCCGCACGGGCGGTTTCTCGGGGTCTTCCGACGTGGCTGACGACTCCACGATGCTCTCTGCCGGCTCCGGCGTACCGGTCGGCCTTGCCCTTGCCCTGCTCCACGCGCACCTTCATCCGATCGCTGTCGATATGCACCGGCTTGATGGTCGCGCACTCCAACAGACGTATTCCCGCCGAGTACAGCAGCATGATGATGGCCTTGTCTCTGATCTTCCTCAACGCAGCAATCATGCGGTCGATCTCCTGACGCGATAGCACCGTGGGAATGTGGCGGGGCGTTTTCATCTGGGTGAAGCCGGCCATGACCGTGGAGCCTGGCGCCATGAGCGTGTAGAAGGTCTTGAGGGCATTGATACGCAGGTTGACGGTACCGGGAGCAAGTGTGCGCTGCTGGATGAGCACGAGCAGATACTTTCGGATCTGGTCGCTGGTGAACAGCAGTGGTGAGATGCGGTACAGCTTGACAGCATCCAGGATGCAGTGCACGTAGCTGGTCACGGTCTTCTCACTGTAACCCTTGACGCGCAAGGCGTCCATGAACTGCGAGCGAAGCAGGGTCATACACTCTCCTCTGCTGAAGGTGAAGGAGGAACACAGCAACAGAGGGCAATGTACATGCGCGGAGCGCGAGGTCAGCGAAATATCTGCGAGATTGGGGTACCAACCGGTGGCCTCTACAGCCTGGAAGTCACCACGGCACTATGAAAAGGATGGGTCACGAAGTGGCATGGACTGCGGCCGCTCTGTGCGAGGGTGGTAATCGAGCAGGCACTTGGTGGCGTTGGTTGCGGTGGTTGCGTGCATCGGCGGGATCGAGTCGTCAGAGGAATTCGCAGAAGGTACGGCATCTCCTTGTCACGGAGAGTTGATTGTCTTCTCGCTTTTTCTTCTCGCTTCTCTGGATCGCTTGTTTCCGGTCTCCGATGTCTCCTGCTATCGCTCGTCTCAGGTTGCCTGTTTCCTGGCTTCTGTCAACAAATTCCGCAAAGGTAAGGATGCTGCCGCGGAGCGGCTTTGTTCAACGTTGACGCATGGCGAAGTGCCCACCCATAATATCGCTGAAGTGCCATGGAGTAAAGCGGAGTGCCCGACCGAAGGGAGTGGACACGTAGCGCTACGGAACGGACACGTAAGCGCTACCCCTAGTCCAAGCGGGCATTTGGGTGGAGGGCTGCTTTGAGCACGGAACCGCCATGCGTTTGTTGTTTGCTGTATGTAAAGCACCTACCACATTTCACTTCTTCTTCGGCGGCGGTCTTCTGCCTTCTCTCTTCGTCTTTCAGCCCCCGTTCTTCTTCTGCCTTGGCGGCGGCGTCATCATTCTTCTTGTCCTTGTAGCGCCCCAGCCCTTCAGCGCCGTAGCGGAGGATGAGCGAAGGCGCTATTTTTTCCTTTCCTTGAGTGTACACTCGACCAAGTCAATTTCGGTGGGGGAAAGGCCATACAATCTGAAAACATTACCGTCAATTTCCTGTTCGACAGCTCGTATTTGAGCCAATTTCAAATCGTTCTTTGCCTTTGAATCATTGAGTTTGAGAATCTCTTTGCAGAGATCAATTAAGGAAGAACAAATGCGATTATCATGGTCGGATGACAGCTTCTTGATCGGAATTATCTCAAATTCCCTGATGTAGTTGGTTGGAGACGTGTAGGTTCTCCCATACCACCATTCCATTAGTTTTGAGTTGATAATTGACAATAAATAATAGTTGGAATAGTCGGATGTATTCTTGGCAATAATCGTTGTGCCCAACGTATAGAACTGCCTTGTGTCTATAGTGGCAATGAGGCGTGAGCCGCTATATCTTTGGAAAACAATCTTCTCCTTTTGCTCAAACCTTTCCGGTTCGCCCGGTCGGGCGGTAGCTTTCTTCTTCATTTCTTCAGGTCTGTAATCAACAAAGCGATTGCCCTGCCAGTTTATGGAATACCTCGAAATATCTTCTCCGCTGAGTAATGGCTGGCAATTCTTGGTCTTTGAGTAGCTGAGCACAAAACGGTTATTATCCGCGGTCATAATTCCATATTGCAGATGCGCAATTTCCGCGAGTTGAACGGATTGAAACTCTATCTTATGCGTAAGGTTCTGCATTGCTGAAGAAGAAGACAGGTCGATAATGAAGTTTGGCGCGTTGATTGTTGATGTGCTAACAGTCTTTTGGCCAGCAACCACCTTCTTGTGAATATCATAGTCAAGGACGTTGAATGAGTACTTTGATTGTCGTTCCTTCCTAACGAAGAACAGTATCGGCGAAACTGACACTTTGGCAAAAGGGTTCTCAATTCGGGTGATTTGGAGTAGCCTATTCTCTTTTGTGACGATCTTCCGAAGTGCTTTGAAGCTGTCCAGATTGAGCCATGTATCTGAAATAATGAAACCGAGGGTACCGTTGTCTTTGAGAAGGAGCCTGAGAACTCTTTCCACAAAGAATGAGTAGATGTCGCATTTCTTTTCTGCTGTGTCATAGTACTTGAAGCAATATGCAAGAAGCTCTTTCTCGATATTGTGAAGTTTTATGTAAGGAGGATTGCCCACAACAACATCGAAGCCGCCGTTTGCAAATACAGAAGGAAACGCAGAAAGGTAATTGAAAGGCTTCGTTGAAGGCAAGTCACTGAAGTAGCCTGTCAACCCAGAATTCGCATTTCGGTTAATAATCTCTTCGTTGGTAAGAATATCGTCAAATGCAGTATTTCTCTCATCATCACTTGACTTGTGAAAACGCTCATGCAAAGCGGTCAATTTCTTAAGAACTTCGGTGCGACTACCGTTGAAGATGTCGGTTTCATCGACAACAAGGTCACCAGAGACAAGGCTATTGCCGCACCTAATATTGAGCTTAAGGTTGGGGAGGAGTTTCCTGCCCTTGATGTCTTGCCAGCTAATGCCTTCAAGCGCCTTTATCATCAGGTTCAGCTTTGCAATCTCAACAGCCCTTTCATCCAAATCAACACCAAAAATGTTGTTCTGCAGGATTTTGCGCCTTGTGTCGAATTCGAATAGTCCGGTTTGATTGTTATTTACCCGTTCATAGTTACGCTTGAATTCCTCAAATACTCTTATGAGGAAGGACCCACTGCCGCAGGCAGGATCGAGCACTCTAATTCTCTCGAGGTCCTTCTCCGTTTTGCACGAGGACAGAGTTTTACCAACAGTGTTCACCACAATTTGGTCGACAATGTCATCGGGTGTATAGTAGATGCCTTGGGACTTCTTCTTTCTCCCGGCTGATTGTTCTTCGACTCGAATGCCACCTCGGCTTTTCTTAAGCAATTCTGCGAGAAAACTCTCATATACCTCACCAATGATGTGAACCGAAAGCCTCTTGAAATCAATAGCGGATAACTGCTTGATAATCGGGACAATTGCATCGTCCTTTATGTACAAATCATCGCAGCCGTTCGGTGAGAACAGTTCAGAATTGAATTTTTCGTCCATTTCCGAGAATATTCGCTTCAGTTCCATCCATTTATCTTCACGACTATGAAGGATAGCATAGAGCTTATTCTGGCTGATAACCGCATTGTCTGCGCAATAGTCGATGAATATCAGGCGATCAAGCAATCGCTGTGTCATCAGGTCAATCTGATCGATGGGGTACTTGTCTCCAAATTCTTTACGGATATGAGACCGGAGCGATGAACGCCAGGATTTCAGCTTCTCAAAAAAATCTTCGCGAATTTGTTCTTGGGGTGGATAGAATATCGTTGATTCAGACCACCTTCCTTGTGAGGATATCAAGGAAGGCTTGCTGAGTTTTGTAAGGAATTCTATGCCTTCGTCGGCATGAATATCCACATATTCGGTTGGATTAGCATTCGGCCAGAGTATTTCATGAAATGCATACTTCTTGTCCTCATACAGTCGGTTCTGAAAAATGCTGTACACTCTCCATTCCACGAAATTTGTCAGGATACCCCACCAAATGCCCTCAGCCTTGCAGTATCCATTCAGTTGCTCTACAAATGTTTTGCTCTGATACCTTCCGTCAAGCATGTCTCGCTTTGATGCGTCTTTTGACTCAATAACAAGAATGGATGCTGCATTGTCGTTTTTGAGAACAATATCCGGCTTCTTTCCAGTCTTGACTTCTTGACCCTGATTGATTACTATGCCACCTTTTTCCCAACCGAGTACTCGAAGTAGGTCAAGTGTATAGTGAGATTGGACGCTCTCTTCTGACGTTTTCCAGGTATTGTGCTTCTTAAACTCAGAAATGAGTCTGCTCAACTCGCTGCGCAGGACGGTTTTGTTCATGCAATTGCCTTTCTTGTCATTTTCGCCACAGGACGGGGCGTGTCTTGGGGGCGCTACCCTCTTAAGCCTTTAAATATAGAAGAATTCACTGCCATTCTTTTTGGTTTTGTTTGCCGCCGCCTCTTTGTTTTGAACGGGGGCTCTGTCTTTGTCATTCTCTTAACGTTAAGGATTCTTTCCGAAACGCCAACACAGCAAGCCCCCGGCAACGAACAGTCTTCGTTTCGGAAAGAATTCAGTTGAACGAAGCCGCTCCGCTGCACTGCTCCTACGATCGAGCACTATGGGCATTGCATCGGCAGGTTTCCCGTGTCAACAAGGAAAATGATGGAGGGCACAGGCGGGTGGGCTTGGGTTTGTGGCTCTTTTGCGGGAAGATGCTGGCATGAGACCTCTGTACCGACGACTTCTCTTCTTTTTTCACGCAGAAACACCCCGGCCGCGCAATGCACTGCCCTGGCTCCGGCCGCGTGATTGCGCGTGACGGCGATCTCTGGGACGTTGAAAAAGGCCGCTGTTCACTACCGACGCTCACACTTGCGCATAATATGTAAGGGTTTTGAATAATTGATCGTATAACCCACATGCCATCTACTGGGGACCGTATCGGGTTGCCCGCATGGAAAAGAGCCATGTCGTTGGCAGGATCGCCGGCGATCTCCGCGAACATTGTCTGGGGCAAACATCTCATGCCTGCAATATACTCTTGGCCCCACTGCTGCAGGGTCATACACTCGCCTCTGCTGGGTAGCAACCGGTACCCTCTACAGCCTGGAAGTCACCACGGCACTATGAAAGGGGTGGGACACGAAGTGGCATGGACTGCGGCCGCTCTGAGCGAGGGTGGTAATCGAGCAGGCACTTGGTGGCATTGGTTGCGGTGGTTGCGTGCACCGGTGCCATTAGGATGCACGAGTGGTCTGTGACAGGGGCTGGACGCTTCCTGTGGAGATCTGTCAATCAACAACACCACCACGGCAAGGATGCTGCCGCGGAGCGGCTTTGTTCAACGTTTACGCATGGCGAAGTGGCCAGCTATAATCCGCTGAAGTGCTGTGCAGCAAACCGGAGTGCCCGACCGAAGGGAGTGGACACGTAGGTTTGCGGAACGGACACGGAAGCGCTACCGACAGGGCTCTGGCCATTTGGGTGAAGGGCTGCTTTGATCCCGGAACCGCCATGCGTTTGTTGGTGGATGTAAACCGGAACGCTACCATAGTGTTCGTCCTCTTGCGGCGGCGGTCTTCGCTCTTGCTGTCCTGATTCTGACTTCGCAGCCCCCCCGATTGGTCTTGGCGCCGGAGCGGAGGATGAGCGGAGGCGCATCTTATCCGTCCAAGGCTTTGACCACTGCCCTGTCAACGTCGCTGTAGAATACAATATCAACCTTATCAACAACGTCCTCGGGTAGTGCCGCAAACTGGCTCTTGTTCGCGAGTGGAATCAGAGCCCGCCGTGCGCCATTCTCCATTGCGAGTTGCAGCGGCTCCGTTATTGATGAAGGCCCTTTCACATTCCCTTGTATTGTCAAATCACCCAGAATGATCGTGCCGGCTTGCACTTGTCTGTTGCGGATTGACGAGATGATTGCCGTGAAGAATGCGACACCACACGGACATTCAACCCGGCCACCCGAAAGATCAACGGCTTCGGCGATGATGTCTTTTTGAGAGAGCTCCTGAGTCAGTCCCAATTTGTCCTTGACGTTAAGAAGGTAACTGTGAGCCCGGTTGAGTGATTCTTTCAATGTTTTGTCCAAACCCGCAGGCGTGCGCAGTTTCCCCGTGCCGGCAGTAATCGTAACTTCAAGACGGAACAGTGCCACTTTTGCCTCAGAATCCACGGTGGCAGTGTATACAGTGCCAGGAGGTAACGGATCCTGAGAAATGGCCCCCGCTCCACCTTGTTCTGGGATTCCTACGGTCTTCTCGATGTCCGTCTCTTTGTCAATGTATGAGAAGCTTGTCTTATAGAATTCAAATGACCCCCGCTTCTTAAGTTGTTCCTTCACTCTCCGGCGGCCTTCAAGGGCAATTTCAACGTACTCAAGAAGCTCCTGCTTCGACCATTTGCCGTGCGGATGGAGGATTTTCAGAAGGCCCGCGACTGTCTTCCTTGCGGCAGTGGCATCACGCCCCTCGACGTGTGTACCGAAACGGAATTCCTTCTCGAGCTCATCAAACCGGTTCTGCTTTCTCAATGACCGAAATGCTTCTGCCAGGTAGTCAGTCACAAACCCATAGTGAGTCGTCAAGATATCCTTCGATGTCTTTGGAATCTCCCATCCAGGAAGATAGAAATGCATTCTATCGAGCAAAGCAAGATCGAATTCCTTTGGCAAAGGCTGGAAGAGATCTGTTGCCGAATTTTGCACTAGACTGTCAACCGGCTGATTGAGATTGCCGACAAATACCAATGAAGCGTCAGCCAATACCTGTGTCACCCCACGGCTGAACCGCCCATTCGCCATGTAGTCTTTCATGATCTGCATGACATCGGGGTCGGTAATCCGCATTCCACCTACTTCATCGAAGGCAACCACATCCCAGTGTCCCACAAGACCCACCTTCCTGCGGGCATTGTTGTAAAAGAGATTCGCACTGCTGGCTTTTCCCCCTGATAGGAGCATCGAATATGGAGACATTTCACTATAGGCGTATGATTTGCCCGTTCCGCGAGGCCCCAATTCGATGAAGTTGTAGTTTTTCTCAACAAATGGTATCAACCGCGTTATGAGGAGGAGCTTCAGCCTGCTTTCCATGTGTCCCGGTTCCAGCCCAAAGCTCCTTATGAGGAGATCGACCCACTCTTCCCGTGAAAGATTCTCGCGCGAACCGGCATACTCGTCGGGGTCGAAGCGCGCCAATTGAATGGGCTTGAGGTCCACGATATGGAACGGACTGGGTTTCGTTGTCTCGTCCGGGACCCGATATTCTATTTCCACTATTGCCCATATTCCACCCTCAAGAAGCCTCTCGTATCGACGATAGAAGTCTTCTTGAATGTGAATCTTTGAGTAGTTGAAGTGATCCATCGATGCCCAATACTTGCTTTCGCCGGCAAGAAACCGCACCTCAACACGGTCGATGAAGCGATGCTTGCCTTTCTGTTCGACAAGCGCCTGTGCCTTGTTCGATTCATCATGGCGAAAGTAATTGTTGGACAGTGTCTCCTTGACAGCATCAATACCGATCCGGATTTCGTCTTCGTTGTCAGATGCACAATACTTCCCGAGCAGATATTCCAAGACATACGAAGGAACATTTTCCCCACCTTTGATTTGGTGAAGCAAGTCCTTTCGAACGACCTTGCCGGCAAACGCTACCACCGCTTTCTGGTCAAGTGCATCGTGCTGCATATGTATTCTCCCGTTGGATCACTCCATCATACCGTTCTTCAGCTTCACCTTGTGCCAAATCAATCGTGTTTGTGGATCGCTGGCTCGTATTTCGATCTCGCCACCGCTGAAATCGGAGTCAATGAGGATGGGTACAGATGTCTCTTTGTTTGGTTGCAGCAGAATATCCCCAGTTCGCGGGTCGCGTGCATCGCAGTCCGCGGCAACTCCGACTACCTTCGCTGCCGCCATATCGCCATCGAACGCTTCTAACCTGACAAGTTGCGCCTCGCCGAAAACGTCGGAAGGAGATAGAACGAGGGTAAGACCAACAACCCTTGATGTGAACCGATCGGCCCTGTATCTGATTTCGATGCTGGCCGTGCGGGCAGCATGAGGCAGCATTGCCTTGACTTGAACGATGATTACAGGTATAACGGACTCCTGCAAGCTGATTCCGCCGTGAAAGTAGCCCTCACCATCGGTGTATACCTTCAACCCAAGGGGGACACACGCCTCATCAATTGGCCCCTGTATGCCTACATAATGGGCGGGAAAGATCAATGAACCAGGATCTTGCCCATAGGACTTGCCCAGGAGACAACGCCTCTTGGAGGTTTTCCACTCGCCTTGCGGTTGGTTCACCACATCACCGGGCTGAATCTCAGGAAACAGCACATGGCCATGGTCGGAAGTGATGACAAACCTTACAACGCCATTCTGCGCCAGGAGCCGCATGGCAGCAGCTATGTCGGATATGACGTTGGAGAAGTGCTTCCGAGCCTGCCTGCCAGTCACGTTCTCACCGATCATGTCAATTTCCTGGCTTCGTACAACAACGAGGTCTGCATTCACTATTCGTGAAGCGATCTTCTTCTGTTTCGAGAGCAGGTCGTCGAGGGTCATGTCGGCAACCCGATCGCCCAACTGCTCTTTGAGCCATCTTGTTCGGTCGTTAACATTTGAGATGACTCTCGTACCGAGCGCAGGCACCAGCAGACCCTTCTTGTCCGCCATCCCAAGGTAGCCGTCTGCCTTCGGCATGAGCGCGGCCATGCCGAAATCGGTTACAGACGGAAAGACAGTCGCGGCATGGAAAATGCTCACATCTCCGCACGGCGCGGCAACCTCAGCAAGATCGTGCCCCATTTCGTAACGGAGTGAATCAACGAGAAAGTATGCCACTTTCAAACGCTGCTCGAGATTAGGCTGAACGTGCGTTGGAAAGACCGCCGTTTGGCGAAGAACGCCTTCTGGCGGCCACCCGTCTGCCTTGACGCAATCCAAGAGACTCCCTTGTATCTTCACTGCCAACGCGGCATACATACGCCTCGCGAGCTCAATAATGGAACCGATTGTAGAATCGTCCTGGCTATTGGCAACCGCCTTTTCAAAGAGACGCTGGCTACGGTCAATCTCAAACCAGCCTCCTGTGGTATATGCATGCAGGAGGTCCGAGCTCTTCTTCGTCGGCTTGAAACTTGCTTCTATTCTTTGCACAACTTCGAGGAGTGCAACAGCCCTTTCGACGACGGACCACAACAGCATGCGGTCCGGTCGAGAACGCCAGATAGAAGCCCTGCGCTTGATGATGATGTCACGTGCACCGGTAAGATCGAGGGAAAGTGCGCGGGCAACTGTCCTGCCGAGTAGAATCTCTTCCTCGAATGGAAATGTGTCCCGAATGCCGAGATCCGGCAGGATATCTGCGAATTCCGCCAAGTGCAATTGCTGTTGGACCGTGTGGGCGATCTTCATATACTCCACGACAAGCCCGGAGTCGGAGCGCATGCGGTTGCATACAAGATCAATCACCGGTTTGCTCTCAATTGACGCTCTCGAAACCGCCTTCAGAGGCTCGGGAATGGCCCCTGCAAGATCGAATGCAAATTCACTAAAGAGTATGAATGCAGATAGACGGTTGCGGACTGCCTGGAGCTCCCTCAGGTCAGCAGATATTGGCAGACCGAGGGCGGTGTCAGCGAGGCGGAGCAGTTCGTCGATAGCGCCGTGCGTGTCCATAACCTGCCTGGCGTTTGACATATCGCATAGAAAGCGAGGAAAGATCTCGCTTGCCGAATCGCTCTTGAAAATGCTCTCCAAAATGGGATTACGGTGACTCTTCTCAAGGTCATCGAGAAGATCGAGCGTCGGATTCCCTTCCCTGAATAGGCGCGTTATGGTATCTGCGTGGCCGGGCAGTGCCTGACGGGCAAGCGATTCTGCTTTGTTGCCTTCGGTATCGCCAAAAGCCACGCCAATGCGCGCATAGACCTCAAATGGGTCATTTCGCTTTTCTTCCTCGTTCTGGCCGCGTGCGTAGAGCAAATATATGAGCAGGCACTGTGAACTCGAAGATGAGGTTTCAGAGCTGTTCATCCTCAAATAATTCTCGTCCGCGGATCGTCGTGCTGTTAGAAGCGATTCTGCGGCGGAGACTATTGTCGTGCGCGGAGCTCTGAATTGTTGGACAAAATCCATGAAGAGAGACTCAGGATCATACCACACAACGATCCGACTTTCTTCAAGCAGATCGATTAATCGTTTTGTCAGCCAGGAAGAAAAATTCATGCTTATTCCATCCGAAGAAATAGAGATGTTGACCTATGGAATTGGCGGTGCGCCGCACAGTGTGAGTATCGTATTCACAAAAGCCTTCAGTTCCGGGCAGGCACCGATGGCAATGGACAAATCCTCGCCTCGAAGTATGCTCGACCCGTCGCGCACCTTCACATACCTCTGCCTGCGGCCGTTCAGAAAGACTTCGTTGAGCCGGTACGAAGGAGGTTTGTTGTGGTTGACGGATTCGGGTTGCCCGGAGGGTTGCGTGCGATTGCTGCCCGCAAGCTTCTGTATCTTCGGCCAATACGGCAGCAACCACGCCTCAAAATCGTGCTGCGCCGCATGAGGGTAGAACCGTTCGTTTCTCACCCACGACTGCATTTTAGTCTTGGCATCATTAGCGTTTGTGAAATCATTGGTTCCCGTATACACATCAGTGAGAGCAATCACGGCGTCGGCCGGACGCTGACCACTGCTCAGCAGATTCTCGACGCACCGCTTGAGCTTGTCCTCCTTGGGTATGCGCCCGTCGTACGGCACCGGATCAAGCTTTGGCATGTTTCCCGCCAGTCTGGCCTGCAGGAATGCACGAAGATACGGCATGAATGCCTTTTCCGTTTTGCCTTCGACCATTATTGCGATCTTCATGCCCTGCCTCCCATCCTGCCCATGCGCCAGACTTCGTCGAGTGTATACTCCTCAAGCCACTTTCCGAGATCCAGCGTGTCTGCCCACTGCGCGGAAGTCGTGCCGTCGTCATTGAGGTCCATAACCAGAACTTCCTCGGGTCTGAGAAACTTGACAAGACGGTCTGAATGCGTAGCGATGATGATCTGGGTGCGGGCCGATGCTTCCCGAAAGAGATCGGCTAATTGACTGAGAAGTTCGGGGTGCAGGCTGACTTCTGGTTCGTCAATAAGCGTCACGGCTGTCAGACCCGGACTCTGAAGTAATGTCACGAGCCAAATGAAGCGCAGGGTGCCTTCGGACAATTGGTGCATGTAGAGCGGGGCGTTGAAATTTTTGTCCTTCCAGGTCATGGCAAGCGTACCCGCCGCGACAGGCGGGAAATCCAGGCGCTCGAAGCCGGGGAAGGCTGCCTTGAGAGAATCTTCGACCGCATCAAAACGATCCCGATTCGCTTCACGCAGATAGTAAAGGCAGGAGACGAGGTCCTCGCCGTCCTTTCCGGGCAATTCTGCAGGCCGCATGGGTTGCGGAAGGCGCACGGGCGCGCGGGGATCGACATTGAGAACATGATAGAACGTTGATGAACCAAGGCGCTTTCTGAAATCCTCGGGCTGCTTGTACATCTTCGGGACCTGGGAAAGAGATGTTTCAAGCGGGTTGTGGTCCCAGGTGGGACGAAGGAGTTTGTGAGTCTCTGTGTCGTAGTATTTTACATCGGAAAATCGTGAGTCAATATGCAGGAACGGCGTTCCCCTGTCTGACTCTCGCGCCTGAGAGATCTCTTCAGACGCGATTGCGTAGGCGGTTCCCTTCGCTTCAAGCGCCAGCGTGTATTTGAGGGGCTGGTACCCGGTAACCGGCATGTCGAGCCCGAACTCAATATGCGTTGCTCTGTCAATCGTCAGCAGTGCCGCGATACCGGACAGGTCGCTTATCCTCTTGTTAAGGCCGCCATTCGCCGAGATCGCCAGCAGATCGATCACGTCTAACAGCGATGTCTTCCCCACGCCGTTTGCCCCAATCATGACCGACAAAGGCCGTAGGGGGATTTCAATGTCGTGGAGCCGACGAAAACCCTTCACCGAAAGGCGAGAAAAGTCTTCTTTCTCGCGAGTCTGGTTCATACTATTCATTCGCATCCTCCTCGTTAGTCAGTTCTTCTTCTGTCTGTTTCTTGCGACGGCCCTTCTTGGAACCCGCAGCAGGCTGTTTCACCTCGCACAAATCCTCAAGATCGTGCGCTATCGCAATCGATCGATCCCGTTTGCAAACCTCGCGCACGCGATCGGGCCAGATCGTATACGCAAGATGCGCCCAGTCGTAGTCGCCTTTGGAAAGCTTCTTCCAGATCTCCTCCGTCTCCTTCGCCCAGGAGCGAAGGCGGAAGAGCTTGTGAAACGGCGCGGCATTGATGATGACGCCGTCGTTGAGATTCGGTTTATACGGCAACGCGGCGATGCGAAGAAGCTCCTCGCGAAACTCGCGGAGCTCGATGAGAAATTGTTTTGCCGCGTCAAGCCGGTCACGCGTCTGCGTCGCCGATGCGCCGGAGGTACCGGACAGGGATGATTCCTGGCGGCCGGCGCAACGCTCGACTTCGGAAATCTTCGGTTCGAGATAGCGGTTGACAATGGTATAAATGGTCTGGTCGGTTAATCGCTGATAATAGACCCAGATGGTGTATGAACCCGACGGCGTGGAGAGCGGCCAATAGATCGGCGCCTTGCGGCGGCTCTTGGAATAGCGTTTGAGATGGTCCTGGAAAAAACCGGATGGTTTGCGGAAGTAGTCGCGAAGGTCGGAGACACCGAGAATTTGACAGGCCTCCTGCTCGATTGACTGGGCACGGTCTTTCCAGATGATATCGAAGACTTCACGAATGCGACGGACGTTGTCCTCCTTGTGCGCGACTGCGCCGTCGAAACCGGGGTCGTCGACGAGAATGCCGTCCCAGGAGATGCGGAGGGGATAGTCGGCAGGGACGTCGGCGGGAGCGGCGGGAAGGCCGTAGGAGTTTTGGAGCATGCCGGGGGGGCAGATGGGGAGAGGGGCGAAGGGGTCGGGCAATTCTCGCTTTTGCCCCAGAATGCAGGATTTCATTGCGTCCCACCTGCCTAGTAGTGTGCCAACCGCGAATTGTAAGACATACGAGCCAACAGATTCCAGAGCGGATACCCCAAAGTAGTCTTGTATCCTATGGTCATCGCTGCAAACTTCAAACGCTTCGAAATCGATATTTGGCAATTTGGATTCTGAACAAACAAGATTGGATATCTGCATGCACTCATTGACGATCGTGTCGGATTTAGACGAATATTCTTCTCCGAAGCAAGCCTGCAGTTTTGCCAATGACTCGAAAGAACCCATTTGCACAGGTAGAAAAATGCGATCATCCTCAAAAAGAGAATAGAATGCGGCTTTGTCGTTCCAAACGGCGAGTGCCAAGCGAGATATCTCAGGCAATGAATTTGGCTCTTCGAGCCAAGGGATGGTATTGACTATGCCGGTTTCAAATGACCCAGCTTGAGCTTGGAGATGAACAAGCGCTCGAATTGGCGCTGAATTGATATAGCCAAGACAGTAGCACGGCTCATAGTTGCGCGGGGCAAACACAACAGGTCCTTTATCGGCGAAAATGCAGTCCTGCGGCAACGCACGCGGAGAGAAACCTTTGATGGTCCTCCTTGGGTAAGTTATGCCCGACAGCCTGTAGTAAGTCGAAGCCCTCTTGCTTTGGGCGTCTGTAGAATAGCCTATCCGATTGTATTCGCCCACTTCTTTGCCATTGCTCTGCCATTTCACAAGCAAATGGATATCATTGTAGAAGGTTTCAAAATAGCCTCCCTTTGAGAAGAACACCCACGTTTTCCCCCAGCCAATTTCTTCGGGTGATGATTCCCAAACCAATCTCAGAAAGCGAAAGTCGTCGTATGTTGTACTCCCCGCACGGACAGATCCGCCTAACTTCTGCAGGCTCTTTGCAGATTTGGACCATTCCCAAAAGGAATTTGGGATGTTATAGAGAAAACGATTGCTCTCAATCCCTTGCAGGCGCTCTCGCTGGACAAGGACAAGCTCAGGGATTACTTTGCCCAGGAAGTTGCCCTTGATTGCGTCAAATAAGAGAGAGTCTTTGTTTTCAGCTCTTCTAAGGTCTATTGCGAGGCATATCCCATCATTTGCAGTTGGAACAATGAAAACGGAAGCACATGCAAATACCATCGCGCCGTCAAGAACACCTCCACCCAAGTCCAAGACAGAAGCAACTGAAGGCAAGAACCTATTGCCTCTCCATTCAGAAAGTGTCTTTGTGTAAAGGCAAGCTCTTGATGTAAGCGCGCCGACTATCCCATTTTCACTAATCAAGAATGCTCTTTCAACAAAAGACGCCAGTATGTCAATAAAGGAAGTCGGATAGGAACGGTTTATATACGCAATGGTGCTGACGGCTACTTCCCCAAACGGCGGATTCATCACCACCACATCAAACCGTTTCCTGCACACATCCACAAACGCAAACCCTTGCGCCGCATCCTCGGCAAACAATCTTCTCCTTACACCCTCTCCATTCTGCGCCTGTTCCGCGTACTCTCTCAGCGCGTCAAGGATCAACCCTTCTGCCTTGTCCCAGAACTCCGCATCCGAGATACCCCTCACGTCAAACAATCCTACCTGTTCCGCCTGCGGTTTCTTCTTCATCTGCGGGAACATTTCCAGTTGCTCTTCCTTCGGCCTTTCAAGCCACTGGGTCTTCGCCGCCGTCAATGCGTCCTTGATTTCCTCCTCAATCTTGAGCAGCGATCCCGCTTCCCCGGCCAGTTTCATTTTCTCAAAGACTATTTCGACCACCTGGCCGAGCACTCTTGGTCTCAAGGTCGAGGTGAATTCCTTGAGCAGATCTTCTTCCCCCGGCATAGGTTCGGCGCAGACGATGTTCGATTTGGAGATCCGTGGCCGGTCGGCTGCTTTGAGACCCATCGCTTGCCAGTACCGTTGTGCGCGAAGCCACAGAGCGAGTGCAGCGATCTGAACGGCGCGTGGGTCAATGTCGATGCCGTGCAGGTTGTGGCGGAGAATGAGTTCGGGAAGAGCGAGCTGCAAAGCCTCAATCGTCGGATAATCTGCTCGCAGCGTATGCCCTGTCCCCGTGAATGCCGGCGAATCGGCATCTTCCCATGCTTCCCGGTAGATAATCTCCAGCAGGATGAAGACATACAGCAGAAAATGCCCGCTCCCGCACGCGGGATCGAGAATCTTGAGGTCCCGTGGGTCCTTCTTCGCGCGGTGTTCGATGTACACCGGCAGCTTGAGCAATTCCTCCTGCGAAAGGTCTTTGTCCTCAGACTCTTTACCGGCCGGAGCCTTCTCATCGGGCTTGAGAAATATCTCGTTTGGCCTTCTCACCAGATAGCGGCAGGAATCGACAAGCACGGTCAACCCCTTGCGCATCTCATACCATATCCGCCCGAGCGTGTTGTCCGTCAAGAACTCAACGACGTATCGCGGCGTAAAGAACTGGTTGCGCACCGCAAGTTCACGGCTGTTTCTTGGCGCCTGCGAGGCTTCGCGCATGGCCTTGCGCTCTTCGGGCGGATTGAAGTATTGGTAGATCCACCCGATTGTTTCGTCTTCCTTCCACAGCGGTGAAAGCGATTCGTCATTCAGCAGGGCAATGAGATCTTCGAAGCACCGTTCGGAGGGAAAAATCGCCGACTGCGGCGTTGTACGATCAAAGAGCACGCCCAGATCACCGGCGAGTTCGTCAAACAGGAGTTCCAGGAAGACTTGATACGTTTCATAGCGCGGCCCCAGTGCTCCGCCGGAGAGACTTTCGAAAAGCCTGAAACCATCCGACCCTGTCCCTTTACGGATGCACTCGATGACCAGTCCCCGCTCTTCGCACAGTCGCAAGGCCGCAAGCCGGTTGAGGATGGTGAATGATATTTCCAGGGAGAGACGCTCGAAAACGCCTTCGGCTCTCTTTTCCGGGCTGCCGTGAATCAATGTCGCGTAGTGATCGGCCAGATCGCGCAATGCGCGCGCATCCGCGGATTCGCTCATGGAAAGGTGCGTAAGCCGGTCAACGGGGATAATCGTGCCGTCCCCGTGCATGCCGAATTTGCCCCGGAGCTGGCCGGTGACGTCCTCAAGCAGTCTTCGCCGGCAGGCGGAGACGGTTTTTGAGAGGAAATTGCGTGTCTCTTTGTCGAAACTCATTGCACGCCCTTTATGCGGATGGCGCGTCGTGTCTTGATAATGTCAATGAGCCTCCGGCGGATCGATACGAGCCACTTGTCAATGTCATCAGACGTCCTGAGCAATGCGGGCTGCATGAGTGTTTCCGGTGTCAGAAGTTCCTCGAGCGTTTCATCATTCGGTTCCTCAACGGTCTCGGTATGCGGGGGAGCTGGAGGGATGCGGCCTGCGATCTCCTGTTTCAACTCCTGAAGCAATCCCGCCAAGGTTCTGCTGTGCATCATAATCGTTTGGAGCCCGGAGAGAGGTTGGGCCGGTTCCTTATCGAGCGTTGTACCCAATCGCGCGGCAATCTCCTCCCGATCCTCATCAGTGATAAGCAACCAATTGGGGTCACTCTCTATCATTCCCAATCCTGCCTTGCATGCTGCGTGGTAGTCCTTCAGTTCCTTGCCGTACCGCGCCATGGCCCTGTCAGAGATTCTCCGCACTGTTTCCCTCAGAACCGGAAGCTTCTCATGAAACCGGTCAGAACCGATGACCTCGGAGATTGCATCCCTATCCTGCACAGGACATAGTTCATTGCAGCAACCGGGGAAGAGCCGGTGCAGAGTATCCAGTTCAGCGATCATCGATCGAGTTGCGGTTATGTCTTCTTCAGCGCCACCCTCCAATGCCTCGGATACCGACCGAGCCCATACTATTTCATCGGGCAGACTGCACTCACCACCGCCCAAGACTGTGGCTGCACTGCCTGCATCGCCTTTCAACATGTCGTTGCAGTTTCGCAGTAAGTCCAGTGAGCGTTCGGAGCCCTGCAAGCCGAGGAGGCGCAGTCGATCCGGCAAGGTGCCGATCTTCTCGATCAGATCGGGAATCCTTGTGCGAACAGCGCGGCTGATGTGGTCTTCAAGAGGTAGAACCTCCTCGCCCCATAATTGCTCCATTCTCTTCGCGGCCCGGTCGAGCGCGTCTGGTGGGAGGCGCACATCACGCAAAGAAATACCGATCCGGTTGAAGGCGACCGTGCTCTTGACTGCCTCAATAGATTGAGGTCCTGGCGTACGAACCGGGCCGGATACGCCGGGTATGTGGAACTCGATTTCTCCCGCTCGCAGCAGGGCAGAGAAAAGGTAACGAACAGTGTCCTTTGTCCAGCCGTAGGGCGGCGCGGAGAAAATATCCTGAATCGCCGAGCCCTGCAGTCGGCCTGAGCCCGAATCAGCGGCTCTTAGCTTGAACAAGCGAATTGTCTCCGCAAGCACCGGCAGTGTCATATCGACCCGAGGTGCGCCACGCGTTCGCGATACTAGCGCGAGCGGGTCATGTTCCCTTGTTATCCTGTCAATGCGGTCGACCGCAAGAAATCGGGCCGCTGCGTCGGTTGTCGGCCGTATCGCCGCCAGGTGGAATTGGCTGAAGATTGTGCCGGCGGCTTCGGCGAGTTGACTTCTAAGAGCAGCTTCCAGTGTTTCGCCTCCTTCGAGTACGGGTCTCATTTTGCCGCGAAAGACAAAGACGCCGTCGAGAATCGCCTTGTCGGTGAGGGCGGCGATTCGCTCCTTGTCACGCTCAGCGGCGCGGCGTTCTGCCCGCAGGAATTGGGCGACGTCACTGTCCGCGGTTGTTTCATCAGTGTCGCCGAGCACTTTCTCTGATTTGACGACTTCAGGCAGGAGGTCCTCGATTGCCGGTTTGTCCTTGACGAGGACGACAATGCTGTTCCGCAACTCGGTGCGACTGTTGGTCTGCACCAGAAAATCGGTCTTCTTCTCGTCCCACGATTCCGGGGAAACAAGCTCAATGATAACGTCGATATCTTCTGCACCACCAACAACGGTCGCGCGGGAGAATTTCACGGTGGCCCGTACGTCCTTCGCGTTTTCGATTCGGGCGGAGGGCTGGGTTCTGAACAGGGGATGCTCGGCAGAGCCATGTTTCAGGATTTCGATCCTGCTGCGGATGCACTCCCCGGAGGTCGGGACATACGCGTTTCGCTTTTCACGAACCGGCTTGACGGCATCGCTCAGGTAAACGTAGCCGCCGCTCTGAGGATCTTCGATAAGACCGCACTCCTTTTCGGAAAGGAGAACGCGCAGGGCGTCGCGTACATCCTCGAGAATCGAGGGGCCCCCAAGACGATTGTACAGCAATGCAGCGATATTCTCTGCCGTGCGCGGGAATGTCTCAATTGATTGAAGAGCGGCAATGGCCTTTGCCACGCGGACAACCAGGGGCTTTGCGGAGAAGATCCCCTCGATCTTATCCACAGCGGCCACTACGTGCGGCAACCGTGCCTTGGCGATGTCCGCTCGCAAGGTGTCATAGAAGTCATCGATGCAGGCCAGCGTCCCGATGTCTCTATCCGCGAGTTTGGCGGAGGATGCTTTCAGTACCCGGCTTTTGTCAATCAATACGTCCTGGATTACCCTAATTGCGGAACGAAGCCCGATACCGCCGGTAGATCGCGCCAAAGTCCTAATCAATTCGAGCAGAAGATCGAAATGCTGCGGAAGGAACGGGTAGAGCTTTGTGAAGGAGTCCGAATCCGGATCTGATTTGTAGAGAGTAGTGTTCGACAGTTTCGTATGACTGATGAGTTGCTGCCCGTTGGTCTTGAAAAGAGATGCCAGTTGCTTGGCTCCATCCGGTGATTTTTCGAGCAGACGGCGATGCGTAATCTCGCGAATGTCGCTCGCGTCGAGATGAATCGAGACGGGAAACCGGTCACGAAGCTTGTTAAGCTCCTGCGAATTGTGCGCGGCCTTCTCAACTATCTCACTCAGAGTCTGCTGGCCGGTTGCGACAATCCACACTTTCCCGGTACCAAGCTCCTTCAAATTGCGAGCGAGGCCGTCAAGGTTGAGAATGAGTTCTCCTCGCGGAGCGACATACTGACCGGCTTCATCGATGAGAAAGAGGATATTCTCGTGACTGGCCTTTCTGCGGCAGATATCGATGATTTCCCTTGCTATGTCACGAATATCCCGTGCCTCCTCGAAACGAAGGCTTCGAAACTTGTCCGGCGTGGGGAAATCCTCTGGCAGGACCTTGGGAACGATTTCTGAAGCGCGCGCAACTCCGATAAGAGGATCATTGTGGATGCCAAGCCATTCTGCCTTGTATTTCCTTTGATATTCAGACTTGAACTGGTCGTACTTTCCCTGCTTCTCCAGAGTCAATTCCAGCCGTGCAATCTTCTTCTCTTTGGAATAGTTGAAAGATTGCAGGATTTTCCAGTACAGGACTGTTGATACCGGCGCCACCGAACTTTCGGAAAGTTGCTCTGCACCCAGATCAAGCATTATGACCGTTGTGGGGTAGTTCTTCGCGATGGTCGTGAGTGTGGCCGGAACTTCCTTCTTTGGAAACCTTTCGCAAAGCAGCTCAAGGAAGGTGCGATTCCCGATCTTCTTTGCGGGGTTGAGTGCTGCGCCAATGTACTTTGTAAACGAACTCTTGCCGCTGCCATAGAAGCCAGATACCCAGATACCCGTCTCTGCGACTTTGCCGCCGCGAACACCCTCGCCGTACACATCAAGGAACCGCTGGAAGCAACGCTCAATATTGTCGGTGATCTCATATTCGGAGACTTCCGAGGCGAGACGGTCCTCGTCCTGGGCGTAATAGTCGATGACCTTTTCAATGGTCCTGTCTATCTGCTTCCCTGGAGAGAAAAGCTGCCGGATCGTTCCACTCATCAAAGTCCTCCAAGAATTGTTGAGCGATAGCCGCCATCTTCAGAATAGAAGTCAAGGAACTTAAGCCCGTATTGTCCGGCCCTGCTGCCTGGGTAGAAAATGACGATGGGCGCTTCCAATCTATCATGTAACTTGTTCTCAATGGTCCGTGTGCGCACGTAGGGGTGCAGCAATTCACAATCGGTCAAGAACCCGATTCTGCCCTTTTGTAGGCAGGCTACCTTTTCGGCAACTTCCTTCACAAAGCATTCATCTTCCCGCAAGACATCACGAATTGCTTCATTGATCTGATCGCGGTCCGCCTCGTGTTCAAGGGCTAACCATTCGGAGAATCGGCCAGACTGGTCAATAATCTTCCAGAACAATTCGGAAAGCGAGATGCGCACGACGTCCCACCCGATTTCCTTCATCTTGACGGACCACCGGGGGAGGTTTCTCTTAACAGAGAGCGCCATCTCAGGCGGATATACGAAATAGAAGATGGGGTCGCTCTTGGCCGGGTTGAGAGACTGAGGCTCCCGTACGGCTTCGAGAAGCTCGGCAAATGCTTCATCGAGTGAACACATGTACTAGCTCCTCGATCGTTTTGGGTGACCATGTGATATGAACGACTGTGCCGGCTCTTTGCACCAGGATGCCTTTTGTTTCGCCAAGTTCATCCAGCCTGTCCAGCACTTCAGCTCTCGATAGACCGAAGAGCGACCAATCGGGGTGTGAACTGATAGAACTGTCGCTCATTCCCTCATCATGCATCATCCTGGCAATGATCGCCAAGCCCGATTCAGTGATTCTGTACCTGACTATCTCCTTACTGTGTCTCTTGTCTTCCCGAAGAAAGCCCACATCACGAAGAATGCCGAGAACGCCACGGGCGATCTTAATCGCTGTCTTCTCCGACCATGCCTTTTCGATCATGCCATCCACAAGAGCCCCGGAAAAAAAACTCAAAACCTCGTCGGCAGCGAGCGATGTTCTTCCTCTTCGAACTGCGGGCCAGAATTCCTTCACCGTGTAGTCATGAATTAGCGGGTCTTTCCTGCACGCGAAGAGAAACACTAATTCATTGAATGTCGCGGCGGGCATTGGATTCTCCGCCACAGCCTTCAGAATTCGCGCGGGCATATCGTTCGGCCGCATGAAACGAGGAATGAAGACACGATGAAGTATGTCACGAACGCGGTAAGCAGTATCATTGCCCAAAGCACACTCGTTGATGGCCCTTCGTGCGAAGTCGTCAGATCTCTCGCCCAGCTTCCAAAATCTGGCAAGCTGCCGTGTCTGGTCGATGAGACCGGCGCCTTTACTAATAGCCATTGTGTACTTCGCTGCGTCCATCATGACCTACTCATGGATTGTCAAAGAAAGGGAAAGCAGTTGTTTGTCCTTCGAATGCAGAAAGGTAAACAGATGCTGTTTTTCGGACGATTCTACCCGTGGATGCATCAGCAACCACTCCAATTCGTATTGGTCCAGCCGCAGCTGTTCTTTCGTCTTGCGCAATCGTGCAAAGAAGTTTCAGACTATCTTCGGGCTCTGGGGTTCTAATAGACGTGGTGGCGACCTGCCCATTCTTTATCGCGTTCTCGATCGCAGGGGGCAACCGGAATAAATGGTATGCGCCATGCTTCCCGATTGCCTTGTCATGGACGATTGCCGCCGCATATCCTGTCGCTTTGAGAGCGGCATTTCGAGCACTGGTGGGATAGATTCTCTGCAGAAAGCTGGAGCCAGTGTCTTCCATGAAGGTTGTCCGCCACCAGGGCTGCGGCGAAATCTCGCCAAGAATGGCAACTACTTGCCTTAACGCAAGAAATTCCCGGCTGATTTCAGTGAGTGATGTGCTATTCATGATTGCGCCTGTTCCTGTCATTCCCTTGCGATTCTACCGCTTTGAATCATCCGCTTGTGGAAGGATTCAAACTGGATTCTTGCGAGTTTCGACGGCTTCACTTGGTTGTTTTCCCACCTATTAACAGTGGCGAAGCTAACGTTCAATTGACGCGCCAGATCTTCCTGGCTCAGGCTGAGATCAGCGCGAACCTTCTTCAGCAATCGGGCGAAGCCAGGTTCCTTTTCCTTCACAAAATGTCCTCTCTACGATGATTCTAAGCCGACCAACCTAAATATAACATCTGCTATATCATGTGCGATGTCTCAGGAACTTCTTCGCTACAGGACGTAGCGACGTCTTCGGGGGGGGCTGCATTCCTCTTCTTCTTGTGTCTTCCGCCGCCGCCTATATATTGAATCGTAACGTTAAGGATTCTTTCCGAAACGCCGCCACACCATGCCCCCTGCAGCGAACCGTCTTCGTTTCGGAAAGAATTCAGTTGAACGAAGCCGCTCCGCTGCACTGCTCCTATGATCGAG
>Ga0315284_10002432_pt1 | contig 26648 bp, 37 predicted proteins | sample YL17G09_16_MG_FD_203696 | JGI IMG/M metagenome (GOLD analysis project Ga0315284, IMG submission 203696) | Sediment microbial communities from Yellowstone Lake, YNP, Wyoming, USA - YL17G09_16 | ecosystem: Environmental > Aquatic > Freshwater > Lake > Sediment | place: USA: Wyoming | collected...
GGCACACTCAAGCGGACGAGAAGGAGAAAAAGTCGGTAAACGAGCCTACAACGAAAAAGTTTACAAAAGCTCATCAAGACTACCTTGATTCAAGATACACTTTAGAGGATTTGATGAGAGAGGAGGATGAGAAGAAAATGGCACAGGTTAAGAAAATGCCTTTGTAGAACCGGTCTCTTTGCGACGCTCACGTTTGGCGTCTGCGCTAGCTTTGTTGGCTGCCGCTAGCGCAGGGTTAGCCTTCGCCTTGTTCTCCTGCTTGATCTTTTTCTTCTCGGAATCAGTGAGCTTGTCAGGGATTTTCTTAATGTCAACCATTACACTTGAAGTACAAATTAATTAACACACATAAGCGCGGTTCCATTTAGCTCGCGTAAACGAATTCCTCCTCCTCCTCTTCCTCTTTCGCGGTGAAAAGGTTGCCTTTCGGTCCGCACCTCTTGGGATCACGCCGGACAGATCGTGCGTAGTCATGTGTAGAGCGCCCCTTCTTAGTCACCACGCCGGCCATGCGACACCTCTTCTCAACCGGTGAGAAAAACACACAGTTCTTGCACAACATCATGATCTGTGGGTTTAGGTGTGGACGACTTTAATAGACTGCCTGGATCCTTGTCCTCTTCGAACCACTTGCCTTGTGGGCCGCAACGGCGCCGACGCCGGGATGGCCCCGTATGCTTTATTGCGAAAACGCTTTTCTTTCGCGATGAAGTTACGAGCACGATTCGACAAAGCAGTTACATTCGGGCGGTTTACATGAGTTTGGCCATGCTTTGTTACTCTGAAATAGTTACGACTTGTCGAATTTATAGAATATGGGTTGTTGTTTGTTCCATATTTTGGTATAAGGTGCTTCATGACGGCTATATTATTATTATTAGCGGCTGGAATATTTCCACGTAGACTCTTTTTTATGCGCCGATTAATTTCAGCGTTATTCGCTCCGATGATATTTCTGGCGACATTTTGGATACGTCTCCAGCGATTTATTTCCTTTTGATGTGCTTCATGTGCTTTTACCATTTGAAAAAAGTGCTTTGGATCCTTGTGTGTGGTTAACTTTTGAAGTCGTTTTGCATTTTTATTCTTCTGATTCGCCTGACGAGCATTCGCGATGTTACGCGCGACGATATATACCATGTAAGGCACTGAAGGATTCCCTCTGTTGGTGCGTCTAATTCTATTCGCAATGATTGCATTTTCTTGACAGCCGTGATTTATCTTATTTTTGGAACCACTCTTTCTCATTTGATAGGTCCCCAACGGGCCGTTTACAAGATTGACGTTCGGGACAAGTTTGTAAATTTGTACGGCGCCGTTGGGTGTCAAAAATAGGTAGCCTCTGCTATGAGAAGTTGCGGCAAGACTCGGGCCGGTTCTTTTTTTGTTCATCCAGTAATACCCTCGTATACCGGTATTGACCATTGTTATACTTAGAGAAAAAAAATGCGTTTGATGTATGTATATTATCGAACGCTGCCCTATATCAGGAGAATTGATGATTCTCGGAAAACAGTATTTCCAGGATCGATACTTGGAGTACTGGCTTTACGACAACGCCTATACGCATCACGAGAAGGTTTGTGACTATATTGAGGCTCACAGTTCAGAGCTTTTGCCACCGATTCTCAAAGAGAAGGACAACCTTTTTGACATTGCACTCGAACTGATGTATGCGGCATGTGAATCATTAAATCTTGTATAGTAGTTATATGCCTACGTCTGAGTGGGCGAAAATGATAGGCACCAGCCTCCTCGCTTCGCTCCAGGAGCTCACTGGGGCGCCACGCGCCGAGAAACGCATTTTCGAAGAGGCGATCCGTGCCGTCATCGAGAGTGTCTCTGATTTTTCTGAATGAAATATAGATGTGGCTGAGCCTGCACGACGATGAAGTCACGGTCGATGCCCGACGATACATCGCTTGTCAGCCGGTCGAGTGCGATCAAGTCGAGGATGTCATCGCCAAGATTCGGCACCCCGTGCGAGCCCGAATAGACTTGGCGGGTATACGACTCCGTGACGTCAACCTCGTGGGCGTCGTGCGCATCATATGGGAGTTGCACGAACAGACGGAAGGCCAAGACTTGCTCGAGAGCATCACGTTTCACGGGGCATCGCCTCGCGTTCTTTATTTATGGAACGTGATACAACCGATCCTACCTGATTTCGTTGCGAGCCTAGTCAAGTTTGACTCGTTTCGAGACGAATCTACTTCCGATGAGAATGAGGATGAATGGAACCAGAACGAAAGTCACGAGGCGTGACACGTCCGGTGAAAAGAGGCTACGGGCCCGCTCATACGTCGCGCCGTCCGGTGTTTGATTTTCGACATTCCCGGCACCAGCCTCGATGATCCATCGGGACTGGTAGTTGAAGATCATGCTCACCGCCGTGTAAACCAACAGGATCCCGAGCGCCTGGCGGTGCGGTATCTCGATGAGACCGTCGACGTAATGAAGACCAAAGACGATCGAAAAGATGATGACATTCTTGACGAGCAAGCCCGCTTCTGGACTCAGTCGGTTCATCAACTGAAGCCATGATCTGCTCGTGAAAATGAAGCCGACTGCTGCGATAACAGCCGCCAACCGAATATGCTCCTTCATTACTAGAGGCGGGCAGAAAAATATTCGTAATATCAATGGACAGAGTCCAGAGGAGTTTTCCTGCTTTTGAAAAAGCAAACGAGAATTACCAGCGCGCCTCGGCCCGTTATAGAAACTTGTCGGAACGTCTCAAGGGGTGGATGGTTGCAGGGGGTGTGTCGACATACATTAGACCAAATTTTAAGGAAGAACGCAATCGTAACATACGTTCTCTGAAAGGCGCCTATCAAAATATGCTCAACACCTATCAGAAAAGGGCGAATGCAGGTGCCAGATTCCGGTATGATGTTTCTGTGAGCAATCTCAAAATTCCTAATAAAAACCGTATGACAGCCTATCAGATTATGAACATCCTGCAACGCAGATTTGCACCGCCAAACAAACCTGGGGGTTTTGGCGGTGTAGAATACGAAACAGCCGCACTTCGTTGGCGCAAGAAACCCAACCGCGTGAAATCGGTGTCGCCCGTTCGCCGCCGTCGAACCCCGGTGAGGAGACCTCGTTCCGCAAACACTTAGAAAAAACATGCTCTTCTTGTGTAAAGATGCAAATCTTCGTGAAAACCCTCACTGGCAAAACAATCACTCTCGAGGTTGAGAGCGCCGACACCATCTCGAGCGTCAAGGCGAAGATCCAAGACAAGGAGGGCATCCCACCCGACCAGCAGCGCCTGATCTTTGCAGGCAAGCAGCTCGAGGATGACCGTACGATGGCCGATTACAACATCCAGAAGGAATCGACCCTGCACCTCGTACTGAGGCTGCGCGGCGGCCTAGAGACTCTGGCAGTGTAGAAGACATGTTCGACTTTTTTTGCGGCTTTTTAACAGGCTGTGTGTGCAGCTACATGTGCCGATATAGGGCCCTACGAGACGATGGGACACAGACAATGATCGAACAGACAATACCATCCTATTGGATTACAAGCACGCCAATTCACGTCATAAAAAATCGCCACCCAGTGTACACAGAATGATGCGTCCGCCATGTGAGCAATGCAAGCACTTTATCCCGAGCGCCATTCCCAAAATGTCGGGCTATTGCGCCAAGTTCAAAGCGCAGCGTCCCGAAATCAAGCACGAGTATGTCTTCATGGCGCGGCTCGATCATCACCTGTGCGGCGAAAATGGCCGCTACTTTGAACCCAAACCGGACGCCGAAGACAAGCACTGACGTGTAATCATCTTCTCGAGCTTGTTGAGCGTCGGCATAGAAACGTCACATATTCTCCGAATCTCCTCCTTGTCAACCTCGAAGCCCAAGCCGGTCAATGTCACGTAGAGGACCGCCGACACGACACCCTTTGGCGTCTTGCCCATCATTCTTGGGCTTTTTTCGTGGTCGCGACACGCCTGAATCACCTTTTGGCGCACACGACCACGCTCCGTCTCTGGAACACACGTCACTTCACCAAAAATACGCGCCACGAGATCAGAAGGTTTGGTTACCGCCGAAATGACAGTCACCTCCGGGACCACCTCACGGAAGATGTCAGTCGTCCGAGAAATATCGCTCGTCGGAATGTTAAACGCATTCGCAATCTCTTGGGTCGTTCGCGGGACTCGGGAGTCACTGCATGCCCGGGCGATACAGTTCGCCTTGATACCCACCCGGACCGCCCCGCGCGTCAGCTTGTTCTCGTTAAATTTTCGGTACATTATTTTGGCTTGCATCATCACCGTATCAGGAAGACTCAAAACATCCTTCCCGATACGGTCGAGATCATCGTACGCGTGATGAAGCGAACGATCCCTGTGATTCATCGACGTATGAAAGTTGATCCGAGACATTCGCTTCTCGGCATACGTCGCCCCCTTGGTCGATATCATTGTACCGGAACCCCAAGCACCCGAGTACAACGTCGTGTTGACTGGCGCACCGACTCGGCACATGTCCGGGCCCTCTCCATCGCCATTCCCATTCCACTCGGGCTCATCTGAAACATATGCCCAGTCAGTCCGGCCACACGTCACGCAAACCGGAATACCATCTTTGTTCAGGACGCGCGACCCAACCTTGTACATGTATTCCTCGCCGTCAATCTCGACGGTGACGACATCATCAGACGGGCCACAATATTCGCAAATATACTCATTCGGACCACAGCCGCTCACGGGGATAGACTCGCGAGCGGCAAAAGCCTGGGAAAAAAGGGCGTCGGTATCCATTGCATGTGCATGCAGCCGCCCGTGCGTCAGGGTCGTGTAGACAAAACATTGCTTTTTTGTAATGGACTCAGTGCCTGTGCCCCCACCCCAAGTCGTCGACTACGCCCGTCAGGCGCGCATCGCCGATGTCATTGAGACTGGCGGTGACTCACCCTTTAGCATCTTCAACATCGTGGCCCTGATCATCATCGCCTTGACCGCCTTTTTCCTTTACCGGCGTTACAAGGACAAGCATGCCACAGAGCGTGCCCATATGATTCGCCCTTCGCCCATCATCGATCTGCCCACTGCAGCACCTGTCATCGTCGACGAAGTCAAGGAGGAGTGATTACTTTTCGAGACCGTACTTGATACACTTTGAATACGTCAAATAAATGTCCCGTTTCATGAGACGATTCAGCTTCTTCTCGGGGAGCTCCGTCTCGTGCATATAAATCTTCTTCAACTGACGCATGAGCTTTTCGCACTGGCGCATCTCATCCTTCAGCTGTTCAAACTTACCCCATAGCTCTGATCCAATCTGGTGGATGAGCACATATGCGTTTTGTCGGACGATACGCGTGTCACCCGCCAGAAAAATCAGACTCGCCGCGGATGCGACGCACCCCTCTGCAATGGTCGTCACATGCACGCGCATATTTTTGATGAAATCCATGGCGGCCAAACCAGAGTACAGTTCGCCACCCGGGCTCATGATGTGGAGCGTAATCCGAACGTCGCGTTTGCGCAGGCCGAGCTTCACTGCTCCGATCAAGAGGTCAGTCTCGAGCTTCGTGAGCATCATGGTGAGCTCGGTCACCGTCTCCTCCCAAACATCACAGTAGAAGAAGACATGCGACCCCTCAACCTTGACGGTCGTCTCAGGTGGCGTCTCTGGCTCGGACATGTTTCTTTGCAGTTTCAACAATCTTTGGCTTTAGCTTCTGCCCGATGACGATGTGATTGAGGACATCGATCGCCGAGGCGCTCAATCGGTAATGGTCGAGAATCTCGAGATGACCGCGTTCAATATACATACGCAGGACGTGCAGTACATCGTGGCCGAGCCGCGTCTCTTGAATGCGCTTCGAGCGCATGCACATATTCTGAAACTTTGTCCAGAGCGTACCGGAGCGCAGGCGCCCCGTGCTGAGCTTCTGATTGAGCATGGCGCACGGCGCGACGCAGCCCGTCAGAATAAAGTACGGCATGAAATTGTCCCACGCACCGTCCGCGTAGATGCATTGGTCGTAAATGTCCGCCAGACTGAATGACTCGGTCAGTCTGGCGCATGTATCGATCGAGATTCCTTTGGCGTCGACGTAATTTTCCTGGATCATCGCCCAGACGTAGCCATGCTCATGGAGCGTCTTGGACATGTACTCGAACGGCTTTGGCGTCGTGAGGATATCCTCGACAATCTCGCGAGGCGTCTTGAATGCATCGAGTGTGTCCGACACATGCGTCAGACCCCTCAGGAAGAATCGAACATCACCACGGCACGTGACCGAAAGATCCTTGGCATGTGGGTGTTTCGGTGCGAGCGCCTCGATTTGCTCCGGGGTCATCACGGGCATCTCATACAAGATCGTCTCGGGTGTGAGCTCGATCGGCGTGAGCGCGATGATCACGAGAGGTCCTTTCGAAACCGGTCCCTTGATTTCTCGGATGCCTATGAGATCACAATTTGACTCCCAATTGTCGACGACGACCGGCGATGAGGTGTACTGGAGCCGCTCGAAAAAGTCGAGCGTAGACTGTTTTCCTTTGAGGACGTTGTGGTCCAGATGAACACAGTTGTCAAATTCATGAGCTATAAAGTGCGTCTTGCCGATGCCCGGCTTACCGTAGACACACGTGACGGTGCCTGGCGGGAAGCGCGTGCTTTCTTTTCGAGTTTTTTTGGCGCTTTGTATAAAGGCATCCATGGCGTCAGACGACGAGGAGACTGATGACTCTATCACGAAGCAAGTTTTAAATATGGTTTTGGAGAACACAGCTATAACATCTTACATGATCGTGTGGGGCGTCTTCAACCTCATCATTCTGATTGTACTGTTGTACATCGCGATTCGAATCTCAATTCGGTAAGAAGCTCACCCGACCGGCGACAATGTCCTCCCAGTCAAACGTAAACTCATCATCGGTGTTGGGGTCGACGCACTTCCAGTAGTAGTGCCAGTCGTCGCCGTCGTATGCGGTGATGTACTCGGTGACGTTGCACGTCCGAAACACCTTGCGGCGCTTATTCACAGCCAGGATCAAAGACACGGAGGTTCCGACGGCATCCATATCTGTGCTTTCAATGGCTTAAAATTTTATAGCGCTAAATTATCATGACTGATCCCATTCTGACACCGACCACATCTCGCTTCACGACTTTTCCGATTCGGTATCCTCAGCTTTGGGAGCTTTACAAAAAGGCGGTCGGAAGCTTCTGGACGACCGAGGAGATTGACCTGGCCGGTGATCTCAAGGATTGGGCGCGTCTGACGGCCGATGAGCAACACTTCATCAAGATGGTCCTGGCCTTTTTTGCAGCGTCGGACGGCATCGTGATGGAGAATATCGACCTGAATTTTGCCAAGGATGTACAGATTGCCGAGGCCCGAGCGTTTTACGCCTACCAATCGTTCAATGAGAGCATCCATAGCGAGACGTATTCACTCATGATTGATAAGCTCGTCGTAGACCCCGTGGAGAAGCAGGCTCTGTTTGAGGCCATAGATACTGTCCCATGCGTTCGGGACAAGGCGGCCTGGGCCCAAACCTGGATCGGTTCGGATGCACCGTTCGCCCAGCGGCTCATCGCCTTCGCGTGCGTCGAAGGAATCTTCTTTTCCGGGTCCTTTTGCGCCATTTTTTGGCTCAAGAAGCGGGGTCTTATGCCGGGTCTTTCGTTTTCGAATGAACTGATAAGCCGCGATGAGGGTCTGCATCAGGAGTTTGCCGTGACGCTCTACAAACACCTCAGAGAAAAGTGCCCGTCGAAGGACATTCACAAGATTGTGCAGACTGCATGCGAGGTTGAGAGCCACTTCATCACCGAGGCTCTCCCGTGTAAGCTCATCGGCATGGATGCCGCCCAGATGACTCAGTACATTCAGTACGTTGCCGACCGGCTCATGCGTCAGCTGGGCGAACAGCCTATATACGGAGTACAGAATCCGTTTGATTGGATGGAGACGATCAGCCTCGAGGGCAAGACCAACTTTTTCGAGAAGCGCGTCGGGGACTACTCGAAGATGATGGTGCAAGAGGGTGATGCCGTTCGGTTCGACGAGGAGTTCTAGACGTCAAGGCGTTTTTTTTCTTGAAGTAATTTATGAGCTTTCCAACCCTAAATCTTTCTGCAGCGATAGGTGATATCGAAGCTGTGCGAAAACTCGTGAATGTCGGTGCGAACGTAAACAACAGATCTAAAACCTATCTTTACAATGGAATGACCCCACTCATGATTGCTGCTCATAAAGGACACGCGAACGTCATTCGTTACCTTTTAAGCAAGGGTGCGAACGCACGGGCGAGACTGAACCAGAATAATCCAAGAACTGCGCTTCATTTTGCAGTAGAAACTGGTAACGTGAATTCAGTACGCGCTCTGATCAGGCATTCGAATCTGAACGTACAGGATGGAAACGGTCGTTCAGCTCTTACTACGGCTGCAAGCCTAAATAAAAAAAACCTTGTTCGTATGTTGGTGCGTGCAGGTGCGAAATCCAATGATGCGACTCTTGAATATATTTTGAACAATAACGCAATGCGAAACTTGGTTGGAGGTGCGCTTGTTCGACGGATCGCTATGAAAAAGGCGGTTGTTTCTCGAATGCGTACAGCCATGACATCGCGTAGAACCCGAGCCATGCGGGGACAACTTGGTTCAGCGAGGGTTCAAACGGGTTCTACATACGTGAACGGTATTCCGGTGCATGTACGAAACATGATTGCAGCGCGTATGCGTCGTGGTTAACTCACACCCGCTCGCCTTTCCGTGAGGTGGCGCAGGTCGGGACGAAGCCATGCGAGCGTCCACGATGCACAGAACGTATCCTCTTCGTGCCACTGGGGGTGGTCCTTGCACACGACGACTCGGCGACCGGATAACTTTGAGATGCGGGCACGGTCAATGTGACCACTGTACCGGCTTTTCGAATGTGCGGGATCAAAAACATGTATGACGTTCGGGCCTTCAAACTCGTACGCCATGAAATGACCCTCGTCATCCGAGATGGGCACATAAAGTGTCCCTTTCGGGTGTACGATCCGACGGCACTTTGAAATGTCGTAGTCGCCGGGGCACCCCGTAAACCTCCGTCGGAACACGCGGTCATTGACGACCGTGTCCCATTGAGTCTTTAGTACCGACTCCATACACACATAAACATCAAACTTCCTAAATGCGCATGGAGGAGACGATCGGACTCCCCGAGCCAAAACTGCAACTCGTTGCACTCGTGCCACACCACGGCGCTGAATTTGAGGAGACGCTCATATTCACCGACGAACGCACAGCGATGACATATTGGCGCGCCTTGCCGCACCGCGATTGCGTCTCGTACATCAAAATGTACGAGGACATTTATTCGGACGGGTGGGTCCTTTCATATAAATCCTAGGAATTTACCACCGGGTCTTTGGCCATACGTAAGATATACTTTTGGATCGTTGCTGTTCGCTCCGTTGAGGTAGTATGGCACCGAATTTACGAACCGCCACTTGGAGCCGTTTTTTACAATCTTCGTCGTCTTTCCGTTCGGTGATCCCAGCACGGGTACGATAATTACGCCGCTTTCATTCTGTCTCGGTCGGTTGTTTGCAATCTGACGAACCGAACTTCTCGACCTGGCTGCATTCACATTGGCGTTATTGGCCGGCAGACCCGATGAGGCCACGATACGGTCGATCCGCTGCATGATGTTCTGGATCGACTTGTTCTTGTTCGAATTGTTCGGGATCTGTCTCAGGAGACGACGAGCGCTATTCTGTTTGAGGCGGGTGGCTGCATTCTGATTATTGGGCAGGGTCCCGAGAAAGTTTCTGTTGTTTTTGCTCAGTGTGTTTTTCGACACGACGAGCTCATTTTTCACTTTGTTTTTCGTCGCGATGAGCGCATTTCGTCTCGTCATTTTATTGGCAGCCGTGAGCTTCGAGTTGACGTTGATGATACGGCGGGTGTACTTTTCTTGCAGGGCTTGTTTATCGTTGCGGGACAGATTCGCCCACATGCGCGCGAGATTGTTGCGGTAGCCCCTGAGATTCTGGATGCCGTTTAGGGGTGTGTTTATCAGACCCTGACTCAGAGCAATCTGACGGGCAGACAGACGCTGACGCAAAGATTGCTTCAGGTTGTTTGAGATTGAATGATTGTCGATGACCGGACGTATGTTTGCGAGTCCCTTGACGTTCGGAGCGTTGTTTATTCTCTTGGCGAGTCGGTTGTGAATTCCTTGTTCACGGAGTGTAACCATGTATTTCCACACCGCTTGGTCGAAGTTGCCAAAGTTGTTGAGCTTGAATGGTGCGATGATATTCGCGTTCGGTTGTTTTGTGTTGTAATATTTCTTTAACTCTTGGATGACAGCATTCGCTGTAGGGTCAGCGGCGGGCGCACGACGCCATAATTTTGCCATACCTGTACACGAGAAAAAAGTACATAAAGTGACCAGCCTTGTATACAGTATAAAATGGCGCTCATCATCCGTCCGATCGACCAGTTTGACACCAACTCTGTCGTCTTTTCCAACATCAACAAGAATGAGAAGGGTGGAAAGGCGGTATACCTGAACCTGCCTGGTAAGCAGAAGCTCCTGTTCCAGCTGCCGTCGATGCGCGCGCCTTTTGGCCTGAGCAACTTTGTCGACAAGGCGACTGGTAAGGCGTCTTACTCGCTGAGCCTGGATCTCGGCAACAACCCCGAGATTGTCTCGCAGTTCAAGGCGTTGGATGACAAGGTGGTGGATTTTGCGGTGGCCAACTCTGAGGCGCTGCTTGGCAAGCGTTACACTCGCGAGGTGATTCGCGAGGCGCTGTACAAGTCGCCGCTCCGCAAGGACAAGGAGGGTAAGTATGCCGAGACGCTGTACCTGAAGGTGATGACGACCCGCGACGAGAAGTCGTTTGCGGTTGAGGCGTACGAGTCGGATCGTAAGCCAGTTGACCTGTCGACACTCGACAAGGGTCGCAACGTCATCACGATCATCGAGGTGAACCAGGTTTGGTGCGTCGACAACAAGTTTGGCATCAGTGTCCGCCTCATGCAGGTGCTGTTTGCACCCAAGTCGCAGCTGAAGGGGTTTAGCTTTGTGGGTGTCGACGACGTGTTGGGTGCGGCTGTTCCGGCTCCCGCCTCAGAGGACGATGTCGATGTCCCGGAAGAGGAGGTGTCGGGGGAGGAGGAGGACGTATGAAGATATACTGGGACTTGTGAAAAATTTTGTGTGTAATAGATATGTCAAGAGTTCTTAACAAAGCGTTAAATTGTAATACGTCTGTTCTTTATCAGAACTCGACCAACAATGGTCGGGCAGGGTATGCACTCACCAAAGTGAATACGAATCGGCGTCTCGGCACGGTGTACAACGTGACCAAGGGTGTCAAGACGATTCGGCCAGGGATGGCTCGGATCGGTTCGGGTGTCCAAGGCGTCGCGTACTTGGCATCCACCTCGACGAATGGTAAACAAAATGTCGTCATCAAGGTGAGCCCACGAGACAAGGCATTCTCTCCCACCAGGCAGGTGGCCGAGGTTGAGTACAAGATCCAAAAGGCTCTGTACAAAATTGTCCCACGTCACGTTCCCGTCCCGTACAAGTTTATCCATTGTGGAAATTTTGTACCGGTGTCAGACTTTACGTCCCGTAAACCAGACATGTTTGACTATAACGACCAGTATGTCATGTACAGCGAATATGCCCACGGTGGGTCCCTGAAGGATTGGCTGCACAAGATGGGCCGGCGTGTCACGGATGCTGACATGGCGCGGATGATCCGTCAGGTGATTACGACGCTCAAGAAGATTCATTCGCGATACCCACAGTTCCGCCACAACGACCTCCATCTCGGAAACATCTTTGTGGATGACACGGGTGATTTCCCGCGCCTCATGATTGCCGACTTTGGTCTGGCGCGCCTGACCTCCACAGGCTCAAACCCCGTCGTGAACAGCGGGAATCACGTCAACTCTGGGATTTCAGGGCGCACCTCGGTCAAATACGATGTGCACTACTTTCTCAACTGTCTCGACTATGAGATTCGCGGGATGTCATACTTCCCCGAGACGAAGCGATTCTTGGCGCGGATGCTTCCCGCGAGTCTTCGCGGTGCTAATACGGCAAACGTCAAGATGTACCGCATAAAGAACGGGGCATCGAATGTCTCCGCTCCATCCTTTAACAAGGTTCTGAGCGATCCGTTCCTCGCTCCGGCCCGAAGCAACAACTCGCCGGTGCGCAACGTCGGATCGCCACGCGTACACGTAGAACGCGCCATGGCGAACCGGTCGGGTCGCAACGCCGCCGAGATTGCTCGGAACGCCTTGGCTGGTATCCCGGGTGTTCATGTGACGACCAACGCTCGGCGGCCGACGGCGGCAGAGTTTTTGCGCATGTCGCCGCGGACTCGGGCAGCCATGATGGCCGGTAGAGCACGTGGCGTCGCGGGCGAGAGCCATAGCGTGGTCGTACGCAACACTGCTCGTGTGCGTGGCTCGGCCGTGGTGCGCAACACGGTTCGCCGGGTAGGTAGCGGGGCGGGCGTTCGCCGCTTGCCACTCGGCACGGAACTCCGTGCGACGCGCGCCGGACCAACCATGACACGCGAAGAGATTCGCGAAGTTCTCGGCTCGAGTTCTTCGAACTCGAACTCGAACTCGAACTCGGCGCCACGACCGGTTCGTCGTGAGAACCGTGCGGCGATTTCTCCTCGTCGTCGTGCGCCGATGCCGGCGATTTCTCCTCGTCGTCGTGCAGCCATTTCTCGTGCGACCCGCGCAGCTCACGTCGCGGCTGGTCGCAATGCCAGGGCGCGTAGCGGCGCCGCACGCCGTGCATCACCTGGGCGTACCGTCTTACCGTCGGTGGCCCGGGTCCCCGCCCCGCGTGCTCGTACACCGAACGGACCCACGTCATCGAATCGTGCGCACAAAGTTCTGTCTCACTACGTGAACGCCATGGAGAATCAGCGTACGCTCACGCGTCGCGTCATGAAGAACTATCTGGGGCGCGTGGGCTATGCACCGAATCGTGCCAACCAGTTTGCTCGGGCGTACGAAGCAAAATGGGTGGCGAATAGAGCGAACGTCAAGTCGGCCATGAGACACCTCGCCAATGGTAAAAATCTGAATAAGCTCGGGTTCCAACCCAATATAAAGACCCTGGCTCAGCGTCGTGTAAACCTCAAGTTGACCAACACCCCAAACAGCCGCATTCGCATCAAGGGTCGGATTGCGAACGGCTATAAAAAGCCAGAGTTGCTGGCCCTGGCTCGTAACCACCGTGTGACTGCCAATGCAAAGATGACCAAGGCTCAGATTATCAGCGCGCTCTTCGGCTGACAAGAAAATACTAGGGTAAGTTAATGGATGATGCCGTGATGAAAGTTGCCATGCTAATTATCCTCGCCGTCCTCGGCTACTTTGTGTGGACGTGGTGGCAGGGCCGCAGCGTCGAGAAACTCGAGGTTGACTCGATGGGTCCGGTCGCGCCACCGGTTCCTCAGGACCAGGCCCCACAGGGCCCAGGTATCACCATGTATGGCAACGATTCGTGCCCTTGGTGTACAAAGCAGAAGGAGTACTTCAAGAGCAAGAGCATCGAATACACGTTCGTTGACTGCAGTGCAACCGGTGGCTGCCCCAACTTTGTCCACGGCTACCCCACGATCGTCAAGAATGGTGTCGTCATGCCGGGTTACCAGGAGATTTAAAGTAGCTCGCAATTGATCGGGTCGTCAAGAAATCGACACTTCGAAAAATAGTTTCAAAAGCACGCTGGCCGACCAGCGGCTCCAAAAGGTCACACACGGGCTTTTGGAGTTGGTGCTCAAAATAGTACAAAAAATCAATCGGGACGCTATTCTCCCGGACATACTCAGGGTCTTCCGCCTTTTCGCACAAAAGACTGTGACCTTTCGTGATGAGGAACGGTACACGATCGCCATTCTGAGGCTCAGATCCCGGTGCTCTTTTCCGAATCTTGTTTCGGACCTCGACGTGAGGCTGTCTGGTTTTGTAATCAGCCCCGAGCTGCTTGGACATTGTCAGGGTGGATACGTCCACCTTGCCCGTCAGGAGCTCCCGGCCGCACTTGCGAGCATACTCGATCGCAGGCCGAGGATCGTTCGAATCCAGGACGAGTCCAAGAAGCTGCTTCAGAATGGACCGGACATACATGCACGTGTCTCGTCGAACCACCTGAAGTCCTTTGACGTCAATCTTTTTGAACACGACGAGACGTGTCCCATCCTCTTTCAGGATCGGCTTGCCTTGTTTGTCGGAAGCCCCTTCGTACATCTTGGCGGCGTACCGCTTTTTGCTGTACAGGAAATACGGGCAGTACACCTTCTCGAGCTCGAGGTCGTTCGGCGCCTTGAAGAGCTTCGAGCACTGCTCGGATGCCTGTTCGCCAAGCTTCCACGAGTAATCGATCGCCTCCTGGCCTTTGCGACCACCGACATCAAACTCAACCATCACAGAGTCAGTGTTTTTCACAATCATCTGACCGATACCAGCCTGAAACGTACCCGCCTCTGTTTCGAGGTCGTACACATAACCATCCCAAGAGTCGTGAAGAACCCCTATTTTTTTGATTATATTTGGGTCTTTTCGGAAAGTCGACGTGGTCCATGCGAGACGAAACACGTTTGGTTTATCGAACCTGGTATTCAATGACACATTATAACCCATAGATTTCAGGAGTAAAAAGTACCACTGTGCCGTCACCTGATTCTTTGTATCGATACGATGACATCCACCCACCTCATTGTCTCTACGGCACCCGTCAGAAGCCCATAGACCGTCAAGAAACGCACTTGGGTTTGAAAATGCCTCAATAGGCACCTTCTTCGCTTGGTCGTCATAACACGCCTCTCGATACTTGCTGACGAGTTCCACAACAGAACCTCCTCTCGGTGACAGTTTATAAACTCCAGAACTCGCAAGTGTGTCCATAATCACAAAGTCGTATTCAGGATGAATATTCTTACACATCTCCCGACACTTTTCAAGAAGAGTCTTGTCAGCGTTGTTGATTCCCCACGTCGCCTTGCGTCCAGATGGACATGAGTAGAGGCCACATGACCCATCACCGACAAACATGCCATAGATGAAAGCTTGCTCGTATGAAGATGGCTCGTTGTGCGAACGAAGTTCCGGGAACGAATGAAACAACTTTTGACCAACCTCGATGTGTCCTGGTTTGAGAAGACTCAAGTCTGACCCGAGAAGAGAATGGTCTTCAGTCACATCGACACATCCTGTATGCGTGAGTACACGGTAAATCTTCTTGGTACATTTGTGTCGAATAACACGCTTAATCGGCTTCCAACCGTCGTGCGTCCACGTCTCAATATCAGACAGACTTGTTTCCTCCTTGTCAGTACCTTGTTTGAGAAACCCCGGGTAGTCTATCCATTCACATCCCAGTGTTTCGATGGTCTGAATGCTCACGTTTCCATTTGTGCGAATAATTACAGGTGTTCCAGGCATCACAGAGTCACCGTACCGAACATTGGCACCCGGGAAGTGTTTCTCGACATAATTCTTCGTCTCATCGATCATCTCACGGCCTCGCCACGTCACCGTCGATGCGATGGCGAGCATCGGCAACATACCCTTTGACGCACCCGTAAATCCGTAGACTGAGTTCATCGATATTTTGTACGCCAGCTGCTTGCCGTTGTAAACCGCCTCCATCGGGGTGCCAGCCGCCTTGGCCATGTCCTTCTTCGCCTGTTTTCGAAAGGCGGCCAGCTCATTCAGAATCACCGGCAAAAGACTCGGGACGCCCTGTGCAAATGTATGCGGTCCGAAAGTTTCGTACTCGACTCCCGGGAGGTTTTTGTAGCGTTCGTGCATCACGAGCGTCGAAAAGCACAGGTTGTGTGCGCGCATGATGCTCGGGTACAGACTGGCGAAATCGAGCGCCGTGATTGGTGTGTAGTATGCACCAATCTGCGCGTCCAGGACCGTCGCGCCTTGATACTCCGACTCGGCATTCTTGTCGGGGCGCATCGTCGGAACCATGAAGCCGAGCTCACGCGCCTTGCGGCACACCTGTGAAAACACCTTGATTTGTTGACCACGCTCCGACAAGTACGACATCGGCACCCACGTCGCCTTGGCCATCTCAATCTGGTTCTGAATCAGATATGTCTTCTCGGCGATCTGGAGCGGCAGCTCCGTGTCCTTCAGACAGTACTCGGCCACCTCACCGAGCCGCTTCGAGTCACCCTCACGAAACCGACTGAAAATCTCCCGGACCGGCATATCAATCTTCTGATCCTTCAGAAAGTGCGCCGAGACGGCGTTCAAAGAGTAGCTGTCGAGTTTGTGCTCGCGCTTAATGTCCTGAAACATATCAAAAACGTACCGACCCTTCATAGGCACCATCTTCAGTGTGTTTGACCCGAGCGCACTCGACGCGAGCACCTTGGTGACGAGCTCGACCGGCGTCTCCTTCATTCGACCCCACACGTGCGCCGTGTCAACACAGCCTGCCACGATCGTCCGAGTGTACAGGTATTCGAGATCAAAACCAAATATGTTCCAGCCCGTCACAATGTCCGGATCCAGTTCGTCTCGGATGTATTCGACAAAGCGCTCAAGCATTTTGCGTTCGGACGAAAATGATTCCGAGTCGGTACAGTCGGTCTGTTTTACACAAAACACCTTGCGTTCGAGACCTTCTCGGCCATATGTTTTGGTCGTCACGGCCACCTGAAAACACGTGTCGCTTGAATTCATGGCGTTTGGAAAGGCGCCAGATTCTGAATAACACTCTATGTCGAGCGATGCGATGCGCAGCGGTGCAATGTCGTCTCGGTCAACCGGTTTCATGGTTCGCCAATCGGTGACCCGAATGTCAACTTTGCACGTCGACGAAGACCCGGGTATCCCTTTCGCCTCGAGCCACCCGGTCGATTGGATCCCGGTCCGGTGCATCAGTCGGAGCACTGGATCCAAGTTTGCCTCGTACACTTGATACTTTTGGTTTCGACATATCCACTCGGCGCGCTTCATGTCACTCATTGTCCGGAACGCCAACTTTGCAAACGTGTGCTCGGTCGAGTTTTGAAACCCCCAAAGATCCTTGCGCTTGATCAGCACCGGTCGCTCAATGAGCGTATCGATGTGCGGCACCGGTTTTCCGAGCGACAACTTGACAAAAAAGTATGGCTGAAAATCCGTCTCGACGTGGACTGAACGGCCATCCTCCGTTCGACCGAAAATGTCTATGATGAATACATCTTCATAATCGCGGCTGCTCCATGCAACCGCCTGAAAAACTTCGCACATAGAAATAGAGAGCACTTTGTTTTTATGGCTGACGAGTGTTCCATATGTCTCACTCCTCTCGATGGCGGTACGACGACGGTGAGCTGCTGCCGAAAAACGTTTCATACACCGTGTTATTTCAGATGGATGCAAAACAAGCTCGAGTGTCCGATGTGCCGAGCACCACAGGAATCGCTTGGTCTCCCTGAAAAAGTTATACAGGATAAATCTGTCATCGCATGCAAGGTGGGCGGGGTGTTATGGATGGCCGGAACATCTATAATCGTCTTGGCTTTTTACTACAGGTCCGTGTCAGACGTTCCGCCAATCTGAAAAAACCGGTACACGTCTTTAGAAGGGAAATTTATGTTATGTCTGCACCAGCTTTGGCTCGTCTGAGCAAACCTCAACCAACTTAGAGCCTACCAACTCTACTCCACCAAGAACAAATGGCCTCCTTCATCTCCGACTCTATCTTTGCCGGCCTCAAGACTCAGTTTGAGGAGGCGATGCGTACGCTCGTCAAGAACATCGCCGATGGTGAGAGCCTCGACGAGAATGAGCTGATGGCCAAGTACCTGGTGAATGTGATCCCGATGACCAAGGAGGCGAAGGGCAAGGAGCCGGCGAAGCGTAAGGCGAAGGTCACGGTGACGGAGACGGGTGAGTGTGCCAAGTGCTGTTGTACGACGGCCAAGGGGAAGCCGTGTGCTCTGAAGCCTCTGGACGGCACGACGATGTGCCGTGTCCACACCAAGAAGGCGGGTGAGGCGGGGCCTTCCAAGCCGGTCAAGACGAGGGCTACCAAGGAGAAGCCCAAGAAGGCGAAGAAGGTGAAGACGGATGCCCCGGTGCACACGCACGACCTCGACGAGGCGGCTCACGACGACTGTGAGCTGTGCCAGACGCACGGAAACCCGCTGAATGAGGAGCAGGAGGAGGAGTACGAGACGGTGATGAGCCCGCGCCGGACGCTTCGTGAGCGTCTGACGCGTGTGGTGGCGGAGGAGGAGTTTGTCGACGACGAGGAGTAACTAGAGACTTGATGACCCATATATGTAATGCATAAGCGACCTATTATTCGACCGAAAGTTGTCCAGGCCCCCGACTCGTCTCCCGTCATGCGCACCCGCACTTGGCACTTTTCTGTTCCGGATCCCACCCAGACCAGAAAGGAACCCGCCCCAATTTGGACCCCGTCCGTGGAACACAAGCCGCGCGTCGTTGTCGAACCCCCGTTTCAGCAGCATGTCCACGATGTGGTCCAAAAGTTTTGTCCACACCGACCACCCCTGAAGGCGATGATGGATGCCATGCGCCTCGATGGTTTTTCAGAGGAGCGAATCAAACAGACGCGTGATTTTTACGCCACGATGCGTCGTACAGTGGACAAGCGACAGGCGGAACTCGAAAAGATTTTTGGCCGATACACGAAACCTGTTAAAAGAGTCTTCAAAGTTCTTAAGAAGGTCTGATGGAAGCCCGCGGTGTTCGATGGGCTGATATAATGGACGACTTAGATAAGAGTGAGGATGCTCCTGTACGTCCCGCAGTTTCTCAGCGAAAACGATCACCAACACCTCCTCGCCGAACTCTCAGGAGCACAATTGAACGACGAAAACAACTATATGGCACCGGGCCGACTTCGAACGTACATCCGGCCGGGGACAAAGACACACAGAATCTTCACAAGCCCTCAACTGACTGAGTACATGTCGCATGTGTTTGGGCAGCCATTGGTGTCTGGGGCGAATCGTGTGCCTATTGAATATCGCAAATACCCACCCGGTTGTCACGGGATGAAATGGCATCGCGACGTCCAGCTCATCGGGCGACAATACGAGTGTGTCTACACCTTGACGAATACGTCAGACAGCGTCACCAAATGGCGCGACTTTATCGGTCGTGAACATGCCAATTGGACCGAACCCAACTCGCTCGTCATCGTTCAGGCGGGTGGGGTTGAGCACGCCGTCACGCCCGTGACGAGCGGCGAACGGACGATCGTCAAGTTTATTTTTTGCGAGTCTTAAAGATGAATAACCCTTTATGTGAATGGGACATGTAACTTTAGAGAGTTTTGAGATAGACGGAATATGTTATAGTTCAATTAACGGTGTTAAAGGTACTCTCAACATTTTTGATGTGTCTGCTCTCATTGAGCATGCTCAGAAACTTCCTAAAAATGGGAGATATATCGAAACGGGGTCATATCTAGGCTGTTCGGCACTGATTGCCGCGCTTCATTCAACCGCAACCGTCTGGGCTCACGACATATGGACGACCGAATGGTCGGAGCTTCGAGGAAGTCCACCACCAGAGGTTCAGGATTACTTTTATACTTTTTATTCAGCCGTCAAGGCGAACAATTTCGAGAATCGGATTATACCAATCCGCGGAAAATCGGTGTACACAGTCGGGATACATGACAGCCAATCGATTGACCTCGCGTTTGTGGATGGCGATCATTCATATGATGGGTGTTTGACTGACCTCGAGGCTATCTTTCCTAAAATGAAAGTCGGGTCGACGATTCTTATCCATGATTGTATTCCATTGTCAGAACCGCTCGCAGCCGTCACTGAATTTTGTGACGAAAAAAACCTTTTATTTTCAGTCTTGCCCGGAACGCATGGGATGGCCAAGATAAAGCTTTAAGATTATAAAGAGTTAATGGTGGCGCTCTTTTTGAGCACACCGTGCTATGGCGGGGTGTGTCTACAAGAGTATGCCGAGTCGGTGATGAAGCTCCAGCAGGTGTGCGCCAAGCATGGTGTGCAGCTCATGCTCGACACGACCGAGAATGAGTCGCTAGTCCACAGGGCTCGCAGCCTCGCGGTGGCGCGCTTTATGTACAAGACGCAAGCCGAGTATTTTTTATTTATCGACGCGGATGTTCAGTTTGAGGCCGAGGCTGTCATTCGTTTACTGGCGTGCGAACACGAGGTGTCGTGCGCCGTCTACCCCAAAAAGGTGGTGATGTGGGACCAGGCTGAGTATGCCGTCAAGACTGATGACACGCGCAACCTCGACCGCCTGTCAGCCGCACTCGTCATGAATTTCAAGCACGCCCAGACGCAGATCATCAACGGGTTTGCCGAGGTGCTCGACGGCCCGACTGGTTTTCTCATGATCAAGCGTCATGTGTTTGACAAGATGTTCGAGCGGTATCCCGATCTCAAGTGCAAGAATGACCACCAGAACCGTGACCTGGATGATTACTACGCCGTGTTTGACTGCATGATCGACCCGGAAAATCGGCGCTACCTTTCGGAGGACTACGCATTCTGTCGACGCTGGCAGATGATGGGTGGAAAAATTTTCGCCGACGTGACCACGACGCTCGGCCACGTGGGGAACATCCGATTCGTCGGAAGACTCGAGGATCGGCTCACAGCCTAGTAGTTTTCGATGAGTTCGTAAATATCTTCGGGGAGATGCATACCCTCTCGATTCAGGCATTTCATCACCTCTTGGGTCGAGCGACGCGCCTGAATATCATTGATAACATCTTCAATATCGAAGCAGGTATGCTCAATCACCGAGTGACCCAGAAGCTTCAACTCCATGAGCGAAGTCAAAAGAGTGCCCCTGAGAGTGAATCCACGTCTCACAAGATCTTTCGCCCTTTGATAAATTTGGAGCACGTGCATGTGGTTTGCGTGTTCTTCCGTCGCATCCCAGATTCGCTCAATGATCCCGTCGCGGGTCATCTTCACGAGCTCGTCAATCGGGTTCGCCATGTGCTTGAACCTCCCAGGCGCATAGCGCAACCCTAACCGCGTGTCCCACGACTTGAAAAAGAGATTCGACGTGAAATCAACAGACTCTTCGTTACACCAATCGGTGAACGAGCCGTCAAAGACGGCAATGTCGATGTGGAGCCGGTCCTCCACAATCAGACGCTCGACCCGCTTGATCCCCTTGGACATGCGGCCATAGCCCGTTCGGTCTGCAAACTTTTTGGAACGCACCTCCTTCACCTTGAAGCGCGTCCCGAGCACCCGAATGAACTGCTCGACATTCGTCTTTTTGTCCGAGCACCCCAGATCGATGTCGCCAAACTTTGTTTGGCCCCGAACAATCACGTCGCGGACATAGCCCCCAAAGACCCACATGTCCATCGCGAGCGCGACATCAATGATTTGCTTCTCCATTAACAAACATGGTCTGGAATTCCTTAAGTTGTATGTCTTCCCGTAGGTTGACAATCGTGCGTAAAAAGGTTCGTCGGTTGTTGGGGTACGTCTTGTCGGTCCGAACCTTGACGACTCGCCACCCAAGCGGTCCGTAGTCACACTCGACAATCGTGCCGTCGGGCAACGCCTGCTCGTGTGCCAAAGACGTTTCAAAAATGAGCCGACCACGCTCTTGGATGTACAAGTCCCGGTTCGACTGGATCAAAAAATCAATCGTAATGTGTTCGCGCGGCTTCCACTTGAAGAGCGTCTCGTGTGTTCCGGTCCTGATCGGCTCGTGTACCGGTGTAAAAATCAGGCCGTCGGTCACAAACGGACCCGGCTCGAGTTTGTTGAGCTCGGCCAGGGGGTACATCGTCTTGACGGTCGTCACGAACGGCGTCTTGGACAGGATCGTCCGACAGAGAGCCCGCGCCTTTTCGAGCCGCTCCGTCAGCGGTAGGTCGATGAGCGACTCGCCGCGAATCATCACGGCGTCGTGGACGAGAAAAATAGTTCGATTGTCACTCTGGCGCGTCACGAGCTCACCGTCGAGCAGCGTGTCTTTCGGCAGGGTGTACTTGTGGTACGTGGCGGCAAATGACCGATTCACGAGCGCCACCTTCTTTTCGATACCGTCATCAAATGATACGAGAAGATGCCGGACACCATCGGTTTTTTCACAGACGAGATATTCAGACTTTTTCAAGAGCGGAAAGTGTCGCCGCTCGATTGAAACAGGCTGAGGCCCTGGAAACCAGTTGTCGGTGCTCCCCTCGGGCAACCGCCACGCCTTGTGGACAAACATCGATACGTTCATCCTTGTTCTACTTTGTTACATTGACGCCCGGTGTCTCTAAGATGTTTCCGGAGCACTTGTGTATAAAGTGGCAGATGACTTGCACCTTTGTCGCAGCCGCGATCCGTACCCTCATCCTGATCAGCTGATCAAACATCGCCTCGTATGATGACGTGTCGAGCTTCACCGGGTTCTTCTCGCCACGGAGCTTCTTGTCAATCGGCTTTGATTCCATGATCCAGACGCGCGCTGACGTCTTCTTCACATCGTACAAGCCATCGGCAATCTTCTTTCCCACCTCGGTGTCAAACGTCAGGGCGCGTTGAGACACCGGCTCCTTCGAATCAGCCATTGTCTTTTTACGAAACATCTCCCAGTCGATACCCTCCTTGACCGCCGGGCATACGAGGACACGTACATCCTTGTCTAACGGATCGAATACGAGCCGGATGTTATCCTGATCGATATTTGTCCCGTAATCAAGCCATACAATACGCTCACCCGACTTTATCAATTTCGAAAGCCCTGACATGTCTTGCACAAAATGAACATCGATATGGATTCCTTTAAGGATGCCGTACATATTGATATTCATCAGCGTGTGGAGTGTCGTGGCCGAGATTGATTTATTACGCGTAACTACACATATGTGCATTCTCTAAATAAGAGTGATCCTGTTTAATAGCCTTCTTCGCAACACCCTTCGTCATCATGTACTCGATGATTCCGTTGGTGATGCACCAACGGATGAAGTTGAGCTGACCGACCGTCGTCGTCAGACCCTGAAATTGGATCCGCTCAGTCCGACAAAACGGGTCGAACAACTTCTTCGAGTAGCCATCCAGACTCGACTTGTACGCGACGTGAACCGTAAACTGACGGCCAGCCGGTGTCATATACGTCACCTGTTCATTCTTTGAATAGTTGGTCACAAACCACTCGAGGTTGCGCAAAGAAATGCCTTTACGGTGCTGGAGAATGTCGTGCAGCTGCTCGCGATTCGCGGGGACGTCAAAGAAACGAGACACTGATTCGAGCAAAAGTTCACATTTACTCATTACATGCTTCACGCGGGTCCGGTTTATCTGTCAGCAGAATCGCCATCGGTGCCCACACGCGCAGCTGCAAAAGTTTGTCGCCGGCTCATCTGCACTCCGAGTCTGCATCTGGTAGTAGGTCGTCTTCTTCGACTTGCACTTGGGACACGTGAGAAGTCCTTCGTACGACTCATCCTCCTTCAGCTTATTCGCTTCACGTGAAAGATCACGTTCTATATGTCGGATAATCGCCTTGGCGTACGGCCCCTCTGGCCATAGCTGGTCGGGTGTCATCGTTCCGAGCTCTTGCGCCTTCACCTTGCGCTCCTTGATGAGTCGAACCATGTCAGGATTCTTTTTGAGATTGAAGAGGATGCTCATGACGCGCTGCTTGTATCGTTGCCGAAAATCTGGATTCTCCCAAGAAGCTTGTGAGTCCGCGTCGGGTGTATTGTCTCGCACACAGTTGTTGATTGATATCTCGGCATTCACCACCTTGGGATCAGTCACCTGAAGACCAAAAGACTCACCAAGCTTCGTGCGAGCATAAACACGCAGGGGGTCCATGTTTCTAAGAGATAACATGTCTCTACTGTCTAAGTGACGTGTGTAGACAAAACATGGTTTACGGCTCGGTAAAGTGACGCCGGCCGTAATATGGGCCGTCGTGTCTCATCACGGCCCACCCGGGGTTTTCATGCCGAGGGTTTACCACACGCGGTGCCTCGCGGACAATGTAAAACAGCACCAGAAGAAGTACGATCAACACAGCGAGTGATTTCATATATACTTACTAAAGAATTAAAACGACGTCCGAGTATAAATGGAGAAGCAAGCCGATTCTCAGGATGCCCATGATCTCGTGTCCGACACGGAGTCGGTCATGCCGGATCTCGTGTCCGTGGACTCGGAGTCGGTCACGACGGATGATGTCCTGGAAGCGGTTGGTCTGTCGCGCGTGCCGCGTATTCGTGTCTGGCTTGACATCCCACCCTGGCTAGCCGCATTCACTCTAGCACTTACGGCGCACGTATTGACGTCGATTGCTGAGACGTGTCGATGCCGGTGAACAAATAATCATAGGTTCCCTGGCGTCATTTTCGACGTAGATGCGTGCGAGTTCAACCGCCTCTTCTATGTCGTACGCCTTGATCATCTCGACAATCACATCCTCGTCAAATTGAATGTCCCATAGACCCTGCTCGGTTTCCATAGCCCAGTAACGGGTCGTCTGGACGAGTTCGAGTTTCTTGATGGCTGACATGACCGATATCGCATTGACAGCTGTTCCATTCTGAAACACCCATACCGGGAGTGTTTGAGGATGATCAGGCTCTGGAATGATGGGGATGCATGACCAAAAAATGCTGTTCATCTCGTCTTGCGTATAATACCGAGCGAAGCCTCTAAGCTGCTCTTCGAACGAGCGAGCGGCTTTGCTCTTCTGAGGACGAGCTCGTCCTTAGATGTATCGATTGTCGTCGGCACGGTTCGAGCCGTCGGGTTTGACGCGTAGATTGAAGGCATGATGTGTGTCTCCCATGGCATCGTGACGACGACATTCGATGAGGCTTTACGAAATTCTTCGATGGTGAGTGTCCCGCCGAAAATCTTGAGGCTGGGTCTCTTTGGGGCGGTCCGGCACGGAACGTACCTATTCCCATTGGCGTGCTTGCGCATGAGCGCAATGTACATTTGGACCTCACCGGACTTTGAACTGTTTTTATCCAGCGCGTACGTCTTCATACATTCCCAAGAACAAAAGTGACCGGATGTCGAGAAGCGTTTCGTACGTTCGTCGTACTTGTATGGACAATGAAGGGACGGACCTGGAAAAGGATGACAGCACCACCAACAATAAGGCTTGAGTTCATCTGTCATTGTCATATAAAGTAAGATGTCCTTTAAATAAGAATGATGCTTCTATCGATCGACGTTGGAATAAAGAACCTCGCGATGTGCCTTATAGACCCCGGGACGAAGAAGATTCATGAGTGGGAGGTTGCGGGTGTCCCACCCCAGAGCTCAGATGGTCTCTTCCTGTCACTGAAGAAGCATCTGGACACACGCCACTGGGTCCGCCAAGTTCCGGGGACGGTGCTGATCGAGAAGCAACCCGACAAGAATCGCACAATCAAGTCGGTTGAGCACTTTTTGCACACCTACTTTTTGTGCAGCGGCAAGGAGGTCATCATCTGGGACGCTCGGCATAAGATCCCGGACGTGGCTGGCCCTGGACGTGCCAAGTACCTCGAGCGGAAGAAAGCATCGATTGAGCGTTGTCGTACATTTATCCAGGCGACCAATCCCGATTGGGTGGGACACTTTGACGCTCACAAGAAGAAGGATGACTTGGCAGACACGTGCATGCAGGCACTGAGTTACATCGATCGCACACCGGTCACATCGACGGTCCAGGAGACGAAAAAGCAGCGGCCACGGAAGCCGACCGAAAACCAAAAGGCGACCCGGTATAGCCGAGCAAACCTCGCATGGCTCTATGTGAACAACGAGCATCGGAACAAGCGTTTCGATAAGGACCTTGCGCGGTACTATTCGAAACTGGATGATCTCTTGGCTGATTTTTGTCTCACCTCAAAGTAGATGAATAACAATTCTCCGGGAAAAGGTTCTCTAGGAGAAATCACAACACTTGTGATATTACTATTTCTCATCGGGTTTGGGTTTTATTTTTTGGGAAAAAACCGTCCGACTGAAACTGGAGGCGGCGGAGGCGGCGGAGGCGGCGGAGGCGGCGGAGGCGGCGGTGCCGGCTCGCCTTCGCCACCAGACGGAACTAAACCACCTCCAACAGCTGGCCCAGGACCAGATCCTGGCAATGTCTTTAAAAATATTTTAGATTCTATTCCTGATGATGCGACCGAGTTTGAATTACAAGTAGCTTATCAAGCCTTACAGACAGCTGCCATGGAAATAGTCAAATATTTACTAAATAAATTATTGGAAAATAAACAAAAAGCTGACATTGAGGAACAGCGAAAAAAAAGGGCGGCCAATCGAAAACCTAACATCGACGCCAAACCGGATTCAAATATCGACCGGAACAAAAAGAAAGGCGTTGATTCTCGTAGCAGCCGTGCCGCCGCCGAGACCAAAAAGCCGAGCGGGACGGTCAACGCGGATCCACCGGCCGCGACGCGAGCACGCAAGAGCGTCAATTCTCGTAGCAGCCGTGCCGCCGCCGAGACCAAAAAGCCGAGCGGGACGGTCAATGCGGATCTACCGGCCGCGACGCAAGCACGCAAGAGCGTCAATTCTCGTAGCGGCCGTGCCGCCGCCGAGACCAAAAAGCCGTGCGGGACGGTCAATGCGGATCTACCGGCCGCGACGCAAGCACGCAAGAGCGTCAATTCTCGTAGCGGCCGTGCCG
>Ga0315284_10002433_pt1 | contig 26647 bp, 27 predicted proteins | sample YL17G09_16_MG_FD_203696 | JGI IMG/M metagenome (GOLD analysis project Ga0315284, IMG submission 203696) | Sediment microbial communities from Yellowstone Lake, YNP, Wyoming, USA - YL17G09_16 | ecosystem: Environmental > Aquatic > Freshwater > Lake > Sediment | place: USA: Wyoming | collected...
ACCTGAATCATCCTTCCCTCCGGTAGCTGAGTATTGCTCCCAGCATACCGGATTCGTCTTCCAGGTGGTCCCCTTTTCGTCCGCCGTTTTGCTCAAAAGTGGGCTCCTTTTATGATGCCGAAAACAATCATTCTCATTGCAGGTGGATTTGTGTGGGTTCTTCGAGGCTCCAGTGGTGCCGTCATCATCGTGCCTACCATGATGGTCATCTTAGGCGTCCTTCTCTTCGGCCTTGGTGCGCGACATTTGTGGATCTCCCGGCGATGAATGACACGTAATGGCTTTGTGTACAATCCCGGGTAAGTGGCAAACGACCGTTGATGGGGACCTACGCCTTCAGTATCTCTTTATGTCTGAGCGCCCGCTCCAGTGACGGCAACATCTTCATGTCGCGGAACTCCGCAATGGCAAAGGCGAGGTGCTCTACCGCATCGGTTACTACTGAGTAAATTGCCAGGTGTTAAATACTTCGTCCGGCTTAACCCCGCTGAGTGTGCCTAAGCTGGGCGCTTGGTAAAGACTCATCACGAACCACAAATCACCGACGATCAGTCCATAGGATCGGCAATCAAGCACAGTCCCATCCGCGGCAGTGTACTTCCAGGTCATAGCCGCAGCCTTGGTGCCGAGAGCATTGGTCACATCTGTGGACGTGCCGATTTGCGGAGCGGTACCACTAACCACCTTCATATAATCCGGGGATTCAAGTACATCGGCAAGAGTGGCGCCCGTGTTTTTTGAAAATCGGTCAATATGAACACCTGGACAAACCCAGGGATCGGCCGCTGCCCACATAATGATTTGGTCACCACCCCATTGCTTGTCAATCCAATCGGAGTTGTATTTGAAGGTAAACTTAAATGTTGTGTTTGTGTACGTCGTATAATTAATAGCGGCCGTTGTAGTGGGACTTGTGGTTGTGGTTCTGGGTGTAGTTGTGGGAGCAGGTGTCCCGGTAGCAATTTCATTAGCGGTAGCTTTATTGAGTGTGTGGGCAATCTGCCTCATCAGGTTGCCGTCCCACGGGGTTACGGATTCAATCGTCCAGACGGCAAAGTAAACCCAATGATCGCCATCCGCATACCCGAGCGCATAAATATGCTTCAGTTTAGTATCTATAGTTGCGGTGAACTCAACGTAAGAAGCGGGAGTCGTATTGTCCGCCAGAACCGTATCTCCAGAGTTAATATATTGATAGTCCTGCCAGGTGCTTACCAGGTTCACCAAGGTTGACTTCGTGTATTGAGTGTCGGCTGTATCGAATTTGAGACCCACCCATGAGCCGGGCACAAGATCGGTGGAATTGAATTGAATCTCGACCGGAACATTGGTAGTGCCCCGGGTAGTCGTCTTCCAGGTCTTGGGATATGACACTTTGAAGCCATACGATTTATCAATATAAGTTAGAGGACGCCAGGAAACCCGAGATAGGTCGGTAGGCCCGGTCTGTGCTGAAGCTGAACCGCCGGATGTCTGCAATTGGTATATTTTGTTCTGTGCAGCTATGAGTTGATTTTGAACTTCGGTTATTTGTCTCTGAATGTTGTCCTTTTCCGCGACAGCCGAGTCGTATTTGGCTTGTGATATTCCACCACCACACCCGGTCAGCATCGCAAGCGCGATCATAAATGCCAGACCGGCAACTAGTCTATTTTTCATCTATCGCCTCCAAACCGTATGATTCAATATGCCATGCCCCCCGACGCCTCCATAGTCCACCTACCGTACTATCTCCGATAGAAAACTGCCTTCGCATTATAGGCTTAACTAATCATTGGTTGTTATTGAGTAAATTGCCAGCTGGCGAACACTTCATCAGGATTTATGCTATTTAAGGGCATATTCCAACCTGATGATCTCGTGAGAAACATGATGAACCAATTATCGCCTCTGACAAGTCCGTAGGCTTTACTTTGTGCGGTGGTGCCATCTGACCAGGTAAAATGAAATAGCACAGGTGTAGCCTTGGTGCCATAAACATTGGTCATATCTGCTAGAGTACTATTGTCGATTACGACCGGGCCAACGCCAACGACTGCTGATAGAAAAGCGCTTGATGTGAGGACATCGGCCAGAATAGCGCCTGTGGCTTTGGGTAATACATAAATTCGAACAGACGGGTCGTAGTATGTCGCATCACCAAAACAGACGGGGTTGTTCGTGCCTTTCCACGTGGCAGTCCATGTAGCATCGTATTTAAACGTGAACTTATAGGTTGTGTCCGTGTAGCTAATATAACTAACTGGCGCAATTGTCGGGGTAGTTGTTGGGGTGGTAGTTTTCGTAGTAGTGGTGGGAGCGATTGTTGCATGAGCGATTTCATCTGCGGTAGCTTTATTGAGTGTGTGGGCAATCTGCCTCATCAGGTTACCATCCCACGGGGTTACGGATTCAATCGTCCAGACGGCGAAGTAGACCCAATGGTCGCCATCCACATACCCGAGCGTATAAATATGCATCAGGTAAGTATCAATAGTTGCGATGAATTCGACGTAAGAAGCGGGAGTCGTGTTGTCCGCCAGAACCGTGTCTCCAGAGGTAATATATTGATAATCCTGCCAGGTGCTTACCAGGTTCACCAAGGTTGACTTGGTGTATTGAGTGTCGGCCGTATCGAATATGACACCCGCCCATGAGCCAGGCACAAGATCGGCTATATCATATTGAATCTCGACCGGAACATTGGCAGTGCCCCGGGTAGTTATCTTCCACGTATCGGGATATGACACTTTAAAGCCATACTTTTTATCAACATAAGTTAGGGGACTCCAGGAAACCCGAGATAGGTCGGTAGGCCCGGTCTGTGCTGAAGCTGAACCGCCGGATGTCTGCAATTGGTATATTTTGTTCTGTGCAGCTATGAGTTGATTTTGAACTTCGGTTATTTGTCTCTGAATGTTGTCCTTTTCCGCGACAGCCGAGTCGTATTTGGCTTGTGATATTCCACCACCACACCCGGTCAGCATCGCAAGCGCGATCATAAATGCCAGACCGGCAACTAGTCTATTTTTCATCGATTTACCTCTAAAGTGTGTTTTTTGATGAAGTTATTTATTGGCTGTGGTTGTGGCTGTTATACACGCACCCACCACGTATTTAGTTACTAGCGCCCGTAATTGTGTCTCCCTATCCGGATCAGGGATGGTGCACGCAAACACAACCACGATATTCTCATTCGGGACAACATAGATGCGCTGACCGTAAATACCGTTGCAGTAATAATAACCTTCCTTGGTGGCCGTCCACCAGCTTTCATAACCGTATCCGGTAGTGGAGGAAGTAGCGTGGTGGGAGGTAGTAGCCGCTGCGAGGTAATCTGCCGGTATAATTTGTTTATCTTCCCATTTACCCTGACGTAAAATCAGTAGCCCGAATCTCGCCATATCGCGTGCGGTGAGGCTCAAACCACCGGCGGCTTCATACTTGCCGGACTTGTCTTTGTTCCATTTCACATTGGTAATACCTAACGGCTGGAATATTTTTTCGGTAGCATAAGTAAGAATGTCTTTGCCGGTCGCTTTTTCCAGAATATCAGCCAGCATGTACGAGTACCCCCCGCAGTAGCTCCAGGTCGTGCCGGGTTCGCTTGCCATTGGCTGGTCAAGTACGTATTGAATGGTATCACCGCTATTCAATGCTTTAATCCAAACATTATTAGGGTCGGAATATGGCAGCGCCCATTCATTCCATTGTAACCCGCCTTTCATTTCCAGCAGGTTTTGGACAATTATGTTTTGCTTTCGCTCATCCATGTTTTGGATTGTTCGATCTTTATAATAGTCCATCACTTTAGTCTGCAGACTGATAGCACCTTCATTGATGGCAATACCGATAAGTGCTCCCAGAACGCTCTTGGTGACAGAATAAATGGGATGTACCGTGGTTTCATTATATTTAATGGTGCGGTAGTCCTCGTAAACGATGTAACCATTACGCAGGACCACCACCGAATCAATGGCAAAATTCAGGTCGGAGATACCGGTCCCGATTTCATTGAGTATAGCCGCGTCCATTTGCTGGTTGGCGGGGGTTGCGAAAAACCATTCATCAGTAGTGGGATAGTAAATCTGGTCATTGGTTGTGGGTTTAGCACAACCAACGCTCATCGAGAGAACCAGGGTAAGGATGGTTATCACGCCAAGTAGTTTTTTCATGTGTTTACTCCCACATTAGTTTTACAGCAGCAGAAAGAAAATATAACTGATGCGATAAGAAACCTTGCCTGGCACTGATAAGTCCATTTAGCCTAGCTTTTTGGCGCCGGCTAACTTATCAGCCACATCCTTCAATCCGAGTTCTTGTAGTTTTTCTCTTGTCGGCCAGCCATTGGTAACATTCCAGCCGCGTAACTGGTAGTAGCGGTCTTTCAGGGCTTCGAATTTAGTCTTATCAATTGCGGCTACTAAGCCTTCCGCGCCACCGACCTTCTGCTCGAACCACAGGTGGTTAAGAGTATCATCAACTCTCGTACGGTCTTCCCTTAAAATCATAATCGTACGGCGTAAGTTCAGAATTCTCTCACCGGTTTGCCAGAGTGTTGGCACACTGTAATCAATTCCGGTAACAGCGGAGAGTAATTGACTTTCAAATATCTGAACATCCATTGATGGGGGATGATAGAATTGGCTGGGTAAACTGGCATATTCACATATCGTCAAAGAATTTTTCAGGGATTGATGTATCTGTACCCAGGATGTTTCAATTTCTGTTTGGTCATATATATTTTTAATACCCACACCGTTGGCAATATAACTACTCACAGGTATGCCAAAATGCGTGGCGATGCCGGGGCTTGTCCCAAAAGTAAAATAGGTATCATGGGAGGAATTAAACGGGTCTCTTGAGTCCATTGCCCACAATAATGCCGCATTAATACTTTCTATATGATGGACCCGATAACCGCTTCCGGTGGAATATTTTTCGTAGGTACTCCAGGCATTATTACCCAATTGTTTGGCGGCCCTGGCTACGCCCTGAGAAAAAATACTCGTGCCGTTCGCAATCCCACCAAGTAGTTCGGTCAGAAACTGATGATGCGCATCCAGTTCGCTTTGCCCCGGTTTTGGTTTATCTATCTGGGGAACACTGGAAACTCCAATCATAGCTCTGGTAAACTGGTTAAGCCGGATTCCAGTAGAGATAAATCCGATCAGGCAAAGCAAGTCGGCATTGTTAATACCCAGCTTCTGTGAAAGAATGTTCCCTTCCCAATGCGCCGGGGCATTCCCGCTAGTGAAATAACCGTACCAATCATCGGTGCACATCTGAACACCCTTGCCGATGTTGGGAACGTCATAGAAACCCTGGCACTGAAACGGGCAGCCGAAGCAACCCCCGGGCTTTTTATAATAATTCTTCATTTCGGTGGCAATAGCGCCGCCAACTGAAGGAGTACGTGCCCACAATTGGTTATAGTTGATTTTCCAGTCACCATCGGCTTTCCTGTCGTTGATGAACTTTTCCAAAACATCCGGTTTTGCGATTTTGACGCTACCGCTTCCCCGGACGACGATTGCCTTCAGTTTCTTGGAACCCATGACAGCGCCAAAGCCGCCCTGGCCCGACGCGCTGGAGGTTTCATTTAGAATAATCGCGATTCTGGAAAGGTTTTCTCCGGCGGGACCAATTGTGAAAACTGACGCTTGGGGATAAGCGCTCCTTAATCGCTGCTGGGTCTCGAAGGTATCTAAACCCCATACATCTTTGGCATCCTGGATTGACACCTTGTCATCCTCGATCAATAAATAAACCGGCTTGCTTGATTTACCCAGTATGACAATGCCATCGTAGCCGGCATACTTAAGAGCCGACGGAAACTTCCCGCCAAAACCGGAATAGGTAAATGATTCATTTGGATAGCTTTGGGGGGCAATACCACCGACCTCTCCCCGGTTAACTGAACCATTCAGTCCCGTTAGCGGACCGACTGAAATTAGCAGGGGATTATCGGGAGAAAAGGCATCGACTTTCGGGCTGCCTAATTTCCAGAATATTTTAGAGTTTAATCCCACGCCGCCCAGATATTTTTCCGGTTCATAATCTGACGTAGCAACTTTGGTTATCTTATTTCTACTCAGGTCAACCCAGAGGATTTTGCCCGTCCACCCGTATGAAACTGCCATATTTCCCCTCTATCTTTGCTCCCTGGGTATTAATTGCAGCGCGCCAAAAGGACAATATTGAACACAGGTAGGACCTTCAGCCCGTCCCCGACACAGATTACAGTTGATAGCCACGTTCTTTTCCGGATTCATTTTTCTTCTTGATGGTCTGTATACGCAAGCTGCGATACATTTCCCGCAGCCAATGCATTCCTTTTCGTTGGTATATCTGGTGCCGGTCGTCGGGTCGATACAGAGAGCGACATCTTTTTTAGGGCAGGCAAAATAACAAAGGGGCGAAGCGCATTGCTGGCAGGAGTTGAACGTAAACTGAGGTTCAAACGGGTCACTGATTAATTCTGTCCTGGATAATAGCGGTCCTGGTTCGCCACCATTGTAAGTAGAACACATTTGGACACAAGTCCCGCAACCTACGCACTTCACAGGATCGTGTTTTATCACTCCGGCACTTGTGACTTCAGTTACCGGCGCCAATGTAAAGGGAGTAGTCTGATAGTCGAGTGTCGTGCTTGATTTGCGTGTACAGGCAGCCACTCCCAGCGCTACCGCGGTCACAACGACCGCGCCGCTTCCGATGAGAAATTGTTTCCTCGTTATGCCCTCAGGTTGTGCTTCCTTGTCTGCCATTTTTCCCCTGTTCAGACGAAATCTTGATTGAAATGCAGCCTAAACGCTTTCCATGGCTTTTTTTGAAAGATACTGGTTTCAATGATAGGCGACATTTTTCATGATGTCAATTGCTTCGCCTCTTCCAGCGTGGCAAATATCTCCCGCGTTCCAAAACGGTTATGTCTGGTGTAGAATCAGGTTGAGGTGTATAATCTGTCCAACCAGGAAGATTAGCGGTTTTGCCAGGCCAACCACAGCAAACCATGAGGCATTTGATATCGCAGCCGCGGAAATCACACGGGCGAGCTGCACTCCGCTGAGATCGCCTGTCACTACCGCTGCTCCTGGGGACCGCGAGATTGCAGCCGCAACTCCCCATGCCTGTGCTCTCAGCAGATTTGGCGTGAGCAAGTAGGCAATTCACCGTTTCACTTTCTGTGTGACATATTGCGTTAAGTCCATGTTCTCATGCCGATGTTCGTGCAGTGGTGAATAGGATTTTTCTTCTACGACCAAAGAAACCCGCCGGGCCAGATCATCTTGCGATTGTTCAATCATAGCCGTGCACTTTTGGCAACTAAACACAATTTGCCGATTAAAACCAGAGAGGGAGTCAATGAGACTCCCTCTCTAAAAATTCAGTATTCCAAATATTTAGTTAATTAAACTTCCAAGTGGCGAACACTTCATCCGGATATATGCCGTTTACATTGGAAACACCCCAGCCTGAATCCTGGGTAAGAAACAGGATGATCCAGTTACCATCTTTGATGAATCCGAATGATTTGCAATAAGCAGTGCTTTTAGTCGCCGTAGTAGTAGTATACTGATGGACAACAGACGTAACCGTGGTGCCGTAGGCATTTTTCACATTGTCCTTGACCTCACCGATTACCGGCGTTCCGGGCGGGGCTGCGGCGTTAATTAGCTTCTCAATATCCGTTGTTTTGAGAACATCGGCTAGTGTAGCGCCTAGGGTACTGGGAACCACGAATACTCGAACCGACGGGTCATAGTACGTAGCATCACCAAAAGAGACGGGGTTATTAGCCCCCTTCCACGTCGCAGTCCACGTTTTATTATAGCTGAATGTAAACTTATAGGTTGAGTCCGTATATGACGAGGCTGCAAAACTAAGTGTCGGTGGCAGTATCGCTCCCGAAGCTACATAAGCAGCAATCGTTGCCTTAGCTGCATCCAGCGCTTTGTTCGCATCGGCAAGACTTGTTTGGGCAGATGATAATTGATTTTGCAGTGAGGTTTTATCGCCTTTAGCGGTTGTTAGCTGTGCCTGAACATCGGCGATTGTGGCATGAGCGGCAGCCAGGTCAGTTTCAGCCTTAGTTTTAGCGGCATTAGCGGCAGAAAGTTGACCCTGTAATGTGGTTACCTGGGCTTCAGCAGCAGCTTTAGCAGCATTGGCGGCATCCAGATCAGCTTGCTTCACGCCGCTACAACTTGCTAACAGTCCCACAACAAGCATCAAAGTAATTCCTAATAGTACCTTTTTTCTCATTGTTGTTTTACTCCCTTTTTTTGCTTTCTATTTGGCAAATCGACCAGCATCATTAGTGCTTTTCGGCTATTTACCTCCTTTTTATTCTTTTACCACTTTTCATCATTGGCTCCCCGCTACTCAGATGCCCAAATACAAGTGGCGGTTCAGCGCCTCATTTCGGTTGGAGACATTCATCCACATGCTATACCACCTTATTGTTTATTGTCAACGTAAACAAAACTAAACCGACTTGACTATTTTGGACGCTGTTGCTTTTGGCTCACAGTGACACCATACCTCCACAGAATCTTGTTGTGCTTGGTTGCGGTCGGATGGAAAAAGGTCCGGTAAAAACTGCGCCCGAGCTATGGACGCAGATAGTGAACGGAAAAAGGGAACCTTAGAGCGCGGCATATCAACTGGTGACACCCTGTGCCATCCTGTTCATCAGCAAATTATTAGCAAAATTCCACGCGTGCTCGGAGCTCGGTCGTGAGTCGCACTCCGATGGTTTGCACCAGCGTACTATTTTGTCTTAGCCCGCTTCTCCTTGAATCGCCGGTCTATCTCTTTACGCTCCAGTTCCAGGCGCTCGTGCTGACTCGGCTGGCCCGCACCCACATAATTCCTCATCCGTTCCAGCGCTTCCGGCGAGTAGAGTAGCTCGTTGAACAGCTGTGTGTTCAAAGCCAGGGCATCTTCCAGCGAACGGTCGGCTCCCTGGTAAAGAAGCTGGCGGATGTGGTGAACGGCCTTGGGTGGGCGCGCCGCGAGCTGCCGGGCGTACTCCATTACCTGCGGCATCAGGTCCTGTGGGTCGCAGGCGCGCGTGATCAGCCCGATGCGTTCCGCTTCATCGGCATATACCCGGCGTCCCGTAAGCACAATATCGAGAGCCCTGCCGATGCCGACGAGCCTGAGAATGCGCTGCTCGCCGCCACCGCCGGGAAGTATCCCCACATTGACCTCGCTCTGGGATGCCCAGGCGTCGCGTGACATAAAGCGGAAGTCGAAGCGTAACACCGTTTCCAGGCCGCCTCCGGACAGTGGGGCGTTGATGGCCGCGATGATTGGCTTCGATCCTACCACAAAACCAGGCCGGCGCATCACGGGACCCGTGGGTTTAGTCTTGAGGAACTCCTCGCCGCGCTGTACGAGCAACGAAACGTCATAGTGCTGGATAAATACATCCGGCAGCGCGCTCGTGAAAACGGCCACCCTCAGCTCGGGGTCCGCGTAGAACTCCTGGATCAGCTGCTGGAGTTCGGGCCCAGTCTGATCATTTATAAGATTGTTGGGTGGATTGTAAAACCTCCAGATGACGATAGCGCCTTCTTTTTCCACATCGTAGTACTTGGGCTGGGTTGTCACTGTCCCTCTCCTTTCAATATTTCAGGATTTCTTAGTGTACCATCCTTGCAGTATCCCACACAAAGCTATAATGCAGGGCAAACGGTGGTGGTTGACGGCGGGCTTACGCTGGCGCCGGGCATGTCGTAGACTTTGGACTCGATTCCTGAAAACAAGAAGGGGTCAGGAATCCCGACCCCATTCTCGTTCGGCCTGGGTAAACCTGCTACTTCTGGTATTTTTTCTGGATGGCGGGATCAAGCCAGATGTGCGCTTGGAATCCTTCAACCAGGTCCGGGTATTCACCGGCGTAGCCGCCGATCCACGGCTGGAAGAAGACGTAGTCGTAGGGCGCGGGCAGTTCGTAGTCCCAGCACTGGGATATACCGTAGAGGCCCGCATCATGCAGGATCTTGTTCCTGGCCGCCGTGTCTACGGTGTCAAGCGCCAGGTCGTATGCGGTGTCGATCGTCTTGTCGCTCACCATTCCGTAGTTGTAGATTCGGCCGGTATACCACGCCCAGCCAATGGTGGAGTACTCGCTGGTGTTGCCCCAGGAGCAGATGTTGGCTTGCAGGTAAGTTTTGCCGTACAGGCTCTGGTAGAAGGCGCCGGACTCCACCACGTTGACAGTGGTGGAAACGCCGATAGCGTCCCAGTAGTTCTTGACGATGCCGGCGCGGTCAACAAACATCTGCACGTTGGGGGTGTCAAGCTGCATCTTGAAACCGGTGGGATAACCGGCATCGACCAGTAATTTTTTGGCCGCGGCCGGGTCGTACTTATAGATGTCCGCGGTATCGGCCGGTAGCTGTTCAACCGGCACGAACATGTCGGTGCCCACGAACGGGTAGAATGGCCATGCCAGATAGATACCTTGACCCTGCATAAAGTCCTTAAGTACTGCACCGCGGTCGATGGCCTTCGCCAGGGCTTTCCTCACCCTGATGTCCGTAAAGGGAGCCTTGTCGTTGCGCCAGAAGACCACGATGTTGTAGTTGGAAGGACGGAGGACATATCTGAGCTGTGGCGAGGTCTTGATGAGGTTCTGGGCGTTATCGATGGTCGTGCCGAAGAAGGACTGCTTGCCCGTGCGGATGGCAGCCATCTGCGTGCTCACGTCAGGCAGCACGATGGTTCTGTACCCGTCCATATAAGGCAGCTTGTTGGCCGGATGCAGGGGGTCATACCGCCAGTAGTTCGGGTTCTTCTTGAAGGTAAGGGAGCTGTCCGGCACGAAGTCCGTCAGTATCCACGGGCCCGTGCCGCAGGCGTTCTTCCAGTCTTCCAGGTTACCATACTGCGTAACTGCCTCCGGTGGATAGATGGCTCCGTAGCCGATTTGCCCGGCGCCGGGGGACAGTATCGCCGTGGGATTAGTGACCTGCAGGGTATACTTCTCAAGCGCCACTGCCTGGACGTATTTCTCAGGTGCGGTGCCGGGTGCCTTGTAGGCGGAACTGCGAGGCGAGTTCTGGGTGCGCTGGATAGCATAGACAAAGTCAGACGCCACCACTTCGCGTCCGTTGGCCGGAGCCTTGTTCTGGAAGCGGATGCCCTTGCGCAGGTGGTAGATGATGACATTCTTGGCTGTTATTTCCCAGCTCTCGGCAAGAAGGCCGGCCACTCCACCTGCAGGGATTGCCTGGGTATCGAAAGTGTAATCCTTCGTGCCCTGGGGACCCTTGGCCCAGTCTATGCAGATAAGCCCTTCATACATGCTGAAATAGGAATAGGGGGCATGCATGACATAGCCGGGATCCCACTGCGTAGGGCTGCTGGGCGCTCCAAACACACCGACGCCCCCGTATACGGGCGTCGTGGGCACACCGGATATGGCCGTGGCAGGAGTGGTGGTTGGCTGTGTGGTGGTTGGTGACGTTGTCCCTGAAGGCGTTGTTTTACCGGTGACCGTAGTGCCACCGCTCGTTGTTGGGGTCGTTGCCTGTTGGCAAGACACCAACACGACGGAGACTACCATAAGCGCGGCCACACAGATCCAGCTTAGTTTTTTGATCATCTTGTGTTCTCCTTTCTTCTGTTTCTATTTGCTCCAGAATCTATAGCAGCATCCTCATTTTGTACTTTACTCACATACTCCGTTCCCCCTTTCCCGTTAAGCCTCCTTTTATACTCTTTCAACTACCCAGCCTTGGCCGTCAGCTTTTGCCTCACCTTTTCCGCTTTGCCGAGACTATAGCTGCCGAGACCGCCCCTTAACCTGGGGTCAAGCAGGTCCCGGAGAGCATCACCGAACATATTGATGCCGAAAACCACGAGCGTGAGGGCAAGGCCGGGCCATAATACCATCCAGGGTGCCAGGAGCATATTAGCCCGGCCCTCGCCTGCGATCATGCCGCCCCAGCTCGGAAACGGAGGCGGAATTCCCAGACCCAGAAAACTCAGGCTGGCTTCGGCCAGGATCATACCACCCATCGTCGTAGTGAATAGCACAATGACCATGGGCATAATGTTGGGGAGCAGGTGCCGCATCATGACCCGGCCGGACCGCGCCCCGATTGCCTCGGAGGCGTATACATACTGGTTCTCCCTGATGGCAAAAACGAGACTACGCTTAAAGCGGGCGGAGCCAAAGCCACCCGTAATGCCGAGCACCAGCAGTATCTGCACCAGGCCCGCGCCGATGATGGACATGGCCGTAATCAATATGACAAGATACGGGAAACATATCCAGGCGTCCACAAACCTTTGCACAACGATGTCAAACCATCCCCCGAAGTACGCGCACGCCATGCCTATTGCCGTGGACATGACAGTGTGTATCAGGGTAGCCACCACGGCCACGATCATCGATAGGCGGGCACCATAGATAACGCGACTGAGAACATCCCTTCCCAGCTGGTCGGTGCCGAGAGGATATTTGGCCGATGGGGGACTGAAGCGGTCCGCAAGGTGGATTATGTTATACCCCGGACTATCGGCGGTGCCTTTTTCCGGGGCCAGGAAGTTGGCAAAGATGCCAGTGAAAAGCAACGCCAGAACAATGATGGCACCCACCAGCCCCAGGGGTTTTTCCTTGACCAGCCTGTGCAGAAGGTCAACCCAAAAATTCCGCGGTTTCGCCCTGGCCTTGTTCTGCCCATCCGCGGTTGTCTCAAGCGTACTCATTTCTATACCCTTCCATTCCTACTTATACCGGATCCGTGGGTCCACAAAGGCGTAAGCCAGGTCGGTCAACACAATGAAGATCAGGACGAACAGTGACATCATGATGTTCCACCCGGAAATAATAAGATAGTCGCGTTGTTGCACCGCGGTCAAGAAGTATCGGCCCATCCCCGGCAGGGCAAATATCTGCTCGATGATGACCGCCCCGCCGAAAAGACCTGGAATCATACCTCCGATGATCGTTACCACTGGTATCAGCGTGTTCTTGACGGCGTGGCGCATGACCACCACCCTCTCTCGCAGCCCCTTAGACCAGGCGGTTCGGATGTAGTCCTGCCGCAAGACTTCCAGCATCATAGTGCGAGTAATCCTCATCAGTCCGCCGGAGGTAAAAGTACCCATAATAATGGAGGGAATGAGGAACTGCACCAGGTTGCCGAGCGGATCTTTAGTAAATGGGATAAATTCCACCGGCGGCGACCAGCCCCACCACAAAGAGGGATATACGAATACCAGCGTGGCCACCCAGAACGATGGGATAGCAAGAAGAATGATAGAGACTACGCGGCCGATGTAGTCGGGTACCGTGTCCTGACGGATGGCCGAATAGACGCCAAGAGGCACGCCTGCGAGCAGCCCTAATACCAGCGACATGAGGCTCAGTTCGAGCGTCACGGGCAACTTGGCGGCAAGCTCAGAGGTCAGGGTCCGACTGCTCCATAACGACTTGCCAAAATCGCCGCGAAAGAAGCCGACCACCCATCTCCCGTACTGTGTCAGGAACGGCACATCGAGACCGAGCGCGTGGCGGATGGCGGAGACATCAAGTTCTGAACTCGTTCCAATCTCCTGCTGCCAGGACCGCTGAGCTACCATCATGGTGACGATATCACCCGGAATCAGACGGACGACCAGAAACAGGACAACGGTTATGATGAAAAGCGTGGGAATGACAAGTAATAATCTTCTAATAGCGTAAGTCCGCATTTACCCCTCCTGCCAGGGTTCTTGCCCTGCCACACGTCCTGTTATTGCGGCCATGGGCAAACAACCTGAATTGCCATGCAAATCCGTCACGCCCCAGAAACATTGCGACTTTTCTCAATCAACTTCGGGATCACCCTTGCATCTACCCCCAGCTGGCGGAGTAACATGCGGATTTCCCAGTCACAATACTCCTCTAGGGTAAAATGGCTTCTAAGGTACCAGCGCCTCAGAGCCCAATCGTAGCCTGTGATCAATATCTGGTGAGCCACGAAAGCAGGGTTATCTACCTTCAATTTCCCTTTCTTGTTGGCCTCGTTCAGCAGTTCCTCAAAGACGCCCATTATCTCAAGCTGTGACCGCAGGAGCATTTCCCGATCCTGGCGGGAAAAATGGATGATTTCGCGGCTAAAAAAGATATAGTTTTCCTGATCGTAATCTGCCCAGCCATAGTACTTGCGTATGCAGGCGATAAGAGCCTGCACAGGATTGGCCGTCCCCAACTCCTTCCGGTACTCTCTCATCGATTCGCCGCCGCTGCTCGCAGTGGCGCAAATGAGATGCAATATGTCGTCTTTGGTGCCGATATAGTGGTAGACGGCGCCTTGCGCCATTCCGCAGGCCTGAGCAAGCTCGCGCATGGTGGTGGCTTTGAATCCCTTCTCTGCGAAAAGCTCTATGGCGCACCTCGCAATGAGATGGCGTTTTTCCTGCACGAGCTTCTCATCGTTAGACCGGGTACGGATTACATAGGTTTCTTCTGCCATTAAAATCGCCAATCACACTGGCATTAGAATGGAGTGATTGACCGTTCAATCAGTTTGAAACTTTAGCATCAAACCAAGCGTGTGTCAATAGGGAAAATGCCTATTCTTTTTCTCTGGGGTCGTAATAGCATTTCAGTGCCCGGTTGTTTGGTGTGGTTTCCGGAGCTATTCCTTGAGAGTGTCGGTCAACCATTCCCTGAGTTACCCCAGCAGTTCATCGTGGGCTTCTATAAGGAAATGGCCTCTTCGGTGACAGGTACGCGTCTGGCCGAGGGGAAGCTATTAAATACGGGAAGAATGGTTCCTTAATTCGCCCCCGCCGCCACGCTCAGGGCTCAGGCGTGGAATTCCCCGGACCTTTTTAGGAGCGTGACTATCCCGGCTCTATGACCGGTTCCATACCTTTCAGGTTCCCCGTATATTGACATCCGACTATCGCATACGTACAATGGGGGCGATTGCTGGCCAAGGAGGTGAATTCAATGCTCGCGATTGGGGACAATGTTGAGGTCATTGAACACCCTGACAAGAGGAATATGGGAAAACGTGGTAAGGTTGTCTATGTCGGAACTGGAATCAAGCCAGTTACTCAGCTAGTTGATGTAGACCTCCCAAAACCGGAACCGGAGCCTCGTTACGATGTGACACTAGACAGAGGCAAAGCACTTCACAATCTACGGGAGCAGGAACTGCGCAAGTTGTGACGCGAAGTAAGACTCTTAGAACACAAGGCACCCATGCAGAAAGGTCCCGTGAACTATCGGGTTAGTACACGAGAGCCGAATGACCGATATTCGCGTCATTTGGCCTGAGAAGATTGGAACTTCTGACCCCTTGCGTGTGAATTATGAAGAGCCAGTGTTGGGGAGTTTTGAAGTATATCATCGTGGGAATCAGATGGTCGTAGTCGTTGCCTTGCCCTGCTTGTGTGCCCAGTCCATGTGCGTCTTTAAGCTTTCCTTATCATGGCAGTCGTACTGACAGACAGGGCATATCCCCTCTTTACGCTTTTCCTCTCTCTTTGCGTCCTTCTTACTCATGATTTCTCCTTAGACGGGTACGCTGGCATTTTCTCTCGTGGGTTCGATTCTCCACTCGCCACCTGCCAGCTGTCGTGAGTACCTCACAAGTCACATCACCTGCCTCCTTCTTTCATATTATCACACAACTTTTCCTACGCAGGTTCTGTGACTTTAATCCAAACAAAGGGCTGTACATGGCTTGTAGCGCGTCGACTTTCACAGGGCAAAGAAAAGGGTGGCTTTTGCCACCGCACATAAAAAAGGGCGGCTCTATTTTCTGGCTGATCTCCTTCGATGTTCATTAGTAGTAAACAAAGAATACCCGGCAGTTTTCTCCGGGTGTTCTTTGTAGAAAGGAGAAGGTGATGAAAAAAGGTATTTGTATTATTGCCTTATCACAGTTGCAAATCAATAGTACTTTCGTTGCATAAAATGACGTGACCAACCACGCGCGCAGGCACAAATAGAGGGATAAGGCACAGTGTTTTTGAGGCCAATCTTTCGTTCCTATGCAGATATTCGGTAGCAGTGTGGTGGCAAAAATAAGGAGCGGCATTTATCCCGCGCTAGTGCCTACCTCCGTATTGCCACTCAGTGAGGTGCAAACGGTTGAACAATTGTCAGTTTTGTGCAACGATGTCAAACTCGTCACGCACGATCTTGTTACACAGGTGCCCTACAGTCCGTACACCGCATCTGCTCCCGATCATGAAATACTCACCCCTCTATGGAACTTGAAGAAGGCTACGACATATTTTACCCTGCGCCGGAGAGGTGAAAGGGAGAAACTCGCAAATAACATGTCTAAATAGGGAGGTCAAATAGTGTTACTGAGATTTCTCATCATCAATTAATTCTATTACTTTCAGACCTGCAATACCTTTTGAAGTCGCTGCGTATACCTCTCCTTGTGACTGAATGCCCTCTAGGTGCATCGATTCCTCAGGTAATAACGGCAAGCCATCTCTTTTGAGATCTACAGTATAGCCCTGAGTAACCTTAAACCTGACTATCCGTTCTGTCCGAAGTTTTCTTACTGGAAACATGTTTAGGAGAAACGGCAATTCTGTTATTTCAATCTCTGAATTAATAGTGAATTTTGCCGAAAACTCGGGTCTTTTTGCTTCAAGATCAAAGTAATTTCCTTGAAGGTGACCCTTTACGATTATTCGTTTTTCTGGAAAAAGAAGCGCCATGGGGTACTTATTGTCTACTGTAATACGTTGTTCAGTTCCTCTAGTCTTAGATAAGTCCGCCTCATCTGGATTAAAACTTACCCAAACCTCACAAAGTACAGACTTACGATCTGATTTGGTAGAGACAGCAAAGAATATTGTGCCTTTTTCTGGTATTTGAATTGGATCTCCAGATTGTTCTCCGCTTACCCGTATGAAGGGTTTTGGTGAATAGAACTTCCAATGCAAAAAATATGCCCCCAAAGGGATAAGCGCGAGCAAGCCCACTAACAAAGAAATGATATTAATCATCATATTTCACCGTATTGTTGGGCTATCATAGGCAGCCGAATATCCATCCCTCGCGCAACCTGACTTGTTCATCCATACTGTGAGGATGCCATACATCACATTTAGAAGACAGATCACGAAGTGCGGCCGCTGTCACGACGGCGTCCAGACCATCTTCCAATTTTACTCTCATTTATTAGATTGTCAACGGTTGTTACACAATCCACGAAATGAACGAACGCCCGATTGTGCCCTCGTTCCGTCCTTCTCGGATAATAACGGCTGCATGCTTTTGCCAGTTGCCCTATGCAAACCTCTTTCGAACCATCTACTGTTTCCGAAGTATATGAAATCCGGAGTCGTTGGTGTAAATAGGCCGTGTGCCTACAACAGGTCATGCTCGAAGGTGAGGGAAGTCACACTCCGTCAGATTGTCCAAGCATAAAAGCCGAGTGACACCATGATGTGATAAACTGATGGCACCATGGGTAGGCCGTTGTGTGAGGAGGAGCCTGTTAGAGGTGAAATACACGCGCCTTTATACTGGTGATGACGGTGAATCCCACTTTGAAGATGTGGAGGTGCCGTTGAGGAGCGCCGGCATGGGGGTGCTGCAGCGCTCAAGAATCGCGCGTGCCACGGGAGTGTTCTTCAGCGTTACCGATGGTCCCTTTTTCTCAGGCTTCCACAACGCTCCCCGCCGTCAGTACATCGTAATCCTCGAAGGCACAGTTGAGGTCGGTACGGGCGACGGGACGAAAAGACAGTTCGGACCTGGCGAGATTCTGATGGTGGAAGATACCACAGGCAGGGGTCACACCACCCTGTCCGTAAACGACGGGTTCCGCAGAGAGGTTTTTATCGCCCTCGAATAGCCGCCAGGCGTCTCAATCGCAAGTCCGCCCAGCAATGCTCATATACCCGTATAGCTTCATTGAAGTCTGGAGTATACTTGCCGCCAAGACTCTCCACTTCGGTCCTGACATCTCTCGAAGAGACCACCCGGACATCGAATCTGCGGGCGAATATCTCTGTGTAGTAACGACCCATACGGCCGAAACCTACTACTGTCACCTTCGGTTTCATGTTTGGTAAGGGATGCGGAAGGAGGACAACAAGATGGCACACGACACAGCGTTGGATCGTCGAGATTTCCTGAGAATTATCGGCTCAGTCGGGGCATTCACCCTGATGTCACAGTTTACCTCGGCATGTTCGCCCGCAAGCGAGAGAAAACCGGTCAATAGTACGTCGGTGGCAACGGCATCCGGTGATGCTGTCCAACTCCCAGAACCGGCCAAGAAGGGGAACGTTTCCGTCGAGGAAGTTCTGGCGCGTCGAAGGTCAATAAGAGCTTACTCAGGGAAAGCCCTGACCCTGCAGGAAGTCTCTCAACTTCTGTGGGCGGGGCAGGGTATCACAGCAGACTGGGGAGGTCGGGTTGCCCCATCAGCCGGGGCGCTATACCCACTTGAGCTCTATGTGGCTATAGGAAGCGTTGACGACCTGTCATTAGGGGTTTATAGATACAGTCCGAAACTGCACCAGTTAGACCTGATGAAGCATGGCGATGTAAGGGAACAACTGGCTGCGGCTGCTCTCGGTCAGAGCTGGATGAAAGACGGCGCGATTTGTATCATCATTGCTGCGGTCTGCGAAAGAACGACAGGCAAGTACGGGGACAGAGGCATAAGGTATGTGTACATAGAGGCGGGACACGCCGCCCAGAACATATGCCTCCAGGCAACGGCTCTCAATCTGGGAACAGTTACGGTGGGAGCTTTCGTCGATGATAGCGTCACCGAGGTTGTCGGATTATCCAGGGATGAGGTACCTCTCTATCTGCTCCCTGTCGGCAGAACTTAGAGGTGATCGACTAGTATTTCGACCTTCCCATGTCAGTCTGCACAACTTGGCTTTCTGTTAAATTATTTGCGTAGCGAAGCACAAGCGAGGATAGAGAATAATATGCGTGCTATAATGGACGTGCAGTGAATAATAGGGAGTAAGCCAAGGATGCCTGAGATTAAGCATCGACAAGATAAAGCTAGCCCCGAAATAGAATATTCTGAGATTTATATGCCGGATGACAGGCACTTAGGGACCGGAAGTTTTAGAACGGTCATCAAACCCAATGCTTTTTCTGCTGGTAAAGCAATATCGACTATTATGATACAAGTGCCTGTTTTTCAAATTTCTGTCAATTTTAACCCTTCAACCAAAGAAATCCCCACGCTTTTGGGATTGGCAGATGGCTCAGAATCCATTTCAAAAAAGACATTTCTTTTTCCAAAAGAGGTAAATTTCGCGAATGCTCACGAATTTACGGTTACTTTTCAAAATTGGGAGATTATGGATCTGAGTATGGACGGGACATTATTATCTCAACGGGTGGAGGGATTATTACCGCCTACTGAAATAAAACACGCGGAGTATCTGGGAAGACTGATTACCAATCTACATACACTAGAAACTTCCATTCGTGATTTTCTGCTAACTGCTGCTGAGGGTTTAAAATCATCAACTGAGCATGCACAAAATCTTCGCAATCTTCGAGTCGGTCAGTCTGTACCATTGAATCCTTTTACCAACTATGATGACCTCAGAACCCTAATAATCAAATACAATGAATCTGTTAAAACCATTTCAAATGAGTTTATTATTGACGAAAATATAGTGAATCTTAGAGATGCTATTGCCCATGGTCGAGTATTTGCCTTCGAGCCTTCATATCCCTTAGTTCTTTTGAAGTTCAGTATGCCAAAAGAAAAACAAGTCAGGGTTGAATTCAATGCAACGATGACGTCTGAATGGTTCGACACCAATATCAAACGTACAAAAATTGAATTGTCGAAGGTCCTGGAAGCAAGCCGTCTCCTGACGAGCGGTAAGTTGTAGATGCTGATCGATCATTTGCGTTAACATTCTGACGTTTCGTTCAATGCCTGAAACAACTAGGAGTCGACCTGAGTCCTGGGGTCCTGTAGCACGGTAGTTGGAAGCTAAGGGAATCCGGCATTGAACAGAGCCTGCCTTTTCTGTTGTCCTGTAAGGCCAGGCCGACTCCGGTTTCGGTTCCCTCAGGGGCAAAATTGGTGATGGTCTTGATGATCACAATGTACCCCCAAGTCGAGCCCAACATCCTTGAGCGGTAGTGCCATTCATCGATAAACGCCGGGCTGCAAAGAAGCATAGGTCAGGTTCGGGTGGAAGTCAAGCTACGAGCCAAGATACCAGGACGGTAGCCGACTTCACGTGCAGATCCCGGCGCTCATTTGCTGACTACGTAGTGCAAGTGATCTCCCATGTCTCTGAACTGGGGCAATTCGCAGGTCTCGGCTGCAAACTCCAAAAAAGCCTGATAAGCCACTTTGTCTGTGGCAGCCAGTTTATCGATAAGCGGCCACATCCCTCCAGCAACACCTTCGGCGCTACCATAGCTCAGCACTTTGAAACCAGCGTCCAAGAGTTCCTGCCGTGCCAAGGGCGGTGTAGACCAATGGCAAGCAGTGAATCCAGCCATCTCGGGAAACGAGAGTTCGCCGAGCATAGCTTTCAGGAAGGCTGGGTCCCGGAAATGATGGGGCATATCAGTGACGCCTGTGCGAATCAACCCCCAGGAATTCAGGTAAGAGACGATCGCCACTCCGTGAATTTTTAGAATCCGCTTTAACTCCCTCAATGCCCTTATTCGTTCTGCCCGGTCGACGAGGTGATACTGGGAGCCCAGCAAGAGTGCGGCGTCGAACGCTTCGTCCTTGAGCGCACCGAGTTCACGCACATCAGCCTTGATGAATGCCTCAGCCCGTAGTCCTTCCTTCTTGAATTGGCTGCGGGCAAATTCAAGCTCCTTTTCGGCCGGTTCAACCAGGGTTACCGCATAGCCTCGTTTGCAGAGTTCGATTGCGTAACGCCCGGGTCCACAACCGTTATCGGCAATGCGTCCTGATTTCGGGAAGTATCGTTCAATCATGCGTAGCGTGCTGGCGAATTCGATAGCGCACATGGGTTTTGTAAGGCGCTCCCATTCCGCTTCGACGTGATTGTTGTAGTAATCGGTAACGTCGCTACTCACCAGATCCTCGCTTCGGGCACCGGTGCTTCAGAGATACTCCTCCCTGCTTCACCACAACGAATGTCCACCTAACCTTTATGCCGGTCTGTTCAGCTGATATTCAGCGGCCCGCCGGACGCACTCCCGGCATTCGTGTAAGCTCTTCCTGGCGCAGCCGGCTGCCCCGCCTCCCGCACAGGCACACGCGCAGGCGCAGGCACAGGATACGCAGGCGCAAGATGAGACGCAACTGCCGCCGCCACCGCCACCGCCGAAGAAACCACCTCCCCCAAAATATGAACCGCGCGCTGCCGCCCGCTCCTGCTCGTGCATGAGGATTGCCGCCCAGATCACGGGGGTGATATAGTCGCCATACGCGCGGTCGTAATATCTCCCCTGCTCATCCGGTCCGATGTGTTTCTTCTCAACGTAGTCTTCAAAGCCCTTCTCAGCCACGCGCCGTTTATCCGGGTCCGCGGCGATCTCTTTCTCCGCCTCGGTAATCAGCACAGTATTCTTCTCTTCTCTGACACGCCGCGCCCGGAATACAGCGAACGCCACGAGCACCGCCAGTCCCAGAATCACCCCGACCACGATGACCAGGGTGGTCGGGAAAGCGGTATTGCCTATGGCAACGGCCGACTTGGTGAGAAAGCTGCCATCCGAACTCTGCGCGACGATGGTGAAATGGGCCCCGGGCAATAGGTCCGTCTTTTCCCAGGTAATGACGCCGCTGGAGGTTGAGATAGGTGCGGGTACGAGAGATGAGTAGCTGGCAATATCGACGGGCGAAGCGATGTTCACTTGAAGGTGGCCGATGACGGCGCGGTCGTACCAGCCGGGCGTGTAGACGATCCGCCACATCTTTTCCTGCGTCAGTCTCTCCAGCAGGTTACTTTGCAGGACGGAAAACTCGACCTGGAATTTTTCGCCAGAGCGGTAATCCCTATCAAGGTCAACCCTTACACCTGACCAGCCCGATGAATTATCAGCGCGCACTTTCGCCGCCGCTCCGCCGTGTTCCTGGACGGAGAAATGGGAGTTGGGCAACCCGACCGTTATCCACGGGATATCGCCGCTGAGCACGACCCACGACTGCTGGATGGTAATCTTCACCTTACCATCGTTCTGCGGTTGCAGTTGGACGGTGTAATTATCGATCCGATAGGTGCCGGTATCGGCGGTGGCGATGGAGGCGGTCGTTACGAGCAGTACTGCTAGGACGAGTATTCCAGCGGACAGCCACCGCAGCATTCTGCCAGGTATTCGCATCCTTTGCATTCCTCCCGGTCTTCCAGGTACTTCTTCTCCCTGAGACCGACACTGATGGGGTGATTCCAGATATTCACCCACGGGTCGGAAAGGATATTCCCGACCTTATCCTTGAGCCATGACTGGCAGGGAATGACGGAACCATCTGGTTCGACTGTCATATTGTACTGCGCCGCCGAGCACGACTTCGAGCCAAAACCGGCCGCGATGGGATTAAACTGCCGGTAGCAGGTCGGGGAATACCATTCGAGGCGGACACCGGCTTTCTCCGCCGCCTCACGCGCCTTTGCCAGCGTCTTCTTCATCTTTTTCAGCGGCACCGCATCCGTCTTACGGGCGCACGTTCCCCGCCCACTACACAGCAGCGTGTTACAGGCCATAATTTTCAGGCCGAGTCCCGGTCCGGACCTGACAAGATCAGGGAAAACCCCGATATTGTCGATGGTCAATGTGGTGTTCGTGATCACTTCCAGGCCACTTGCCACAGCCGCCCGAATGCCATCGACCGTCTCTTTCCAGGCACCGTTCACCCCCACCATGCCGTCGTGCACCTCGGAGACGCTGGATTCGAGGCTTACCTGCACATAGTCGAGGTCGACGCGCTTCAGATCCGGGGCGAGCTGCCTCAGTTTCCTGCCATTCGTGATCAGGCCGGTGACGAATTCCTTTGCGTAGTCGACTAGCTCAACCAGGTCCGAACGGAGGGTAGGTTCGCCACCGGTGAACACAACCTGGGGCACGCCGTTCTCCCACAAGATATCGATGGCTTTTTCCCAGGATGCTGTTTCCAGTTCCGGCAGTTTCTGCGGCCCGCCGGTATAGCAGTAATAGCAGTTGTTGTTACACCGGTACGTGATACCCAAATCCATGCGCGGCGGGGCGGTCCAGGTGCGGGGGTTAACCTCTCGCGCATCCAGCTTTAAGTCGGAAATCGGGCAACTGCCTTTGGCGACGTCCAGCAGCGTACCATAAATACGATCGAAGTCGCGGAGCAGCACATCAGCAGGCGCCTGCGAATACTTCTGGCGCATCTGATCGACAATGTCCTGTTTGAACCGGTCAACATCCATGCTCCCCGGATACCGGGACATCACATCGATGAACGCCTCTATGAAATCCGCCGCAGTGCTGTTCACAAGGAGAAGGTTCTGCCCGTTCACCCAGAGCATAGCTGGGTCGCCTTTGCGGAGATGGAGGCGCAATCCCGGTACCGTAACGTGTCTGATTCTTGTGTCAACCATCACTATGCAGTCTATATCGTGCCCTGCAGCGTGTCAACGAGGAGGTCGAAGGCGGGCTGTTTCCCAATATAGTCCTCATCAGCACGGCACAACAGAACGAAAGCCTTCGAGCCTTGTTGTTCTCTACTCATTTGTTGCAGACCTTCCCACCGCCAACTGAAAATAGGTATGGCTGCACGGAGCTAATCAACCTTTTTCGCCAAACTGCCCTATGTTAGTTAACCGAAATGGACAAATGTGTCACACCATGATAGTTAATGCGGACGGGATAAGCGAGAACGAGGCCGGAACCTCTCCGATGATTTCGCCGTCGGTTTCCACGAGGAGTTGCTCATCCGATTCAACGGCTATGGTTGCTATCTTTCTTTCTCTTACTTTGGAAAGTCCAATATGACTCCCGTCATAGAGCGCTGGCCGCATCTTCAGTAGATAGGTCTTAGATACGTCTTCAAGAATAATCACGTCTAACAGGTGATCATCAAGGCTAGCATGGGGAGCTATCAGCATCCCGTCCGCAAAGTATTGTCCATTGGCCACCACGATTGTGCAGATACAAACAGACTCGACCTCATTTTCCACGCGAAGCCTAACCCTCTTATTCCGATGGATAGCTAAACACCCGTAACCTGCGATAGCACGGAGCCCAAGGTTTATTCTGTGGCCGAAATGGCCCGGTAAGGATGTCCAGGCATTTGCGATTTCCGCCGGAAAACCAACGCTTGCTTCATTCACGAAAAACCGCTTTACTAACTGTCCTCTGTTCCGGCATTGGACAACTCCAATATCTATCAGCTTACTTCCCCGGCCAATCACGAGCGGGGAAGAACCACTATAATCTTGAACAATACCCAATGAACGGACAAAGCTGCACGCTGTTCCAGAGCTCACAATACCAAGAATTATGTTAGCCGAATGGGCTGAACAGAGTATTCCGTTGGCCACCTCATTTACCGTTCCATCACCACCAACAGCTACCAGACAGCGATAACCAGTATTAGCGGCCTCCTTGGCTATTTCCGTAGCATGTCCAGAGCTTCTAGTGAACTCATGGTCGAACATTAGACCGACCTCGCGCAACTTTCTTTCAATCCGTGGCCATTCCCTGCCAACTAAGCCACCGCCAGCCACGGGATTGACGACTACCTTGGCATACGGCACCGACATAGTCTGTTACCTACTCAAAAACCATTCTTGTCCGAGTGGTTGTGTGCTATCAGCAATATCCGCATAACTCGTCTGGTGAAACTCTAATTGTAAGAACCATCCTTGTCAAATACTTCTAATATGGGAAAATACTGAGTGTGTGGGATGGCTGGTAATTTTTAGAGATTGCTGCAGGTAACATTTCGCCCTATTGTCTAATCGAAGCCTTATGACATAATGTTATGTGAAAGAGCTAAAGTCGCCTTTGGTTAGAATCCTGTGACATCATTTACTTCAAATGACGCAGGAACAAGATAACGGTTAAACAAGTAGCCACCACAAACGCGACCACTCCCGCAGCTAGGCTACTACTCACTACCCAAAGGGGAATGGAGTAAACAGCGTATGGTGTTACCATATTAGCGTAACTCGGATATATAAAAGTGAAGGTTGCAACGAGTATTCCCGCGAGTGCATATAGCACTGCAATTTTTATGTGCTCATTCCCTGCATTCCTGAGTTCATGAAACAACTTTTGGCCAGCGCCAAAGAAAAGGCCTGCTAAGGTAATACATATCCCGGTAAATGCCAGAGGTAAATGTCCAAAGTCTTTGCCTTGCTGCCCCACGGATATTACGAACGAAATGTACATTAATACTGCAACGACGATCAGGACAATTCCTACAACCATCCCCAGCACAAGTGTGGTGATAAACCATATCCCCGTGAACCAGCCTAGCTCTTTCAACTTTCTCAGCCGATCTGCTAACCAACGCCAAACCGACCTTATTGGTCTTATCAGTTGCGCCTTAGATTTACACATTGTGCGTTTTAGCCTTTAATCTCCTAGTCGGATTATTTATGATATTTTACCATTTTTGCCGTTGTAGCCACCACTAGCGTTGTCCTATAAATGGGATGCGGTCGATGTCCCAATTCGCTATTTTGTGACCCTCTGTTTCAATCCACGCTCCCGCACGGGGAGCGACCAAAAGTAATCGGTATTATTTAGGTTCACCCCCACACACGTGGGGAATACATGCGGTTGACGCCAACATCGCGAGCCGCTTTCGGTTCACCCCCACACACGTGGGGAATACTTCGAGAAAACGAGCATAGTCAAAACGCATACCGGTTCACCCCCACACACGTGGGGAATACGGCTTCTCTTGCGCCGGTTCAATGGGGAAAGACCAATGCGAGCATCCCTATCACCAATAATATAATCTCGACAAGCCCTGCGATGCCAAGATACAAGCCTGCTCTGGCCATGCTTCTTCCAGTAAGACTGGGGTCTCTTTCCATCCGACCTTTTGCTGTCGCTCCGAGGACTATAGCAAGGACAGCGCAGGGCCACAAGCAGAAGAGACCAGCAATTCCTAAAGCCAGTGAAGCTACGGCAAGCCCACTGTTTCCCCGCTTTTCCACTTTCTGATGGCTATCTGACACTATAACCTTTGCTCCACATTTGCCGCAGAAAGTACCTCTTTCGCCTACTTGTGCTCCACATTCTGTACAGAATGCCATTTTGGTTCCCTCCTTTTCTCTTGCGCCGGTTCAAGCGGTTTCGCCCGGTTCACCCCCACACACGTGGGGAATACTCATGCCGTTCAATGACGGCGCGGACTTCATTCGGTTCACCCCCACACACGTGGGGAATACTTCCAGCTCCCAAAGACGAGGGCGTTACCGAGCGGTTCACCCCCACACACGTGGGGAATACACAAGCGGTGCGCCAGGCGAAAAGTGGAAAAACGGTTCACCCCCACACACGTGGGGAATACGTATACCCTTGGTCACCGGCATCTTGTTCCAGCGGTTCACCCCCACACACGTGGGGAATACGACTATGAACTGCTCAAAATATTCTGGCCTGGCGGTTCACCCCCACACACGTGGGGAATACGCCTTCTCCTCCCTACGCGCACCTTTAATCGTCGGTTCACCCCCACACACGTGGGGAATACGGTCGCAATTCTGACATTCATGC
>Ga0315284_10002434_pt1 | contig 26624 bp, 20 predicted proteins | sample YL17G09_16_MG_FD_203696 | JGI IMG/M metagenome (GOLD analysis project Ga0315284, IMG submission 203696) | Sediment microbial communities from Yellowstone Lake, YNP, Wyoming, USA - YL17G09_16 | ecosystem: Environmental > Aquatic > Freshwater > Lake > Sediment | place: USA: Wyoming | collected...
ATTTGAACTGTCGGAGCATGTCACTAGGAGACAGATAGTTGGGCTCGGGGTATGACGGATCGAAATGCAATAATTGTTTCAGACGACAGTCTGCTGGTCCTTCTTCTTCTGTTTTCGCGCATTCCACGCACCCGACGATCAACTTCTGAGGGCGCAGGCAAGAGTAATAACACTCGTGCATATTAACGTGGTCGATCTTGCCGTCTGACCCGATGCTCCAAATATTTTCGTCTTTTTGTGCTCGGTCCAACCAGTCGAAAGCCTCTATCGGCAACTTCGGAGTTACGATGAGATTACCGTAGTGGGTGGTAAACGCCAAGACCGGTAAATCTCCGAATACTTCCTTGAACTTTGGATCTTTGACTACTTCTTCAATCTTGAAGTCGTTTTCGCCGTTTTCGAACACCAGCGTAGGCCTTCCACTCGATCTCTCGCCCGTTGTCAGGGCATACGTAAAGTACTTATTTTCCATGCTTCCAAATTTCGATCGCCGGTCGTAAAACATCCATTAACTTCTCGCCGTGCGCCGGATGTATCTGTCCGATGTAATTAACATTTCCCTGAACCCACGACCGGAACGCCTCCGGCGTTTTTCCGGATTTTTCGGCCTCTACTTCTAGCCCATACATCAAGCAATTGTGTACGACGCCCCGGAACTTTAGGTACTTCGCTTGGTCGACGTTAGGTTTCTGGTTCATTACTAGTCCTAGAAGTCGTTTCGCATGATACCTGAAGGTTCCTCTTGTCTTCGCCTTGTTTACGCGGTAGCCGCCAGCGCGCACTATCTTCGTAATGTCGCCGATAAACTCTTCTTGCTCTTCCTGTGTTAGCGTCTTTCCACATGTGAACGACAAGTCATCAGAGTAACGCGTGTAGCGCCAGGAATATTCTCCCGACAGGTTCATTGTTCTGTCAAGATTACCCAAGAATTGTCTTATCGGCCAGTCGAGGCGTTGATCCGCTACCAGGTTGCAAATCGCCCCCGAAGTCGGAGCTCCCTGCGGGACGATATTTTTGTCCCCGACCTTTACGGTGATCAACGACGCCATCAACCCGGCAACGTAGTGACTATACCCCAATCCCTTGAAGTAATTTCTGATCCAACTTCGGAGCGTACTGCCGAAGAAGTTTTCCAGGTCCATGTGGACATACGTGCCGAGTCGGGGGCACGTATGTTCTGGTGCCGCGCCTTTTGCGGCTTCGCAAACGTCACATTTCGGGATATGCTGTTCGACAGCATCTCGTGTCGAACAGCCTTCCCGATAAGCCGTTACATGGTCGCCCAACAATTCCTGTAACGGGGTCAGAAACTTGTTCAGGAACTGTTGCAGCATCAACTTGAACAAGGGCGTTGGGGCATGGATAAGTCGTTTGCCCCCGCTCTTCTTTTTGATCGAAAGTACGCGGTACATTTCCTGTTTCTTGTGTATTGCGTACCAAACGATCTTGTTACGAAAGCCAAGGTGAAAAGCCAGAGAACAGTCGTCGACGGCGTAGGGCAAATAGAGAGGAATTTCCTGCGGGAGTTCTATTATGTCCAACGTCGTCGACGAAAAACCAATACTCATCGTCGTGGTTCCTCTGTTGCGTGTGAAATTTCATGAAAGTACGCATCTGCCGGTAGGATTGTTTCGGCGTTTTTCGAACACATGCCTTTACCGGGCGAGCACTTGTTGTCGTGAAAGTCGAGAATTCGAGTGCAGACGGCGCAGAAGAGAGGAATCTCCTTGTACGGTGTGTGCAACGATATCCTCGGCATGCGCGCTTTTGCGTTGCTCGCGGAGCTCCGTTGCAGCACTTTTGAGAATCGGTACATCAACACGGATTCTTCTTTCGCGGATTCTCGCTTATCTTCTTTCTTCCTTCCCTTTATATGCGTTGGAACGATGAGGAGCCATTCTTCTGGACAAACGACGCGGTCAGTCAACTCGTCGCCCTCTCTCTTCCCTTCGAGTTTCTTGTCGTCGCGGTCGACGGTGATCGTTCTTTCGTGGGTTACTTTCAGGAGTGTTAGCGCCGCTAGGAGATCGTTGTCGAGATCCATCTCGAAGAAGTAACGAAACATTCGAAACACTGTTGCACGAAGTTCCCGGGGAACTAAGTAAACCCGGTCGTAAGGGAAGTATTGGTACCCGGTGCCGCCCTTGATTTCCCGTTGCGCAATTTTCACACAGAGTATCTCGGTCATGCGATCTCCTGGATTTTTACGACTCGGGGGTGCATCGCGTCATCTTCCTGTCCGCTCGGGGTGAGGCACCAAATTAACGGGAACGCGGGGAGCCACTCTGGAATGGGGCCGCCTTGGTCGGTGCTGACCGGGGCGTAACCGTCGGTAAAGAGAATTGCGAGGTCGATCTTGTTGAAGCGGGGTTGTGTCAATCGAACGGCGTCGGGAATCCAATCTCCTTCTTCGTCCTTGTTGCACAGATATTTGAGGAACGGCGTAAAACTGGTTCCTCCGTAACCATACCGCGAACAACCGTGGGTCCGGTTCTCGTCCGCGTCATCGTCGCTGAGTTCTTTCTCGTACTGCAGCGCGGCGTCGAACATCAATAACCGCATGCTGATTCCCTTTTCTACTTTAATGATCCCCAGCAATTCTCTCACGAACATCCGGAATTCTTCGTCGCTGACGCTTCCCGACGTGTCTACTCCTACCGCGACGTTGAACGTGAAGTTCTTCTGGTATCCCGGGTACGGTTCGATTCCCTCGTCTTCTAAGTGGAACAGCGCAGTGTTCGGGTAGGCCGTGCTCTCGTCCAACTTTGCACTGATCGCCGATTTCGCCAAAGACCGGAAGAGCAGATGCCAGGGGACCGTAGGTTCTTCGAGTAGATTGTCGATGTAGCCTTGAAGTCCCGCCGGAATCGTTCCCCTGGTTTTTTCGCTCTGCTCGATCGCCGCCCTAACGATGGCTTTCCCCTCTTTGTGCGCCCGGTCCATGACGCGTTCGATCTCGGCTTCAGTCATATCGTCGAGAATATCCTGCCAATCGACGTCGCCCTTGAAGTTCTTGTTTAGAAGATCCTTGAACCACTGGGGGTAGCCTTCCAAGCTGGGGTCGGCCTGACCAGGCGTTTGTCCGTCCCCTTCTCCAGGTTTTGGTTCTCCGTTTTCTCCGAGCAGCGCCGCCTTCATCTTCTGTTTTACGTCTTTGCCTTCGACGTCGAAGCCGTGACTGATCAGGTCGCCCAGCAAGAGTGCGAAGTATTCCTCGAAACACTGCCCCACCGGATAATTTCGATCTTCGGGCCAGATGAGCTTTGTTTTATAGCTTTCCAGATTCATCTTGGAATCAGTCATTATCCCGCGAAGAGCAACGTCATTCACCGCCATGTCCGCCGCGATATTCATCACCGGATGCAGCCTCTTTGCTTTGACGGGATCACCGATATCGATGCGAATCTTCAACCCCCTTTCCAGGTGTTGGAGTACTAGATGCCCCGCCTCGTGAATAATGCATAAGATTTGAAATTGGGCTTCCTGTTCGACGAACCAGTCCCGATCCCACAAGAAGAGATACTTGCCATCACGAGTCAGCGTAACGCCGACAGTGCCCATTCCCGGGGCCGCCCGCCGGCCGCAACTGTTCAGGATGCGTCCATAGAAATTGTTGCCACCACGGGGGCTACAGGCCCACTGCAAGCAGGCGCTCAGGGCGTCATTCGGGTCGATACTCGGGGTTATATCCCTCCCCGTTGTAGTTGTGATCTCAGTTTTCGGTTCCGTCTGTGCTTCCATGTCGCCTCCTTTTTCGCTATAATTCCTTCAGATGTTTCATCTGAAAAGGGATGTTTCGGAATGAACAATATTATCGATCAAACGAACGACCCCGGTTTCTCGAATCTTCGTGTCCTTGTAGAGCAGTTTCCGGAGCTCCGTGAAATGTCGAAAACTGCCTCTCTTGATCCCAACGAATTCGCGGAACTTCCTGACACGGCGTTTGCGTGGCCGGCGAAGCGGCAATTTCCGATACATAACCGGGAACACGCAGCGCTCTCGTTAGGATACAGTAAAACTGCTTCCGGGCTTCCGACCGACGTCCAAACTTCACTCAGTAAGGCAGCGGAGGTCTATGGGATTTCTGCTGACGCGTTCGCGGCACCTAAGTCGTTGACGAAAATCGCAAACAACGAAATCTGGCTACTCGCCGAAAAGAAGCGCTTTCGCGTAGCGTCTTCAGAAGATGTCAAAGTTGCGGAAAAAGTTGTTTTGGAAAAGTATGCCAGTCTCTCTATTGAAGATCGCGCGGAAGCCTTCCTGAACTTGAAGCGCGCAGCTTCCCAGTTTCAAACTCGACTCCTGCCTTGTACCGAGAAACTTGCGGGATTTACAGTGACGAGTACGCAAACTTTTAAGGACTGGGTAGAAGCAAGAGAAGAGGCTTCGCGTAAATTGGGGTCGGCTCTGGCTCCGGCCTTCGCGAAACTCGCAGAAGCGTACTCGGGGACGGCGCCGTTTATCACTGATAGACCGACCCAAATCAAATTGGCGCAACTTGTTCACGCACTCGACAAGAAAGCTGGACTAACCAAGTATTATGGGAAGAAACTTCCCGACCCCATTCAGACTGTTTTCAACACTACGAAGTTAGCTGCCGACATGGTGAACGTTGGGGGGATCAATTTCGACTCCGCCACCCTAGGGGAAATTCCCCTGACTTTCTGGGAAGACGCATTAGGAGCCGATGTCGCTAAAGAGATCGCTCCCACCGGAGTCGTTGACCCGACGCTGCTTAAGCAACTACTGCCTACGCTTCCCAACGACTTAAAGATGGCCGTTGGCAAGCAACTCGGCGCCTACGCTGCGAAGTAAATGCAAGATTCACTTGATCGGCTCACCGCCCTCGCACCGACCTGGCACAATTACCTCGTAAAGACATCTTCGCGAGAGTCGCAAGCTCGGGAGTTTCTACTGCACCCGGAAGACAAATCCGCCGTCGGGATTTATATGGCGTTTAGGAATATTTACGGTGTAGAGGCGCTAGACTGGGAAGCAGAGACAGTCTGGATAACACTCGATAAAGATGGCATTAACTTAACCGAAGAAGCTAGAAACAAACTGGAAGCAGTTCTGACTCTGCACAAAAATCCAGCGTTTTATTGGGACAACATTGTTTTTCAGCAAACCGTCAATGCCCTGAATGAGGAAATCTTCGATCCGGAGTGCCTTCAGGAGAATCATCCTGGTCACATGGCCTGGGCCGTTTATGAGGCCGGCGTGATTCGAGGTCTCGATCCCGACAAAACGGCGATTCCTGAATTCGACGAAGATGTGCAACAGTACATGGCCGTTTGCTTGAAGCGAGCAGGACATGTTTATCCTCCAGACCAGCTCAAAGTCGTAGCAGACAATCTAGAGACTATGTTGCCGCCCGAGAAAAAAGAATTTATTGCTGAAGTCAAGAAAAGTTGGGAACACGTAGATAAGAGGGCCCTCCAGAATAGGGTATTTCTGGAGGACCCCCTCGATGTCCAATTGGCACAGTTGGCTTCTTGTTACCTCTATGTCCGTGAACGCGCCAACTCGATGGCAGGCGAAGTCATGACCCTCGAAAACGATTAAGGTTCTTTCTTTCCCCCGTCCTTGATCTTCTCTTCGTACTTCCGATGTGACTGGTCGAATTTCAAGTGCAGCTCGGACCAGGAAGGGTGTTCCTGTAACTCACGCATGAGCGATTTGAGGTAATCGCCGGCATTGTTCTCTTTGGCAAGACGTTTCATCTGGGTCAACATGGCGTGCGCCATGTCGTCGCTGTGCGCTTCGACGAACTCGATGAAATTCAACGCGGCCTTCTTCACCGGCGGCGTCGTGCTGAAGAGAATCTTCAGGACGTTGAGGTCGAGATCGGCGAGGATTTCCTGCATCGAATTTTCGATCAATCGTTTGATCGCCGGTTTCACTTTCTTGAAATCGGTGAGCACAACGGCGGGGTCGATTGTTGTCGAATTGTCCTTCACGTGCCGCACGAGCTCCGCGGTCATCGTCGTTCCGATCGAGGCCGAGTAACGGAGTAACGCCATGTCGCCGTAGAGCGGTTCCCCTACCGCTTCGAGTGCGTATGCGTCGGCGCTGAGAGTCTCTATCGCCGCGGGGCAGCAATAGAGCTTATTGTTGTTCTTGGCTCCCTCGTCGTAAATTGCAGTGGGCTTATGTGTATAGTACGAAAGAATATCCGGGTGACACGCTTTTCCCCGGCTGACGGTAGACGAATTCGGGCCGTGAAACCGCGGGCTTTTGGCGTGGTTCATCCAACCCTTGAAGTCGGCGTGCAGGTAGAGGAACTTGATGCGACGGCGCAAAGCGGCGTTGTTTTCGATGGTGGTAACGGCGTACTGCGCCGTTGCCGGGTTCATGGTTCCGAGAACGATCGATTCTTCCGGGAGTTTGTAGTTAAACATTTGGCCGTCTTCGAGCATCGAGAAGAACATCGCGATCGCGTGCTGCAGCCCCTGGTTGAGCTCGTCGAAAAGAACGATCGCTCTTTCTCCGGGATTCGGGAATACTGACGGAACGACTATGTTGAAGTACCCGGGCAGCGCTTCTTTCGTGCTCGGAATTCCGGCGCCCATCAAGCCATAATGGGCAGTACGGATTGTACAGATGCGCATGTCGTTGTCTTGCGCGATCTGTTCGATGATCTGAGTTTTCCCGATTCCGGATTCTCCTACGAGGACGAAGCATCCGCGCCGTTGTTTCATTTTGATACTCAACTCGATCTGCGCCCTGGCTTCGGCGATCGACGCCCTCGGCATGTCGTGGAGCTCAGCGTAGTTGATCTTCTCTTTTTCTTTCTCTTCTCTCGCCATTTTCAGAACCTCCGTGTACTATTGATGTTATGGGTGCTGCAGCTACACAACTCCCGATTGACGCGAGCCTCAGCGATTTTGCTGAGGCCTGGATTCTTTTGGACGGTAAACCCTTCCGACTCGACGACTGGCCGATGCATCGGGCATTCTACGATGGGCGCTTCAGGCGAACATTATTTAAGACAAGTCGTCAGGTAGCGAAGTCGACGACGTTGGCGAACTTCAGTATTATAGAGTGTGCTCTTATACCGCATTTTTCCACAATGTTTGTAAGCCCCTCAAAAGAACAGACGACTCGATTTTCGACGACCCGCGTTGGGAAAGTCATGCGGTATTCGCCGATCATCAACAAGAGGTTCTTGCATCCTGACCTCTCTGACCGTGTTTTTCATAAACAGTTTACTAATGGTTCTGAAATGCTCTTCACGTACGGGTGCGATGCGATCGACGGCGCTGATCGTTTACGTGGTCCATCGGCAGATCGCGTTTTATACGACGAAGTGCAAGAAATGTTATACGACCCGGTGATCGTTGTAGGCAACGAGACTCTTTCTGAGTCCGATTACGCCTACGAGACTTATGCTGGGACTCCGAAGAGCATGGAGAACACAATCCAATATCTTTGGGAACTCAGTACTCAGTCTGAGTGGGTGATTAAGTGCGAGGCGTGCAATACGTATCAGTACATCGACTCGGAAAAATCTCTGGGAAAACACGGACCCGTTTGTGTTAAGTGTGGGAAATACATCGATCCATTTTTGGGACAGTGGATCGACATGTCGCCGTTGGACCTGATTAAGGGCGAGACCATAGAACAAAAACTCAAAGGTTTTCACATCAGTCAATTAATGATGCCGCGTAATTGCCCGCTCTCGATGCGGAATTACCGGGATGCTGAGTTAGAGGAAAAAGCACGGTTACGTTGGGACCGTATTCTTGTGAAGCATCGTGAAGCGCCGACGTCGCTTTTTAAGAATGAGGTTCTAGGCGTTTCCGACACAATTGGAACTCGCATGATCTCTCTCGACGAACTTCGTAGTCTCTGTACGGGGCCTGCTCTCACTGAAGTCCCTACCCAGGCTACTTTCCGCGGGACCGCGCAGGTAATAGCGGGAGTCGACTGGTCCGGCGGGGGAACTAGTGGCCTTTCTCGCACGGTCCTATGGATTTGGGGTTATCGCCCGAGCGATCAGAAACTCGTTTGCCTGTTTTACAAAGTCTACCCCGGGACAAATCCTGTCCATGTCGTCGAAGAAATCGGACGCATCTGCAAAAATTACCGCGTATCGATGACTATCGGCGACGCCGGCGAAGGGGCGTTAGCTAACGACCTCCTCCGGAAGTTTCTCGGCGGGGTTAATGTTTCGCAAGTTCAATACGGCTCGCAGTCCAAAGCACTGACGTTTAATGGAGTAGACAGGTACTTAGCAGATAGGACGACACTCATCGATAACTACTTCATGCTTCTTAAAGAAAAGAAGATAGAGTTTGGGCCAGTAGAACAGATGGAAACGGCGATCGACGATATTCTCAACGAGTATGAAGAAGTCACCCAGTCAGGAAAAAAAGTGTGGAGACACTCGCCGCAGAAGCCGGACGATTGTCTCCACGCTGGACTCTTCGGATGGATTGCCTGGAAGGTTATCCAGAACGACTTCAGATTCTATCAACAGTAATTTTGCGCTGCTTTGATCCACTGGGTGATCTGATCTTTTCCGAGGAGCGCGTGGAGCTTTGTGACTCGAAGTCCTCGCGCGTGTCACAACGCTCCCGCAGCGACGAGCGAAAGATCAGATCGGCCAGGAGGGTCCCAAAAGACTAGAGATATGGAAGTAGTTTTGTTTCGGGTTCTTTCTTGCGAAGTTAACTTCGCGCACATGTTTCCCTTTAACATGTATCCAGCGCAAGGTCAGTGTTGCTTGAATTCTCGTCCAAGAGCGCCAAAGCGGTCCGGGCGAATGTTTCTTGTCCAAACGATTGAAACTTTTGCCCGGAAACGCGTGGCTGGCCTTGGAGGACATTCCGTTCTCTTAACGTTCGACCGATTCGTTGCCGAGTTACTCGGCGTTCGCTGTTGAGGCGAATCCAACACTGAGACAATGACGTTGCTATCATTTTGTGTCCATGAGCTGGTGTACTCGAGCAGAAGGCGAATGAGAGTTGTGTTAGGAACTCTCCGGTTCCTAACACAACGGTTAGACAGTTTCTGCTCGAGTTCTCCAGCGCATGGCCAGAAATGACGCGGCGGATCAGAAGCCGCGCAACCCTCGATAAGAACCGATTTTGCCAAGTTACTTGGCGTTCGCGATTTCGGCGAATCCAACGTCGTTTAGTTTTCTTCGATCTCTTCGAAATCCTGTTTTATCGCATGCTCTAAGTAATCGTCCATATTGTGCCGCAGTGGTTGGTTGTATTCTTTGAGGAAGTTATCAACCGACATTTGCTCGCCGTACGACGGTCCTACGGTAACGTCCCACTTAAACGGCACGGGAAGCCAGGGGTATTTCTGCGCTATCTTCTTTACCCCGTATTCTTCGATAAAATCAGGCATCAGGTGCACGTGCTTCTTGGGGAGCTCGAAGACGAGCGAGTCGTGCACGGTTATCAACAGCCGGCCTCCCATGTCCCGGATGGGTTTGTCGACGTCACAGAGGACGTCCAGAACTATCTCCGAACTGTTGCTTTGTATCTTAAAGTTGACCGCCTGGCGCATCGCCTTATTAGCCAACTTCGGTGGCAGGCCGTTTAGATCGAGCCTTCTCCGGCGCCCAGCGAAAGTTTCGACCATTCCCATGAATCTGAGCTGGTCCTGAGTTCGTTGAATATACTCGGGGATAGTCGGAAACATTTTAAACAGCGTGTCGATGATCGCCTGGGCCTGGTCTTTCGGAAGTCCTACGATTTCCCCGACCTTGTAGCTCGATGCACCGTAGAGAATTCCGAACACCATGCGCTTCATGTTCTTGCGCAATTTTTCGAGGCGCTTACCGTAAGCGGGATCGGAACCGGGATTCTCCTTCGTCCCGACGAGACGCGAAGCGTTCTCGAAATCGGCGTAACTCCAATCGTGTTCCGTGTCGATTCCAACGAGTGCTAGGCGGTCTTGGCACTCATGCTGTTTGACTCCTGCGAGGATCGTCGCGGGGTTGTACACCATGCCGGAGAAGAACGAGTGCGGGTCCATACCGTTGTTAAGCGCCGTTATTAGCGCTTTATCCCCGCTATACGCCGCGTACAGCCGTACCTCTGCAGCTTTGGCGTCGTCGTTGACGATAACCATGTTCTCACGGTCAGACGGGATGAACATCTTTTTGATATTGTGAATGCCGATCGCCAGGGGGATATTTTGCAGATTTTCGCCAGAACTGCTGGTGCGGCCCGTACTCGTGCCATTTATGTGAAACGTCGTATGCATGCGCCCGTCTTCGCGACTCAGCACTCGAATGTTTTCCACGAACGTGTTGCGGGCCTTGATGATTGCTCGGTACTCGAGCAGGACCCCGGAGAAGACACAGTCGTGCTGGGTCTTCAGGCTGCGAAGGAACAAGGCGTTCGTACTGATGTCGCCGCCTTTGGTCTTTATCGGTTCGACGATACCCTGATAGCAGATGACCTTTCCTGTTTCCGGGTGTCGGTACCCCGTCCCAAACAACACTTTGCGAAGTTGGTGCGCGCTGTTGGGATTGAACGGAGTTTTAAATGCGCCGGGGGGAATCATTGTGTGAATCTCGGCCTTGTAGTGGATGATCGAACGGTCCATCTCAATTGCAAGGTCGTTGATATACGCCGTATCGACGGGAACGCCGTAAAGCTCCATGTCTGCTAGAACTCTAGTAACGGGAACCGTCCTCGTTACCATGAGCTCTTTCAACGGGTTTGCGGCGTTGGTCATCGGCTTTAGGAGTTCACGGAAATGTCGATTTGTCCCTAATGCTTTGCGTTTGCGCGCGAGCTCCTGATCTTCTCTGTCGATCTTCTCTCGTTGTTTGAAGTACAACTGTCTGGTGACGTCGGCGTCGATCGCGCCGTAAAGATTGAGCTCGGCAAGAGGAATGTCGATAAACCCGGTGTCCTTAGCTAAGCGTTGCTCCGCCTTAGAAAGCTTTTCCTCGGTTTCTTTTTTTAGCGCGACTCCTTGGCTCTCGCTCTCGTTTTTCGCCAACGTATCGTGCAACTGGTCTTCGTATCCCGCGTAATGCGGCAACACCAACTTGGTCATCGACTTCAAGCCATAAAAACCCTTCTTGTCTTCTGAGAGCAGGTGTTCTCCGAGCATCGTATCCCACAGGAACCTCCGGACTCTCCAGCCTTTTCTTGCGAGAACTTTCAGATCGAATTTTGCGTTGTGGAAAATCTTAGGCTTCGGAGAATTGAGAAGTTGCATTATTGACGGATAAACCTGTTCCAACGTCCACGGAGTCTCAGGATGTTCTAGCGGGATTGACGCGGCCTTTCCGACGTCCCAAGCCACTACCAGACTTAGAATTTTTAACTTTTGGCGGTGTGGGAACAGCGTATTGGTCTCTGTGTCAATCGAGATGACGTGGTTGTCTGGGTTTTTCCCGCCGGTAGAATAGTCGACAATCATGTCTACTAGTTTTCGTACCTCGGTGATGTTCTTCGGAAACACGTAATCCTTTGTAAGTGTTTCTATCGGAATCTTCGACGCTATCGTTTCCCCACGATTTCGGCGTTTCACCGCCTCCAGGAAGAGTAGTATGTGCTGCTGAAGAACTTCGTAGTAGCCCGTCTTCGCGAGGAGCTGTCGCTTTGACATCGACGGAAACACCAGAACTTTTTTGCCCCAAGCCGTTGTCTCTACAAACTGACCCTGGACGTCCGCGTATTTCCCGAATTTTATGTTGAGCGCCTGAAGGACTGCGGGTCCTAACGCGAAGATCATGATTGGGTCTTCGGTCTTCTTGTGATTTACTTTAATGTCCTCGAAGAAGAACCGCTTACACGCGGTTAACATCGATCGGACCGGTTTCTCGTGCATACACCGGATTGCGTAGGTGTACCTGCCTTCGAGATTCTTGAGTTCGCTATTCTTGCTCTTGGCGCCTGTAAACGCCATTTTGATTACGCGTTCAATATCGTGTTTCCAAGAGTCGTGTGCGGTAGTATTGGAAGACACGCTGGGAATAAACGGCGATTCAGCAATGCAGAAGTAATCTGCGTTGTCTGAGCCGATTCCCTCTACATAATGCTGTCTCTGAAAGAGCGGGCAGGAGGGGCATTCGGCCCCCCTCCATGCCCGGTTCTCGCAGAGAGTGCACTTTAGTAATTCGTTATCCGGCGTTTGTGTCGTCTGGGGGTCCTGGTCGGGCATTGAATTCGCCGTCTACTCCACTGAAATCGTTGTAATCCGGAACTGCCGCCACTGCGACAGCGGGCTTCTGCGCCGTCGTTGGCGCTTTCTCTTCTTTTACGGTCGTGTTCGACGCGGACTGTAACCACGCATCGGCGTGCACGACAACGACATCCTGTTGTTTTATCCCTGCTCCAAAGATCGGAATGGCGCGTCGCATGATCCCCGACTTAGCAATTTCATCTTGGGTTAACGCCGTTCGGTGTCGTTCGAGCGTGTCCTTCAAGCGCATGCTCGACATGTTGTATCGGTAGATAGGCGGAAGCAACTGTGGCATTGCCTGCTCAAGTAAGAACATGAGCGTCTTGGTCTCTTTGTCAAAGTAGACGCCACAGTTTGAGGTGTTGATCTCTTCCCATTGTTCCGGGTCAGACAGAAGTTTGCCTACGCACATCTTAGTCCCGCGTCTATCGGCGACGGGGATGGCGGCAGTCACTAACATTGCACTGAGTATGCTGTCGGATTCGGAGATCGTTGTCGCCCGAGAAATTAGGTTTTCGTTCTGCATCGCGAATTCTCTATAAAACGACTTCCAGTCCAAACCAATTAACTGCATAACGGCGAGCACGGGAAAGAGAGTTGACGCGTAGCGCCAGGGAACCTCAAATGGCATGAACTGGCTGAAGTTGCCGTAGTCCTTTTCGATTGCGTCGTAGTTAGCAAGTAGTTCAGGTACTCTTGGAAACATCGCTGTTGTAGTTTGACGCGCCAATTCGTCGAGGTGGTTTGTGGAAAAAACATCCCGGATCGCAGTATGCGGAGCTACCTTGTTGGCGACTTTCTTCATCTCTACTATGACGAGTCGATTGAAGTCCTGTGGTTTCTTCGCCCCGTTAATGGCGTTCATCACTACGCACATTCTCAGGAATTGTTCTCTTCTGGAGCCGTCTGTTCTGAGGCGCTCACGAGTTGTTTCGCCGTTGATCATCGGACGAATCATCTCCAACGTCGCAGTAACACGCTCTGCGTTGTAACCGTCGGTCTCGCTCTCATCCAACGCGACAAGCAACGAGGTTCGATCGCACTTGTCGGCGATACTCGCTGGAGTATAGTCCTGTGTGTAATGCGAATGATAGAGAAGCCTGATGGGGTACCTTGCGCTTGAGCCGAACACCTGAGTCAACGATGACTTTCCGGAATGGGTGTCTCCAGTTATGAAGAGAACGATAGGATGGTCAAAACTATCCCAAACCGGCAGCGCGAGCATCAATGCAGCCAAGAACTGCGGCATGACGTCGTGGTGCTTGAACGTGAACCCCGTATCGAAGAACTTAACGAGGTCGTCGTACGTTTCTCGGAGGTTGATATCTTTCGCCTTATTCAAAATCTCGAGTCTCAACTCTCCTGGATACCAACTGGCCGAGGGTTTCCCGGTTAGGCCGACATCGAAGATGATGTTGTTGTGGGACGGACCTTCCAAGAGGACGTACTTCACCTCGTTATCGGAGCGGTCGATCCAGTACACGTCCAGTCCGCAGACAATGTATTCCGCGTACTCAGCCTCTGCCCCTTCTTTACGCGGTATCTGTATCCGGTGATACCCCTGTTTCAACGATTTTGCGTGTGCAAAGTCTGGTGCTCCTCGGCTTAGTTCGTCCAATGCTGTCCTCATGTAAATACCCAGCTGCCGATCCAGCTTTTGCCGAATAAGCCCTTCTGAGTTCTCGGGGGTCTCCAAGAATACTGGAAACCCAACGTATTCTTTCACGAATTGATAAACGCTACCGACTATCGGCGCCAACTCTTGTGCTAACGACTGTTCACTGCTCAATTTAATACGATGAAAGCGCTTAGCTTTTTTGCTGTAACAGACGAGCCAACGCTGATTCACTGTAAATTCAGTCCCGACAATGTATAGCAGATCGCGCAGCGCTTCCGCACATTTCATGATGAAGCCGTCTTCTGTCGGCTCTGTCGCCGTTATTTCCCGTTTCAAGAGGTGTCTGTTCAGGTCGTACTTGTCTGCGATCGCGTCGATGTACGCTTCTGACTCAAGCCCGTTCTTGATGTAGTTTCCGTGTTCCGCAGCCCGATTCACGATGTTGCGTATGTCTTCCGGAGCGACGAGATCAATCTCGGCGGACGCCTGGTCTACAGCCCAATTCCAAGCCGTGGTGAAATTGTTCTTCGTGTCGCCGAAGATCACCTCCGAGACTTTTTCTTCCCCGAGCTGAACAATGGCGTCGTCCAAATCGCCGACGGCGGCAATCCCCGGAGCCGACAAATTAGAATACCCAGTAAAGATGCGAGTCTCCAGGCGGAGGATTTTTTCGAGCCAACTTTGAACAATCTGGTCTCCTTTTTTCGCAGGTGCGTCGCCGATAATAAATAACTTCTCAATTCCTGATGCGGTTAATATTGGCTCGATGTGCGCAGCTCCGCCACGACCGCCGACAGAGAAGATGGGGTACTTGGCGGAACCTTGTTCCGCGAATTTGGCCATTAACGACATTGCGTCCATCTCGCCCTCGACAAGATAGGCGTAGTTGATCTTGTCGGAAGAAATCAGGAGTGGTTTGTACAAATCCCAACCAAGTCCGTAAAGACCCAACAGGTCCTCGTAGTCATCTTCGGGAATCAGGATGTCCTTGGGATTACGGTTGTGAGGGAGCCGTAGTTTTATTCGGCCTATCTCGGTTGGAGAGACGTGCAGTGGCCACAAAACCGATCCATTGTACGCTGGATTGGAGTAACTAGAAGACATATAGTCGGTTGTGTTGTCAGCCAGATTTTTAGGTTCCGCACTAGCGGCGGGGTTCTGATTCCACGCCTGCAATCGTTTCTTGTAGTCGTCGGTAACGATGTCGCCAAGTTGCGCCATGCCAGGCAGGATGCCGACGGGGAGTGCATGCAATATCCCCTTCGGGACTTTGCGAGAGTTGATCAACCAGTCGAGCGCGTCCTTTGCGAAAGCGAAGTCTGGGTTGGTGGGATCGGCTATCGCCTGGCACATCGCGTAGTGCGCTGCGGCGTAGATCGACTCTTTAACGAGCATACAGCGCTTCTGGTTTTCGAGCTCGACCGTCAATTTAGACGATAGAAATTTAAAGGCATGATGTTCGAGTAAGTACTGTACGGCGTCGGCAAGCGACGCTTCTAGGAATAACGAAATCAATTCTATTGGGTTGCGACTATAGAACCCGCACCCAAAACACTTTGCATACTTCTTCTCCGTGTGAATGACGAAGGAGGGGTTGTGATCTGCGTGTTCTGGATTGATGCAACGGCCGATAAGCGTTGGCCCGCGAGAATTGAAGTCGTGATCTCGTTTACGTTCGTTGGCTATGTCGAGCCACTGCTCTGGGGCTAGATTGGACCAAATCTTATTGAGTTGGTCCCGCGTCAGCCCCTTGGTCTTCTTTTGTCTCGCCGTCATCGATTTTGCCGCCTGTAAACGCAGGACACACTGTCTGGTATTCACACCAGGAACAAAGTGGCCCGCGTCGTGTTCGATCCAAGTCGTGCATGTCTCGAGTCGAGTCGTTCAAGAAACGTATTAACCGGTCCCTCACCGGTGTGATGTCCCTAACATCAGACATCTCTTTAATGAACTCGATCTTGTTGACCTTCAGAAAGGATATACCAAGTTTCACTTCTTCCAAAGCAGGATTCGCTGCCTTGAGTAGCAGCAAGTACATGTCGAATTGATCCCGGTAATACGCTAAGTCTTTTTGTTTGCCGGTCTTGTGATCAAGGATCAAAGCCCTATTCGTTCCGGTAAAGAGCATCGACATGTCGATAACGCCCCGGAGAAATGCTTTGTTGTTGTCAAAAAAGGGAACGGCGTTTCCATCGAAATCTACCGCGAGTTTCTGTTCCATTACCGGAGTTGCACCACCATATTTATTTTTATACGCCGTAAATTTCGTGAGAAACAGTTGTACCGCCGATCGATAAGACATCACGTCTTCTATTTCTTCTGTCGACAGTGGATCGCGCACCTGTGATAATGCAACTTCAAAGCTCCGGGTTATTCCCGCTCCTCCTAGTGCGATTTCCAGGGCCCGATGTACTATCTGTCCGGTTGACGCTTCGTACGCTTTTGTCCGCGGCATCTTTACCTTTTCGATGTACTGGTACTTGAATTTTTTTGGACACTCTCGTGCTGTGTTAGCTTTGCTTACACTCCACGGAGTATGCGCAAGAACAAATGCGTTAGGAGTCATCGGAGCACTCTCCAAAAATAAAAAGAGGGGCGAACAAGTGTACTTCACTTGCCCGCCCCTCGCGTTTACTACTTACGGGGCTTTACCTTCTTCGGGGACATCATCCATGTCGCCGTAGTCGCCGGTACCGCCCGCAGGCGCCGCTCCCGCCAACGCCGGTCCTGCGCTGTTCCCGGTGTTTTCTTCGAGGGTCTCGCGCGCTTGGCGGTAGATGCTCGCCAACCCCGGCAAGTACTGTTTGGCTTCGAGCATTGTACACATTGCATCCCCGAACGGGTGCAAGTACTCTGGAACGTATTCGTCGGCTACCGGTTCCACTTGCATTTTGAACCAGCGGTTGCGTTCCTTCTTTTCTTCCTGGAGCGTCAGTTTGTACCATTTGCTCCAGGGATACGTCCCGCGCTTGGCGAACTTCATGAGCATGCGCCCGGCCGCTTCAGACGTTTTCGAGAATCGAACGATCACGAGGTCCTTGAGGTTCTTCGTCAACATGATCGCAACGACGTCGTTAGCACATGCATTCGGCTTCCCGTCTCGCCACGGACGGTTTGGGCATGCCTTACATTCCCCGTAAGTGCTCCCCACCTTGCGGTCCAGGGAGATACATTGCGGGGCGCCACGAGTTGTACCGCCGCTGGAATCATTCGGCGGCCACATGGTGTTCCCTGAATACACGAGCAACACCGTACCGATGAACTCTTTGCCGACATTCTCTTTAGACGTCAGATAGAATTGTCCCGGCTGTTGGTTTTCAGGGCGGTTAACGTCATTCCCGGTGCCATGAAATATGCGGAGCTCGGGCAAGTCCGGGCGTTCGTCGGTATTGTACACCCCTTTACGGTGTCCAGAAATGCGCTTAATGATTTCACTGATCGAATCCGCCGCAGTTTCGTCGGGGATGGCGTCGATGATTTTCATCAGCGCGGTATCCGACGGCAATTCTTTGGCAACTCGGTTCACGTTCTCGCCGTAGTACCGCATGAACAGGTCATTGTTATCGCCGAGCAACGCTGCGAGAGTAGACGTTGTTTCAGCGGGAACAATTGCTTCGGGATTACTGTCGACTTCTTCGACGGTGGGCGTTTCGGTCTCAGTCACAACGGGTTTCTCATTCTTCTTGGTCATTACATTCTCCTACAGTGGTTTGTGAAACAGTGACCACTGTATCAAATTCTACTAGACGAAACAAGGGTACTTCTGTACCTTGTTTTTAGGTGTTTCAAGGGAGATGTGCAATGGCAGACTACTACTCGGAACGGACGTATAAGGATTACTACGACGACGTAGGACAACACGCCCTGCTGTCCCCCGCCGAAGAGAAGAGCCTTTTACTCCGATATAAATCGTGTCCACAATGCCATCGACGTTTACCGCAACTTGTGAAACTTCATAACTGCCCTAAATGTGGAGAACCTACGCCCGCACGCGTCGTTGGCAGAGTTTGCACGTGCTCCACATGCGAACACAAGTTCGAGATTAAGACTACCCCAAGAGTGTGCTCATTTTGTGGAAGTTCTCGAGACATCGAAGCGCGGGAACGTCTAATACAGTCTAATCTTCGTTTTGTTATTAGACGTGCCCGAAGTTTCACAAACAGACCAGATTATATTCACCAACTTATTTCCGCCGGGAACGTCGGATTGATGTTGGCGATCGACAAATTTGATTTATCTAGGAACACCCGTTTTCTTACGTACGCAGAATGGTGGATCAGGAAAGAGATGTTGGATGAAATACACAATTCGCGGTTGATACATATACCCACACACAAACAGAAGGCTATTCTGAAAGAACGCAAAGAGGGTATATATGTCTGCGCAAACTGCGGGATACGTTCTGATCAATCGGAAAATCGTTTTCACGTACGTAGGTGTTTACTAGGTAAAGAACATGACTTCACGATCCCAGTAAAGAATGAAGCGGATCTGATGTCGGACACCAAATCTATTGACGACGTTTCTGTCCATTTAAGTCTCGATGTGAACATCGAGAAAGAGGCGATTGACGCCGATATGGAAGAAACGATACGACAAGTAATTCGGAGCTTACGACTAAGTGAACGGGACCGGTTCATTCTTGTAGGATTTTTTGATGTACCACAAGATGATCGCAAGACTTCAGCGCCCAAATCTTTGCACCAATTAGCGGCACTTACGGGAGTAACACCTGAACGGGTAAGGCAGATAAAAGAACAAGCCCTCCGGCAATTCAGGAAAGAATTGACGCGGAGGGCCGCAAAGGTTAGCCGAGTTCCTTAATACCAGAACCTAGTTCCAGTCCTTCCAGAACTCCTTCGAGGTATGAACGTCTGTTTTTGCTAGACGTCTTTTGAATCCGTGACGTGTAATACTCAAAGTACTCAACGTACTTGGTCTTATTCGTCAACGGCGTCATTTGCTGTTTAATTTCCGGGGAGGAATAGTCGGTCAACTTGACCGAGGGTCCCCGTTTCTTCTCCGCCTTGGTCTTGCCGGCGGTATTGCGTGTTTTGCCTTCCTTTTTGGCTTTCTTTTCGAGGTAGGCGTCGATCGTCGTGTTGAGGTCGTCCGAAGAAACGTCTGGGTCCATGATCGGGCCCTCAATCTTTTCGAAGAATTCTGCGTCTTTCTCAACGTCCAACCGCGCGAGTGTCCGCGCCTTCGCAAAAGTGATCTTGCTCTTCTTCAGAGCGTCGACATAGCCTTCTGGGAGCTTGAAGACCCCCAAATGCTGACTGACGAATCCTTCGGACTTCCCGAAGGCTCGGGCAATCTCCTTGTTCTTCTTCCCGGCGTCGGAAAAACGTTTACATTCCGTCGCCATTTCGAAGTCCGTCAGGTTCTCACGGTTGACGTTGGCGGTTGTCGATATGAGCTCGGCTTCCGTTTCGTCGGTGATCTCCCTGATGTAAACCGGCGCACGGGGGATTCCCGCTTCTTGGAGCGCGGCGTGCCGTCGACGCCCGTCAATCAGAATGAACTTTCCAGGTTTAGACGGGTGGGCGCGCACCGCCAGGGGTTGCGTGAGTCCGATATCCTTGATCGACTGCACCAATCCTGCGATGTTTCCCAGCTTCTCACGATTCCAGTGTTCCGCCAGGAGGATGTCCTTGAGCGGAACCTCGGTTGTCGGAAATTCAATCTTCGCTGGGGTGTTCTTCGCGGGTTTCGTCCCGCCTTTGGGCGCCGGGGTCGGCGCTTCGGTAGTCTCGGGAACAGGCGTGTCCTTCGTTGTTTCGGTCATTTTTTCTCGTTGAATTTAGAGCTCTTCGAGCTCTTGCAGAAATACTGACTTGTCGATGCGAACTAGGTCCAACTCCTCGGCGGGAACTCCCTCTAGAATCTCGCCGACGGCATGAAACAATTCTGTCGCAAGAGGGATGATACTCTCTTCACCGTTGTACAACATGACGTACAGAGTTCGAAGCATCCGAACTTTTTCTGCGTCTGACGTTGAACGAAGACGACTTACTTTTCGTACGGCCTTGAACCGCAACGCGGGCATATTAAGACTCCTGTTTGTTCCTGATCACGTAGTGTCGATCCGCAATCAGGACACGTCGGTTTATTCGGCCCTTCGTTTGCCTTCTTTGCCGTCTCGGATTCTTCGACCCCGTACTTTTCCACTGTTACTTCCCCTTCCCCTTCGGCGTTCCGTTTTCTTTCGGAGCCGCGGGGTCTTTCTTTACCTTCGCTTTTCGCGGAGCCCGGGGAGTCGGAGACATGAAGATTTCATCGATCAGGGTGTGAACTCGCGTGGAACATCCCTTGTTCTTCTTGGCCCCAGGGGCGTAGCACAGATCGTTGTGGGTCATGACTACGTAAGCGCTGTTGAGGTCCTTCGGACGGCAAATGACGATCACTTCCGGACAGACTTTGGCGTCAAGTGTCGTTGCGTATTCCTGAATCTTCGCTAAGGCCTCGTCCTTCTTCTGGTCCTCCCCCGCCATTCCCTGAGCGGTTTCCAGCGGAACAACCAGTTCCTGCATCTTTCCACAGCGCGGACACTTTTTCTCGATCTTTACTTCCACAGGTTTTCTCCTTCTAGAGTTTGAGGCACGCGCAGGTGCGCGGGCCGGGTATGCCGTCAACTTTGAGTTGTTCGGTGTGGTTTTTGTTCCATGTCATTTGGAATGACTTTACTGCCACCTGAGTCTTCGGTCCGAATTTTCCGTCGGAAGCTATCGCGAAGCCTTTCCGGTCTAGTGCCTGTTGCACTTCGGCGATACTCATGAGCTTCGGTTCCGGGTCCGGGTCGTCGTCATGCGTCGGGGTGTTTACGCCGTATTCCGGGTTATTTGTCTCGTCGACATCGGCGATTGTCCCAACAGAGTCCAGAAAGTCGGGGTCGTAACGCTGTATAAATGCCAACTCCGGAATCGGATCGTTGCTGAATGCCGCCTCGTTTACGTCTTGGAACGGCCAGAGTGGCCCCATGTCCTTCTTGCCTTCACGCCAGTCGGTGTGTTGACTCATTCGGCACAACGCGAAGCGCCCCGGGAATGCCGCGATGACGATTCGCTTGAGTTTGAGGTTTGCAACGATCTGGTTTTTCGAGAACGGCTGAAAAATCGTAGCCCCGCGATATGGCTTATCAAGAAACACGGGGGGAAAAGTTTGAATAAGTTCTGCTGGCATCTCCCTAGCCCAGAAGCGCCACTTGCTCGCGGCCTTGTCGAATGTCAGGGGACCAGGATTGACCATCTCTATTGCGACTGAGTCTGCGTTTCTTTTGGGCTCATGCCACGCTCCATCGGAAAGTTTCACGATGTAATAGGGGTCCCCGGTGTAGTCCATTACGAAGTGTGTTGACGCCCCCGCTACTTTCCCCTTCCGGCACTTGTTTGAACTGAACCAATTGAGCGTGCTCTTCGAGGAAATACCGGCAGTGAAGTGATCGACCCACCAGACATCTTCAACTTTAGCGAGCCGGTTGGGGGTGCGCTGCACCGTCGGATAGAACTTGCCGAGTCCCAGGGATTTGGTCCGTTCGAGCGTATAGTCCCAAAGACAGGCAAGGCACTCCTGTGCTTCACCAAGTGTTAAAACTTCTTCCCCGACTTTTTCGAAGAGCTCCTTGAATCGTTTTTCAACATTCGTCATTTCGGACCTCTACACTTGTTGTAGTATCCACAGAACCGCTCGGTGCACGCCCAGGACGTAGGGTCACAGCGAGGAAAAATTCCGCGCTTGATCAAGTCGACGACTTGTTCCAAATCCTCGGTCAATACTCGTTTGTCGTTCAATGTTCTCAACGTCCTTTTAGGTTCGTAGCGGGTCCCTGATTTCTGGTCTAGCAGAAAATCAACGCGAACTCTAGGCGTATTTTCAACGATCGAATAAAACGTGAGTTGTGGTGCGCATTCGATCTTCTGGTCGGGCCAGATACGCCCGGTCACCTTCAGGTCGGAGACAACTTCAACTTCCGCGCCGGCGTCTTCGACGCGGTCGATTAGGTCGATAACTCCCCTGACGGGCACCGTTCCGATCTTCACCGCGAACGTTTTCTCTGCCGCTACGGGGTGGATTTTTGGTACTGCCTGCGCGTAGTAAACCCGGAAGTTCGCAATGGCGCGATCTTTTTCGCGACCAGGATCATCGTCTTTTCCAAGAGCAACGCGTTCGAGTTGCTCCACGAAGTTGTCGGCTACTTCCTGTACTGCGGCCTCCACCCCCAGGGGTGTTCCGGTATCGATTGTATGTCGGTGTGTTACTTCCGCTCCGCGGTGCACCGCAGTTCCCTTGATCATCGCAATTCCCGGCGGTTCTATGAGCCCCTGTATATACCGGAAATCGTATTGCCGCGCACAGCGGCGGTACATGTCGAACTGCGAAGGCGACATAACTCCCTTCGGGAGCCCCGTGTCTAAGAAGTTCGGCGGGTATTCAAATTTTCGATCAGACGTTTCAACGACTTCTACTTCGATCTCTTCGGTCACGGCATGTCCACTTCCGGCCCCGGGGGGTCATAAGATTCGTTACTGCCTAGGTTTTCACGCATCAACAACTCATTCTCTTCGAGAAGTTCTTCTTCGGAGAGCAGCGATCTCGTTGCCGGTTCTTGTACCGCCGTCGGCACCGATTTTGTGTTCGATGACGCCACTAATTCCTCGAGCCGCATGTCGCGAATGTGGACCTCAAAAGGCTTGGTTTGAATGTCAACATCCTCGTCGTTGATCTTGTAATTCAGCGCTTTACTTAACAAGGCTATTAGGTCCGTACGTTCTAACGTAATTCTCATGGAATTGTCCTCGCTCGCGCAATGTCGCGCGTTGCCCTAGTCGGTAATACGCAGTTTTCCCCCCACGGTTCGATCTTTCGGTCCCGGCAGTCTACATACTTTGCACAGAACACGCAGTTAGATTGTTGTCGGTGCGTCATCAATTCACCAGATTCCTTTCGGGTCTTTAGCGCATGGAGTTGTTGTTCTTCTAACGAGAATCTCGCAGTCAAATCGTAGACGACAGTTTTCGAAGTTTGGCCAATTCTATAGTTACGAAACAGCGACTGCTCCCTGTCGTCGGGAAGCCAGGAACGACTATAGTAGATCATGTATTGCGCTGCCGTCAACGTGACTGAAATTCCAGTATGGACTTGTGCGAGCCAAATGCAACAGTTTGGGTCATTCTGGAACTTCTCTTCGTGTTCGTGCATTAGCTGTGAATTCGAACCGTCGACTCTGACATAACCGACGCCGCGCGTCTTGAGCGCAGCCTCGATTATGTCGAGTTCGCCGGCGACGTAGGTAGCCCAGACGATAACCTTAGTCCCAGACAAGACTAAACAGTCGGTGAGAAGATCGTTTAACATGTCTAACTTCGGGTTCTCTGAAAACCGATACGTCTGTCGTTTGGCTTCTGGCAACGTTCCAAAGTGTTTGCAGCGCGGCATACCGGGGAGAACCTTCCGGGAGACACAGGACTCGACGTTTTCACAGGAGTCGCAAATTTCGGTGTCGGCAGGCAAGTACAAGAAACCGCTACACAGTTGCAGGAGTTTGTTAACTCGGATAGCACCGTGTTCTAATTCCAACGGCTCCGCGTTCGGTAGTTCGATTTCCCAGTTGTTTACGGCGTAATTGTACATCTCACGCTGCGCTGGACTCAGGTTGAACTCTACCAGCTCGAAACGCCGTGTCGGTAATGCGACGCAATCATCTAATTTACGAACACTGGAGACCTTCGAAACCCGGCGGTTCAAAATATCGAGATTCTGTGAGCCGGTGACGATGTGCTTGTTGTACGGAGAAAACGTTAGGAAACGTTCCGTAAACTTCTTCCAGTCTTCAGGGATCAGGTAGGGGGCCAGGAACTTCAGTTGAGGATATAAGTCTCTGGGATCTCCGAACGACATCGTTCCCGTTAACAAATATCTTCGCGAAGCTCGTCTTGAAAGTCCCAGCGCTACTTTTGTTTGTTGACTCTGAATATGCTTAATCCGATGTGATTCATCGGCGATCACCGTTTCGTAGGGTAGGTCGGTTAGCCACTGCAGGCGTCCCGCAGTTACTTCGAGTCTCTCTTCGCGTACTTCTCCGACTTTTCTTCCTGCGGCCCACTCCGTTGCTAGGCGCAGCTGTAGCTTCGAATCGTTTATCGCCAATAACTCTTTTCGACAGGCTGGCGTGGGAGGGATTCCCCGGTTTTTGAAGAATTCGACGACTCGCGGAGCGAGATGTGGCAACCCGAAGGTCCTTGCCGTGTCGTAGTTCGTCACTATGACTTGGTAATCTTTCGCTTCCTGAAGCTGCGCGAGTTTATGAGTACCGTGAATAACGACTGTTTCGACTGTTTCGTCACTGTGTTTTTTTACCTCTCGAACCCAAGTACCGATCGCCACTCGAGGACACAGGACCAACACTTTTTCCCCCTGCAACCGCAGCGCGTCGACCATGACCTTGGTCTTGCCAGTGCCCATCTGCCACTGCAAAATCCAGCGGTAATTGAGTAGAACTTCTGCGAGTCCGTCGAGCTGGTGGTCGTAGCTAGGAACGGGCAGCTCTAGGCTTCCCACCTCTTCCCGGAGTTGTTCAAGGGTCTTTAAACCGGCGATGTAGGCTTCTGCGTCTCTGGAGAACTTCAGGTCTTTCCGGATTGCTTTTAGGTCAGCGATCGTGTTATTCATAAACGGTGGGAATGCAGGAAACAGAAATTGCCCCGCGGACTTGTCGTGTACTGCCCCGTAGATGCGGGCGTTGTTGGGGTCCATGTCGGAAACCCGAAAAACAGGGGTAGAACCTTTGTACTGGAGTTCGATTTCCACTGACGTTCCTTGTCGTATCATTTACGTAACTCGAAATTGGAGATAACACAAGATGTCTGATCCCCTGTCGATATTAGACCCGACCTTGGTGAGCGACCGTAACGCTGGTGCACATCCGAATCCGTACTATACGTATTCGCAAATTTACAGCCCGAAAAGACTCAAAGAGCTTTTCAAGTGGTGCGAATACCTGTTTTACAACAGTGCACACATCTATTCGGCGTTACGAAAATTTGGTGAATACCCGATCACAGAGGTCACGTACGACACCACGAACCAGGCAGTTAAAGAGAAACATAAATATCTTCTTGAAAAGGTTATTCGAGCAAGAGAACTGCTTATTAAGGCAACTCTCGACAAATATGTTTACGGAAATGCCTTTATATCTATGTACCAACCGTTCATCCGGTATTTGAAATGCCCACATTGTCAGACTATGACCAACATTCAAAATTTGAATTACAAATTCAATGTGTCTAAAACGTCGTTTGCTTATACCTGTGGCAGCTGTAAAGGTATTGCTCAAACTGATTCAACAGGAGTTATTGACAAAAAATTGACGCTTAGTCGTAAAGTTAACTTCATCCGTTGGGACCCCAAGCTCATGGATATCGATCACAACCCCATGACAGGTGAATCATCCTATTACTACACAATCCCCCAAGACGTAATTCAGCGCGTTAACAGTGGGCACAAAACACTGATCGATACGTTACCAATGGGGTTTTTGAAAGCGATAAAAGAGGGCAAAAAATTCAAGTTTGTGCCGGGAGCGATCTTCCACATGAAAGTCGGGGGACCCGCAGGAATCAATCCTCAGTGGGGGCTTCCTCCGCTGATTTCGACGTTACAACTGTTTCATTACGCGGCAATACTCCGTAAAAGTAATGAGGCAATTTCGATGGACTACTTAGTCCCGTTGCGTGTTTTGCATCCTGCACAATCCTCGCAACAAGCAGACCCGGTTACGGCGATCAGTCTTCGTAAGTGGACGGAGAATATGTCATCGAACATTAAGCAGTGGCGCCGTGACCCGTTGCACATCATGTACGCACCAATCCCCGTAGGGATGACACAAATTGGCGGGACGGGAAGATCGTTGTTAACGTTGGGAGAGGTTCAGGAAGCTGAAAAGGGCATCGTCGCCGCGCTCGGTATTCCGATCGAGTTCTTGTACGGCGGGTTGACTCAGAGCGGCATGGAAGCGACTCTCCGGTTGATTGAAAATCAACTGGAGACCCACATTAACGACCTGAAAGACCTCTTACAGTGGGTTGACGACAAGTGTGCTCAGTTCCTAGGTTGGAACAAAATAGAGGTCGGCCTCAAGAAGTTTAAGATGGTCGACGATCAGAAGAAGCAAGATGCCCTTTTCCAAATTTGGGCGCAGGGAAAACAAACGGGAGAGCCGTTACTCTCTGACACGAGCATCGCCGAAGCCTACGACTTCGACACGAAGAAAGAGCAGGAGATTCTCAAGCAGGAAGCGCTCGACAAACTGCGGCGGCAACAAGAGATGCAAATCGCCGTGCAAAAGGCGCAGAACAACATGGCGCAACAGGTACAACTCGAGGCGCAGCAATCGGCCGGAGGGGTTCAGTACGACCAGCAAAGAATAATCTCTGAGGCCGACAGCATCGTTCAACAAGTCATGGCGCTTGATCCTGGAACGCGTCGCAGTCGTCTGCACCAACTTCAGGTCGAAGATTTGGTCATGTACGCTGTCGTTGTTCAACGTCTTGAACAACAACAAACAAACATGGCTCAACAGGCGAAGACCCAAGTAGGGGGTGTTTGATGGACCAATCGAGTGGCGGGTCGTTTACGTCGATGGTCGCAGAAGGGCGAAAGATTCCCGCGAACATCGATTCAGACAAAGCTATAGAAGCACCGGGATTCTTCTCCGAAACGCGGGGACCGGTGACGCGCGACAGCGGCGCGGAGAAACTCGGCGCCGAAACCGAATGCGTTAGTTTTTCGAAGGTCTTTCTTCTCTGGCGTCCCTGGAACGAATGTGCCCGTTGTGTGCGTGAAATCA
>Ga0315284_10002435_pt1 | contig 26622 bp, 26 predicted proteins | sample YL17G09_16_MG_FD_203696 | JGI IMG/M metagenome (GOLD analysis project Ga0315284, IMG submission 203696) | Sediment microbial communities from Yellowstone Lake, YNP, Wyoming, USA - YL17G09_16 | ecosystem: Environmental > Aquatic > Freshwater > Lake > Sediment | place: USA: Wyoming | collected...
GGGCGCTAAAAGATGTAAATGAAGATATAGGGTAATAAGATGGGCTTGCTTTGTGCGCCCCCGGAAGGTTTTTTGCCTACTTTTTCGGCTTCAAAAAAGTAGGACGAGGTGAATTAGACAGCACTTAATATTTCAAAGAAGAATAACAGCACAAAAGTAAGACGCGGGCGTTCCCGCTGGAGCTAAACAACTCAGGTTACGACAAAACAGGATAAAAGGTTTGATCTTCTGAAATTCCGTACAATCCTTATTATCCAAAATTGACAAAATGCGTTATAATGGATTTTGCTATGATTCTAGACGAAGCAAAAAAAAGGCTTAAATTACTTCCTGCTTTTAAAAAAGTAGTTGTCGGCGTGTCTGGCGGAGCGGATAGTGTGGCATTGGCGCTTATTTTGATCAAACTTGGTTACGATGTAACAATCGCCCATTTGAATCATGGTCTACGTGGCAAAGACAGCGATAAAGACGCTGATTTTGTAAAAATCTTGGCGCAAAAATGGAAAGTGCCATTTGTTACATGTAAAGTTACAATCCAAAAAAAGGGAAATTTGGAAGAACAGGCGCGTAACATTCGCTATGAATTTTTGGAAAAAATAAGGGAATCACAGAAGGCCAAATATGTCGCTGTCGCGCATCATCGCGATGACCAGGTTGAAACGATTTTGTTACATATTAAAAGGGGCGCGGGTTTGCGAGGGATGTGCGGAATGAGTTTTATTAAAGGAACTGTTATCAGGCCGTTTTTGAATATAAGTAAAAAAGATATTTTGTCGTATTTAAAAAAGGAGAACCTCAGTTATCGCACAGATGAAAGTAACTTTAACCTTAATTTCAGCCGTAATTATTTTAGACATGTTGTCATTCCAAAACTAAAGCGCAAACATAAGAATTTTGAAAGTAATTTACTCCGCCTCTCTGAAATTGCCCATAAAAAAATTTATAAAATTGAAAAACAAGCTAAACATTGGATTGAAAGTCATGTAACAAATAATGAATTTAAAAGACCTGCATTTTTATCTCTTTCGGACAATGTGCAATCAGAAGTCATATTTATGTTAACCGGATATGATGATATTTATAGGCATTCAATTAATGAACTGAAGGGATTCATCAGGAACGGCGCTACCGGCAAACAGAAAAAAATCTGTAACAAAATCTTTCATATTTGTTACGATAAAATAATGATTGCCGACATAGCTCAGCCTCCTGACTTGCCAAAAATAAAGCTAAGCAAAAAGGAAATCAAATGGGGAAGCTGGCTTATCAAATATCATGGGCGCGCCCCCATTTATGTGCGTCAATGGAAGTCCGGAGATAAGTTCGAGCCTTTAGGAATGCAAGGTAACAAAAAGTTACAGGATTTTTTTGTTGATAAGAAAATTCCTAAAACTGAACGCCCTTATATACCTATTATTGTCGATAATGATGATAATATTTTGAGCGTTTCTAACTTTCGTGTTGCAAAAAACGCCACTCATCTGAAAAAAAGTTTACAGATTGACCATGATTTACCTGATTTATCCTGATTACCCTGATTGATTACCATGATTACCTTGATTAATATGATTAAAATGAAAAATCGAAATTTGACCATGATTACCCTGATTAACATGATTAACATGAAAAAGCGAAATTATATGGTATTCGGTATAATCCTTCTGATTTCCGCAATTTTCGCAATGCCGACGGTAAACGCGGATTTTTCCTATCGTTTAGAAGTAAATGAAGTCATTGGCAACAGGAATATCGTGATTACTTATCCGCAGACAAATGACAAATATCTTCTTTATGTAAAAACGGGTTGCGGAACTTTTCAAAAGGGCCAAATGGTCGAGCTTGTGACAGATGGCGACCTTAGCGGAGGTGATGATTTGATTAAAGCCGACCCCTCGCATATATGTGGAATCGAGCAGGCAAATTTTTTCACAAATAAAATTTACGTTCAGGAAGTTTCGTCAGATTACAGAAAGGCGTATGTGAAAGGCGAGGATGATCAACAATATTACATAACTTTAGGATCATACTGCGCTAAAATAAATGGCTATAAGAATAATTATGTTTATGTGTTACAGGGTGCGAAATCTTTAGCCAGAAGCGACAAAGTAATTCTCCCTGACCGCGCGGGAGAGTGCTCAATTATGTATTTAGAAAAAACAGAGCAGTCTCAACCCCCAAATACAACTAACATCACTGACAAAGTTCCTACTACTGTGATCGGTGTTAAGGCTTTCCCAAGAAATGGTAGTGTTTTTTTGGCTTGGAAAAAAGCTTGGGATGATAAAGGCGTTTCACATTACTTAATAAGTTATAGTAAATATCATATAGACCCCAAAAATGTGCCTTTTGAAGATATGCCAAATCAAATTACGACTAAAAAAACTTATTATACTGTGGACGGCCTTGAAAATGAGCAAACATATTATTTTTACGTTTTGGCAGTTGATACAAGCGGAAATGTAAGCTCAAATTGGAGTGAGGAAGCCACCGCTACTCCTAAGGCTTCCATTTTTGAAGGTAAATCGGCAACCGAAAAACCGGAACAGATGAGTATCAAAGTAGAAAAGGAAACGATTGGTTCATTTTTAATCAGCTGGACACCCGTATCGGGAGCCAGACAAACAGTTATACTGGAAACTGACGGAAAAAGGGAATTCACGCTTAACACATACCAAAAAAGCAACATACGGATTTTGAAAAGCGATATGCGCAAAGGTAAAAAACTGATTATCCGTGTTCGTGCATATGAAATTTACGGGACTATGAAGGAAGAATTTATTAATTTTGATTTCTAAATTGTGATTTGTGATTTGCCCGCCCACCGCCTGTCATTCAGACCCTGTACCGTACGGTACAGGGTCTGAATGACAGGCGGTGGGCGGGCAAATCACAAATATAAAATTTATTTTATAAATTTTATATACTCTTCTCTAACAAAATACCAATTGCCGTTTTCTATCAGGAGCAATGAATCTTCGCCAGATGTGCATGACATTCCTTTTAGGGATTCTTCCGGATTATCGATGTTTACGGCCTTGTCCCTAAAAGCCAATTCAGGTTCACTGGATATCAGGACCATATTTTTGATAAGTATCTTTTTTTGTTCTTTTGTGTAATCAACATAAACGCATTTTCCTTCCTGATAAGCCTGATGCGCTTCTGATAACAGTTGATTTTTTTCACGTTCTTCTAAAACCGTTTCTACACTTGTAACAGCTGGCTTTATGAAATGTTTGTTTACATACTCAACGTAACTTTTGTAACTTCCGTAAGCCGTGATGATTATTAAAAAATAAAGCAACAGCGATATCACAAAAAAAACTATCCCATATATCTTCTTTTCAATGCTTATTTTTGTGCTTTTTCTTATATTTATCGAATAAATGAGGAGCATGACTAAAGCGAGCAACAACGCGAACAGCCTGAATTCCCCTGAAGCCATGGTCAATATTGGTACCAATGGAGTTGAAGTAATCAGGATTATGAATAAAACGCCAAGGGCAATAATGAGAGTATATCTGATTATTTTTTTATGGTGAACTTCAGACCTGATTAAAACATCAACCACCCATTCCCAATTTTTTCTTTCAAGCTGGTTTAAAACCAAAATCACAACTAATTCAAGAACGGAAAAAAATATGGAAAATACTATAAAGAAAATCAAAGTGGGTAGAATTTCGTTGAATATTAATTGATCCATTTTTATAAAAAATTATTTTAAACAATTTAACATTAATCATTGTAACTCGTAATTTGGTATTTGTAATTGGTAATTTTTTTCAGTCTAAAATTACAAGTTACAAATTACTAATTACAATAAATGGAATGATTTGCATTTTTCTTGTATATAAGGTAAAAGTAAAATAGGTTGTAAATAAAAGGCAATGTATAAATTTATTCTAAAATTGGCTTTCGTGATAATAGGTATTTATCTTCTTTTGCAAATACCTTATTTCAAGTCTATCGGAGAATCTGTTAAAAAGGATTTTTTTGAAAAAGTTGGAAATGTCATTGCAGAAGTTGATCGAATAAGGGGCAAAGTCGATGAAACAACCACAGCAGTAAATGAAATTAAAGATAAGGTCAATGAAACAAAAAATACTGTTAATAACGCCTTAACAAAAGTCGGTAATGCGGTTAACACGGTTGAATCAGCATTTGATAAAGAGGAAAAATTACCATCATCTGAAACCCAACCGAATACCGATACTGGAGGCGATACTGCAAAAACCCCCGACCCTCCTGAAAACAGCACTACAAATCCGGCTAAATAGGAGTTAGGCAAAACCACAAAAATTTTACCTTGTTCAAATTTTACTAAAGACTTACAATTAAGTCTTATTTTTTAACTTCATACTAACATGTCTATTGAAAATCCACCTGATGTAGATCGGCCTGAATTTTTACAAAGAGCCGAAGCTGCTGTTAGTGCTTTTTTTGAAACGGTCGGTAAATTTTCCAAGGCCAGACCTTCAACATGGCAAGAAGGTCGAACAATCGAAGAACAACTTATGGCTGAATTCGACAGTAAATTGCAATCTGCAGCTCAAGCTTGCCGTGAGGCAAAAGAAGGAGGATGTAATGTATCTCATCTAGACACGAGGATGACAATATATTTTGCTTCTAACCCGATGAATCGACTTTAAAAAAATTTGCGGCATCAGCTAACGTTTGTTATTTATGCGAAGAAAGTCAGCGGTAAAATAATATCACACCGCTGGGGTTTCTGATCGAGTAATTACCTATTCATCTAATTAGGGGGCGAACGTATAAACTGCTGTTGGCGGTATGTAGCAATAAAATGGTGCTTGTCTGCAGAATTAGTTTAGCGTCTGGGGATCAGTTGCGGGTGATCCATCTGCTGCAATTATCTCACTTTCCTTTTCTATTGCTATAAATTCTGCGCGTATAACAGTTTTAACATCACCTCTTCCTCCTAAGACAATTAGCGTTAACTCCAATACCCTTCTAGCTTCAACTGCGCTTATATATTGTTCATATTGTTCAATGTTTCCGTTTGCTTGACCTTCATTGAACAGCTTCGTTTCCAATCTTGCTATTTCTTGAATAACGGTTTGGACACCATTTGCTGTATTTAGATCATTATTGTTACCTGCCTGCTTAATAATCTCAATAGTGTCATGCCAGTCAAAAAGTTTACGACTTGGGTGTGAACCAAGCTCAGAGAGAACATCATTAACAGTATCGGCATTGTTAATATGACGTTGTTGCATAATTAAATTTTAGGAATTAGGTCTTGTATTATAAAACTTTATTATATCTATGTCAATCACAATTTTATTGCTATTTTTGTTAATTCCACCTCAACGGCTCCGCAATTAGTGCGCATCCCGATGGTCGGCAAATTGTACCAATTGCTCAGCCCAAATTTATCCCGCATGAGGCGGGCTAAACTTCGCTTAGGTTAACGTCAAGCTTAATTTCCGCTTAACAAAATTATGCTCAGCGCGGCAATTGAGGCTGTTTCGGTGCGCAGGATCCTTGGGCCAAAACTGAACAGGCTGGCGTTGTTTGTCATAGCGTGGTCGATTTCTTTTTGGTCAAAACCGCCTTCAGGCCCTATGAAAATATGGGCAATTTTAGTTTTTTTTATACGTGGCAAATAATCCGTTAGCAATTTTTTATCCTCGTATTCATAGGCTACATACGCGTTGTCGACTTTTTCTATAGTGTCATGGAATGATACAGGGTGGTGGATAAAGGGGATTTTTAGGCGCCGGCTTTGCTCAGCGGCTTCAGTGGCTATAGCCAGATTTCGTTCAAATTTGCCTTGCCTGTTCTTTTCCGTCCGATCCGTGATCAGGGGGTAAATGTGGCTGACACCGATTTCCGTTGCTTTTTGGATGACCAATTCGAAAAGCGCAGATTTTTTTGGGATAGCCTGATACAGATGGACTTCGATATCAGGTTCCGTGTCGCGTTTTATCTCCTCAACAATGTTGCCGAGCACCTTTCGCCTGTCTATTTCCAAAATCTCAACTGAAAATTCTTTTTCTTTTTCAGTAAAAAAGCTGAATTTGCTTCCTGCGCGCATACGGAGGACTTTTGAAAGCTGAAAAACCAACCGAGGATCGCTGATATCTATTACATTGTTCCTGATGTCCGGTGATGGGATGTAAAAGCGGTACATTTTACAATTGTGGCTACAATAGTGGCTACGGTTGTGGATGTTTTATAAACCACAATAGTAGCCACAAAGCGTAGCGAGTAGCCACCATTGTATTCATTCATTAGAAAATATTTCCCTCGGCTTCGCCCCGTTAACAGGCCCAATTACTCCGTTTTCTTCCAGAATATCAAGAAGGCGGGCGGCGCGGGCATACCCGACACTAAGACGTCTCTGTAAAAGCGACGCAGATGCTTTGCCGGTTTCTTTTATTACCTGTAAAGCGTCGTTATACAGATTATCCTGGGCCATGCCATCATTTCCGGTTCCCACGATACCTGTGTCTATTCCGCCTTGCTGAGATGCAGTTGTAATTTCTTCATCGTAAGTCGGCTGGATGGTTAATTTTATGCGGTTTGTGACTTTTTCAATTTCTTTGCTGGAAACGTAAACGCCCTGCACGCGGATAGGCCTGCTCATGTTGCCGGGTAAATAAAGCATATCCCCCATTCCAAGAAGGTCTTCGGCGCCTATGCCATCGATAATCGTGCGGGAATCCACTCCGTTTGTCACGGTAAACGCAATGCGAGCGGGGATATTGGCTTTAATGACACCGGTTATGACGTTTACACTTGGTCGCTGTGTGGCGATTATCAAGTGAATCCCTACCGCGCGCGCCATTTGGGCGATACGGCAGATCAGGGCTTCAGTTTCTTTTTTTGTGGCCTGCATCATCAGATCAGCAAGCTCATCGATAACAATTACGATTTTGTACATCTTTTTCGGTTCAGCCGCATTGTATTCGTCGATATTTCGATAGCCCCTTTCGGCAAATAATTGGTAACGGCGGTTCATTTCCGCGACCGCCCATTTGAGTGAGGAATGCGCTTTATCGGATTGAGTTATAACAGGCGTCAGCAAATGCGGAATGCCGTTATAAGCTGTAAGTTCAACGCGTTTCGGGTCAATCATGATGAATTTAAGGTCCTGAGGTGAATTCTGGTAAAGCAATGAAAGCAGGAACGCGTTCATTCCGACTGATTTTCCAGAGCCCGTCGCACCAGCTATCAGTATATGAGGCATCGCGGCAAGGTCATCGACAACGGGCGTACCGCTTACGTCACGGCCGATTGTGAGTGTGAGTTTTGAATTAAGGCTCTTGAATTCCGCGCTTTCCAAAAGTTCCCTTAACCTTACTACCATTCGCTTTTCATTGGGCACTTCGATTCCGACAAGCGATTTGCCAGGAATAGGCGCTTCGATACGTATCGATTTTGCCGCAAGAGCCAAAGCGATGTCGTCTTTTAAGGCAGTGATTTTCGTCAGTTTAACTCCTTCGTAAGGCTGTAAAGTATACTGCATAACAGATGGGCCGATATTCACGTCTTTCATGACGACATTGATGTCAAATTGGGCAAGTTTGTCGCGAATTTTTTCAGCGTTCGACTTTAAAACTTTATCGCTGACCAATATTTGGGATGTAGCGTCGCTTAAAAGATTTAATGAAGGCAGTTCCCAGTCGCTGTAGTCGATTTCTTCTACAATTTTTGGCTCAATTTTTTCTTTGGGAACCTGAGGTTTTTGAATTGTTATTTTTATAGGCTGTTTTTCAAAGATTTTGGGTTCAAATTTTTTGGGTTCTTCTTTCTGCTCCTGGGCAATATTCGGTTTTACGATATTCAGTTCGCCTTCTTTTATCTGGTCTTTTAATCTTGCCGGGTTTCTTGTGGCGATTTTTAAGCCGCGGCTTGGCACAAAAAATAATATGATTTTCCTCAGTGAGATTTCAAATGTGATGATAATCGAGATCACCAGAAGTACACTTAAAACAACTTTCGCTCCGGTATCTGAAATGAATATCCGAAGCAATACCGAAGACAAAAAGCCGGTGTATCCGCCATACTGCTCAACATTATTCAGCATGGATTCCATATTTGTGCGCATATGCACAAGGCCTAAACCTGAAAAAACCAAAAGCGCCAAACCGAGATACCTTGCGGCATCGAGCCTTATCCTGCGGGATATAAAGAGAGTGATGCCCAAAAGCAAAAAAAGTATGGGGAGCGCGTATGTGCCTATACCAAAAATGAGCCTAAGATATTTATCCAGATAATTTCCAAGCATCCCGGCTTTACCGGTTATGACCAGATAAAAAATCACGGCAAGACCGATGTATACAACTGCTCCGACTTCGCGAGCCACGCCTGATTCTAGTTCGATCTTAAAGTCTTTTTTGCGAAGGCGGGTTGAACTTCTTCTTGATGTAAGTCTGGGCATAATTATTCCTTTTTTACTGAGCTAAAATATACCTTGTTTATTGTATGTTAATAGTTAGCTGATTGTAAATCGAAATATGTTTCCATGAACTGTATGCCGTATCCTCAAACTCACACTCAAAACTAAAAGTCGTGTCAGTTTCAGCAACAGTTTGGGGATACATTGAGGAAAAGCCCGCCGCCCAAGCCCTGTGGGGGGCCAGGACAAGGGCGACGGGGTGCTGCTGCTCGTAGAAGGGGGCGGGACCAACGGCGTAGATGCCATGACCCAGACTTCAACCCCTTGTTTTAGTTAAGCCCGCCGCCCAAGCCCTGTGGGGGGCCAGGACAAGGGCGACGGGGTGCTACTATTCGTAGCGGGGGGTGATCAGGGGTCGGCGTAGTAGCCGAATACCCTGGCTTGCACGCCCGCCTGGAGGTCGATGATGGCGGGTGGCGGTGTGTCTGGATGATCACTGACATCGCCGAACTCAACCGTGTAGGATCCGGGGCCGAAGAGTCGGCAATTGGTGAAGACGATGCCGTCTTGCGGTGGGGACACGCTCGTGAACGTGTCGTCCGGGTAGAGGTGGTTCGTCACCTTGCAGCGCGTCGAGATGTTAGACCCGATGCAAAGCTGTCCGCCGAGGAACGCCTTGTCGCCTTCGGTCGTGTACACGGTGTACTCGACCGTGGTCCGGGAGCGGTGGCTGGTGCAACCGACCAGACAGACGAGAGAGAGAACGACGAAGTGCTTCATTACGGGCCTCCTGTTGGTTTGTAAGAGCAGCGTACTTGCCCAGAAACGAGCCAGGCACAGTGCCGGCTTTTTCATGGTCGGTAATTATACAAGTTTTTTTTAGATTTGTCCAGTAATTTATTTCAAACTTTAATTGCGAACTCCTAAAAAGCCAAACTCCAAATTACAAACTCTAAGTTCCAAGCACCAAGTTCCAATTTGTTTATCGGTAATACTTATATTTTAGAATTTGGAACTTGGATCTTAGAGTTTAAAGGGTTTGTTACGTTTCAATCGTTTAAATTACTTACGTTCAGCTTCCCCTGTTGGTCCTTTACCTTTTAAAACCCCTTTGTATTCAAGCTTGTAGATATGAAGGAAGGCTAGCGTCAGGGTAAGAATAAAAGGTCCAAAGATCAAACCTTTTAAACCGACTACGAACGCTCCGCCAAGCAATACCAGCAAAACCGCTAACGGATGAAGAGCGGTAGACGATCCGATAAGATAAGGTTTTACGATATTGTCAGCTATCGAAACAACACCCATGCCCCAAGCAAGTAAGAAAATTGCGGCAAGATAGTGATGCCCAACGGCGAGAGCTATTACAGCCGGTATCCATATGATAGATGTTCCGATATATGGTAACGGTGAAAGCATTGCAGCAACCGCGCCCCAGAACGCGGCATTATTTATGCCCGCTACCAAAAATGCTCCGCCGACCAAGAGCCCTTGTACAATCGCGGCGCCGAAAATACCATATATTATTCCATAACTTAGATCAGAGAGTTTTTTAAAAAGTTCCTTCCTATATTGCTCAGATAGAGGCAATATGGAATTGATATAATTTTTTAGCCTTTCCCCATCGCGCAAAAAATAAAACATGGCGAATAAAAAAATCATCATATGCAAAACAAAAAGCGACAGGTTTTTCAGAATATTCGTAGTCTGGCTAAGAAGGATGGTGCTTATTTTGCCGACAAAATCACGTGCTGTGGATATGATATCAGATGGTGAAATCGGTACATAAAGGCTAATTTTTTTAACCCATGCCTCAAAAAACCCTTTTTGCAGTAAAGATGGTATTAAATTGATGTCTTTCGAGGTCAACGCGGTGATCTTATCGCTTATGGCCACATAAGCGCCGGCCGCCTGATCTACAACGAGAAAGAAAAATAATGTCAAAGGAATAAGCAGAATAATCGCGACCAAAATAAGAGAAAGCATGGCGGATAATGTGGGCGGGATGTGAATTTTTTTATTTAATAATTTGTGCAAAGGATAGACTCCTGTAACGACTATTGCTGCAATAAGCAGGGTTCCAAAAAATGCCGCCATGAATTCAAGAAGAAAATACACAAGGATCAAAATGACACCTAATAAGAAATACTCCTGGATGTCGACTGTGTGATTGCTTTTTTGCTGCATACTTAAAATTTATTTACGGTTTTAGGTTATCAGATAAACGCCTTGCAAACAAGTGATGCAATTCGCAATTCGTATTTCTGATTTCGCAATTAATTTAGCATGTATCATTTTACAATTTTATATACAAAATAAATGCTGAATATTAAATGCACAAATAGGAATGCGAAATACGAAATCTGAAATGCGAAATTATTTATTATTTCTTTGTCTTATAATAATTTTTCTTCCCTCGTGTAATACCAACACCACGAATGCGCCTATGATAGGATAAATCCAGTCATTAAAGTGCATTGACGCAAAACCAAACCATTCTGAAATAGCTTTCACATAAATCAAAGACAAGATTAATAAAACCGAGATGAGAAATGCGGACCATAGTTGAGGATTTGTAAAAAGGTAGCGTGAAAAAATGCTTTTTTCAGTGCGTCGGCTTATTATATTCATAAACTGCCCAAGAATTATTCCGCTGTACGCCGCTGCCCTTGCAACTTCTACTGATTTGCCTTCAAAATAATATACCATTAAAAATGAAAAAAATCCCGCTGCCCCCATCCAGAAACCATAAAAAAGCATGCTTATAAGGCTCTTTAAATTAACTATATGTTTGCTAAGATCCCTTGGGGGTTCTTTTAATAGTTCCTCTTCCGGAGGGTCAAAAGTCAATGCTGTTAAAGGCAGCATTTCCCCGATAAGGTCAACTGCCAATATCTGTACCGCGGTGATTGGCGCTGGCAACCCTAAAGCCATACCAATAAATCCGATAAGCACGCAAAATAATTCCCCATTATTAGATGTGATGGTGGAAAGGATAGTTTTCTTAAGGTTTTTAAAAATAGTCCGGCCTTCTTTAATAGCTTCCACTAGAGTGTGGAAATTATCATCAAGAAGTACTATTTCAGATGCTTCTCTTGCTACCTCTGAACCCATTTTACCCATCGCAACACCGATGTCTGCTTTTTTAAGGCTTAATGTGTCATTGACCCCATCGCCTGTAACTGCGACTACCTGCCCCGTTTGTTTTAAAAGAGTTACTATCCTGTATTTATCCTGAGGCGAAACTCGGGAAAATATAACTGATTTTTCTTTAAGAATTGCTTTTAATCTAGTATCAGAAATTGATTTTATGATGTCGCCGGTGAATGACTTAAGTTCACCTGTGTCGGATTCCATGCCGATTTTTTTAGCAATTGCTTTTGCAGTTTTTTCATTATCCCCAGTTATCATCATTATTCTGATATGGGCGTCGTACGCGGCTTTTATCGCCTCTTTCACGCCTGCTCTTGGAGGGTCGTGCATTGCTACAAAACCTGAAAAAATAAACTGGCTTTCAGTTATCTGCACAGAAAATTTTCTGGTATTAGTATGAAAATCCCGGTAAGCAAGGCCCATTACCCTTAGCGCCATACCAGCGAACTCATCGCCTTTTTTAAGTATTTTTGATTTTTCTTTTTCGGTGAGAGGTATGATTTTACCATTCTGATTTATATGTGTGCATACGGATAATACAGACTCAAGGCCACCTTTCATGTAACCTATAAGTTTTCCCTTATGCCTTCTTATCACGGTCATCCTTTTCCTTCCGCTTTCAAACGGCAGTTCGTGCAAAATCGGGAACCTTTTTTCAAGGTCAGCAGGGTCCAGCCCCGCTTTTATAGCCAATGGAGTAAATGAAGCTTCGGTTGGGTCTCCTATAGCATACCAACCTCTGTGGTTCGTGTCCGGGGGATTTACCCTTCCGTTACTGGCCATAAAACCATCTTCAAAAAATTGCTTTATCCCTTCAAGTCTTATAGAATTCAGTTTTTTGCCGTTTTCCAATATGCTTCCTTTCGGCTCATAACCATCGCCTGTTACTTCAAACTGACGTCCATTTACGTAACAATGTGTTATGGTCATTTCATTTTTTGTAAGCGTTCCCGTTTTATCTGAACATATGACCATTGTGGAACCAAGTGTTTCAACAGCGGAAAGTTTGCGCACAACCGCATTTCTTTTCGCCATCCTTCCGACACCTAAGCTAAGCGCAACAGAAACCTGTGCAGGCAAACCCTGCGGTACGCATGAAGCGGCAACCGCGATGGCAAAAAGCATGCTTGTATTCAATGTATTTAATATTCCACCCTGTTCGCCGATATTCAGTAAAAAATTTACTGCAAAAATCAATACAGCGATCAATCCCGCGATTTTTGTGAGCATTTTCGCGACATTGTGCATTTCTTTTTGTAACGGAGATGGGTCATGCTCAATTGTTTCGCTGGTCCTTGCGATCCTTCCGATGGCGGTTTCCATGCCGGTTCCGTAAACAACACCGTACGCGTTCCCTTTAGCAACTGTTATACCTAAAAAAACAAGATTATTTTGATTTGTAAGCGTTGTGCGTTTTTTTATAACAAGTTTTGCAAATTTTTCTTTGGGCGCAGATTCGCCTGTTAATATAAAATCATTTGTGCTGAAATTCGTTGTTTCCGTAAGCCTGATGTCCGCTGGAACAGCATCACCTTCTTCAATATATATGAGGTCGCCGGGCACCAGTTCTTCCTGTGCAATTTCCTTTTTGTGGCCATCCCTTATAACTGTTGCTTTAGCGCGGATGATCTTCTTTAAGGATTCAAGTATTTTTTCAGCTTTGTGTTCCTGATAAAAACCGATTACCGCGTTGATAAAAACAATTGCCAAAAGCACTGTGCCGCCACGGAAATCTTTAAGGTAATAAGCAAAAAGTGCGGCAACAATAAGGACAATTATCATGAGATCCTTAAATTGGTCTAAAAAATGTAAAATAAGAGGTCTTTTCTTTCCTTCTTTTAATATATTTGGTCCATATTTAACAAGGCGTGCCTGGGCTTCCTTCTCGTTCAGTCCTTTTTTTTCATCGGTTTTTAAAATTTCGGCAGCTTTCGGGGAAGAAATCTGGTAGAAAAACTTTTTTGATATACTTTTCTGCACCATTTTTTTCTGTTTTTATCTACATAAAATATAACACATCACTGGATGTTGAACCATAACTGGTTTTCAGATAAACTGTTTCTGCCCTTTATATACGAATAGCGGGCAATATAGTGGCTAGAGTAGTGGCTAGAATAGTGGATCAAATCACGATACCAGCCACAATCCTAGCCACAATCCTAGCCACAATACGAATCATGGATAACATCCGCAACTTCTGTATCATCGCGCATATCGATCATGGAAAATCCACTCTGGCGGACAGGTTTTTGGAAATGACGGGAACTATAGACAAGCGTGATATGAAACACGAGCAGATTCTGGACACAATGGAGCTTGAACAAGAGCGCGGGATAACAATAAAACTCCAGCCTGTAAGGATGGACTGGAACGGTTACATCCTTAATCTGATTGACACTCCGGGACACGTGGATTTTACGTATGAAGTCAGCCGTTCAATTGCGGCATGCGAAGGGGCGATTTTGGTTATTGACGCTACTCAGGGAATCGAAGCGCAGACTCTGGCGAACCTGTATATGGCTCTTGAGCATAATCTGACAATCATACCGGTTATTAATAAGATCGACATGCCTGCCGCTGATCCTAACAGGGTAAAAGTCGAGATCGAGAACGCTTTAGCCATACCAAAGGAAGAAGTCATTGAAGTATCCGCAAAAACAGGACAAAATGTCGACAAATTACTCCAGGCAATAATTGACCGTATACCTGCGCCAAATAAATCCGGGATGCGTAAATCCCTGAATATAAGCAATGATGACGAGGGGAAGGCTCTTGTGTTTGATTCCGTTTACGATTCATACAGGGGTGTTGTCGCGTATGTACGCATGGTAAGTGGGACATTTAAAAAAGGCGATAAGCTAAGGTTCCTTAACGCAAAAACGGATATCGAGTGTACGGATTTGGGTTATTTTAGACCTAAATATCAGTCTCAAACGGAACTGAAGCCAGGTGAAGTGGGGTATGTTGTCACGGGCTTGAAATCTGTTGGCGAGGCCCGCGTCGGCGACACGATCTGGAAAGGCGACAGAAGCAATCTGGATATGGTCAAACCGCTACCAGGTTATAAAAAAGTTATCCCAATGGTTTACGCGGGCGTATACTGCGTGGAAGGCAATGATTTTCCGTTACTGCGCGATTCACTTGAGAAACTGAAGCTGAATGACGCGTCCCTGACATTCGAGCCAACCCAGTCACCTGCCCTTGGCTCAGGTTTCCAATGCGGATTCCTTGGGCTTTTGCACATGGATATTGTCAGGGAAAGGCTTGAGCGCGAATATGATCTTGATTTGATTGTAACCGCTCCTTCGGTTTCTTACATTATAAAAGGGAAAGATGGTGTTGAAAGGACCATATCTTCGCCCGCGCATTTACCTGACCCAAGCCATATCGAGACCATTGCCGAGCCGTGGGTAAAGATGGAGGTCGTATCTCCAAAAACCAATGTCGGCGCAATAATGAAAATTGTCCAAAACAGAAGGGGTACTTTTAAGAATCTGACATACATGGATGAGGAAAGAGTCCTGATGTTATTTGAGATGCCATTGGCTACAATGATCCTTGATTTTTACGACGCGCTGAAAAACGTAAGCAGTGGTTACGCATCTATGAACTATGATTTTATGGACTATAGGGAAGATGACCTTATTAAAGTGGATATGGTTGTGGCCGGCGAAAAGGTCGAGGGCTTAAGCGCTATGTGCCATAGGTCAGAAGCACAGGCTTTAGGAAGCAGGCTCGCGAAAAAATTGAAAGAAATAATACCCCGCGCCCAGTTTCAGATTGCCATTCAGGCAGCTATCGGAGGCAAAATCATAGCCCGCGAAACTATTTCCGCTATGAGAAAAGACGTTACCGGCTATTTATATGGAGGCGACAGGACGCGCAAGGACAAACTGCTTAAAAAGCAGAAAGCCGGCAAAAAAAGGATGAAAGAAATGGGTGGAGTGGTTTTGCCACAGGAAGCTTTTCAGGCTATCCTTAAAAAAGACTAGCCTGATTTCGCAATTCGCATTTCTGATTTCGCATTCAATTCTACATTTTTTCATTCTATATTCTACATTTTTATTCAGACAAACAAAAATTGTTAAATACCAAATGTTAAAATGGGATTGCGAAATACGAATTCTAAAATGCGAAATAAAGTTATATGTTCACAGGTATAATCCAAACAACGGGTAAAGTGAAAAAGTTGACGGCAAACCAGCTTACCGTTGAAGCGCCGGCGATTTCCAGACGACTGAAAAAAGGCGGTAGCATATCAGTCGATGGCGCGTGCCTGACCGTTGTCGGATTATCAGGTGGCAGTTTTACGGCTGACGTAATGCCCGAAACCAGAAAAAAGACGATAATCAGTTCCTACAAAATCGGATCTTCGGTTAATCTGGAATTACCGCTAAAAGCAGATGGCAGGTTTGAAGGTCATATTGTTACAGGCCATATTGATGGCGTTGGTGAGTTGACCGATGTAAAACGCGAATCAAATGCTTATGTTCTGACCATAAAAATACCAGCTAAATTGATAAAATACATAGTCCAAAAAGGTTCTGTTGCAGTTAATGGGATAAGCCTGACGGTTAACGATGTTAAGAACGACAGATTTTCAGTAAGCATAATCCCACATACCTGGAAAATAACAGATTTGCACACATTAAAAACTGAGGGTAGAGTGAATCTGGAAACGGATATTCTGGCGAAATATGCTGAAAAAATGATTATAAAATAGTGCGGAGTGCCTAGTAATTTGTAGACCGCACTAAGCACTGCGCACTAAGCACATATCATAATGAGCGTTATAAAAAATAATCTCCAATCAAAGGTAAAGGCGAAAAAGGGAGTGAAAATCGCAATCGCGGTAAGCCGTTATAATCCTGAAATTACTTTGGCATTACTGGAAAGCTGTAAACACGAGCTAGTTGGTCGGGGAGTGCCTGCGCAAAATATTGATGTTATTAAAGTGCCTGGTGCCTTTGAACTTATTTACTCTTGTAGGAAACTTGCGCGTCTGAATAAATACGATGCCATTATCGCTTTAGGCGCTGTAATACGGGGCGAAACACCGCATTTTGATTTTATTGCATTTGCAGTAACACAAGGTATAATGGAAATAAATCTGGAGAATAAAGCACCTGTGATATTTGGTTTGCTTACAACGGCGAATCTGAAACAGGCGAAGGCAAGGATTAAAGGCGGTAAACGAGGAGATAAAGGTGTTGAAGCCGCATTAGCCGCATTAGAAATGATAAATCTCGTCGCTCGCGAGCGACAGGGATAAATCTAAAAATTTAAATCCAATAAAATGCAAAAACTTAATATAACGATTGAAAAAAATACTTCTTTAAGAAATGCCCATATAGTGCATTTTGACGGCGCTTTTGATGGCAGCATGAAAGAGCCTTTGGCCCCCCTTGAGTCATTGATACAAAGCGCTCCGCGAAGGACAAATGTAATTTTTGATTTCAAACAACTTGATTATTTAAACAGTTATGCAATCGGCCAACTGGTCGCGTGGCAAAACCACCTTATTAAGTCTGAGGGGCAAATTATTATCGCCGCATTGAATAAGAATGTTGAAGATATTCTGAGCATCCTTGGCATATCAAACTTATTTAAAATTTTCCCGGATATCGACAGCGCGGTTAATTCGCTTAAATAACAAAATATTTCGCAATTCGCTCCTGAACCGAAGCGCAAGCGCCTGGTTCAGGACAGAAATGCGAAATTACCTAAGCTGTTTCTGCTCTTGGAGCAAGGTTTCCAGGTTTCTTACGATTTCCAAAAATACAGTCTGCATGAAATCGCGCAAATCGCGGAATTCGATTTCAACCGAATGCATTTTCAGGAAATTCCGCAGTATAAATGCAGAAAGCTGGACAACTACAGTGGAAAGTTCTCGTTGTGGGCCTGGATAAACAATGGTTTCAAGGACCCTGTGAGGCTTTTTAGTCGATACTGTTGATATATTTTCAATCCATTTATCAATTGTTTTTTTAAGGGAAGGAGAAAGTGACGGAAAGTCCGCCTTTTGCTTTATAGCCAAAGCTGTTAATTTGGAATGGCCGCCCTTTTTATCAGCTTCCAAAAGTTCTTTAACCTCTTCTTGTGACTTTTTGTCTACCAGCGAAAGTATGGCGATAATAAGTTCAGATGGAATATTCTGGGCGACAGACCTTGATATCAATAAAAACAAGTCTGTGTTGCCTGGCTGGACTAAAAAATTGATTATGATTGAAGCCAGCTTGAAATCATTCGTTCTCGAGGAGCCTTCTTCTTTTTGAAGCTGTTTTATTGCCGCCTGGGTGCGCGCCATCTCCTCGCGAAACTGTTCATCGCTCATCTCGCCTTTTTCTGATGGAGCGGGGCCAGTGAATAATTCGAAATCGTGTTGATCAGCCATAATTTTATATTACAAGATTACAAACGCTCATCCGCCTTCGCCAAGGCTACGGCGGGATTCGCTATTACAAGATTACAAGATTATTTGGTAAATGAAAAATCAAAATCACAATTTAATCTTGTAATTTTGTAATCTTGTAATTTTGTAATCAAAAAATTATGCAGTTATAACGCTCACGAAATGATTCCGGAAAATCCTGCCATCGTATTTTTTAACTTTTTTTTCTGTAAATTTCAAAATTCCATCCTTTAGAGCGAACAGAGTAAAATCTTTTCCCATTCCAACATTATTACCAGCAAGATATGTGGTGCCTTTTTGGCGTACAAGGATATTACCGGCGCTAACAATTTGGCCCCCATATAGTTTAACCCCTAGTCGTTTTGAGCGGGAATCGCGGCCGTTTTTGGTGGACCCGCCTGCTTTTTTATGTGACATAGCTATTAAGTTAAAAGGCGTTGAGATTTTACATACTTTTATTGATTATTGCAAGAGATTTTTTATAACAAATAACTGCATATTTTCCCCTCCTATAATAGTATGCATTTCCCAAGTGATATCACCATTTTCTGCATATTACTGAGGTATTTTTTTGGGGCTGCCATTTTTTTTATTGATATGTCCGATTTCAAAAACGCAAAAAAAATAGAAAAATGGGATGTTATTTCTCTTAGTTACCCATCATCTTCCGCAATACCCCTTAAGATGAGCGGATGACCTTTAGATAAGCCCGCCGGCCGTCGGAAACAACGCGAATGGGAATAATCACCGGTTTGCGCGACTTATTGAATTCAGCTTCAGCCTCTCTAAAATCGATGCCAAGGGTCTTGGCGTCCGCAACAACAGAAATTCCCGGGCTGAATAGTTTGAGGACTTTTATATGACGCGTCCCGATTGTGCCGACAAAATCTTTAGAAGTTTCCTTCTGTATCAGAAAGGCTTGCATTTTTGTGTCATAGACATCGATATCATGATGATAAGGTCTACAAAAATGAACCCCTTCCGTATTTTCTTCATCTCCGCAAATAATCGCGGGCAACATAATCCCTTCTGGGGGTGTGGCGCCTCTCACAAAAAAAGCTTCTATTTCGCCCTCCGCGCAGGGGCGTTCAAGACAAAAACGGGCAGGATTAAGGTTGTGCATCCGATGGCATTGCAGAAAAAAATTCTTATGCTCATCCACGGTCTGTATTTCCATAACTGGACAATGTCTGGCCTGAAAACGGGGAAGGCGCCTGATTTTTTCATAAAAAGCCGCGATCTCATTTAAATCCGCACGCGTGGATTCGGACATCCATGGGGTCATGGAAATCAATTGGCCATTATCGTAAATCGAATAATCCTGGCATATAGAATTCTCCTTGACAGAAAAAAAATGATAACGCCCTTCAACCGCGTCATCCGCGACAACGGTGCGATTGATTCCGCCCAAAAGTTCCCAATAAGAATATGAAATATTCTGAATGAATTCTTTTTCTGGCATCTTTCTGAATTTGCAATAATTTTCAATTTTTTTCTTCCGTAAAGCCGTCAGTTCCGCTTCAAATTTTTTTTGCGAGCCATCCTTCAAATACCGGATAATAAGCATTGGATAATAAAACATGGACGTAAAAAATCCATTTTTAAGTTCATCTTCTTTTAAAAAGAATTCCGGCTTCTCATCCATTAGTTCCTTAATCTCAGCAACTGCCTGAGGGGTTACTTTAGCGCTTTGCAACAAACCGGAGAGACCGGTATATTCGTCCGGATGTTCACTTCGGACAATAAATGATCGACCACTATCCAGCGCTTCCTGAAGTGAAACGAAACGGCGGGGCACAGCGATCCCTTGGGATTCAACATACGCGGCGACTTCCGCCTTCGGCTGGCGGGGTGGGCGAAGAAGATAGTAATCGGTGTCCTCATCAAGAACTGTCTCAATTTCGTCCCGAACATTAGAAGTCTGGTCGGGCGCCTTGAGATTTTCGACCGTTTCAGGAAGCGCCAATGTTTTGTTGTCTTTTTCCGGCATATAGTGGAAGCGAAAGGATTAAAATCATATACCTTAATTAATAAACAATCAAAAAAATATGCTCAAGGTGTTGGAGCAGGATAGCACTGTTCTTAACCATGCCTCGGTAGAATTGGAAAATGATCCTGAAATCCAGTTCATAGCAAAAAACAGTGTGAAAAAGAAGTCCTTCAGGAGCGTTGGAGATAGAACCTTTGGGTGAAGTCAGTCCTGTTCCATCTGCTTTACAATACTTGCTATTGAAATATTGCATTTCCTTTTCGAATATGATATAATAATTTGATAACTCGAAATAAAAATGCCTCAAAATATAACCCTCCCCGATGACGAAGAATCCTTAGCTAGTCTTTATAATCAAACTATTGAGGCACATAACACGTATCTTGAAAAACTACATGCCGCATTCGATAAAAGATGTGAACAGATAGGCGAGGAGACCAAACAAAAATTAAGCAAAGTACCTGAAAGCGACCAGGAAACAAAAAATCAGATACTTAAAGAAGAACAGGAATTACTTGATAAAACCCTTGCTGAACTTAAATACGCTATTAATAAAAGTAATTCGAATGCCAGAAAAAAGCTGGAAGAGATAGAAAATAAATTGGATGCGAAAGAGGTGAATGTAGATGAGGAACTAGCTAACTTATAACATAAAACTTAACTTCGAACTTCGAAACTCGAAATTCGAATTAAAATAAATAATTTTATAACTTAAATACTATGAAAGAATTATTCAATATTTTATCCAACGTTTCTAATTTCTTGAATGAGAAACGTTTTATTTATCAGGGTGGAGAAGCGCCAAAACCTCAAGAAATTAAAACACCTCTCGACGCATTACGCGCGGGAAAACCTATTGATGCGCTTGATATGTCAGATGAAAAAGGTCTCGTAGTCGAAGGCAAAAAAAAGGGTGCGGAATTGGCAAAGCGTGGTAGGCTAGAGACAATTGATGAAATTGTCGGATCAATTAAAAAGAAACCTGGTGAAGAGCCTGTAGATCTTGGAGCTGATGTTGAAGAAAAACTAGCACAGGCAAGGAGGGATGAGGCTTTAGCAAGAATGAATCCGAAAGATAAGAAGTATATTGAGGAATATTTTAAAACTTTAGAAGAAGGTGGAGAAAAACCTTCTATGGTTGCAAGAGAGGCGGGAGAAGCTGAAAGGGCAAGGGCCAAGCAAGCGGAAGCTTTCGCAAGGATGCCAAAAAAAGATCGGAACTGGGTCAGGAATTATTTTAAGACAGTCTTAAAATATGATATTGGAAAATAAAACAAAAATTGTTGTGTGTGCTCAGTATTTAAAAAGATGAAATAAGCAGGACCCGTCTTTTGAAACATTATGTTGAGATTGACGGGTTTTAATATATTGATTTATGTTGAAGGAGCCCGCGCTGCGCGCGGGCTCCCATTGTGCTCCGAAGGGATACCCTACCGGAGCTGTTTCGCGTAGCCAGCAAGTGACTTGGCCAGCTCGAAGGACTTCTTGAAGGCCCTGTCTGTATCTTCGAGGAGTCGCTTCGCCTCTTGATCGCCTTTTTTGCTCCAGGCAATGTGTATGGCTAACGCCCTCCTTGAAGCCTCCATGTTCCTGAGATGGCTCCTGATGTTGGCCTCCCAGGAGATGACAATCTGCTTTAGGCCAACGAGAAGCAGTTGCTTCTCTCTGGGCTTCAGCATAGGCTTCTTGGAGAGGCGAATCAAAGCCTGATTCAAATCGTACTTTCGTACGAAGAATCCGGCGGATTTACGCCCCTTGAGGCTTAGCCCCCTCTTCGTGGTCTGGATCTCTTCGACGAGCGATTCGAGCCGCGGAGACTCGTCCTCGACGATGAAGATGATATCTTGGGTGAGCTTCACGTCATCCAAGATTTTCTCGAGGCTAGGGATGTTGTTGCCCTGGTCATGCTGCTGTAGCAACTGCTTGTGCCAAGAGTAGCCCAAGTTCGACGGAAGCGCCCACGATGCAGGCGGAATCAGGATCCCAACCAGAGCCAGGATCAGTTCGTACATCCTCATGCTCGTATCTCCTTGGCTTTACGCCGAGTCGTGTCCCGGCGTGGGCCGAGAGGGTTTGCGTGGCTTGCTGACTATTTTGAACCGACGAAAAAACCAGTCGGTAAAGACGGTCTTTTACGGGTTCAACCGATGCTTTTAAGGTGCATGGCCATAGGATATTCCAAATGGGGTTTATAGTACTATAATTTAGACAAATGTCAATAGCTACCGCGGATTTTGACCACGGATTGTCAGGATTTACAGGATTGTGGACCACGGATTTTCTTACCACGGATTTGCAGGATTTACGCCTCTTGATTACGGGATTAATCTGCTTAAAAGAGAACCAGCGTTCAGAAAAAATAATTCAAAATCTATTGATAAAATCTGACCTCCGTAACCGTCTAACAGTTCAATCCTGTAAATCCGTGGTGAAAATCCTTGTAATCCTAAAAATCATTGTAATCCGTGGTAAAAAATGCTATAATATAAAGATAAAATTAACAAAAACATATATGAAAGAACTATTTAACAAATTATCTAACGTTTCAAACTTTTTTAATGAGAAACGTTTTGTTTATCAATACGAAACTCCGAAAGCACCTGAGGCACCAAAAAGTCCATCTGAAACAAGAGTAGAGCAAGCTAAATTTCAGGATAAATATCTGCAACCGCAAGAAAATATAGTATCTGAAGAAGGACATAAGTTAGAACCTCGTGCCGGTGTAAAATATAAATTAATGCGTGTCAGAGAAAATGTAGGGAAAATCCCAAGCTGCGACCAGTTATTTGGTGTAGAAGTGCCTGTTTTTACAATAAATGACAAAACATATGCTTTAAGAGATAAAAATGGCAAATATTATGATGCAGCAACTAAAAAACCAATTGATTTACAGCCTAAGGATAATTTAGAGTTTCCAACTAACCCAGAGTCTTACCAAAGAATGAAACTACTTGCCAGTATTGCTGAAGGAAAAGCTGTTAAGGGTCCAAAACTACCCCCAATGGATCTAGGGCCTGAACCTAAACCTGAGGAAAGAGTCGACGAAGGTGCAATAGCAGCTCAAAGACGTGAAGACCTGAGAAAGGCGGCACAACGAATGCCTGGTGTACCGCCGTCAAAACCAGAGCCGCCTGTTCGTGAAGCTGTTGCAGCCAGACCTAAGATCAGAAAAGTGAGAGAGGCCTTAACAATTGAATTTAATGACAGAAATACCAGAGTTGCTAATGAGCAAGATATTAAAGATACTAAAAATAATCCTTATGTAGTGATTTATAGCTATAGAACAGAACAGGTAAATCCAAATGAAAAAAGAGAAATCCCTGTTGAGACTGTTGCTGTAAGAAATACACCACAAGGTTTTATGGATGCTAATGGAAATTGGGTTACGCCTGAGGGGGAATATAGAATACTTATTCCTCTTGATAATGCTGAAGGAAGAACGATAGCTAATTATTTAGAGGCCAAGGCTACTGGAGCAGCTGAGGCGAAACCTGAGGCTCCGACCATGTTGGCTGGGGGTAAGATGCGGCGGGGGGTAAAACCAGATTACGCAGACGCAAGACCGGGAATAAGAGCAGAACGAGCAAAACGACGTGGCCCACGTCCTTAATGTTTGAAATAAATTTAATTCAAATAATTATATGAAAGAATTATTCAACATTTTATCCACTATTTCTGATTTTTTGAATGAGAAGAGGTTTGTTTATCAGCGAGAGAAACCTCCAGCCAAAGTAACACCAAAAACACCAGAGGAGCTGGCAAGAGAAGTTGGTAAAGCTTACTGTGGTAATGCATACAATATTGCTTGTGACTCGCGTAAACAAGGTGATGAATTATATCAAAGTTGTAAAGACGCGGTTAAAGAATTAGGGAGAGAAAAGGCGAGAGGTTCCGAGCATGATAAATGTGAAATGCCTGCTGTAGAAGGAAAGAAGAAGGGGGAGAAGAAGGGGGGCGAGGCAGAAAGACGGAAAGCCGCTGAAGCTGAAAGACAGGGGGCAAAAAAACCCGAGAAACCTAGGGAGATGTCAGAAAATGAAAGGTTGGCTGAAGAGGGAATAAAAAGATATGAAGACAACCCTGAATCTGAAGCTAGTAAGAAAATGTTTAGAGTCGGTTCTTTCAATATGCTAAATGATATGAATGCCAAATATACGAAATATTTTGATAATGTTATAAAAATCTTAGAAGAATATCATAAATCGCGTGGCGAGGTGTATTCGGCAACAATAACAACTCCTAAATTAGCGCATAAGTATTTTAAAGAGTTTTTAGAAAAAAAAGAAAATGATTTTTATGTGAAATCAGCTGTTAGATATTATAATTATAATATGAACGATCTTGATGCTAAGAGAGATGCAGTTGTTGATGAAGCAATTGCCAAAGTTTGTCCAAAAGGCTTCGAAGCCTTGATTACGCATAAGGATACAAAGAAAAATTTAGAGCTTGCGAGGGTATATAGAGCAAGGCGAAAAAGACCGTCGCAATAAACTTTGATACGTAAAAACCGCCACTGAACCACTCCAGTGAACCACTTGCTTACGCTCGGATACACTGTTGGGTTCAGGGCGGTTTTTTTGTTATTTCTTAATTTCGTACTTCCAGTATATCCCATCGCTGAAATGCGGTTTGTTTGGGAGCGGAATTGTTTTTACTTCAAGGCGGAGGCCTTTGTTTAAGTATTTCGGGTCTTTTAAAATTGTAAAGTAGTTGTTTTCAGGGCGGAGGATTTTGAAGAATTCCTGTCTTCCGTTTGCGAAAAACCGCACGTAATAACGGCGAGCGTCATCCCTTTTTGGCCACGACAACTGGAATTCGGTATCGGTTTCTTTCAGTTCGATTTGGAACGGGTCGGAATCAGGATTATTTATCAATTTTTCACCTGCGACAGGGGTGGCAGTCACCTGGCTCCAGGGCCCAGTCATGTCGGTTTCGTTAATCACGGCTATATAAAAGTAATACTGCCGCCGGTTCGCGAGGTTATGCACAATATAGGAATTTGATTTAATAATTTTTATATTCGGCATTTCTCTCCAGCTCTTATAAGTATCAAGGTCTAACTCATATTTGCTGTAACTGATGGCATAAAGCCATTTCCCCTCAGCTTTTACAGGTTCCCAGTAAAAATAAACCTGGTTATTCTGCGCCTGATAGACCAATCCCTCTAAAGCTGGTAGAGTTGTTAAGTTTTCAGAGGGCAGGACTTCGAGGACTTTGGTAAATGTAAATGGGCATTGCCCGCCAAATCCGGGCAAAACCAATATCCCGCCTTTCGCAGAGCCTTCCGGGAAAGAGTAATAAATTTTCTTATTGGCGTAATCGTATAAATAAGGGCATCCTTTGCCATAATCTATCTGATACTTTTTATTTCCCCAGACAATTATCGCCTCGTGATCTGGCACAAGCTGGTTTTGGCTCCTTATTATGTCGATAAATATGCCTTCTCCGCCGTAAGATACTGCATTTAATACCTTACATATAGCGTTGGAGCTTATTTTCACTTGAACGATTTTATCGCCGCTTACAATCAGTGTAACTGGAAATTCCGTCGAGGCAGAATTACATGCTGGCGTGTGTTCGATAAGCCATTTTTGCCCATTACTTCTTTTTACTATAAGGTCATTAGTGTTTTTATCTTCTCTGATAACCTGCGCTGTCTCGCTGAAATCAGCTAAAACATTTTGCAAAAAAAAGAGGGTAATTGCCAGTGCTGGCAAGATAAGTTTTAATGAGGTTTTCATATTTTTAAACATTAACTTTGTTAACGAAACAACGATACAACGACACGACATAAATTCCAAGCCCCAATTGCCATACGTCAGCAAGTATGTATAATATCAGCGATTATTTTTCAGGAATGAAAATACTGCTCTACAACATCGCGTACAGCACAGGACTTAAAGGTTCTTTAAGAGACTACTTTTTAAAATTCTGGCGATATTTATGGGCGCGGAAAAAAACCCTTAAAAAAATCGCTGAGTTTCTGCAGGAACAGAAGGCGGACATTGTATGCCTGCTGGAAATCGACGCTGGATCCATCCGCAACCGTTTCCAGTCGCAGGTAAAAATGCTGGCTGACAGGCTTTTCTGCCCATTTTATTTTAGTAAACCAAAATATCATCCCCGCTCGATAAACCGCCTGATACCGACAATCAGAAAACAGCACGATGCCATTTTAAGCATGAAAAAGGGTTATCACCGCGTGCATTATTTCAGAAAAGGCACCAAAAAACTTATCCAGGAATTTATTGTGGAAAATATAAGTATTTTCTTAGTCCATCTTAGTTTACTGCGGAAAAAATTAAGGAAATCCCAGCTTAAAGAATTGACCAAAATCCTAAAAAAATGCCCGCGGGAATACATAATTTGCGGGGATTTTAATATTTTTAAGGGTCTTGCCGAGATACAGGATTTTGTTAAAGAAAACAATTTATATCTTGTTAAAAAACAAGCTACTTTTCCATCCATAAAACCCAGGAAACAGCTCGATCTTATTCTTGCGAAAGATACAGTCGCAGTTAAAGATTCCGGAGTTGTGCAGGTGCCGTATTCAGATCATTTGCCGGTGTGGGTGGAAATCTGGCGATTAGTCTGTTAGAGGTGGGGAAGGTAAAGTAAGGGTGAAGAACCTACTTACTAACCTCCCCCGGCTATGACTATATTTGAATTAATGGGCTTAATACAAACTAAAAATAAGGCAATACTCTT